>Ga0255776_10006962_pt1 | contig 11443 bp, 8 predicted proteins | sample 071ome_19_FD_179974 | JGI IMG/M metagenome (GOLD analysis project Ga0255776, IMG submission 179974) | Coastal salt marsh microbial communities from the Groves Creek Marsh, Skidaway Island, Georgia - 071413AT metaG (version 2) | ecosystem: Environmental > Aquatic > Marine > Intertidal zone > Salt...
AGTGGAGGATAAGGGTTTGGGGATAGAGGCAAAACACATTCCCAGGCTGACCGAGCGGTTTTATCGGGTCGATAAGAGCCGTAGCCAGGCGACCGGTGGCACAGGCTTGGGGCTTGCGATTGTCAAGCACGTTGCCGTGTCCCACGACGCGAAATTATTCGTGGAAAGCCAGCCGGGCAAGGGTAGCTGCTTTAAATTGGTATTCCCCGAGGCTCGGGCCGTGACCGCGGAGATCTAGCGCGGGGAGTCTAGCGCAGTCCTTTACCTGACATTGAAAGCCGTTGCGGTTAGCATGTCGCGGTTTCCGTCAGGGATAACTTCTCATGAGCCGTTTTTGGGTAGATACGGTTAGAGCGCTTCAGCCATATGTTCCGGGGGAGCAGCCGGCCTCTCGCGACCTGCTTAAGCTCAATACTAATGAACACGCGCTACCCCCCTCGGATCTTGTTATGGCGGCTATTCATAGCGTTGGCCCCGAGGAGTTGCGTCGTTATCCCGAGCCCACCTCACTCGGGTTGAGGCAAGCCATCGCTGAGCGCGAGGGGCTCGATCCAGATCAGGTGTTTGTGGGCAATGGATCGGATGAGGTTTTGGCGCACCTGTGGCTGGCATTTCTCTCGGGTCGCTCAGTTGCAACGCTCGACATTACCTACGGTTTTTACCCCGTATGGGCCGAGCTCTATCAATCGGACTTGCATCTTTGCCCGCTACTTGGGGATTTTTCTGTCGATGTGACTGCGCTTGAGCAGGTCGGTACAGCGGTCGTCCTCCCCAACCCGAACGCGCCAACGGGTAGAGCGCTAACAGTGCACGAGGTAGAACAGATCGTGTCCGCGGATGACCAGCGTTTGGTCGTCGTCGATGAGGCTTATTTTGGCTTCGGTGCGCCTACCGCAGCACCTTTGATAGCGCGCTATGACAACTTGATCGTGACCCGTAGCCTGTCCAAAAGTCATGCGTTAGCGGGATTGAGAGTTGGTTTCGCGCTGGCTTGCGCCGATCTTATCGAGGGGCTTAATCGCGTTAAGGATTCTTTCAACTCCTATCCGCTCGACGCAGTCGCCCAGGCGGCAGCGACTGCGGCGATCTTGGACGAGGCGTGGTTAGAGGCGGCCTCCCAGAGCGTGAAGGAGAGCCGGTCACTGCTGGAGAGCGGGTTGTTAGCGATGGGGTTTGAAGTGCAGCCGTCCGAGGCTAACTTCATATTTACGAGGCACCCTCAATTGAATGGAGAGCGATTGTTCGAGTCTCTTCGAGAGGCCGATATTATCGTGCGGCGATGGAGTGGCGAGCGGATCAAAGATTGGTTGCGGATTTCAATCGGGACGCTAACGCAAAGTGAGCAGCTGTTGGCTACCTTACGCCACATAGTGGCGTCAAAGGCGGGTTGAATCCGCTGAATTAACGGCGCCGCAATACGATAGAGCCGATGCTGTAGCCCGCACCAAATGAGCACAAGACAGCCAAATCACCCGTCGCGAGATCATCGCTGTGCTTGTGGAAGGCAATCACTGAGCCAGCAGAGGATGTGTTGGCATACTCGTCGAGAATGGTGGGCGACTCCCCTTTGGATGGCTCGCGCCCAAATACCTTTCGCGCGATAAGGTCATTCATATTCTGGTTTGCTTGATGAAGCCAGATGCGCTTCAGGTCATCTGGCATGATGCCCAAGTGGTTTAGCTGGTCGGTGATTTGTGCGGCAACTGCGGGGCAGACTTCTTTAAAAACTTTCCGCCCTTCCTGAATGAAGAGCTTGTCCACACTGCCAACGCCGGTTTCATCGGCGCGATTAAGGAATCCAAAGTTATTTCTAATATTGTTTGAGAACAGCGTTTGTAGGCGCGAGTCGATGATCTCCCAGCCGCTGCCCGCGGGGGCTGCTTCGGCGGATTCTACGACCACAGCGGTCGCTACATCACCGAAGATAAAGTGTGAGTCGCGATCTCGAAAATTGAGGTGGCCGGTGCAAATCTCTGGGTTGACCACCAGGACTTTTTTCGCGCTGCCAGCGCGCACAGCATCGCTGGCCTGTTGAATGCCGAAGGTCGCAGAGGAGCAGGCTACGTTCATGTCGAATGCGAAGCCCTTAGCGCCAAGAAAGGATTGCACCTCAATGGCCATAGCGGGATATGCCCGCTGCATGTTGGACGCGGCGACAATGATGGCGTCCAGTTCACTGGCGTCTGTGCCTGACCGAGACAGTGCCTCTCTTGCGGCGTGGCATGCGATTTCGCACATAACCGAGGGTGACTCATTCGGCCGTTCAGGGATGCTCGGCACCATTCTGTGGGGGTCGAGGATGCCCGCTTTATCAATGACAAAGCGGGATTTTATGCCCGAGGCTTTTTCAATGAAGTCGGCAGATGAGTGGGTTTTAGCTTCGAGCGCGCCGCTAGCGATCTCTTGCGCGTGTTCCGCGTTGTAGATGTCGACCCAGGCGTTGAACGAGGCTACCAGCTCTTCGTTGCTGATGGCGCTCTCCGGTGTGTACAACCCTGTCCCGGTAATGGCAGCGTTGGTGGCCATCGAGTTTTAGCGCTTATCCAGCGGGATGAAATTTCGCTGGGTCTCACCGGTATAGAGCTGCCTTGGGCGACCAATGCGATAAGCACCGCCGATCATTTCGTTCCAATGCGCAATCCACCCGACGGTCCGGCCGATGGCGAAAATCACCGTAAACATTGACGTGGGGATGCCCAGTGCTTTGAGAATAATGCCCGAGTAAAAATCGACGTTCGGGTAGAGTTTTTTCTCTATGAAGTATTCGTCTTTGAGCGCTATTTCTTCGAGGCGCTTGGCAATTTCGAGGTTTTCGTCATGGATACCAAGCTCCGCCAGCACCTCGTCGGCGGCCTTTTTCATTACTTTGGCGCGAGGGTCAAAGTTCTTGTAAACCCGATGACCAAAGCCCATGAGACGGAAGGGGTCGTCTTTATCTTTTGCGCGGGCTACAAATTCGTCAATGCGGTCTACGGTCCCGATTTCTTCGAGCATCTTAACCACGGCCTCGTTTGCGCCGCCGTGGGAAGGGCCCCACAGAGCCGCGATACCGGCGGCGATACAGGCGAATGGGTTCGCCTGCGATGAACCTGCGAGCCGGACCGTCGAGGTCGAGGCATTTTGCTCATGATCGGCGTGCAGTAAGAAGATGCGGTCCATCGCCCGTGCGATTGTCGGCGATACTTTGGTTTTCTCACAGGGGTTGCCGAACATCATGTGTAAAAAATTGGCGGCGTAATCGAGGCTGTTATCTGGATACATAAAAGGCTGCCCGATTGAGAATTTGTAACTCATCGCTGCCAGTGTGGGCATTTTTGCAATCAACCTGAAAGCGGCGACCTCCCGGTGCCATGGATCCGAGATGTCAGTGGAGTCGTGATAAAACGCAGATAGCGCCCCGACCACACCACACATGATCGCCATGGGATGGGCGTCTCGACGGAATCCGTTGAAAAATGTCCGGATCTGCTCATGTACCATCGTGTGTCGGGTCATGATGCCAACGAATTCTTCTTTTTCTGCGGCGTTGGGCAGCTCGCCGTTCAGGAGCAAATAACAGGTCTCTAAATAATCAGAATGCTCGGCTAGCTGTTCGATGGGGTAGCCCCGATGCAAAAGCACCCCTTTATCGCCATCGATAAACGTAATCTGTGATTCGCAGGATGCTGTCGAGGTGAATCCCGGGTCGTAGGTAAAGTAGCCGTTGGCAGTGAGCTTGCCGACATCAACAACATCTGGCCCCAATGTGCCCGAGAGAACATTGAGATCAATGGCTTCCTCCGAACCGTCTTCATGGGTGATATTCAGGATCGCTTTCTTCTCGGCCATTGAGCTTTCTACCGCATTGTTGAGGGAGGGTGCCAAACTAATCGCGAGCGCTCTGTATGTCAATTTTCAAGCGGCCCGCGGGGGCTTTTTCTTGCAGAAAAATTGTAATGACGGGCCTGCCCACCTATACTCCCCGCGCACAAGTTTAGTGGTGCTCAAGCAATTTATCCGACAACTATTTGACTACTCCGAGACATACCGTGAGACCGACTTCTAGGGACACACGTCCCGTCAATCTGGACTTGGGCACCATCAGCTTGCCCGTAACGGCCTATGCGTCCATCACCCATCGAGTGACGGGGGTGGTGATGTTTCTTTCGAGCTTCCTGCTTCTGTGGGCGCTAGATGCCAGCCTTGCGTCAGAGGCTTCCTTCAGCGCGCTGGGTGAGATGCTTGGGTCTCCCATAGCAAAGGCGGCCATGTGGGCAATTGCCAGCGCGCTTAGCTATCACGCGCTGGCGGGAATCAAGCATCTCGTGATGGATGCCGGTATCGGCGAGACCATGCGCGGGGGCGTTATAGGAGCCCGAATCGTTATTGCGCTGGCAGCCTTGGCTGCGCTGGTATGGGGGGTTGTCATATGGTGACCTCAGTAACCAGCTTCAGCAGGACGGGGTTGTCCGATTGGCTAATACAGCGTGTCACTTCGCTCATTCTGTTGGCGTATTTTATTTTCATTGGCTACCAGTTGCTGGGTTCAGTTGACTACACTTCCTGGCGGCTGCTATTCGAGCAGACGTGGATGAAGGTGTTTACCTTGATGGCCGCTTTGTCGCTGGCTGCCCATAGCTGGATCGGTTTGTGGGCGGTGCTCACCGACTATCTGACGGAGCGGTTGCTGGGTCCGAAGGGAAACCTCTTGCGTCTGGGGTGCCAATTGGCGGTGTCGTTGGCGCTGGTTGGTTATGTGATTTGGGTCGTGGTCATTATCTGGAGTTAGGTCCGGATCTGGTCTGCGGTGGCTGTGGCCGGCGTAGCTGGAAAGCGAACAAATAAGCGTGGTGAATATGAGAACAATTTCTTTCGATGGTGTGATTGTTGGGGGAGGCGGGGCCGGCATGCGGGCTGCACTGCAGTTGGCGCAGTCTGGCTACAAAACGGCGGTCATATCAAAGGTTTTCCCAACCCGCTCTCATACGGTTTCCGCCCAAGGCGGCATTACCTGCGCGATAGCCAGTGCTGACCCCAATGACGATTGGCGTTGGCACATGTATGACACGGTCAAAGGCTCAGATTACATCGGTGATCAAGACGCGATTGAGTATATGTGCTCCGTGGGGCCTGAGGCGATATTTGAGCTCGAGCACATGGGTCTGCCATTCTCCCGAACAGAGGAAGGCCGTATTTATCAGCGTCCTTTTGGTGGCCAGTCCAAAAACTTTGGTGAAGGCGGACAAGCCGCCCGAACCTGCGCGGCGGCGGATCGCACGGGCCACGCCCTCCTGCACACGCTTTACCAGAACAATATCAAGAACGAGACGGTGTTCTTTAACGAGTGGTTCGCTGTCGATCTAGTGAAAAATCAAGACGGCGCGATCGTCGGCGTGATCGCCATATGCATCGAGACAGGCGAAACCGTCTACGTGAAGTCCAAAGCCACGGTATTTGCCACGGGTGGTGCGGGAAGAATTTACGCCTCCACAACCAATGCGCACATAAACACTGGGGACGGCATGGGGATGGCTCTGCGCGCAGGCGTACCGGCTCAGGATATGGAAATGTGGCAGTTTCATCCGACGGGTATTTATGGCGCGGGCACGCTGGTCACGGAAGGCTGTCGCGGTGAAGGTGGCTACCTCATCAACAAGGATGGTGAGCGCTTCATGGAGCGGTATGCACCTAATGCCAAAGATCTCGCGGGCCGGGATGTCGTCGCGCGGTCTATGATTCTTGAGATCCTCGAGGGCCGGGGCTGCGGACCGAATGGCGATCACGTGAAATTAAAGCTCGATCATTTGGGTGAGGAGGTGTTGGAGTCTCGCCTTCCCGGCATTTGTGAGCTGAGTAGGACTTTTGCGCATGTTGACCCCGTGAAGGAACCCATTCCGGTGGTGCCGACTTGTCACTATATGATGGGTGGAATCCCCACCAACATTCACGGCCAGGCATTGACTGTCGACTCAAACGGGAACGACCAAGTCATTCCAGGGCTCTATGCGTGTGGCGAGGTGGCTTGCGTGTCCGTTCATGGTGCCAATCGACTCGGCGGCAATTCCCTGTTGGATCTTGTGGTGTTTGGTCGCGCCTCAGGACTGTTTATTGAGAAGGCACTGCGGGAGGGCGTCGACCTTCGTGACGCTTCCCAGACGGATCTCGACGCGGCTGGGGCGCGTTTGCAAGCGCTCAACAGTCGCGATTCAGGTGAGCAAGTCGCGCCTTTGCGGCGAGAATTGCAGGACATCATGCAAAACCATTTTGGCGTATTCCGCACCGGTGAATTTATGCGCGAAGGTATTGCCAAACTGTCGGCCCTGCGTGAGCGTGTGGAGTCAGTGGTATTGGCGGATCGTTCCTCGGCCTTCAATACCTCGCGAATTGAGTGTCTCGAGTTACAGAACCTGTTTGAGACCGCCGAGGCGACGGCTATAGTTGCCGAGGCGCGAAACGAGAGTCGGGGAGCGCACGCACGCGAGGATTTCACCGAGCGTGACGATGAAAATTGGCTATGCCATTCGCTGTACGACAGTCAGAGCAAGAAAGTGTCGAAACGGGGCGTCAACTTCAAGCCTCATACCGTCGAGACCTTCCAGCCCAAAGCAAGAAGTTACTGAGCGCAGTAGGAGCTATTAGACATGCTACAGGTCAGTCTTTACCGCTATAACCCCGAGCTTGATGAAGCGCCTTATATGCAGGACTTTTCTGTCGATACCGGCGGTAAAGACCTCATGGTGTTAGACGTGCTTGAGCTGATCAAGGCGGAGCACGACGGCAGCGTCACCTATCGTCGAAGCTGCCGAGAGGGTGTGTGTGGTTCTGACGGGTTGAATATGAATGGCAAAAACGGGCTTGCTTGCATCACGCCGCTTTCCGAATCCGTCAAGGGAGACAAGCTAGTCATTCGGCCGCTGCCGGGTTTACCGGTTATCCGTGATCTGGTGGTTGATATGAGCCTGTTCTATGCGCAATACGAGAAAGTTCAGCCATATCTGCAGAACACAACGCCGGCTCCTGCGATTGAGCGCCTACAGTCCCCGGAGGAGCGTGCGCAGCTTGATGGGCTGTATGAGTGTATTCTCTGCGCCTGCTGCTCGACGAGTTGCCCGTCTTTCTGGTGGAATCCCGATCGTTTCATTGGTCCTGCTGGGCTATTGCAGGCTTACCGCTTTCTTGCGGACAGTCGAGATACTGCGACGGACGAGCGACTGTCGCGACTGGATGATCCGTTCAGCGTATTCCGGTGCCACGGCATTCAGAACTGCGTTAACGTTTGCCCCAAGGGTCTCAACCCCACGAAGGCAATTGGCCACATACGCGGGATGCTGCTGAACAGAGCGGCCTAGAGATATATGCCATATCCCATTGTCATATTAGAAATTTCTGTAGTTATACAGTGTATAATTAAAAGTTATAACGTAGTGTTGTTCCGCCAGATTTGGCAGTTTTAACCAGCCTTTCTTCGTCCGTCGTCCCCTAGGACTCCGGCTCATCTCGTACACTAGCGCCCACTCAACTTCGAGTAGGTCTTGCGTCGTTGCGATCGCGGGTTGACCGCGGTCAGTCTCTCAGATACCGGCGTAGCGTTGATCAGGGGATATTGTGGCACAGGCATTACCGATTCCAGGCATGTTGGCCCAGTGGGCTTCCTCCCACATCGCCGGCGGCAACGCGGAGTATGTAGAGGCGCTATACGAGGTCTACTTGCAGGACCCCAACGCCATTGCTCCCGACTGGCGAGACTACTTTGATCAGTTACCGCGCGTGTCCACAGAGACGCTGGCGGTACACGATGTTCCCCATTCCGTGCTGCGGGAGCGATTCGCCCGGATCTCGAAAATGCGGGTGCGCACAGACGCGACCCTTGCTCACGATTCTTATGCGACCGAGTATGAACGCAAGCAGGTGCGGGTCGTCCAGCTCATTTCTGCCTATCGGCAACGCGGCCATCAGCAGGCGTCTTTGGACCCCCTGGCGCTCAATGACCGGCCCGCAGTACCCGATCTTGATCTCGCGTTCCACGAATTGAGCGATGCTGATCTCGATACCGTCTTTCAGGTCGGTACCGTTTATTTTGGGCGCTCGGAGGCAACACTGGCTGATATCCGAGCCGACTTACAGAAAACCTACTGCGGTACCGTCGGCGCGGAATTCATGCACATAGTGAACACCGAGGAGCGCCACTGGATCATGAGTCGCATGGAAGCGGTTCGCAGCGCGCCCGAATTCACTGCGGAGCAGCGTCTCAATATTCTCCGTCAGCTCAATGGCGCGGAAGGTCTAGAGCGGTCTCTTGGGTCGAAGTACCCGGGGACCAAGCGGTTTGGTCTCGAGGGCGGTGAGAGCCTGATTCCGATGATGGCCGAGGCGATTCAGCGTGTCGGCGGATATGGTGCCAAAGAAATTTGTATCGGGATGGCACACCGCGGCCGACTGAACGTGCTGGTCAACATACTCGGCAAGAATCCAGTGGATTTATTCGACGAGTTCGAAGGTAAAGTGACATACATCGGCTCGGGTGATGTGAAATACCATCAGGGTTTTTCCTCCAACATGATGACGCCCGGCGGCGAAGTGCATCTGGCGCTCGCATTTAATCCGTCCCACCTTGAGATTGTCTCGCCGGTAGTTGAAGGCTCCGTACGAGCGCGGCAGGACCGTCGTCTCGACCCCGTCGGTGAAGCCGTAGTACCTATCGTCATCCACGGCGATGCCTCCTTTGCTGGGCAGGGCGTTGTTATGGAGACCTTCCAAATGTCCCAGACGCGTGGCTACCGGACCGGTGGAACGCTGCACATTGTGCTGAATAATCAGATTGGTTTTACCACCAGTGAGCGAACCGATGCCCGCTCAACCGAATATTGCACGGACATCGCGAAAATGGTCCAGGCGCCGATTTTCCACGTGAATGGCGATGATCCGGAGGCGGTTGTGTTCGTGACTCAGCTGGCAGTGGATTACCGCAATCAGTTTAACAAGGACGTGGTGATTGACCTGGTGTGTTACCGGCGCAGAGGTCACAACGAGGCGGATGAGCCCTCGGTGACGCAGCCCGGTATGTATGAGGCCATCAAGCAGCATGCGACAACGCGCGATCTCTATGCGCAACGCCTTGTTTCCGCAGGTTTGCTGACCGAGCAAGACGATGAAGCCTGGGTATCGCACTATCGAGAGGCGTTATTGCAAGACCAGCCCTTGGTGAGCTCGCTGGTGTCGGAGCCCAATAAGGCGCTATTTGTGGATTGGTCGCCGTACCTGGGACATCGGTGGGATGTCGCCGCTGATACCGCTGTGGGGTTGAGCGAACTCAAAGCATTGTCGGAGCGCATCAATGCGCCACCTGACGGATTCTCCGTGCACCGTGTTGTGCGGAAGTTAATGGATGACCGTCTGAAGATGGGTGCTGGGGCGCAGGAAATCAATTGGGGTTTCGCTGAGACCATGGCGTATGCCTCGTTGCTGACAGAGGGTTACCCGGTGCGCCTGACAGGTCAGGACGTGGGGCGGGGGACATTCAGTCATCGCCACGCTGTTTTACATAATCAAAAAGGGGGCGGGACGTGGGTTCCTCTCGCGTCCTTGAGTGAGGAGCAGGCGTCGTTTCAGATTTTTGATTCGCTCTTATCAGAGGAGGCGGTGCTTGCATTTGAATATGGCTATGCAACCACTTCTCCTGGCGGATTGGTCATTTGGGAGGCCCAGTTTGGCGACTTTGCGAACGGCGCTCAGGTGGTCATCGACCAGTTTATTTCCAGTGGTGAAAATAAATGGAGTCGTCTCTGCGGTCTGACGATGCTCTTGCCGCACGGTTACGAAGGGCAAGGTCCCGAGCATTCTTCCGCGCGACTGGAACGCTTCTTGCAGCTATGTGCCGAGGACAATATTCAGGTCTGTATCCCCAGTACGCCCGCTCAGGTTTTCCACATGCTGCGGCGCCAGGCGATCCGTCCGTTAAGGACACCGCTGATTGTGATGACACCGAAAAGTCTGTTGCGTCACAAGGAGGCGGTCTCGCAGTTAGAGGAGCTGACAACTGGGGCATTCCAGACCGTCATCGACGAGACGGATGCGCTGGATGCCGAGGCGATAAAGCGAGTCATCTTCTGCTCAGGCAAGGTGTTTTACGATCTTCGTGCAGCGCGGCGTGAGAGAGACATCGACGACATCGCCATCGTTCGTATCGAGCAAATGTACCCTTTTCCGCGGATCGACCTGCTCGAAGTGATTTCTCGTTATCCCAATATCGAGGATGCCGTCTGGTTGCAGGAGGAGCCCAAGAATCAGGGCGCATGGTACGCCATGCAGAGCAGAATGCGCTCGGTCGTGCAGCGCCACAAAGTTGATGTTTTTCTTCGCTATGTGGGGCGGGAGCCTTCCGCTTCTGCAGCTGCGGGTTACTCAGCGCTGCATCTGCGCGAGCAAGACCAGTTTATTGATGAGGCACTGGGGCCTATGCCCTGGGGCTTTTAACTTGCAAAGTGTGAGGACGATTTCATGACGATTGAAATCAAAGCGCCTGCCTTTCCAGAGTCGGTCGCAGACGGAGTAGTCGCGGTCTGGCACAAGCAGGCGGGAGATACCGTAGCCCGAGATGAGCTCTTGGTCGAGATCGAGACAGACAAGGTTGTGATGGAGGTGGTCGCGCCTGAGTCGGGTGTCATTGAGACGATCATCGTGCCGGTCGGTGAGACGATTGTCAGCGAGGCGCCGTTGGCGACGCTCTCAGCTGGCGCAGTGAGCACGGACGCCACGCCGCCCAGCGGCGGAGAGGCGGGTAATGCCATGGGTAGTGCCATGGCAGCCGCGGAGGATCAGGAGACGCATGACGAGGTTCCTATGGGGCCCGCAGTCCGCGCATTGCTCGATGAGCATGGGCTGGCTGCGAGTGCGGTGCCTGCGACCGGCAAGGGGGGGCGGCTGTTGAAGGAGGATGTGTTGGCCTTCGTTGAGCGCAAACGTTCTGCGGCGGCAGCTCCGCCCTCGCGGCCTCCGGTGCCGTCAGGCGATGCTCTAGATATCAGTGGTCCCACCAGTGAGCGAATAGAAAAACGCGTACCCATGACGCGAATGCGTGCGCGTATCGCGGAGAGGCTGCTGGGAGCAACGCAAAAAACCGCCATGCTGACAACCTTCAATGAAGTCAACATGGCGCCGCTGATGAAGCTCCGGAGTCAGTATCGCGATCAGTTCGAGAAGGTGCATAACGGCACCCGTTTGGGATTCATGGGCTTCTTTGTCAAGGCGGCTTGCGAGGCGCTTAAGCGCTTCCCCGAAGTCAACGCATCTATCGACGGTAACGACGTGGTGTATCACGGTTACCAAGACATTGGTGTGGCAGTGTCGGTAGATGAGGGTTTGGTGGTTCCCGTGCTACGTGATGCGGACTTTATGAGCATTGCTGACGTTGAAGCGGCTATTTATGATTTTGGAATCAAGGCGCGAGATAAGAAGCTCACTATCG
>Ga0255776_10006965_pt1 | contig 11439 bp, 14 predicted proteins | sample 071ome_19_FD_179974 | JGI IMG/M metagenome (GOLD analysis project Ga0255776, IMG submission 179974) | Coastal salt marsh microbial communities from the Groves Creek Marsh, Skidaway Island, Georgia - 071413AT metaG (version 2) | ecosystem: Environmental > Aquatic > Marine > Intertidal zone >...
CGATGCCGGTGCCAAACAATATGGTTAATGGGAGCCCGATGACAAGCATACGAAGCGCGAGGTTGTGCTGACGTCCCAGCAGCTTGAATTTGATGCGTGACGCGTCGGCAAAGAGCAGCAGGATGAGCGTAAGCTCGGCGATGGTGTGTATGGTGTGGTGCTCAACATTAATGTGCACAACGCCGAAGTAGTCCTTACTCGCGAGGAACCCGGCCCCAGCGAATAGAATGGGCGCTGTGATGATCGTGCCTTCGGTGCGCTTCGATATCAGCGAAAACCCGAAAAGCATGAGAAAGATCGCGGCGAGAGTGATCGGTTCCAAAGTACTATCCCTAAGTCAAAAAGCGTTGCAGTGAAGTTCACCGTATAATTTTAACGTACCTTGTTGGAGGGGTAGATGGAAAGATCTCGCTTGACGCCGATTGATAGTTATTGACTTCCGAGGCCTGCTGCGGGGGGGGGCTCCACGGCCAGCTTATCGTCAAGAGACGCCTTTGCTGCAGCGTAGATCCTGGATCAGACTGTGGGCTGGCTAGTTTTCTTGTCGTGGCCCACTGCGACTTATTTTGGCAACAGACTGGGCTGACGCACACAGCTGCCCATCCGCCGCGCGGATTTCGCCTGACATGAAGGCGATACTTTTGGTTGACTTGGTGACCCAGCCTTTCACGGTGAGCGGCGTTTGGCCCCGGGTTGCGTTCTCATACCGAGTACTGATCTCGAGACTTGAGAGTCGGGCCACGCTAGGGTCCGATCCGAAGATCGCGTGGGCCATGGCGGCGTCCAGCATAGCGGTCACAAAGCCACCCTGCACGACATCGCCGGTATGGCAAAAATCAAAAGGCACGCGAAACGTGAAGGTGCAGACTTGCCTGTCACTGTCGAAGTCGGTGATTTCACCGCCAAGCAGTTTTAAGAACCCCGGCTTGTGGGCGTTTAGGTGATCAATAATCCGCTGATTAGACATAGTAGTGTGGCTACCTGAGGGGGTATGTGAGCTGGTTGGCGTGACTACACAGCGTGACTACAAAGCGGGACCCCTTCATCTAACTGGAGACGAGTAGGGTAGGTTCGCGTTGGTTTGGCCCGCTGACGGGTGTATTGTAACCGAGTGGGGCGCCCGACGGTGCTACCACGGCGTCTGATTTGTACATAACCATGTTCGATCCAGAGTCGATAACTGTTTTTAGAAGAGCGACGTATTCATGCAGGTAGCACTGAAAACCATGTTGAGCATGCAGGACCGGATGAATTCCCGGGTACATGCAGATTGGATTAACCAGCAGTTTGAATGGTACCGGGCGGTTTGGATTGAATGTGGTGAACTCATCGACCACGTCGGTTATAAGTGGTGGAAAAAGCAAGAAGCCGATATGGATCAGGTTCGGTTAGAAGTGATCGATATTTGGCACTTCGGCATGTCCGCCTTGTTTGATGGCACTACCGACCTGGATGCCTTGGCGCATCGCATCGAGTTGGATTTGTATCACGCGGAGCCTGAGATCAGCGATGTGCGCTTGGCGACCGAGGCGCTCGCCCTTGATTCGCTGCACACCAAGTCGTTCTCTGTCCCGTGTTTCGCTCAGCTCATGTTGGCCTGTGGCCTCAGCTTTGAGGATCTCTATCGCCACTATGTCGGTAAAAACGTGCTCAATTTTTTTCGACAAGATCACGGCTATAAAGAGGGGACTTACGTCAAGGAGTGGGGCGGTCGTGAGGACAACGAGCATTTGACCGAGCTCATGGTCTCGCTTGATGCGGATTCACCGTCCTTTCCCGACGACGTATACCAGGCGCTTAGCGAGCGGTATCCAGGTGTGGCGTGAGCGAAAGCCGAGTCAGTTGCCTAATGAGTATCGATAACGACATCGGCATCAAAATAAGCATGGGCAAGGAAAAAGTCCACGAGCAACCACCGGAATAAGGTAGACAGGTGACAGAAAACTTTAGCGATATTTTTTATGAAGTTCCCGACGGACTCACCTTGTATGCGCGGGACTATCCCGGCCTTGTTGCGGACGCACCCGTGGTGCTTTGTTTACACGGCCTCAGCCGCAATAGCCGTGACTTTGCCGACCTTGCGCCCTTATTGCAAAGAACGCATCGCGTGGTTGTGCCCGAACAGCGCGGGCGCGGAAACTCCGCCTGGGACCCGGACCCCAGTCGGTACACCCCGCCGACCTACATCGCCGACATGATCTTTCTGCTGGGGCATCTGGGCATCCACTCCTGTGCGCTGGTGGGGACCTCGATGGGCGGGCTGATGGCCTTCGGCTTGCACGCCTTAGCCCCTTCGCTATTGACCCATTTGGTTATCAATGACATTGGGCCAGAAATCGCTAAGGAGGGGCTGGATAGGATTAAGCAGTACGTGGGGTCTTCGATGTGCTTTCCCGACTGGTCGGCGGCGACCGATTACATTCAAGGGGGCAATCAGACGGTGTTTCCCCATTACACGCGAGCGGACTGGGAGGCCTTCGCTCATCGCATGTGCTCCGAGCGAAATGGTGAAGTTTGCCTCGATTATGACCCGCTTATCTCCGCCCCCATGAAGGCAGCAGGCGGCGATGATGCATTATCGGATCTTTGGCCCTTGTATGACGGGTTTAGGGATCTCCCTGTAATGTTGATAAGAGGGGGAGCCAGTGATCTTCTCGATGAAGCGTGTGCTGCCCAGATGCGGGCACGCCACCCTGGGCTGGTCTACTTGGAGGTGCCCGGTATTGGGCACGCGCCCATGCTTAACGAGCCTGGGGTAGCCGAGGCTATTGGCGAGTTCATCAACAGCTGATTATCCCAAAAGGCCAGAGATGCTCTCAGCCAACGCGAGATCCTTGTCGGTAATACCCCCCGCGTCGTGGGTGACCAGGGCGATATCGACCCGGTTATAGACGTTAACCCACTCGGGGTGATGATCCTGTTGCTCGGCTAGAAGGGCCACCCGAGACATAAATCCCCAGGCCATACTGAAATCCTGAAACTTTAGGCTCAAAAAAAGCTTGCCGTCTTCGAGCCGCCAAGCCGTGTGATTGGTGAGCCAGTGGCTTATCTTTTCTTCCGATAACAGACTCATAGATTTTTCCTCCTCAGGACGGTGCCCACCTCTAAATGATGGGTGTAGGGAAATTGATCGAAAAAAGCGAGATGGCTCACCGCGTGGCTCTGATTGAGCATCTCGATGTCGCGGATCAGGGTGGTGGGGTTGCATGAGATATAGATTAGCAGCGGGAAACGACTGGCCAGCGCCAGGGTATCGGGGTCCAGGCCGGCCCTTGGGGGGTCGACAAAAAGGGTAGTAAATCGGTAGTCGCGAAGTGGATGTTTCAGGTGTTCTAAACGCCTGAACTCTCGATCGCCTCGTATCGCCTGCGTCACCTCCTCGGCAGACAGCCGGGCGAATTCCACATTGGTGATGTCGTTCAGAGCAAGATTTTCTGCCGCCGCGCGGGTGGCGGATTTTGACAGCTCCGTTGCGAGCACTCGCCGGTAATAATTTGAAAGCGGTAGCGTGAAGTTGCCAACGCCGCAGTACAGCTCAAGTAGGTCGGCATTTTGATCATGGGTCTGAGACGTGACCCACTCGAGCATATGTTGATTGACCCATCCGTTGGGTTGAGTAAATGCACCCTCCGGTTGGGTGTAGTGGAAGGACCTGTCGTTGACACACAGGGTTTCCTGTACCCAATCTCGACCGATCACGCGCTTTTGCTTGCGACTGCGCCCAATAATTGACGCGTTGATGTCCGCCGCGAGCTGCTTTGCTGCGTCTTCCCACGCGTCATCCAGTGGGCGGTGGTAAATCAGCGAGACCAGAAGTTCGCCCGCCAGCGTACTCAAAAACTCAACCTGAAAAAGCTTTTTCCTTAGTACGTCGCGGGATTGCAGCTTGAGCCGAAGAGGCTCCATGGCGGCCTGTATTACCGGGCTTGCAATGCTGAAGTTGGAGACAACTACCGGATCTTTAGGTCGATCGGGCGAGAACATGACGTAGTTCAAATCATCGCCATCGTGCCAGATCCTGAATTCGGCGCGGAGTCGATAGGCCGTCGGGGGGGAGGGAAAGACTTCAGCTGCAGGCGCGCCCAGAGCTGAAAAGGTCGGCTGCCAGTGCTCAACTTTCTTTGCAAGCAGGCGGTCGTAAAGCTCTGGCTGAATATGACGAAGTGGCATCGATGAATTACAGACAGTTTTTGGGTTTTGGTAGACCAGCGATACGACTCGCCACGCGCGTTGGGCTTCCGGGGAAAAGGGTCATCAGGTAGATGGAGTTACCTTTGCTAGGATCTGATTGTTTTTTCACCCAGTTAGCCAGCGCGCGGTTGGCGGGAGATGCTTGGTAGTGGTCAAAATAGTCGCGCAATAAGTGCAGAATTTCCCAGTGCGCCTCGGTCAGTGTGATGCCCTCAAGCGCGGCGAATGATTCAGCGAGAGACACATCCCATGCTGTCCAGTCTTTGAGGTAGCCGTGTTGGTCGCAGAGCGAATCAAGTGTTGGCTTGGCCATGGTCAGTACCAGCTAACGATCTGTGGATGGGCGACCGTGAGCTCGACCCACTGCTCATTGCTTATACGCGGCCAGTCGCTAGATTCGCCGGAGGTTTCCTGCGCGGAGTCGGCAAGGAGATAGACCGTGCAGGGCGGAGCACTCTCCGTATGACCACCGATGTGAGTGCTGGGGTCCGCGAGGATCAGGATGGCGTCCGTGGCGCCACATGTCGCCACACAGGCTGGTAGCACGTCCATGGTGTATACAAGGTGCAGGGCCATCAGAATGACACCACGTGTTTACTGCTGCTGATCATCAAGTGCAAATCTTTGTGGCTGATGTAGTCGATAGCGAGATCTTCGAGTTGTTCGATTTTTGGGGTATCGGTAGCCACATCCTCGGCAAGTACAAAAATGCGATCAATCTCGTAAAGGGGTAGGGAGTGCAACTCGCGGAAAAAATTTCTGCCCGCCGTTCGGTCGTACGCTTTTTCGTGTACTAACGATGCGGCGCTGTGGCGAAGGACGACGCTTACCGATTGGCCAAAAGCGCCGCAGGCGAGGATGCAGTCCAGTCCCAGGGCGAGGATGTCGCTCCCCTCAAGACCGTGTGTAAGCTGAACGAGCCATGTGGTTGGCTTAGACACAGGTAATAATCCTGTCGCACTCAAAGCCCGCTTCCATCAGTGCACCCAGTCCGGCGAATACAAAGGGCGCAGGTGACTGGTGTATGCCGTGTCGCTCAGCCGAAGCGCTGCACACCGCCAGTTCTGTTTTGCCAGTGTCAGCAAGCGTGGCCCAGATGTGCTGCGCTGCGCTCGCTTCTGGCAGGCCAATTCGGGTGCCCTCGCCGTAAAAGAACACCCGCTCCAGCGTGTGCCCAGCCGCGCAAAGTGCTGCGGCAAGCCCCTCGGTTCTTTGCTGGCTCGCTGGGATATCTGGGCCGTGTAACACGATAAGGGCGTACTTCAACGTACTGCTCCCATAAAAAACCCCGGCAGCGCCGGGGTCTCATAGCGATCCGGGGTCTCAGTCATCGCCGCCGGTAAATGCGCTTATCAGGTGCAGGAGATTAATGAACAAATTGTAGATGTTCAAATACAGCGACACCGTAGCGCGGATATAGTTGGTTTCTCCGCCGTTCACGATTCGGCTGGTGTCAAACAGAATCATACCCGACATGATCATCACGACAGCGGCTGAGAGGGTCAGCGATAGCGCAGGAATGCCCAGAAAAATATTGGCAATGCCCGCGACGATGGCGACGATCAAGCCGGTCATCAAAAAGCCGCCTAGATAGGAGAAGTCCTTGCGACTGTTGAGGGCATAGGCTGACAGCCCAAAAAAGACGAGCGCCGTACCCCCCAGCGCCTGCATGACCACGCTGGGACCCCCTGGCAGTGCGAGGTAATAGTTCAGCATTGGACCCAGGGACGCGCCCATCACGCCCGTGAAGGCAAAGATCGCGGGTAGTCCCTTGGCGGTATCGGCCATGCGATTCACAACGAAGAGTAAGCCAAAGCCCACTAACATCAGCACTAGAGCGACGCCGTGAGACAGGTTGAGCGCCATAGCCCCACCGGCCGTCAGGGCGCTGAACGCCAGCGTCATGCCCAACAACATATACGTGTTTTTGAGTACCTTATTGGTGCTAACAACGCCTTGCCCTGAGTGGGTGGCTACCTGAGCACCGTACAATTGTTTATCGGCCATTCGTCTGCCTCTCCTAGGATTGCTTACTTGCTATACCTTAATAATAGGGTCACTGCCCCCACTTTCCAAGTCTCATTAGCGCCCTAACGCTGAATGATTTAGTGCCAAAAAGATCTTTATACCAGCGGGTAAAAGGCTCAGTCGGCGGTTTCTGCCGGGTGAACGATGCTAAATGTGAGTGTGAGCTGTGCCCCAACCACCATCTCCCCGGGGCTATAGGTGCTGCTATCGGCCGCTGCTAAAGCCATTCTGCCCTCGGGCATTGGCCTGCTCAACGTGGCGGTAGTGTTGACCCTGACAATATCACCCAGTTGAAATCCGCCTGCCGCAGCGACGGCGGTAGCTCTTTCTCGCGCCTGTGCAACCGCGAGGGACAGCGCCTCTCGATAGGCCGCCTCATAGCCAGAAGCGAGCAACCGGGGTGGGCTGACCTGCGTTACCTTTTGCGCGGTTACGGCTGACAGCGCAGCACCGAGTTGATCGATGGCGTGTACGGTGAAAGTGACGTTTCGTGTGACATCGAACCCTTCCTGTACTACCTGGCGGGTATTCTGGTCGTAGCGCGAGGCGGGGTTGATGCTAAGGTGGGCGGTGTTTATCGAGTCGCTCTCGATCCCCAATGCCAATAATGCCTCGACCAGTCCCGTAACCCGCCCGTCGAGTACCTTTTCCAGGGCGGCGATGTCCCAACCACGCTCGGCAAACCCCACCGCAAGCTCCGCGGTGTCGGGTGTCACAGGCACTTCGCCTGCGCCTTGCATGGTGATAGCGGGCGACTCTTGGGCTTGCGCAGGTGCTATGAGCCAGAAGCTCAACATCAGCGTGACAAGGACGCCCCTCCAACTCGTAAGGCTGGAGGATCGAATCCTGCTGCCTTCGGTTGTTCCTGTAATCATTGCCATGGTTAGGGTCTCCGTTGTTGGTGAGCGCCGCTAGGGTCGATCGACAAGATAGTGCAGACAGTTGGAGTGGGGTGCAGCCCACAGAGTTCCAGTGTGTTGCCATATTGCCATTTTGGCTAAACATTCCCTTGGTGCAGCACTTAGCGAGGGAGCGCCTGGCATTTCGGTGCTTGGTAAGGGGGTGCTTGGTAAGGGGGTGCTCGCCAAAGGGGTGTTTGGCGGCGGCTTTTTCGCTTGCCTAAACCGGCGCCCCATCCCACACTCTCCCCCCGCAGAGCCCGTTGACTGAGTAAAGACTGATGTCTAAATTACGTAATTTTAATCCAGTAACTCTTTGTTTTTTATTTTTATTTTCTTCGTCTGGGATGGCTGATTCGGAGCCCTTGGTGGATACCAGGGTCATCGATTCAGCGCGGGAAATGCGCGATCTAGCGCGTGAAGGAACCGAGGCTTACACATGGTTGGAGAGCCTGACCACGGAGGTTGGCCCAAGGCTGGCCGGGTCGACGCAGGAGGCGCGGGCCCGCGATTGGGCTGTGGAAAAACTGAGCTCGCTGGGCTTTGATGATGTGCGGATTGAACCTTTCAGCATTTCAGGGTGGGAGCGCGGGGTCGAGGTTGCTGAGGTCTTGGCACCTTATCCGCAACCGCTGGTCGTGACCACTTTGGGAGGCTCTGTGGCCACACCAACCGAGGGTGTCAGCGGCCGGGTCATGGGATTTGCAACCCTCGCAGAGCTGGAGTCTGTCCCCGATAATTCCTTAGGTGGCGATATTGTTTATGTCGGTCACGCCATGCGGTCGACCCAGGACGGATCGCATTATGGGTACTTCGGTCGGCTTCGACGCGAGGGCGCGAGTATAGCGGCCGCCAAAGGGGCAAGTGCGCTACTGATTCGCTCAATCGGTACTGACAGTCATCGTATGCCACACACGGGCTCAATGACCTACGCGGCCGGGATCAAGCAGATTCCAGCCGCAGCACTGTCGAACCCCGATGCCGATCAGATTGAGCGGATGCTGAGCAGACAAGAGCCCATCAGCGTGCGACTAACGTTGCAGCCGAAATTCACGGGCGAGGTCGAATCTGGCAACGTCATAGCTGACATCACAGGATCCGAGCTCCCCGATGAAATGGTTGTAATCGGAGGGCATTTGGATTCCTGGGATCTGGGGACTGGAGCGATTGATGACGGAGCAGGCGTCGCGATTACTCTGGAGGCAGCGAGGATGATCCTGGCAAGCGGACAGCGTCCCAAGCGCACTATTCGTCTTATCCTATGGGGTGCGGAAGAGGTCGGTCTTTTGGGAGGAAAGGCCTACGTTGAGCGTCATCGTAGCCGGCTTAGAGATCATGTCATGGGCACCGAGAGTGATTTTGGTGCGGGCAAAATATGGCAAATCACGAGTCGCGTCGGCGAAGAGGCAGAGCCATTGGTGGCACTCATCGCGGGTTTGGTCGAGCCTCTTGGTATCGCGCCCGGAGCCAACAGCGTGTCCAGTTCAGGGCCCGATTTAACACCCATGATGGCCGAGGGTATGCCGGCCTTTCGCTTTGTTCAGGATGGACGGGACTATTTCGACCTTCATCACACGCCGGATGACACCCTCGACAAAGTATCAGCAGCTAATCTCGATCAAAGCGTGGCCGCCTACGTGGTCTTTGCCTGGATAGCAGCGAACAGCGGCCTCTCAGATTGGGGTTGGCGGGAAGTCGATTAACTGTTCCTAGCGATCACGCCCAGGAGTCAACAGGCGCGCTAGGCGTCAAATGACAAGCCCCTGTCGTCATTCGCCAATCCTAATTTCTCCTGACATAGCAATCTTGGCCTCGTAATGAAGCAAAGAGGGTGGGGCTATGGATACGGATTGGTTGTAATTACAGTATTCGATGCAGCGCATCCAGCATGGCATTGGGGGCTTCCACCATGATGGTGTGCCCTGCGCCTTCCAATACGCAGATATCGGCGTGTGGCAGGGCGTTCTGTAAGCTGCCGGTTGACCGTACCGGGGTCAGTCGGTCCTCGGCGCCGAGCACCATCAGGACGGGGCAGCGGATGTCCGACGCTTTTGTTAAGCCGTCAAGGTAGTTGTTGCAGGCGGCCATATCGTGGAATAGCACGCCCGGCTTTGAGCGCTCATAAAGTCTCAAGGTGTTGCCAATCATCCACATCCCTGAATTTCGATTGCCGCCAAATTGATGTCGCTTGCTGAATCCCCACTGGGTCAACATATCAAAAGCCGCGTGGTCATTGGCCTCCGCCGCATTGAGTATGGCGTCTGATACAGGCATGGGTGCGGTTGTGCCCACGAGTGCAATCGCATCAACCCGGTCCGGATACTTAGCGGCCAGCTCTAGGGCAATCAAGCTCCCCAGGCTGTGACCTACCACCTTGGCTGTTGCAACGCCGACTTTATTCATGATGTTATGAACCCAATCGGCCATGGCTTCGACAGAGGCGAGTGGATCACCCCCCGATCGACCGTGGCCCGGCAGGTCCAATGCGAGGACATTATTTTTGTGACGCGCGAAGTGCCTAGAGGCGAGCGTCCAAACGGTATGGTCCATACCGGAACCGTGAACAAAGATAACCGTCGGCAGTGCAGGATCATAGGCCTTGGAATTGGTGTAAGCGTAAACGGTTTCGTTGTTCAGCTCGAATTTCATCGGATCAACCCTTTGCCTGCATTGTTTTGGCCGCTGCTCGCAAGCCTTGGTTTAGGTCACCAATGAGATCTGCTGAATCCTCGAGACCAATAGATAGGCGGATAGTACCTTCACCAATCCCCCCTGCGGCTAATGCATCTGAATCCATACGGTGATGCGTGGTGCTGGCAGGATGAATTACCAGAGACTTCGCATCGCCCACGTTGGCCAAATGAGAGAAAAGATTCAGGGCATCGACAAAGGCGATACCGGCGCTCCGGTCACCACGTAGATCAAAACTGAAGACGGCGCCGCAGCCTTTGGGTAATAGCTGCTGCGCAAGCTCTTTGTCGGGGTGTCCAGGGAGCTCGGGGTAGCCTACTCGTGAGACCATTTCATGGGACGAGAGGAACTCGACGATCTTGCGCGTGTTTTCGACGTGACGAGCCATTCTTACCCCAAGCGTCTCGATGCCTTGAAGAATATGAAAAGCCGTCGTCGGGCTCATGCAGGCTCCCATGTCCCGGAGCCCCTCTTTGCGCGCGCGCTGGATAAAGGCTGCCGGTCCAAATTCCTCGCTGAACACCAAATTGTGGAAGCCAACATAGGGTTCGGTCAGGGTCGGAAACTTTCCTGACCCATCCCAGTCAAATCGACCGCCGTCGACCAGCAGCCCTCCAATGACAATGCCGTGTCCGCTTAAAAACTTTGTCGCCGAGTGCATGATGATGTCAGCGCCGAGTGAAAACGGTTTGATGAGATAGGGCGTCGTAAAGGTTGAGTCGACCATAAGCGGCAACCCGGCGGCGTGCGCCACCTCAGCCACCTCAGGAATGTTAAGGACATCAAGCCCCGGATTACCCACGGTTTCCGCGAATACCAAGCGGGTGTTGTCCCGGATAGCGCTCTTGAACGCTTGGGGATCTCTCGGGTCAACAAAGGTGGTTTCGATGCCAAAGCGCGGTAGGGTATAAGCCATTAAATTGTGGCTGCCCCCATACAGGGCAGCGGAGGCCACGATATGTGACCCTGTGCCCATCAGCGTCATGATGGCGAGATGCAGTGCGGCCTGACCGCTCGCCGTGGCAATGGCACCTACGCCATCCTCAAGTGCGGCGATGCGCTCTTCAAGCACGGCGTTAGTGGGGTTGCTCAAGCGAGAATACACATGCCCGGCACGCTCAATATTGAACAGCGAAGCGGCGTAGTCAGAGTCCGGGAAGCAAAAAGAGGCGGACTGATAAATGGGGGTGGCGCGCGCGCCGGTGCTGGGGTCTGGCTGTGCGCCCGCGTGCAGCGCTAATGTGTCGAGTTTTGGGTAGTCTGGTCCTGCCATGTCGTGCTCCGTTGGGTTTTACCCCACTAAGGATTCCGTCCGCCTGCGTGAGTTTCAGAATGGTGTTTGAGGCACTGGGGTTATTGGCGACGACCGCCAGCGCCAGGTCGAGTTTACTCGACGCGCAGAGTAGCATGATCAACGTTTGAGAGGCGAAGGAATGCCGGATGATCGTTAAGGGTCGGGTTGCATGAGTACGGTTTGAATGTCGTTGAAAACGGTATCCGCATGGAGAAATGAGGTGCTGTAGACGTTGCGAATACGCTTCTGCTTGTCAATGAGAAAGACTCGCAGGATATGGGACATGGTCCCAAGATAGTTGCCGCTCTCGTCATAGTCGCGGATGACCCACTGGCC
>Ga0255776_10006972_pt1:0-5000 | contig 11432 bp, 3 predicted proteins | sample 071ome_19_FD_179974 | JGI IMG/M metagenome (GOLD analysis project Ga0255776, IMG submission 179974) | Coastal salt marsh microbial communities from the Groves Creek Marsh, Skidaway Island, Georgia - 071413AT metaG (version 2) | ecosystem: Environmental > Aquatic > Marine > Intertidal zone...
CCATGGCGGGCTATGTGCTGACTTTTTACGGGTTCAGCGTTGTGGATGCGGCCACCCGGGCCAGGGCGTTGTGGGTGTATGAGGCGTTCGCGTTTCCACTCGTGCTGGTCGTCCCGATCCCAGGGACTGTCGTCGCTGTGATCTGGCTCACGGGCGCACCCGTCTGGCTTACTGGGTTCACGGAGCTAATCGCCGCCTCCGCGCCGCTGTGCCTCACCATTTCCATAGCGATTGGCGTATTCTGGGAGGGTGCGGTCGATCCACGGCTCGCGGTTCGGCGCACGGCTTTGTTCAGCGGCCTGAGTGTCACCCTGCTCTTCATCTTCGGAGCGCTAGAGGTTGTCCTGTCGGACTATGTGCTGGCGGCTCTTGGGGCACCCAGTGGCGCAGCCGCGTGGGTAGCGGGCGGTGGGGTAGCCCTCGCCTTCGGCCCCGTGCGTGAGCGCATGAAAGCCGGGATTGATCGCTGGTTGGACGACCGTCTGCCTGCCACGGACCTCGGAGATGCCCCACGCCACACTGCCACCATCCTATTCTCAGACATAGTCGGCTACACCGCGCTGACCTCTGAGTCCGAGGACGACGCGCTCACGCTCATGTCGGTATTCCATCGACAGGCGAGAAGAGCAGCAGAGCAGAACAAGGGCCGACTCGTGAAGACCATCGGAGATGAGGTGCTGCTGGAGTTCAAGGAACCGGGGCAGGCAGTGGCTGCGGCACAGCAACTCACAACCTCGTTCACAGACGCCTGCGCCCCCCTCGGGTTACCCACCGCTCAACTGCGCACCGGCATCCACATGGGTGAGGTCGCGAAGCGGAGGGATGGGGATCTGTTCGGAGACGCGGTGAACATCGCGAGCAGGCTCCAGGGCGTGGCCGAGCCTGATCAGATCATTGTGAGTCAGGCTGTGGCGGATCAGTTGGATGCTGATCTGGAGGACCTGGGGGAGAAGGATCTGAAAAACGTGCCTGAGCCGGTGCGGTGCTATTCGGTGCACGGGTAAGGCACACGAGGCCAAGCCGATTCACACGGATGGCTAGCCATGCCTTCCGTGCGGTCAGTCCTTCACAGTTACCGCAAGCGTTACCGGCTGGTGTTCGGCAACTTGAAGTATCGCTCGCTGTAGGCCACAAACCGCCGTCGCTGTTAAGTTTTCCGTCGTTTGCGCCTGTAGCTCAGCTGGATAGAGCATCGGCCTTCTAAGCCGGCGGTCGCAGGTTCGAGTCCTGCCAGGCGCGTTCATTGCTCCTGCGTTTATGCTGCAACAGCATCGATGCTCCATCTGAGTGATGGGAGTCGCGCATGTCGGAGGAGCTGTTGGGCTCGAATCTGGATCCACGAAGGGCCTCAGAGGCGGGACTCGGCATCTAACCCCGCCCGGTGAGCGAGTCTGGCCCGTCAGGAACCGTGCCCGACGCATTCGGTGCTGTCTGGACGCCCTCATGGTCCCGTGGCGAGATTCTCGGGTGAAAGGGATGAAGCCCAGTCGCCCGGTAAGATATGTCTAGTAGATTGCAGTTAATTGGGTTAATCGCTCTGCTCTCATGCACATTCTTGGCCTGTGCGACGGACCAGCCCGGTGATCAGGTCAGCACCAGCGCCCCTGACCTCGCGGTCCTCCAATCGGTCATCGACGCCAGCGGTGCCGAGGTCGGTCTCTACTACCGGGAGCTCTCGGAGGACGGCGACTCGATCCTGATCAACCCCGACCTGCGGATGCATGCCGCCAGCACCATGAAGGTCCCGGTCATGATGCGGCTCGTCCTGGATGACCAGGAGGGCATGCGCGCACTGGACTCCACGCTACCCGTGAAGCGGACGTTCCGCTCGATCGTGGACGGCTCGGAGTACGATCTTCCGCCCGAATCGGACTCGGATACCACCTTCTATGGGCAGGTCGGCCGGGATGCGACGATTCGCGAGATGGTCGATCGCATGATCACATGGTCGAGCAACCTCGCGACGAACATCCTGATCGAGGTCGCGGAGCCGGCGCGCATCAAGGAGATGATGCACGGGCTCGAGGCCGACTCGATGGACGTGCTGCGCGGCGTCGAAGATCTCAAGGCATTCCAGGCGGGGCTCTCGAACACCACCACGGCCCGCGCCCTGGGGGCGGTGATGGCCGCCGTGCACGGCTCCGACGTCTTCACGACGGAAAGTCGGGAGACGATGCTCGAGATCCTGTCTCGTCAGCACTTCACGGGTGGGATCCCCGATGGGGTGCCTGAGGGTGTACGTGTCGCGAATAAGACGGGCTGGATCACCGGGATCAACCACGATGCCGCGATCGTCTTCCCGGATGAGGGCGCGCCGTACGTGCTCATCGTGATGGTGCGCGGCCATCCGGACGAGGATCAGGGCGAGGCGATGACGGCCGAGCTGTCCCGCCTTATCTGGCAGGGTCGCCGTTGACCTGGAGCCAGCTCCGGGTCGACGCTCGCCTATCAACTTCGTCGTTCGAGCCACTGGGCCACGTCATGTGACGTCGACCCTGGTCGCGGTCCCGCCTGCTTCGGAGCTAAGAGCCCCGTTCAAGGTGAGCGTTCGGCGCGACCGCACGAGTGAGGCGTGTGCGTCATCTGAGGTATTCGGCATGCCCGGCGCCTCAACGTACCCTGGTCGCCCGATCTCAGTGGAGCTCCCGGCTCCTTGCGTGTTTCTTGTGCGTCAGTGGGGTGGCCTCTAGTGTTCGAATGTGTCGCTGGATGAGGGGAGACGATGGAGGTCGCGACATTGAGGCTTTCAAAGCGGTTACGCTCTTGGTTTCGTGCCCATCGGCGCAAGGCGCTCCACGCTCCTGACAAGCAGGTTGAGCAAGCGCCCCGGAGCCCCGTCGTCGAGCCCAGTCCCCCCGTGCTGGACCTTCCCCCCGGGTACACGTATTTGAGTGCTCTGCGGCAGGGTGGCCTCGGGACTGTGATGGTCGTCCGAGAGGAGCACACGGGTCGCAAGGTCGCCTTGAAGAGACTCCGAAAGGACCGGCGTGGGGACGAGCACTGCCGGGGATTGATAGAGGCAGAGGCACGCATCACAGCTCGCCTCCAACATCCCAACATCGTACCTGTATATGACCTCGGTGAGGACGAGGACGGGAACTTCTTTTATACGATGCGTCTCGTCCCCGGCCAGACCCTCGGAGAGTATCTCGACTCCGTGACGGAGCAACGGACTACTCAACCGTCCGATCGTGACCGGCGGAGACTTGTCGATTGTCTCCGAAAGGTGTGTGACGCGGTCATGTACGCGCACGATCGGGGCGTACTGCATCTGGACCTCAAGCCCTCGAATATCCTGGTGGGTGACTTCGGCGGCGTGCTGCTTCTTGACTGGGGGTGCGCCGCTTTGAGGCAGGTGGAAACCGAGGTCGGGGAATCGACGGGTCGGCCGGCGCAGATTCCGCGACCTCTTGCCCCCCGTGGCACACCCGAGCACATGGCCCCCGAGCAGTTCGATGGTGACGAATGGGAGGTTGGGGAGACGGCGGACGTCTATCAACTCGGAGGCATCCTCTTCGAGATCCTGACGTTGGGCCCTCCTAAGGCGTGGTGGCGTCGAACCGTGGTCGAACAAACCGCGCTGCGATCACGACCTCGGTTCGAGATGAGTCCCTCGGCGGCGAACGCGCCAGGCACGGTCGGCGGTCCTCTGGCTGCGATCTGTGAGCGTGCACTGTCCTATGACCCCAAGAGGCGCTATCCGAGTGTTACGGAATTTGCCCAAGACATCGATCGGTGGTTCCACATGGAACGAGTCACCGCGTACAAGGAGCGGTTCTTCGGACGGTGCGCGCGGATACTGCGAGGCCATCCTCGGCTGGCCTCGGCCGTCGTCGCGTCTTCGGCTTTGATCTGTCTTTTTAATGTGCAACTTCTTCGTGTGACGACGCAGGGATACGGGCAGACCCTCTCTTCCCTCGTGTCCGGACACGGAACAGCCAGCATCGGGGGCGTGTCCGCGTTGCATGGTCTGTTCGAGACGCGTGAGGGGGTGATGGACCCCGACGAGTTCGAGTCGCTCGCAAGTTTCTATCACACGAGTTTCCCCGGAATCCAGGCTCTCTCATGGGCGCCGCGCGTCGAGCATGAAGGCCGTGCATCGTTCGAAGAGTCGGTGCGCCGCTCGGCGGATGACGGTGAGTCCACCTGGGCGTCCTTCAGCGTAATCGAGCGTGTGTCCGGAGGGGGCTTCGTCGCGGCCGCAGTCAGGGAGGAGTACTTCCCGGTCCGGTATATCGTCCCTTTGGCCGGGAACGCGCCTGCGGTGGGTTTCGATCTTGGGTCGGTCGCGAACCGTCGGGCGTTGTTGCAGGCCGCTTCAGATCGTGACGGGCTCAGCGTCTCAGAGCCTCTGCGTCTTGTTCAAACAGACGGAAGTCGTGCCGGAATCCTCGCTGCCGCTCCGGTGAGGGGCAGCGGTGCTGGAGGGGCGGTCGAGGGCTTTGTCACGGGTGTGCTCTTGATCGACGACTTGCTGGCCCACTCGTGGAGAGAGATCGATATCCGTTATCTGACGGTTCGAGTTTTCGACGTTTCGAACCCGGCTGCGCCGATGCTGCTGTGGAGTAGTGATGGTCGCACGAACTTCTCCGCCGAGCGCCCAGAGGCCATCGGCACCGGGGTGTTGTCGGCGAGGAGTGACTTTGCGTTGTTCGATCGGCGTTGGAGCGTATGGGTTCGGCCCACACCTGAGTTCCTGATCAAGTATCCCCTGACCCTGATCGGTCGCTGACGCTCGAGACCCAGAGGCGCTTTACCGTCGCGTCCGGATTTTTTAGTTTTTCGCGCTCGGCTGGGAACGGTCGAGCACTGCTTCCTTGAGGTTCTCGGTCCTAGAGTCAGGGGAAGCGCCATGGTGGGCGTAGCTCAGTTGGTTAGAGCGCCGGATTGTGGTTCCGGAGGTCGCCGGTTCAAATCCGGTCGTCCACCCTGATCACCGCGCATTACAAGGCTTTCTGCGCGTTGTTCTCGAGGCAGGAACACATCGGGAAAAAAGTACT
>Ga0255776_10006979_pt1 | contig 11426 bp, 9 predicted proteins | sample 071ome_19_FD_179974 | JGI IMG/M metagenome (GOLD analysis project Ga0255776, IMG submission 179974) | Coastal salt marsh microbial communities from the Groves Creek Marsh, Skidaway Island, Georgia - 071413AT metaG (version 2) | ecosystem: Environmental > Aquatic > Marine > Intertidal zone > Salt...
ACGTTTAGCGCCGGCAGGTATCGGAATATTAACCGATTGTCCATCCACTACCCCTTCCGGGTTCGCGTTAGGCCCCGACTAACCCTCAGCTGATTAGCATAGCTGAGGAATCCTGAGTCTTTCGGTGTGCGGGTTTCTCGCCCGCATTGTCGTTACTTATGCCTACATTTTCTTTTCTATACGCTCCAGCAAACCTCGCAGTTCGCCTTCAACGCACATAGAATGCTCCCCTACCCCTTGTGATAAATCACAAAGCCATAGCTTCGGTGGTATACTTATGCCCGATTATTATCCATGCTTGACCGCTCGACTAGTGAGCTGTTACGCACTCTTTAAATGAATGGCTGCTTCCAAGCCAACATCCTAGCTGTCTGGGCAGTCAAACCTCGTTTATTCAACTTAGTATACACTGGGGGACCTTAGCTGATGGTCCGGGTTCTTTCCCTCTCGGACATGGACCTTAGCACCCATGCCCTCACTGCATTACATCATTTTATAGCATTCGGAGTTTGTCAGGAATTGGTAGGCGGTGAAGCCCCCGCATCCAATCAGTAGCTCTACCTCTATAAAACTAATAATACGCTGCACCTAAATGCATTTCGGGGAGTACGAGCTATTTCCGAGTTTGATTGGCCTTTCACCCCTACCCACAAGTCATCCCAAGACTTTTCAACGTCAACGGGTTCGGTCCTCCACTTTGGGTTAACAAAGCTTCAACCTGCTCATGGGTAGATCACACGGTTTCGCGTCTACCACTACTAACTTTAGCGCCCTATTCAGACTCGCTTTCGCTACGGATCCTCGACTGAATCGATTAACCATGCTAGCAACGGTAACTCGTAGGCTCATTATGCAAAAGGCACGCCGTCACCAGATAAATCTGGCTCCGACCGCTTGTAAGCGCATGGTTTCAGGTTCTATTTCACTCCCTTATTCAGGGTTCTTTTCACCTTTCCCTCACGGTACTGGTTCACTATCGGTCTCTCAGGAGTATTTAGCCTTACCGGATGGTCCCGGCAAATTCATGCAAGGTTTCACGTGCCCCGCACTACTCAGGATACCACTATCAATAACTTAACTTACCTATACAGGACTATCACCCTCTATGGTCCTACTTTCCAGTAGATTCTAGTTCATTAAGCATCAAATGTCGTGGTCCTATTACCCCCAACTTGCCGTAACAAATTGGGTTTGGGCTACTCCGCGTTCGCTCGCCACTACTAACGGAATCACTGTTGTTTTCTTCTCCTCCGGGTACTTAGATGTTTCAGTTCCCCGGGTTTGCCCCTATAAATAGGTACTATATCTTCAATATAGTGGGTTGCCCCATTCGGATATCTGCGGATCATATCATATGTGCTGATCCCCGCAGCTTTTCGCAGCTTATCACGTCCTTCTTCGCCTCTGAGAGCCTAGGCATTCCCCATACGCCCTTAATTAGCCTATCGTAACTTTTTTACTCTTTCTCTTAAAAAATTGTATCTAAAAAATTTACTACTTTATTTCTATTTGCTCGTATAAACCTATTCTCTATACCAATAATAAATTATCAGTAAAAAAAATAAATTGATACTCTTTGTATCTTTTCAATATGTCAATGAACGTCTTTCTATTCAAACAACTAAACTAAATCTAAAAAAGTACACTCTGTTGGATAACAAATACCCCCTTAAACCTAATCCAGTCTATAGAATCGTGGAGAATATCGGAGTCGAACCGATGACCTCTTGAATGCAAATCAAGCGCTCTAGCCAGCTGAGCTAATCCCCCCTTACTAACAACTAGCAAACAGTAATTAGCAATTAGTAATCTACCTAATTCGTAATTACATCTAGCCCCTAGAATTTCCGTTGCCTATAAATAACCCCAACAACAAAAAAGTAGTCTCGGGCAGACTCGAACTGCCGACCTCTACATTATCAGTGTAGCGCTCTAACCAGCTGAGCTACGAGACTCTACTTTTGGGTGCTTGGTACTTATAGTATAAATAAAAAAATGACAGCTGTGAATATAACTCTTGCCTCAAGTCCATAATCTAAGGGTAGCACTTCTTCTTAAATATGCCGGATCATAATCCAACATCTTCTCTAGAAAGGAGGTGTTCCAGCCGCACCTTCCGGTACGGCTACCTTGTTACGACTTAGCCCCAGTTACTAGTTTTACCCTAGGCAGCTCCTTGCGGTCACCGACTTCAGGTACCCCCAGCTTCCATGGCTTGACGGGCGGTGTGTACAAGGCCCGGGAACGTATTCACCGGATCATGGCTGATATCCGATTACTAGCGATTCCAGCTTCACGCAGTCGAGTTGCAGACTGCGATCCGAACTGAGACCGGTTTTATAGATTCGCTCCTACTCGCGTAGTGGCTGCTCTCTGTACCGGCCATTGTAGCACGTGTGTAGCCCAGGACGTAAGGGCCGTGATGATTTGACGTCATCCCCACCTTCCTCGCGGTTTGCACCGGCAGTCTCGCTAGAGTACCCAACTTTACTTGCTGGCAACTAACGACAGGGGTTGCGCTCGTTATAGGACTTAACCTGACACCTCACGGCACGAGCTGACGACAACCATGCAGCACCTTGTAAGTAGTCCGAAGAAAAGACCATCTCTGATCTATGCAACTTACATTTAAGCCCTGGTAAGGTTCCTCGCGTATCATCGAATTAAACCACATGCTCCACCGCTTGTGCGGGCCCCCGTCAATTCCTTTGAGTTTCACTCTTGCGAGCGTACTCCCCAGGTGGGATACTTATCACTTTCGCTTAGCCACTCAACCAACCAATGTTGGTCGAACAGCTAGTATCCATCGTTTACGGCGTGGACTACCAGGGTATCTAATCCTGTTCGCTACCCACGCTTTCGTCCCTGAGCGTCAGTATATTATTAGTAATCTGCTTTCGCAATCGGTATTCTGTGTAATATCTATGCATTTCACCGCTACACTACACATTCTAACTACTTCACAATAACTCAAGTCTTTCAGTATCAAAGGCAATGCTACAGTTGAGCTGCAGGATTTCACCTCTGACTTAAAAAACCGCCTACGGACCCTTTAAACCCAATGATTCCGGATAACGCTTGGATCCTCCGTATTACCGCGGCTGCTGGCACGGAGTTAGCCGATCCTTATTCGTACAGTACCGTCAAATACCTACACGTAGGTCCTATTCTTCCTGTATAAAAGCAGTTTACAACCCATAGGGCAGTCTTCCTGCACGCGGCATGGCTGGATCAGAGTTGCCTCCATTGTCCAATATTCCTCACTGCTGCCTCCCGTAGGAGTCTGGTCCGTGTCTCAGTACCAGTGTGGGGGATCTCCCTCTCAGGACCCCTACCTATCGATGTCTTGGTAAGCCGTTACCTTACCAACTAACTAATAGGACGCATGCCCATCTTCTACCGCCGGAACTTTCCTCATAAATTGATGCCAATTCATGATCGTATGGGGTATTATTCAACATTTCTATTGACTATCCCCCTGTAGAAGGTAGGTTGCATACGCGTTACGCACCCGTGCGCCGGTCGTCAGCGGATTGCAAGCAATCCCTGTTACCCCTCGACTTGCATGTGTTAAGCCTGCCGCTAGCGTTCATCCTGAGCCAGGATCAAACTCTTCGTTGTTGTCTCTTTACTAAAAGTAACAACCCCTAAAATTGACTCGGTCAAAATGGTTCTATTCACTTGTATCTCTCGATACGCGCTGTCATTCTTATTTTCTTGTCTTTTCAATGAACTTAAAACTAAAATCAGCCCTTAGGCGTTTTAGCGGATGCAAATATAAAACCCTTTTTTGTTCTTACAAGTAGTTTCTTAATTGTTTTTTAAATTAATTTAATAATTACCACAAAACTCTACCTAATCAGTAACTTAACTATCAAAATTTATTCGAAACTTTTATGATTTTTTTGCTTTTTGAGGAGGGATTTTAACAAAAAAAAAGTCTCTCCTCAGCTAAAGAAATGAAAAAGGCTGTTCACTTTAACCGCAAAATGATTAATAAAAGAGCAAAAAAATGCGTTTCCCATTAAAAAAAAGGAAGGGGTTGGCTTTGCCAAAAATTGTTGCTAGACCCCTCGGGTTTGGGGGCAGTGTCTTTACTTCTTTTCCAGCGGAGTTTTTGTCTCTTTCCAGAGCGTATACAGGTTGTCCAAATTATAGGAAAGTGCGGTGGGATCCAGTTCAATTAATCCATCTCCGTAGGCGCGCTGTAAAATATCTTCAATTAAAAAATCTTCATAAATGGATTCGGGATCGTAGGTGTCTTTCAAAGAAAGCTTAAAAAAAGAGGCTGTAGTTTGGTAGACCATTGCCTTCCAACCGCTTCTTAGCTCCTTGATTAACTCGTGCGTAGTGGCACCCGTTTGCCGATGGACCAGTTTGATGAGAATACGGCCTTGTGAGCGCGATAATTTTTTCAATTCCTCTTCAAACTCATCGTAAATAAATTGCTCGATACGTTTGATGTAGATTTTCTTTTGTTTCTTTTTTTCTATTCCTTCCAATCGAGAGGTAAGGGTGTCTAAACGATCGGCTGCTAATTTAGCATAAGGATAAACACGCAAGGTTCTGTTTCTCAGAATGACATAGTTTCGCAACTCGTTCATACTCTTGAAGCGCAAAGGTTGAAAAAGAACCACTTCTTTTAATCGAATTCCTGAGTTTGGAATCGAATCGGTTTCAAACTTATAGAGCATGGGTTCTTCAATACCAAGACTATCTTGCTGCCCTAAAAGACAATACGGTACAAGTAAAAACGAAAAAAGTACAATACGGATGGCAAGCATTTTTTAACTGATGTAGCCTAGAAATTGAGTCTTGGCTGTAGTGCAAAAGTTTAGGTAAAAAAATCAGTGGGTAAAAGTACAAATTATTTTGGTGAGTGACTTTTATTTAAGATTATTCTTACTTTTGAAATTCGTTAAATTTTAACCTTAGTTTATGAGCATATTAGATAAAAAAGCACTTGTATTTTTAGAAAAGTATTTAAACAATGCCTCCCCTACCGGCTATGAAAGCAGTGGGCAAAAAATATGGATGGACTACATAAAACCCTATGTAGATACTTTTATCACAGACACCTATGGCACGGCTGTGGGAGTCATCAATCCTAAGGCTGAATATAAAGTGGTCATTGAAGGGCATTCCGACGAAATTTCGTGGTATGTAAATTACATCACAGAAGAGGGACTGATTTACGTGATTCGCAATGGGGGAAGTGATCATCAAATTGCACCTTCTAAATGCGTGGATATACATACCAAAAAAGGTATCGTTAAAGGAGTGTTTGGTTGGCCTGCAATTCACACGCGTAAAAACGGAAAAGAAGAGACCCCCAAACTGGACAATATATTTATCGATATAGGCTCCAAAGACAAAAAAGAGGTTGAAAAATTAGGCGTGCATGTAGGTTGTGTGATTACCTATCCCGACCAATTTCATGTGCTCAATAAAAACAAATTTGTGTGTAGAGCCATAGACAATCGCGCAGGAGGTTTTATGATTGCACAAGTGGCCCGTTTGTTGAAAGAAAACAAAAAAACCCTCCCCTTTGGGCTCTACATTACCAATTCTGTACAAGAGGAAGTTGGCTTGCGAGGGGCCGAAATGATCACACAGACCCTACGGCCTAATATTGCTATCGTAACCGATGTTTGTCACGACACCACCACCCCCATGATCAATAAAAAAGAAGAAGGTCACACTAAAATCGGTGAAGGACCGGTAATTTCCTATGCACCGGCTGTCCACAATCTCTTACGTGAACGCATTATAGAAACAGCCGAAAGCAAGAAAATTCCCTTTCAACGCATGGCTTCTTCTCGCTATACGGGTACGGACACCGATGCCTTTGCTTACAGCAACGGCGGAGTAGCTTCAGCCTTGATTTCACTGCCGTTACGCTATATGCATACCACGGTCGAAATGGTTCATCGTGAGGATGTTGAAAATGTGATCAAACTAATCTATGAGACCCTTCTCAACATAAAATCGGGAGAGTCCTTCAGTTATTTTGACTGAGAAGTTGAAATTCGAGATTGATTTTTTTTAAATGCGAAAGACTATAAGGACTTGAGTATGCGCTTTACTAACCCAGGTCCTTCATATACAAATCCTGTATAGAGTTGTACTAAAGAAGCCCCTGCATTCAATTTTTCGAGGGCATCTTCTGGAGAATGAATCCCTCCTACACCGATAATGGGGAAGGCATTGTTGCTTTTTTTAACCAAATACCGAATCACTTCTGTACTTCTTTGTTGTAAAGGTTTACCACTCAATCCCCCTAGCTCTTCACGGTTTGCGGATTGAAGCCCAGCTCGACTTAGGGTGGTATTGGTTGCAATGACTCCCTCTATTTTAGTGGAAATTACAATATCGATGATGTCATCCAGTTGCTCGTCGGTTAAGTCCGGGGCTATTTTTAATACAATCGGTTTGGGGGTATTTTTCTTCTTGTTGAGTGCATTTAAGTTAGCGAGTAAATCCGTAAGTGGCTCTTTATCTTGCAATGCTCTTAAATTGGGCGTGTTGGGTGAGCTAACGTTCACAACAAAATAATCCACATAGTCAAACAGCGCATGAAAACAGGCCGTGTAATCTTCAACTGCTTTTTCATTGGGAGTTACTTTGTTTTTACCAATATTGCCTCCAATGAGTACTTGAGAATTATTTTTCAATCTTTTGACCGCTTCTTCAACTCCCTTATTGTTGAAGCCCATTCGATTGATAATGGCTTCGTCCTCTTTCAACCTAAAAAGTCTTTTCTTGGGATTCCCTGGCTGGGCCTTAGGGGTAATGGTTCCGATTTCAATAAAACCAAATCCAAAGTTGGAAAGTTCTTTAAAAAGTTCCGCATTTTTATCAAACCCTGCAGCCAGACCCACTGGATTTGGAAATTTTAATCCAAAAACCTCTCGTTCTATATGGGGAGCTTTTATTTGATAAAATGAGCGAATCAAGGAAGGTATGCCCGGAATCTTTGAAAGCCATTTTATCCAGAAAAAAGTAAAATAATGTACTTTTTCAGGGTCAAAAAGAAACAACAAAGGCTGTAGAATTCTTTTGTACATGGCAAAAAAATATCCCGCCAAAAGCGGCGGGATGTTGACTTACTTTTTTGCTGGAGGGGGGTTCAATTTTGAACTCATTTCCAGCGATATCGCCGAACGCTCAATCTTGAGCTTTCCTGCTAACGTTTCTAAAATACAAGTATTATCCTTGTCATTGAGCTCCATGATTTTTCCATGGATCCCACTTTTCGTGATGACACGGTCTCCTTTTTTCATGTCACGCATGAAGTTTTTCTCTTTTTTTTGTCTACGCTGTTGGGGTAAGATGATAAAAAAGAAAAATACCACCAACATTAAGAGTAAAAACGGTAATTGACCTGAAAGACCTTCTGACATTGATTTTGTTTTAAATATTATTGACGTGCTTTGGCTTGAGCATCTCTTTGTTGCTGTTTCACCGGATCAGGAGTCACACTGGATTTGATTCGCAACATTTCTCTTCCTGAAGCTGTATTGGCAGAAAGGGTAACCGATTTTTGTTGGATACCGGGCTTGTTACTTGAATCAAAACTGACTACGATGGATCCTGTTTCACCAGGAGCAATTGCTTTGTTTTTGGGGTATTCTGGTACGGTACATCCACAACTTCCTCGGGCGTCTACTATGATTAAATCAGCATCCCCTGTATTGGTAAATCCAAAAGTGGTTGTTACCTTATCTCCTTCGTTTATGGTTCCAAAATCATGCGACGTTTTATCAAATGTCATCACAGGAACTCCAGTAGTTTTTGCAGTCCCAGCGCTAGATGCTGATGGGGTAGCTGGAGAGGAAGCAGTCGTTGAACTGTTTACCTTTTTGGCGGTGGTCCCTTGGCATGCAACAAATAAAACGAACGTTAAAGCTGAACTAAAAATTAAAAACTTTTTCATAAATAACATATGTTTTGTGAAGTTCAAAAGTAACAAAAAAACTGATTACAACAAGCCTCTCCCGATTTTGTTCAACCTGTTTTCAAGACTAAATTCTTTTACCAACTTATCCAACACCCCGTTTACGAAATTATTACTGTTGGGTGTAGAATAATCTTTGATGATTTCCAGGTATTCGTTGAGGGTCACTTTGGTAGGAATATTTGGGAAATACAGTAATTCTGCTATCGCAATCTTAAGCACCACGCCATCCAAACGGGCAATGCGTTCTGGGTCCCAATTGGGTGTCTTTCCTTCCAGTTCTTTTTGCAGTTCTTCGTCTTTTACAATAACTTTTTCCAAAAGCTGTCGGCCAAAAACGATATCCTCTTGGTTTTTGACAAACTCCGGAAACGGAAGACTGTTATGCTGATCAGGAGCAAGCTGTTTGAACATTTTAGATAAAAACGTATTGACTAAGGGCAGGTCATCAATCCAGGTAAGGTTTTGATCTTCCAGATAATCGTATAAAAAGTCTGAGGAGGCAATGTGCTTTTTAAAACATCTAGAAAACCAATTCAAATCATCCTCCCATTGGGGATCGGTGTTTTTTTGATAGTCATTAAAAGCAGTATCTGAAGTTATTTTTTGAAGTAATTCTTTTAAAAAAACAAATTCCAAATCCCACTTGATGGTATTTTTCGATTGTAATTTTTTTTCCAATACCGCATGCTGCTGAATCATCAACATTACTCTGTTGTTTGAAAGGAGCTTTAAATGCTGGTATTTAACATCCACAGACCCAATTTTTTCATGGACTTTCAACTGGTCTTGCACCAAGTCCATCAATGCTTTTATCAAACCTAAAAGGGCAGTGTAGAGTTCAAAAGATTGGGAAACACTGGCGTCAAAGAACTTGAGTTCCTCTTCGAGTTTACCGTTTTCTCGTTGAGAAAAAGAATAGACAGATTGCATAACTTTAATGCGTATATGACGTCTCGTGAGCATGTTTCAGAACTTTATTGGCACAAAAATAAATCAATTAAGTGATTCTCAAGCCCAACTCCTAGAAAACTTTCATGCTGCTTTTCCTCTAAGCGGTAGCATTTGATTACATTTGCTGGGTCAACACATGAAAGAACTTCGCTACCTCAATAAATACTTTTATAAATACCGCACCAAACTGCTTTGGGGGTTTTTAATTACCGTAGTTGCCCGCATATTTTCATTGGTGGCACCCCGTTTGATTGGAAACTCACTAACGGCCGTTGAAAATTATTTACAATCCGACAACAGCGACCTCTCGACCATCAAACAGATCTTATTGGTCAATATTTTAATCATAGTAGGGACTACTTTGGCCTCAGGGTTTTTGACTTTTTTGATGCGTCAAACCATCATCAACGTTTCCCGCTATATCGAATTTGATTTAAAGAATGAGGTTTTTTGGCACTACCAACGCTTGACCCAGCGTTTTTACAAAAACAACCGAACGGGAGATTTGATGAATCGCATAAGTGAAGATGTGGGAAAAGTAAGAATGTATGTAGGTCCGGCGTTTATGTACAGCATCAATACGGTAGCCCTTTTTATCATAGTGATCTCTTACATGATAAGTATTGCTCCAGAACTCACCCTTTACACCGTACTCCCTTTACCCATATTATCGGTAACCATTTATAAGCTCAGTAGAATCATCAATCAAAAAAGCACTTTGGTGCAAGAAATGTTGTCCAAAATGTCCTCCTATGCGCAGGAAAGCTTTAGTGGGATCGCCGTAATTAAATCGTATAACCTTCAGGCGCAAGCAGCTGGGGATTTTAATGCACTAGCCACAGAGAGTTACGATAAAAATATGGATTTGGTCAAAGTGCAGGCGTGGTTTTTCCCGCTCATGATTTTATTGATTGGATGCAGTAACCTAATCGTCATTTTTGTGGGTGGAAATCAGTACATCCAAGGGACAATCGAAATTGGAGTGTTGGCAGAATTTATCATTTATGTCAACATGCTTACATGGCCGGTTGCGGTGGTGGGTTGGATAACCTCCATCGTTCAACAAGCCGAGGCTTCCCAAAAAAGAATCAATGCCTTTTTAAAAGAACAACCCGAAATTGAATCTGGAAAAGGAATAGGCAAGCCAATCAAAGGAACCCTAGAATTTAAAAATGTAAGTCTAACCTATCCAGAAACAGGGGTCAAAGCACTTGACAACCTAAACCTCACGGTACCTTCTGGGAGTACTTTGGGGATAATTGGCAATATCGGTTCTGGTAAATCGACTTTATTGGATATCCTGATGAGGCTGTACGACCCCTCTGAAGGATCGATTTATTTGGATGAACATAACTTAAAAGAATTTGAACTTTCAGAACTGCGCAATAACATTGGCTACGTTCCTCAAAATGCATTTTTGTTCTCTGAAAGCATTGAAGACAACATCCGTTTTGGTAAACCAGAGGCTACGGAAGAAGCGATTCAAACCGTGGCGAAAAAAGCCGCTGTACACGACAACATCATCAAATTTAAAGAGGGCTACAAAACCCTACTGGGGGAGCGTGGCGTAACCCTTTCCGGCGGACAAATACAACGGGTTTCGATTGCCCGTGCGCTTATTAAAGACCCTCAAATCCTTTTACTAGACGATTGCCTATCGGCAGTGGACACGGACACAGAAGAAGAAATCTTAAGCCACCTAAAGTCCGTCACCAAAAACATAACCACCCTTATTGTCAGCCATCGCATTTCATCCTTAAAACATGCAGACCAGATCGTTGTTTTCGAAAATGGGAAAATAGTTCAACAAGGCCAACATGCTGATTTAATTGAGGTTGACGGATATTACAAAGATTTATTTGAAATTCAACAAGCCAACAGCTCCAAATAATTGGTATTCTTTTCATTTTTTAATAAAATTGCTTGATAACTTAAGTCGAGTTTAAACCAAATGCACAATTACGAAGAAGATAATATCGAAGAGATTTACTCAAAAATTCTCAGAGCTGGGAGAAGAACTTACTTTTTTGACGTAAGAGAGACCAAGGCTAGTGATTATTATTTGACCATTACTGAAAGTAAAAAATTCACAAACGAAGACGGATCGTATTATTACAAAAAACACAAAATCTATCTGTACAAAGAAGATTTTGAAAATTTTACAACCTACCTTCAAGATTCCATCTCGTTTATATTTGAAAACAGAGGACACGAAGTCATCAGCGAAAGACATCAAAAAGATTATTCGCCCGACAACGTCAATTCTGAACAGGAGTAAGCTCAGACACTCCCACTCCCCTTGATTAAAAAATAGCGGATTTAATTTTTTATGTTGGTAATATTTTGAACCTTTAGAAGTTCAAAAAAAAACCTTTTATGAAAAAATTAGTTTCTCTGGCTGCTCTGGTATTTTGCACATCACTTTTTGGTCAAGTATCCCTAGACTATTACTTAGACGCTGATCACCCATACGATCAAAGCATTCCACAACCGAAAACCCTACTGGGGTATGAAG
>Ga0255776_10006988_pt1 | contig 11421 bp, 4 predicted proteins | sample 071ome_19_FD_179974 | JGI IMG/M metagenome (GOLD analysis project Ga0255776, IMG submission 179974) | Coastal salt marsh microbial communities from the Groves Creek Marsh, Skidaway Island, Georgia - 071413AT metaG (version 2) | ecosystem: Environmental > Aquatic > Marine > Intertidal zone > Salt...
CTGAGCTTATCCCTAACAACATTCAGTTCACAACTGCATCAAACAGCTCAGACGTACTAGCTATCTACAGTACTAATGACCCTACCTCGTTGTACTTCTACAAGTTCTTCTGGGCAGGTAACAAGAAAGTTCAAAGCTCGTGGACTAAGTGGTCATTTCCTGACGCACTTCACCTACACTGGGCAGGCTTCTCAGGCTCTGATCTGTACGTTTTAGTTGAAAGAAGTTATGGTGAATATCTTGAAAAAGTTAAAATTGAAGATGACGTGTTTGATACTTCTACAAACTACACTCTTCTAATTGACAGATACGCCCAGCTTTCTGGAGGAGCTGCTACATACGATTCCGTAACCGATATTACTACGATTACGCTGCCTTATTCAACAGACGCAACAGTTGAAGTCATCAGTAACGATACGTTAAACGGTATCTACGGTATTCGTCATGTAGTAACACGTATCAACGCTTCTCAAGTATCAGTTCCTGGCGATTACTCTTCATATACTAACTATGTAGGCATCGCTTATGAGAAGTCTTTTGAGTTCTCTACGATCTACGCTAAGCAATCGCAGGGTGAAGGGCAGGTAGCCATCCTAGACGGTAGGTTGCAGCTTCGTTACCTTACATTGGAACATCACGATTCAGCCTACTTCACAACAGAGGTGATTACTCCCGGCAGGGACGTAGCTACGTCAACATACGTAGGAACGATCTTAGGCTCTTCTGGCTCTACGCTAGGTAGCGTCCAGTTCTCTTCAGGTCGCTTTAGAGTTCCAGTTATGTCTGAGAACCTGAAAGCACGCATACTGATCAAGAACGACAGCCCATTCCCGTCAGCTTTTGGCTCTGCGGAATGGAGCGGGATCATGTCACCTAAAGCAGTAAGGCGTATATGACATACGATTTCTATCGTGCTGCGACTTGGGACGATGTTAACTTTGTGTCTGACAACATGAGGACAGAAGACAAAGATGAATGCGTTGCTGGTGGACTCACACCACACGACGCTCTGTCTAAGAGTTTTCAGAATTGTAACATAGCTTACTCTCTTGTTAGACCAGTTGACTTCGTTCCAGCAGCGATACTTGGAGTTAGTGAAAGTCCTCTAAGCAAACGTCTAGGAATCCTCTGGATGCTTGGCACGGAAGACATAGCTAAATACAAGATTACTTTTCTCAGACGGTGCAAGCCGTTCTTAAACATTTTGTACGATGAAGCTAATAAAGAAGGCTTCTACAACTATACGTATTCAAAAAATACACTTCACCACGATTGGCTACATTGGTTAGGATTTAAGTTCCTACGATCAATACACTTACCGCCGCATGGTGAAACATTCTTAGAATTTGTTTCTATAAGGAAAACTTAAATGTGTACACTGACAGCAGCCATGATGGCTGTAACTTCAGTTGCTGGCGGAATGCAGCGGATGGCTGCAACCAACGCTTACAACGCAAATGCGGCTGCTGCTCACCAACAGGAACGCATTGCAGCCACTCAGAACTATAAGAGACTTCAGCAGAAGGCACAGTTTGATACTCAATCTTTGAACAGACAGGGTTACCAGCAGGCTTTGAAAGGACGCGCCTCTCGTGGTCGCTTAGAAGCATCCTCAGGAGCCGCCGGTATTGCGTTGGGATCAAGGACACTTGATGAGCTTGAGATGGCTTCTTTTGCACTCTCTGCTGAAAATCAAGGTTTAGTTGACACCAAGCGTGACGATCTCAAATCAGCCACTCAATACGCAGGCCAAGACGCCTATAATAGAGCGGCGTCAAACATAGCAAGTCTTCCCTTCAAGGATGAGAGTGCTCCCCTTATCAACATGGGCCTTGGTATCGCCAACGCTGCGATAAAAGGGTATGGAACAGCCTAACTAGGAGTAAAAATGGCATTATTGACGAACGACCCTTACGGGGGTGGCGAGAACCTGATGGATCAGGGACAGTCTCGCATTACAGCCAGTGCTACTTCTGGCGCAAGCGCAAGAGGCGTTGTTGCACAATACAAAGATGCAATGTCAAACGCAGCCCAACTGACACAGGCATTAAGGTCTCTGACAGGCACGATTTCTTCTCAGGAACAAAAGAATCAACGGCGAGTTGATAAAGAATATATCCTTACAGAAAACGCAAACATAAACGCCCTACGAAAAGCTAACGACACTGGCGGTATTGCCGGAGCAGTGCGTTCTATATTTTCCGGAAGTTCAAAACCTAGTCCTGCTGCTTTCATGTCCGTGGCGGCAACGCAAGGGCAGAAACTGGTTAGTGAAGGTATCATCACGCATCCTTTATGGAAAAAGTTTCAGGAACAAGCTCCTAGACTTATCAAGGATAATCCTCCTGAGTACAAAAAACAATACGACGCGATGATTGAAACTGTGCGTCAGGACTTGTTGAAAAGAAATCAAAACTTTGTTGACACTCCATATCGTAACATATTTGTAGCTCAGCTTAATCAGGCAGTAGAGGCGATTAAGTCTAAGCAAAATATTGACGCCGCTAAAGCGCAAATCAAAGCAATGCGTCAAGCTCAGCTAGAAAAGGCTGACGCAAATCATGTTTCACTAAGTAATGAGATAAACTTTTTCGATCTTTTTCGTAGGACTACTGGAAGCACTGGTACAAACCTCCCTTATGAAGCTGCTCAGGTAGCTCGTATAGAAAGTAACTTTGATGGTAAAATACCTCATCGATCTTCAGATGGGTCTCCTGTTACAGCTAAGGGTTTGTTTGGCATAAACGACGCTCGCTATGCTACCATTATTAGGAGTATGAAACGAGATGGGCTGGATGTAACTCAACTCACAGATCGCAACAGTGATGCTGTGAACATGAAGCTCTTTCAGTACGAGTGGCAAAAAATCTCTGAAACTGCTAAAAGAGACTTAGGTCGAGAAGCTACTACTGCTGAAAAATATTTGTATTGGCAGTTACCTAGTGTTGCTGGTGGTATTCTAAAAGCTAATCCTGATACTCCCATAAAAGATATTATAGCATCTGCATATATCAACGCGAATAAACCTATTTATGGAGATGGTAATATCTCTGTAAAACAGGTGCTAGATAACATCAACAATAAAATGAAAGCTGGGAGCGCTACTTACGGAAAATTTATTCCGGTTGCTTCCCTGTCTAACAATTACCTTACTGCTAATACATGGAATAATGCGGCTACAAAATTTAGATATAAGTGGACAGAACTTAACCCTCGTAAGATGAAAGGCGAAGATGCCACGCTTCGTATTCATGCAGGCGTTGTCCAAGCCTTAGATCAGTTGTCTTCCGCACTTGGTAGAAAAGTCCCGGTATACAGCAGTCATCGTACCCACGAGTATAACCAAACCCTGCGGGGTTCCGCTAAACGTGTTTATGATGCTAAAGGTAATATAGTCAAACGTGGTTCAGCGCACATTGACGGCGCTGCTCTGGACGTTGGCATTACAAATCCTGATGAACAGCGTAAAGCAATCCGTATGCTTGGGGCAATGGGCGTAAAGTCAATTGGGGTGTATGGTAGTCATCTTCATTTCGACATTAGAGGTAGCGGAGTATGGTCTCGTTCAGGTGGTAAAATTTCTGTAGCCGAAATCAAGACTCTTCTTAAAGAAGGTCAGGATCTTGCTAACAGGGGAGGTTTCTACCGTGTTCAGGGATTTAACGGCTCTCCGCTAACGTCTCGTGAAATTGCTATCAAGAAGTATGCTGAAACTGCTGGCGTTCCTCTTGCTGTAGCTAAAGAGAATATTAACAAACTCACGGTTACGCAATCGGATACGGCTGTTGCGGCTGGTGATTTCAACACGGCTCGCAAAGTGTTATCTATTCAGCTTGCTGATCCTAACTTGTCTGCTACTGATAGGTTGAAGTTTCAGCAAAGGTTAGCTGACGTTGATGCAAAAGAGAATCAGCGTTTCAATGTTGAAAAAACTACAATTGCTCGGCAGAACAGCCAAGCGACCGACGCTTATTATTCACAAGTACAGGCTGAACAAAATGAAGGTAAGCCGCTTACTACTCCTGACCGTAAAAAGTGGTCTGATGACCCCGCTGGACAGAAAGCATATGAGAATGCTCAGAAGTTCTACGAGCTGAATCCGACTGCACCTTTCGCTGATAGACGCAAACGATTGGATGATTTACGTCAATCAATCACAGAAAACAGACCAGAGTTCCTACGTTTGATTGGTCTTGATCCAGAGAGCAATCCTACACCTCCACAAGTAAGGGATGCTTTGATTGCTACACAGCGTGATCATCTAACTCATGGAAATGTTTCTGACCTTACGGAAGCATATTCTAAAGAAATCAAAGCCGCTCCTTTTACTAAACGAGTTACGGACGCTGCTGTAAAATCTTCGGCTGGAACACTAGCATATCTCCGAAGGGAGGCAGGTCTTGCGGTTCCACAAGAGACGTTTACTAACGCATTTGATAAAAACCTAGCGGCTCAGGATGAGCTTCGTCTTCAACAGGACATTAATCAACATTTCCAAAATGCTTATGGAAATTTGTATCGAGCAAAGCAAGAAGCATTGGGTCTAACACCTACGCAGCACCTAAACGGAGCAGACGAAGAGGCTGTTCGCAAAGCAGCCTTAGCAGACACTGAAAAGTTTACACAAGCGAAATCTGCGGAGCTTCGTATAAAGTGGATTGATAAAGTAGCTAAGGGAGTAGGAGAAGCTGCTTCCAAAATGTCTGATTGGAAAAACAACAAAGATACAGCTATTGATCCAAGGGTTATGGAAAACGCTGTTAACAAGATTAAGACGTCTCGTGGTTTCACAGATATGACGGTATCTAAGTTAACTGGTATGATAACAGCCGCTGCTGATGCTAAAGTGGCGGCTTACGTTCAAGATCGCTACGCTTATCTTGCTCGTAGTAAGGGTGCGGACGGAGTTAGTCCCGACGACCTTAACGTTATTCACACAGCCGCTCGTAAATACGGTGAAAATTGGATAAAACAAGCTGTTTCTGTCTTTGGTCCTAGAGCTGTAGTTAATAAAGCAGGGAAAAAAATATCAAAATACACAAGCGCACCTGAAATGATACGAGCGTTCAATATGTTGCGCGATCCGTCTCTTATTTTAAGTGCAGAAAACAATCCACAAGCTGCAAAAGTAAGAGATACAATAGACGGACTTGTGTTTGAACAGTATAAAGCGTTTGCGTCAAAGAGCATTCCTAAAAGTAGTACGATTGTGACTAATCCTGATGGATCGTTTAGAACAGATAATGTAGATGGTGATGTTATCTATCAGGTACAGCAACCCAATGGTCTAATTGTCTACTGGAGTCCAAAACTGGCCTTAGAAGAAATGGGCATTATGGCTGACGCACTTGTCGATGATCCCTCTATCGTCGAGAGCAAACAGCCTTCGACGACGCCACCTCCGACTTCTCAACTCGTTGGTGATGATGCTCCACCGCCAATAGACAGAAGAGATGTTGTAACACCGGATACTCCGCTGCCCGCCGCAGCTAGTATACTTCAACGACAGAATCCTGCTGGACCTTCTATAGTGGAACAGATTGGCAAAAGTCAGATACAACAAGGCAAACAGGCTGTCCAGAGCGGTGAAATACTTGGTAATTTCTTAGCTGATACTTGGGATACCATTGTAGACCGCTTTACGAAAGGTAGGGCGCAAACACCACAATTGATAGAAGCCCAAAAGTTACGTTCTAAAACAGCAAAAGAACGTAGGGAAATGCTATCTAAATTCTTTAAGGAAATTAACAATAATCCACAATTAAGGGATTCTTTCAGTAAGATGAATGCAAAAGGACAAGCCGAGTTTATGAAACTTTGGCTGTCTAGACAGAAATAGAAAGGAATGAGATTTGTCCGTTACTATTTTAGTGAACGGTTTACCTATAACTTATACGGATTTGGATGATCCAAAAGCAGCGTATGAACGGTACACTGGGAAGTCTTCTTCCCCTGCTATATCATCGTCGCCGGGAACTGATGGTAGAACTCAATCGGACATAACCCTCGATCCTAGCAAAATCCAACAAGGTATTCGAAAAGAAGTGCTGACGGCTGATCCTGACTGGTTAGCCGCCAGCGCGAACATGTACAGGTACACCACTGGTAAAGATTGGAAAGGCACTGACGCTGACCTTGGCAAGTGGGGTTTGGACCGGATGTCCGCCTTTAACTACAATATACCAAGAATGTCTATTGATGCTGTCAGGTTAAAGGCTGCTCCAGAAGATGTTAAGAAAAGCTTCTTGTACCTTATGGACGGGTTTGATAAGGCAGCGTGGTCTTGGGGAGGTGTTAAGAACTTCTTATACTACGCTGCCATCGATCCTACAACATGGGTTGGTCTCGGTACACTCGGTATAGGTACAGCAGCCGGTAAAGCTCTTGGTGCAGGGGCTAAGATTGGCGTAAAAGAACTGCTCAAAGCAGGGACTAAAGTCGGCGCGATTGGTGCTATCGAAGGAGGTGTCTTAGGTAGCACTTCAGAGTACCTAACGCAAACAGCTAAAGTCAATGCTGGAGGTCAGGCAGAAAAAGACTACGGTAAGATTGCTCAGACCGGAGCTATAGGCGCTGCGGCTGGAGCTGTACTTGCGCCTGCTCTTACAATAGGTGTCAACAAACTGTTTGGTAAAAAGGCTTCTGATCTACATCTGAAACCTACTGACGAGACGCCTGCTGCTCCGCTTGTTCCTGATCAAATTGTTCCTGAACCAATACAGCAGAGTTTAGATTTACGTCAGCCTGACTACACCACGCAGCCTGAGCTACCCGGTATTACTGATGTTACGCAAACACGGCCAATCAACACCGTAACAGATGGGCAGCAGCGCTATAGCAATAACGTAGAGCCTCCTCCAGTTCGTGATCCTGTAGTCGATAGAGAAGGCGCTATCGTAAAAGATGCTTTCGGTGTTCCACAGACTCAGCCCAGCGCCCCTCGCGTTGGTGATACGGCGCAGGGAAGCTTAGAACTTCCCTTGCCTGAGCAGCAGCTAGACCTTTTCGGAAAAATGCCGACACAGTTTGGCATTGGTGGAAGAGAGCGTAGAGCTGCGGCAGAGTTGCGTAGACAGGCTAATTTACTTGATCCTGTCTCAACCCCCAAGGTTGGCGGACGTGACACTTTTATCGATCCTACAACAGGGCAGTTGGCGAAGGACGCGCAAGGCGTTCTTGAAACAAAGCCGAGTTACAATACTTCTCGCACACGTAGGCAGGCAGAAGCTGATGACCTTCGAACAAAAGCTGACGAGCTGGAAGCCAAGGCGCAAGAGGCTCAGTCTGAAGCTTCTCGCGCTCGTCAAGAAGCGCTTGTAGAAGGTGCGCAGGAGGTACGTAACCCTGACGCTCGTATCACTAGCCGTCTTCCTGAAGATCGCCTTGATGTCAACAACAACACTCGCGATCTTGTCTCGCTTGTTCGTCAGCTTGGTTCACAGAACCTAACAGAGCAGGTAACAGCTCTCAGAAGACTTACCAAGTTTACTGATCCTCTGACTCGTGCGCTGAAGCACTCTACGCCTAGAGAAGCAGCTCAATTTGTACGAGAAATGTTAGAAAGTCCGCTCTATCAGAGAGAAGCTGGTGTTCTTCAGTATGCTTTGGACACTGCTGTTAACATGATGGCGTCAGAAACCAAGGTTTTGGTTAAGGCCGCTGACGATATTAAGCCTATCAGTATACAAGAGTATGAAAAACTGCGAGATGCAGCAAACGAATTACGTAGGGCGCTTGATCCTCTTCGACTTATGTCAAAAGAGTTGAAATCGCAAGGTGGACGTAATCTTCGTTTTGCTCAGCAGGCGTGGTTTAAGGGAGACAAACGACACGCTGATGTCGATGAGTTTCTTCGTCAAATGGGAGTTGATCCTGCTACAGCGACTCCAGATCAGCAGTTTGCAGCTACTAAGATGCTTGTTGAAGGTGCTGTGGACATCAAAGACAAGGTTGCTAAAGACACACGTTTGCTTGACGCTAAACGAGCGCTGACCGACATAGACGCTCTAGCCGATCCTGACGGATACATACGCGCTCTTAATGATTATGCAGCTCTTCAAAAGAATATCGAAGATGAGCTTTATGCGTCTCTGAATATTATCCAAAAAGGACAGCAGACAATAAAGAATGCCATGAAGAGTGCGGCAAACTACATAGCGCTAACGGTGCTAGGTCCGTCTTCAGTTACAATCAACGCTGCTTCTAACTTCTTCCGTACAGTCTCTCGACCAATGTTAGACCTTCTTGGAAAAGGTCCACTTGAAGCAGGAGCCTTTAAGGAAATGATGATTGCGTATGGAGCAATGAGACGTTCAACGTCCGCTGCTTTCCGTGCAGCAGCAGAATCATTCCGTATCTCTGACAGTATTCTGCTTGGACACTCAACCAAGTGGGAATCTGATATGACCAATCACCTTGCGAGGGAAGGTCAAAACGCTGTTGCAGGTTTCCTTGGTAGGAATTATGTCAAGCTGTGGATGCGTATGCTTAACTCTACGGATGAGTTCTTTGCACACTGGGCTTATTCCGGTGCTGTAGAAGGTAAAGCATATGCCGAGGCAGTTGAGAGGGCGTTAAAAGAGAACGTTAAAGGCGCAGCAAGAGACAAGCTGATTAAAGACGCTATTCAAGAAGCGCAAAAGAAAGCTTACACGTCTCCTGACGCTACAATGGTCGCTCAGCTACGTGACGCTGCTATCGAGCAAGGCTACCGTGGTGAAGAGATCAACATGTGGGTAAAGAAGCGTCTACAAGAAAAGCCTGAGCTGTACAAACGTGCTGCTAACGAAGAAGGCATTTCTTACGCTAACGACCTGCTGTTTAGGGCAGAGTTCTCAGGGATTGGTCTTTTGTCAGGGGCTGCTAAAGGGTACGAAAGTGCCGTTAGACAGTTTCCGCTACTTCGTCTTGCTGGTCAGCTCTTCTTCCGTACTCCTGTTCGCGTGTTTGAAGCCGGTGTACGCCTGACACCTTTGGTACAGTTTACACCCGGAACTAAGATGCTCAGTGATCTTTTCGGTTATAATGGTGTGGCTAAGCAGATCAAAGCACAAGGAGAAGTAATGTTCTCTTATGGTGTGATGATGGCTACGTTTACTGCCTACGCTAACGGGAACATCACAGGATCAGGAGCGGGTCTTCACTATCAAGAACGTCGTAGACTTGAGGAAACAGAAGGGTGGCAACCCTATAGCATTAAATGGAACGGACAATACATAAGCTTCCGCAATTTTGATCCCTTTTCAACACCGTTGAAGATAATGGTCAACGCTCTTGAACGTTATGAGCGTATGGATATGGAACGCGCACAAGGCGTCTATGATAACACAGATAGACATAAGGAAGTGCTTGCTGTCATGTCCACTGCATTGGGATCGACTATCCAAGCAGTAAAGGACGCTAACTTGGCAGCAGGTGCTGCTGAGTGGATTGATCTGTTTGAAGCGTTTAGCGATGTTGAACGAAGCGAAGGTAAGTTTGTTCGTATGTTCAAGAACAAAGCGCAGCTTCTTGTGCCTAATTCGTTACGCAAAGGTATCAAAGCGTTTGGAGAAGATCAGAACGTGTTGACTGACCCTGTGACTGTTGAGCAGTCGATTGAGTCAATAGTCAACCCTTCTAGTCCATCTGTTACACCCGCTTACGACGCGCTAGGAAATAAGACAAACACCATTAAACAGGGTTTCTTATATTACTTAGGTATCGAGGTATTGTCTAAAGGCCAACGCAAGCTAGACAACGAACAGCTCTGGGCGTTGAAAGAGATTGCTAAGATGACTATTCAGACTGGAAGTAAATTCATACCTCCGTTTAAGTCTGAGAAGTTTTACCCCGGAAGTGACCTTCGTGGTGTCATGATCAGCGGTTCAAACGAAACCGTTTATAACGCTGCTATGAAAGTCTACTCTCAGCTAATGAAAGACGATGCTATCTGGTATCTCAAAAACTCAAAAGATCTTTCTACAGGGCGTAGAGGTTCTAAAGGAACACGTGTAACTGGTTTTGAAAACCTTGTTAAACGCAAGTGGGAACAAGCTTTAGCAACAGTTGTAGGTAACGATCCTAGAGCTATGGAAGCTGTTAGTAACAAGCTTACGGACACGTACAACGTCAAAACTGGTCAGAGTGACTCGTTCACTGCGCTATTTAATTAAAGGAAAACAATGGCTTTTTATAACACTTACATTAACTATTCAGGTAATGGAGCCACTACCGACTTTAGCGTCCCGTTCTCTTATCAGAGCGAGGATGAAGTCATTGTCACTTTTGCTGGTAGTGGTTCTTATACCTATTCATTCGTAAACGCATCCACAATCAGAGTTAGCCCGGTGCTCGCGTCGGGTGACTCGGTGGAGATCAGCCGTGAGACCGATCTAGCATCAGCTAAGGTCACGTACTCGAACGGCGCTCCTGTAACTGGTGGCCAGCTCAATACTACGGTCAACCAGCTTTTGTACGGAATGCAGGAAGCTGTAGACACTTCTGGTCAGTCTCTTGGCCCTGATGCTGCCGGTGATTGGGATGCAGAAAGCCAGAAGATAATAAACGTAGGCACTCCTACTGCGAATACTGACGCAGCTAATAAATCCTACGTTGACACTGTTGCATCAACACCCGGTCCGACTGGAGCAACGGGCGCTACAGGCCCAACAGGTCCACAAGGAGACGTAGGTCCAGAGGGTCCAGCAGGTCCAGCGGGCGCTACAGGCCCACAAGGTCCAGCAGGTCCAACTGGAGCAAAAGGTGACCAAGGGCTGACTGGTCCGACTGGCGCAACGGGTGCTACTGGTGCAACTGGTGCTACCGGACCAGCGGGCGCTACTGGCGCTACTGGCGCAGCAGGTCCGACTGGTGCAACTGGAGCCACTGGGCCTACAGGTCCACAAGGGCCAACAGGAGCCACTGGTGCTGACTTTACGCCAGACGCAGTTGGTGACTATTCCAATAGGTCAACCTACGATGCGGAAGCGGCAAACTTCTCTTATCTAGCGTCTGATACTGGATACATTTACTTTAAAGAAAGCGCTACGTCTGGTGATTGGTCAAGCGGTCTATCGTTTGGCGTTGGTCCGCAAGGCCCGACTGGACCTCAAGGAGCGCAAGGCGCAACAGGTGCGACTGGAGCTACCGGACCACAAGGCCCGACCGGCCCGCAAGGAGCGACTGGAGCTACTGGTCCGCAGGGACCAACCGGGCCTACTGGTGCAACCGGCGCAGACGGACCACAAGGTCCACAAGGTCCGCAAGGTGATAAAGGTCTACAATGGCGAGGTGCTTACTCGTCTGGAACTACATACGTAATAGATGACGTTGTCGAAGAAAGCGGATCGTCGTGGATTGCTATTTTAGGTGGAACAGGTAATGCTCCACCAACGTTACCAACGGTATCGAATACGTACTGGCAGTTGCTAGCAGAAGCAG
>Ga0255776_10006992_pt1 | contig 11419 bp, 10 predicted proteins | sample 071ome_19_FD_179974 | JGI IMG/M metagenome (GOLD analysis project Ga0255776, IMG submission 179974) | Coastal salt marsh microbial communities from the Groves Creek Marsh, Skidaway Island, Georgia - 071413AT metaG (version 2) | ecosystem: Environmental > Aquatic > Marine > Intertidal zone >...
CGAGTTGACCGTTGAGCATCTGCGTGGCGTCACCCGGGTTGCGGAGGCAACGAAAACGGTGCGGGCGAACTCGAACGGTACGTCGCTCGCCGAGAACTGTGTGGCGGCGTTGCGACGGTTCATGCGGCTCGCGGTTGAGGCCGGGATCCGGTCGGACAACCCGGCGTTGCTGATTGAGAAACCGAAACGCGGTGAGGAGCGTCGCCGTGCCCTCACCAACAGTGAACTTGACGACATTTTGACGGTCACGGCGACCACTGGTCGTGACATCGAACTCGACATGTTGTTGGTCCGGTTCCATTTGGAGACCGGTGCCCGCCGTGGTGGCGCGATCGCGTTGCGTCGCCGCGACATCGATGTTCGTGACCCGGCGAAAGCCCGGGTGCGGCTCAGGGAGAAGAACAACCGGGTGGACTGGCAGCCGATCTCGGGGACGCTCGCTCAACAGGTGTTGGACCTCGGGGCTTGTCGCGGCGCGACTGACGCTGACGATCAGGTGTTCCGGTTGAAGCCGTGTCGCGGTGAGAGCGTCGGGTCGGCGTTGACCCGGCGCCGGTACAACACGATCGTGGACCGGTGGCGTCAACATCTTGGCTGGGTGGCGAACGAGAACATGTCGTTCCACTGGCTTCGCCATCATGCGATCACCTCGATTGAACGGATCGCCGGGTTCGCTGTCGCTGAAGCGTTCGCGAGACATCAAACGGCATCGGTGACGGGCACCTACATCAAGGCCCGGCAGATGGAGGTTCGGGCCGCGTTCAACACGTACATCGGTGAGCAGACACCTGAGCCGACGGTGCCGGTTCTGCCGCGACGCCTCATCGCGGTGTGACCTGGCGGCAGCGATTCTGGTGTCGTCAGGTTGCACGGAAGACGCCGTTTAGCTTGCACTGAGTTTGGACGTTTTCGCTGTTTTGCGGTCGAAACAGCTTGCACGGAATTGTGCTGTTCGGCGGGGTCGAGAGGCCTGATTCCGTGCAAGCTAAAACGTGCTCTGAACTGGGGAAACAGGGGTTGAAAAAAGTGTCAACCACCCTGCAGCAGGTGCAAACAACAAGAAGGTGTTGAAGAGCAACACGTTCGCATCTCAGAGAACGCAAATGTGGTGGACGGTTGTGTTCGGAATCTGGGCGACAAACGTGACGTGGGACAGACAACAGATCAGCCCGATGGGGTTGAGACCGGGTGGACAAATCAACGGTGATCACCGAGTCGGTAGCGCCGACTGGCTCGGATGTGCTGCAACGTTGCGCCGCCCTCATCGTTCTGATCGCCGGTCTGGTCGCCGGTGTCATGTCGTTCGACGCGTCGACAGTCGGGGCTGCAGAGTCATCTGGTGGGCTTCCGCCAACTGATGCTGCGTATCGAGGGTTGTATGCCGTCACTGAGACAGTGTTGGCCGCCACTCCGGCCCCCGGTCGTGACGCCGGGCGGAACACTGGGGTGGCGTCAGCGACAGCGTCGATGTCATGTGACGACGCGATGCGAGCGCGCGTCAATCAGCTGTTGGAACCGTATGGCGTTCCGGTGCCGGTTCTCACACGTGTCGCGGTGACTCGGACCGGTGCTGCTGCGGACTATTTCGTCGGGGAGATCCAGTTTCGGCGATGCCTGCACGACACCGAGTTGGCTCATGAGGTTGCGCATCATGTCGTTGACTGGACCGCAGGGTCATGGGCCGGTGTTGTCGCTACCGCCCGCGGGTTCTGCCCGGGTCTTGATGACCGGGGGCGTGTTCGCACAGCTGGTTGTCGTCACGCCTGGTCGAGTTCGAAGCGTCGATTGGTGCGCCAGGTGTCGAACACATCGCGCACTGTGTCGGGTGGCGGTGCACCGAGACGTCTAGGTTCGGGAGTCCATGGGGGAGCGGTGGAGCGTCGAGCGGGTCATCGACTGGCAGGACCGGTCCGGCTGGTTGTTCGGCTGCAATTTCACGCCGTCGACTGCCGGAAATCAGATCGAGATGTGGTCGGCCGACTCGTTTGATGTGGAGACGATTGAGCGTGAGTTGGGTTGGGCGCGCGATCTTGGAATGAACGTCGTGCGCGTCTACCTGCACGACCTCCTGTGGGGTGATGGCAGCGCCGGGTTGATCGATCGGGTCGACCGGTTCCTTGAGATCGCGGCCCGTTTCGACATTCGAATGATGCCGGTGCTGTTCGACGGGGTGTGGAATCCTTCACCGGCGCTCGGTAAGCAACCGGACCCGGTGCCTGGGGTGCACAACTCGATGTGGGTGCAGTCGCCTGGGTCGACCGTTCTATATGACGAGTCGCTCTGGGATGGCCTCCGACCGTATGTCGACGGGATGCTGTCCCGGTTCGGTGATGACGACCGGATCGTTATGTGGGATCTCTTCAATGAGCCCGATCAGCTCGATCTCGACACGATCGTTGCGGGCACACGAGATGCGAAGCAGGTTGCCGCGGTCGGGCTGGTGCGGCGGGTGTTCGACTGGGCTCGGGACATCGGTCCGTCGCAACCGCTTACGGTCGGCCTGTGGGAGTACGAGAACGATGTCCCGGTTGACCACGAGTTGAACCGGCTGATTCTCTCGCGCTCCGATGTGGTGTCATTCCACTGTTATGCGCCCGAGCCCGCTCTTCGCACCGTGATCGGGAGCCTTGCGGCAGGCGGGAGACCACTGGTGTGCACCGAGTGGCTCGCCCGGCCGGAGGGGTCGACGATTGAACTGCTCGAGGTGTTCAAGGCGGCTGGTGTCGGGGCGATCAACTGGGGTCTGGTCGATGGTCGGACGCAGACGAGGTTGCCGTGGAGAACCTGGTGGGAGACGGTCGATGAGGACGAACCGTGGTTCCATGAGTTGCTCCGCGTTGACGGCTCGCCCTATGACGTTGACGAGATCGCTGTGATCAGGTCAGTGGTCGACGGGACGAATTCGATGTAGCAGCATCGGGCTGGTGGGCGCTGCCGTTCAGCGAAATGTTGAGGTGGCGTTCCAACGGTCGTGTCGTTTTACGTCTTGCACGTGCTGCCAGAACGCCTCAGCGATTGTGAGCGCTGACCATGAGTCAGTCGGCATCGGAGCGATGAACGGCCTTCTGGTGACTGCAATGGTGTCGTGAGCGCTAGGGAGCGCGATCGGGGGAAGTAACGGTCGCGGGTTCACGCTGGCGGCGTTCGTCGATGTGAGCAGGGGAGGTGCTTCGTCGGCCGTGTTTGAGTGTTGATCCGTGTGCGCTGGCTTCTCAGTGGCCGCCTCGGCGAGCCCAGCCCAGCCGCCGAAAGTGAGCAGACAGGCGAGGACTGCGGTCGTGGCGGGCTTGGAGTTCTTCACGGGTGAGTCAGTCGGCGAGATGACAGCCAGTGGGCATAGTCGAAATGTCTGTACACAGTGAGTTCCAAGAGAGACAAAGGAAGTGAGCGCTGTATCCACAGGAGTTCTGTGGATAGTTGAAAGTGAAGTGAAATGGAGTAGAATCAACCTCTGTGCGGGTCGCTCGCTGGATTCTCGTCCTCGTCGTTGCGGCGACGAGCGCTGCTGTCGTCCATCCTGCAGCGGCGAGCGCAACTGTGGATCACGATCGGATCGCGGCGGCTGCCGACGCCGCTCTTCAGACCAACGGTCTTGCCTTTCTACTCGTCGGTGACCGACTGAACGATGTGCCGGTCAGCCAGATCAGAGATGCGGAGCGGGCTCATTCGGCTGTCGCGGCTTACGAGTCATCAATCGCTGATCTTGCGGCGCTGATCGCCGACCGTTCAGGGCGTGACAGCGCTCTCCTGCGTGATGACCTCCTGGGGATGGGTTTGATCACCGGCCATGCCGTGCTGTCCGCCATCTCCCGGGTCGGCTCGCAGTTCACGGTCGACCCAGCGCGTTCATCAGGTCCGACAGAGTTTGACTGTTCAGGGCTGACGCTGTGGTCGTGGTGGACGGTCGGAGTCTCACTGCCTCACAAGGCCGCCATGCAGTACGAGGCCGGCGAAACCGTTGGCGCTGAGCCCCGAGCGGGAGATCTGGTCTTTTTCACTGGTGGCTCGACCGCCTACGGCCCGCTCGGCATCGGACATGTCGGGATTTACCTTGGGCAGGGGCTGATGGTCAACGCCCGAGATGGCGTCGATCGCGTCGAGATCGAGCCGGTCGACCGAGTGCCGACAGAGAGCGAGCTGCTCTGGGCGCGAGTACCGGCCGACAGCAGCAACGTGGGGCGCACAACGGCATCCGCGGGCCAGATCACAGCGCTCGGACTGGCTGACACCGGTGGCGGTCCGCTCACACCGGCACTCGTCCTCGTCGTCCTCACCTGCGCGTCGGGTGGGTTGTTCGTCGCAGTGGCAGCGGGTCGGCGGCGTCTTGCAGTTGAAGTGGAGGAGTCGTTGTGAGGGCGCACGGGATGGTGGTGCCCGAAGGGCTGACGCCGACGAGTGTGCTCGCGGGCCTCGGACGGGCGCTCTTTCTGTCCTCGCTGCTTCTCGCTGCGTTTCTCGGCTTCAAGGTGTGGGGTACGAATCTGATCACCCTCGACTCGCAGCAGCGACTGCGAACTGAGATCGTCGTCTCGGATCGCGTCGAGGTGGTGTCGGAGGCTCAGAGTCCGGTCTTCGATGATTCGGCTCCGACCGCGGAGGTGGAGACGATCTCGACGGCTACACCGGAGGTCGTTCAGGTTGCGGAAGAGGTTCAGACCGTGTCGACACCAACTCCGGTGACGCCCGCCCTCGACAATGTCGGCGTCGGTCTGGTGAAGGAGTCGGCTGAGGCCGCTCTGCTCGAGGTGGGGGAGCCCCTCGGGGTGCTTCGCATTCCTGCGATTGATGTCGACCTCGTCGTTGTCGGAGGAGTCGGCACCGAAGAGTTGAAGATGGGTCCCGGTCACTACCCGGGAACGGCATTGCCCGGAGGCCTCGGTAACGCGGCGTTCGCCGGGCATCGGACCACCTATGGAGCGCCGTTTCTCGATGTTGATCGTCTCCAGGCCGGTGATGTGATCGAGTTCGCTCGAGGGGATGACATCTGGGTGTACGAGGTGACCGGCACGCAGATCGTGTCCCCGACTGATGCCCACGTCCTCCTCACTGAGAGTCCCCTCGAGTCGGTGTTGACGCTCACGTCATGCCATCCGAAGCGCTCAACTGCTCAGCGGATCATCGTCAGTGCGGCGCTTCGACATGATCTGTCATCGGCGGTTCAACCGTCAGCGCGCTACCTGTCGCCAGCGGGTTACGACCTGAGCGAATCGGTCCTCGCCTCGCCGCTCGAGATGATCAGCGTTGACCTTCCCGACAAACGGCTCACGGCGGACTTCAGTATTGGGAGTCGTCTCGGTGACTTGATGGTGGCGGACCAGGTTGTGGTGGACCAGATCGAAGAAGTTGCCGCGATTCCGGAGGAGACCGAGGTGGCAGCGGTGCTGGCGGCGACCCCGGCGCCAGTGGAGACTGCTGTGGAGGAGCCGATGTTGGGGGTTGCAGGCGGCGGTGTTCGCGAGGTCGCGCCGGTACCAGTGGTTGTGGGGACGGTTGCGTCGACTGATGCGAACTGGTTCGTGCCGGAGGTCACGCCGCGCGGCTGGTTTGGCGTGACGATGTGGCTCGCGGGGCTGTTGCTCTTGGTTCAGGCGATGGCCTGGGTGACCCGACGGATTGGCCGCTGGAGCGTTCTGCTCGGGCTGCCGGTCGGGGCGTATTGCCTGTGGGGCCTGTTCGTCAGTCTTGAGCCCGTGCTCCCCGGTGTGTGACCGAGGAGCGACCGGATTTGGTCAGTACAGGTCGTCCAGCAGGTAGGCGAGGTCGTCGCGGAAGGCGATCTGGTAGCGGGCCTGCTCGGTAGCGAGATGCTCCTGGGAGGCCTTGAGGTCCTTGAGCACAGTTTCGATCTCGTCGAGGCTCGCCGAGCCCTCGCGCGCTGTGGTGAGCGAACGTTCAAGTTCGTTGATCTGCTCGCTCAAGCGGGTTTCGAGTTGGGCCAGGCTCTCGCTGATCGCCGTGGCCTCCGCGCGAAGACTTCCGGCGACTTCAAGGAGCAGGGCGCGCTGCTCTGACTGCTCAGCGACACGCTGTTCGAGTTCGGCAACCGTTCGGTGAACGGTTTCGAGCGATCGCACCGTGCGGCGGCGGAAACTCCAGGGGCGCCGAGATCGGCGGCTCACGTGGTTCTCCGATGCACCAACCGCACGTTAGTCGCCGGACCGTTGGGGCCCGCGACGCAATGTTGGGCACCAGGAGTCTTCGGGGCGTCGCCAGTTGTGGTGTCGGTGCATCGGCTGCCGTGAGAGAAGAGACGCAGGGAGTGCGGGCTCGATGCCGGACGTCGCCGGGTATCACCTGTGTTGGTGTTCGCTCAAAGCAGAAAAAAATGCTGGCCGGGTGTCATCGATCACTGCTCGGGGAGTGTGCGAAATGGCGAAATGTCTGGACATGAAATGGTCGCTTACGGTCAGTGATGTCAGCCCACGTAGCGCTCAAGGCTGCGTTCCAGAAATCTGACATGAAGGCGATTACAGCCAACGCAACCTGAGCACTCACTGTTCTCGATTTGATCAATGTTTGCAACGGTTTGGATCCATGATGATGTGAAATCCGACTCAACTGATATTTCATGAAGTTCCAATTTCTTTTCGAGATATCCAGTGATTTCTTGTCCGTACCTTTTGGGTTGTGGGAGGGTGCTATCGGCACGGAAATTCGGTGCTGTCTCGGCTGTTTCGTATGGGCGGGTATGCGTCGGTGGCGATGGTCTTCGGTGGCGCGGTGGTCATCGGCCCAACGAAGGGCAGCTCGTCGGACGCGCTAGCGCCGGCTGCCGATTCACAGGTGGTGCCCGCTGAGATGTCGTCCCGGGAGCCCCACGTCCTCAAGGTCCCTCAGGCGACACCAACGTTGAAAGACCCGGGACCGGTGGCGAGTGAGCGGTTCTCACGGGTCGTTGCGTCGAACGTTGTCGATGTCGAGTCTCCGGCCGCGTCGATCGACGAGGCCCGGAGTCCGGGCGAGTCGGCGCAGGCTGAGAACGTCGATCGTGCCACCGAGGAGATCAGGTCGGAGGAGACCGGATCGGTGGAGCCCGGCACAGCTGACGTCGGAAAGCCCGACACTGAGCTCATCGCGGATCCTGTCGACGACGAGGCCCGATCTGACGCGCCCGGTGTGACGACTGGTGACGCGGGTTCCGACCCGGGTCCCACCTCGGGGCCTGAACTTCCTGTTGCGGACGGCTTGTTGTGCGGGAGCGCTGCATCGGAGGCGATCGGTCGGTTGCTCGACGGATCAGGGATCCCGACGCCGGGCGTCAACATCGTTGAAGCGACCCTGGGTGGGGCGCGGGCCGAGTATCTACCCGGCTCATTTGAGGTGTCGATGCTTGAGTGCCTCACCCCTGGTGAGATCGCTCACGAGGTTGGGCACTTCGTCGTTGACGTGATCGCGGGCTCCTGGGATGGGCACCGTCAACTGGTGCGCGAGTTCTGCCTGGGTTTCGACGCGGAGAGCGGTCAGTGCGCTGGCGGGTGGCTGTACCCGAGTGGCCTCGCGGCTGAGGCCCGAATCGATGCGCCCGGAGTCGAGCATGCCGCCCACTGTGTCGGTTGGGTCTTGTTCGGCCAGAGTGAGTTCACCCACTGTCCAGACGCTGGCCTCCGGGGTGCGGCAGCCGACCTCGTAGCCGTCGCTGGGAGATGACGTTCAGCTGGGTCGAGTGAGACCGGTCATCGCGATGGCAGCTTCGAGGCAGTCTCGGCTCAGTTCGATGAACTCGGAGTCGGACACCGCGTAGGCGTCGTCGTGACGTCGGGTGGATTCGTCCGACAGGATCCATGACGTTCCCGCGCCTCGCCACAGGACGCCGCAGCGACGGCACGTCGCCCAAAGCGTTTCATCGTTGGCGTATCCATCGGCGGTGAGCCAGGCGGCGACTTGATTCTCAAAGAAGGGTCGGATGTCGTCCGGGGAGGAGGGTTGATGGATTTCGAAACGTTCCTTCAGGATGAATCGGCCACCTCGGCCGAGTTTCGTGAGTTCAACCGCGTACGTGGTGAGTGCCGCTCGGGCCATCTCCCGTCCGCCCTGTGGTTGTCTTGCTGTAGCGGCCTCCGCGGCGGCGCGGTCGATTCGTTGGATGAGCTCTCGCAGGATTCCTGGAATCGACTCGGGGAAGTGGTTGTAGATCGTGGTGGTGGAGACCCCCGCCTCTTTGGCGAGTTCTGAGGACGTCGGGAGGTCACCGTCAATAATGAGGCGACGCATGGCGGCGATCACGCGGTCGTGTACACCGGAGTGGATTGCGCGCGCGCGAGACGCGCGGCCGTCTTCTTTCGACGTGACGATGGTTCCCCCCCTATCGAGATGAGTCCTCTGTGGATCTCAGGTCTCTTGTATAAAAGGTCAACTTAGTCCGAAATAGTCGGTCGTGATGCTGAAATTGTTCGTCCCGGAACAATCGATCCACCTGACCGATGTGCGCAGCGGTGGTGGGGGTCATGTCTGAAGGTCAAGAGCGCGATGAACTGGCAGAGCGGGACCTCTGGCGGGGCGACCCTCCTCCTGGGCGAGACCTCCGTTCGCTCCGCCGGATGGCGCCAGCGGCGCTCGCTGCCTTCGTGCTGCTGCTCGCGGCCGTCGTCGCTCTCAGCCGTCGAGATGCCCAGCCCGAACTCTCGTCCAGTTTCGATCAGTCGCAGCCGGTGACGGTCGATCAGGCAACCTTGTCGCCGTCGACCTCGACGGTTCCGACGACCGTCGCGCCGACGACAACAGTCGCCGCAACGTCGACCACCGAGATTCCGACAACGACCATTGCCTCGACCACCACCGACGTGCCCGGGCAGACGGCGCCCCCGCAGGAGGCCGACGGTCAGGTGACGGAGCCTGCACTGCCGGAGCCCGTCGCCCCGCCGAGCGTGGTGACACGGTCGGAACCGCTTGTGTCGATCGGTCGAATCGCGGTGCCGAAGCTGTATCTCGACTGGGAGTTGTACGAGGGTCTGGCCGACAGCACGCTGGATGCCGGTCCATCGCACTGGCCCGGCTCGGCGATGCCTGGCGAGCTCGGCAACGTGGTCGTGATCGCGCACCGAGTTGACCTGCACCACGTGTTCCGACACATCGATCGTCTGCAACCAGGCGACGAGATCACATTCACATCGTCAACGGGCAACACTGTGACTTACTCGGTGACTGGCTCCAAGCAGGTGGGGCGGACCGATTTTTCCATGTTGGAACAGTCGGAAGCGTTCACCGCGACCTTGTTCGCGAGCGATCCCCCAGGCACACGAAACGGCTGGTTCGTAGTGACGGCGGAACTGATCCGCTGACTCGGTTACCGGCACCTCGGTGCCTTCATACATCCACCACCGGTGTCCTGGCGGTAACTAATTTCTCGTTGCGGTTCGCATGCCGCCCCCTCCGTGAACATGAACCTAGAACTTGCCACCTTCGAGGAGTTCGCTCCCTGGCTCGTCGCGTTCGCCGTCATGTTCGCCATCGCGGTCCTGCTTGACCTCGCGTGGTCCGCCGGTCGTTTCCGTCGATGGGTTGATCGACGACTGGTCGATCTGACAGCTGCCGTCGCTGCCATCTCGCTCGAGGACGACGCAGATGCCGAACTTGACCGAGAACTGGCCAAGATCCAAGAGCAGTTGACGTCGTTGCGCGTCGCGGTCGGTGCCAGCGAGACCCACCTGTCTGACTCGATGCGCTCGGTGGCGGAGGGAACCGAGGCGCTTACGGCCTGGAGTCGCGAGGCGTCGAACCAACTCGTGGCCACCCGGGGGGTGAAGTCAGCGCTCGATGACATGGCGGTCCGGCTCGAAGGATGGGCCGATGACATCGCCCGCGAATTCGACTCGTTCGGCATCGAAGTGGGCACCAGGAGACCACGTCGCCGGCGTCGACCTCGACCTGTTGAGACGGCTGGGCAACGGCGCCGTCCACGTCGCCGCACGGTGTCCGCGCCGGCGGCGCCGGCGACCATCGGCTCATCCCCGACTGGCCTGACCGTGAGGATCACCATCCCGTCGCTGATCACCGAAGCGGGAGAGGAGGTGGCCGCCTCCGAAGTCGTGATTCGCGACGCCGTTCACCTGGAGATCGGCGATTCGCTGTCGGAGCAGCCCGCCCGTCTCTTCGACGATGCGGCCGGGTCGGACCGGGTCGTGGTGATCGAACGGGATGCCGAACCGGCTCTGCACGGGGAACTCTCGCAGGCAACCAAGATCCGGATCGTCGATGCCGCCCATATCGATGTCAACTCGCTGGAGACCGCCAGCCCGTCGCTGTTCGCGGCCGCTCAGACCCACGACGACGACACGCTCCCATCCGAGACGTCAGATGCGGCCGTCCGTGATGATGGGGGCGTTGAGCCAGCCGATGGGTCCGCAACTGATGAGTGAGGTTGAGTCACGGGTTGAGCAGGCCCTCGCCGGGCTCGGCTCGGTGCGCAACATCAATGAACTCGCCGGTTCAACGGCGTTCACCGCTCGACTGTTTGAGGTGGAGGTCGACTCCAACGCGCTTCCAGACACCGTCGTCGTCAAACTCGAAGCCAGCGACCCGGCGACGCAGTTCTCCGCGGCTGCACTCCAACTGTATGCGCGGGAGGTCAACTTCTTCCGGCATGCCGCCGAGGCGAGCCCGTTGCGAACACCAACATGCTTTGCCGCTGATCTGTCCGACGATGGGATGACGTTTCATCTGGTGCTTGAACGTCTCGTTGGCGACCACATGGATCAGACCGGCGGTGTCTCCGGCGATGAGGCCGTCGCCGTCATCTCCGAGGTCGCACGTCACCACCGGTTCTGGGTGGAACGCGACATCTCTCCTGGCGTGTCGCTGCCCATCAACAACGACCTGTACCTGGCGGTGCTGCCGGATGTGATGGACGCGGGTCTGGCGGTTGCCAGGGAGCAACTCGACGTCTCAGATGCAGTGGTGGGGCTCGCCGGCGCGGTTCGCGACCAGTTCGCTGACGTCACCGGTGCGTTGATCGGTCCCACGCCGTCGCTGTGTCACGGCGACCTGCGCGCAGAAAACATCTTGGTGCTGGACAACCAATTCGCGTTCGTCGATTTCCAGGTTGGCACGCACTGTGATCCGGTGTTCGACGTCGCCTACTTCGTGACGCAGAGCGTTGACGTTGACTCGGTTGCGGACATCGAGAGGGATCTGGTGCGCAGTTGGAGCGACGAGGCTTACGCGGGTGACGCTCAGGACTTCGATGACGTGTGGAATCGGTATCGCCTGGCCACAGCGTTCTGTGTTGCGTATCCGCTCTTCGCGGCCGCTCAAGGGCTCGAGGACAGTGTCCGACTCACTCAGGTCGAGCAGGTGTTCGCCCGCTTGGACCGAGCCTGTCAGGACCTCGACCTCGGATCGGCTGTCTCTCGACCAGCCCGATAGGGGCTAGTCGGTCCCAGTTGGTTGGGTCCGACAGGAATCAACCGAAGCTGAACGCTTC
>Ga0255776_10007001_pt1 | contig 11407 bp, 6 predicted proteins | sample 071ome_19_FD_179974 | JGI IMG/M metagenome (GOLD analysis project Ga0255776, IMG submission 179974) | Coastal salt marsh microbial communities from the Groves Creek Marsh, Skidaway Island, Georgia - 071413AT metaG (version 2) | ecosystem: Environmental > Aquatic > Marine > Intertidal zone > Salt...
CTCTTTCGCTGAGTTTGAGCTTTACGCGTTCGGTTTCTTCAATGAGCGCGTCTTTTTCTTCCTCCGTTTGCCGCTTCGCTTCGGAGGCTTTGTCGAGTCTGATTTTTTGTTCCTCTAAGAGTTGCTCCTGCTGTAAAATGACCGCGGATCGGAGTTTGGATTTCGATTTTACCGCTTTGAGTTCGTTCGCTAGGCGTTCGATGACGGCGTTGCCTTTTTTGATTTCGTTGGCGTATTCGATGGCTATGGATTCTGCTTTCTCGGTTTGTTCTCTAGACTGGTTCCAAGATTTATCCAGAGAGCGTATGTGCGCTTCGGCTTGTTCGAGTCGTCGTTTTACGAGCGCGTTGACTTCATCTTTGTCGTTGAGTTGCGATTCCAGCCATTCGACGCGATGGAGTCGGGCCATGTGTTGTTGGTCTTTATCGCGAAGATTAGCATCCGCGTTGCGAAGTTGTGCGCGCGATTCGGCAACCTCGTCGCGTAAAGATTGCAATTCCTCTTCCAGAACGCGATTGCGCATTTCGGTTTCAGTTTGCGTTTGCGTGCGCAGGAACAACTCGTCCCGTAAATCTCTCACTTGTTTGTCGAGCGCTTCGTTTTTCGAGTGCAACTGCGCTCGTTCATTTTCCAATTCCGTTCTGTTCGCCGCCGTTTCGGAAGCGTACTGCACTTTTGCCAAACGCTCTTGTTCTCTCGCGATTTGCACTTCCTTCTCGGCGTCTGCTAAGCTCTCGCGAAGTTCCTCAGCTATTTTTTGGTACATGTTTCGGTCCTCGTTCGCGTCGAACATGCGCCCGGCTAATAATTTTTTCAATTGCTCGTCCGAGGCGCGCACGAACCGCAACGACAACCGTCCAACCGTGTTGAATTTGTTGGTTTCGTATATCGTGAATAACGAGAAGAAGTTACTGCTATTATCACCATCTCGCCTGTCCATCGTTGCACTTCTCGTTTTGCTCTTCTTTTCTTTCCGCAACGTCAAAACTGCAAAGAACGCGTTCTTCTTACCGTCCGTGCTTCTGTTCACCTTTTGCGACTTTCTCAACCCGTTCCTCGTCCTGCGAAAGAGCGCGTTTTCAGCCTCGTTGGTATCTTTGTCTTTTTCTTCTCTGTCGACTAAACCATCGCTTTCGTTATCCTCGTCCTCGTCGTCCGTCGTCGTTCCCGCTAAACACTCTCTCAACAAATCGATAAAATGCGTCGGGAACTGGTTAAAATCCACCCGTATGTTCTGTTCTCGTTTCAAACGAACGTTAAACTCCTCCTCGTTCACTTCCATCGAGTGGCTAAAAAATGGATTCTTCTCCGACTGCACGTGCACTCGTAAGATTCGGCTCCTCGTCGTCGTCGTCGTCGCGCTCGTCGACACGCGCACCGAGCAAATTTCAACATTTTCATCTTCTTCATCTTCATCATCACCACCGTCGTTGTCCCTTTCATATTCATCACCAAAGGTTCTTCGAATCGCCACCGGCACGCGCTCATCAAACAACACCTTCGAAACGTCTAAATCGCGCGTCGGGTCCCACCAATCGTTCGCGTCTCCTTCGACGACGAACGCGTTTTGTTGTTGGTGTTGATGTCGATTTTTTATCGTCGTTGTTGGTGTTTTGGAAAAATCAAATCGTGTTTCTTCTTCTTTCTCCTTTGAACTCACTCCGGGCGTTGAGAAATTCGTGTTTCTCCTTCGAGTGTTTGGAGTGATCGTTTCCTCCGTCATCGTATTTCTTCTTCCCGTATTTTCGTTCGTTTATGAGATGCGTCGTCTCCTGCGTGTGTGTGTTTGTGTATGTCGTGTGAGTGCGCGCGTGTGTCAAAGTTTGAATTTTCAGTCGTGTTGACTTTTAGGGTTTCAATTGCGATTTTGTGCCTCACTTTTCCCGAGACGGACGCGCGACAGACGAACGCTACTCGTCAGAGAGTGAAGAGAGAGAGAATGATGGTCGAGGAGACAGAAGAAGAAGAGGTGTACAAAGGACCGAGCTTACCTCCTCCGCCTCCGCCTCCTTCTGTTTCTCAAAGACGAGCTCCTCTCGGGGGAAAAAAGAACGGACAAAAATCCGCGCTCGTCGTCGCCGCCAAGAAAGACGCGTTTAAGAACGCGGTGGACGCCTCGCACTGGTCGCACAGCAACGACGCGACGCTGAAACGAAGCGGCGGGGACGATCCAGACGAGGATGACGTCGATGGAACCCACGACGACGATTACGACGTGGACGAAAATTCCTACTGGTGGACGCTCGAGGCGAGGTCGGTGGCGCTTTCGAGAGAGGCGAAAGTGCAGTGGAATCCAGAGGTGGATTTACCGTGCGAAGACGCGCGCGAGAGGCAGATGAAAGCGCAAACGGGGGAGTTTAACGTGTGGTACGGAAAATCGGCGACGGCACCGGGGGCGTTGTCGTATCACGAACGGAAACCGGCGCCCACGAGGTGCGTGGCGGCGTTTGATTGCGGGACGACGAAAGCGGACGCGTTGGCGGACACGACGGAGAATACGAGTATTTATTGGTGCTTGCACTTCGCGAGAGGGAGGTGCACGTACGGGAACCGTTGCGAGTACATACATCGATTGCCGACTGGTTTGGACGATGCGAAGAGGAAAGATTTGATGTACGACTTATTCGGGAGGTCGAAGCACGCGTTGGAAAAAGCAGACAACAGCGGCGCGGGGAGTTATTTGAGAGACGTCAGGACGTTGTTCATTTACTACGCCGGGTCGATACCAGAACACTGGGGATCAGAGCGCATGGAGCGAGAAATTCGGAAAGATTTCGGCGAGTGGGGACCGATCGAGGCCGTGGACGTGAAACACGACAGAACATTTTGCTTCGTGAGGTACAAGTTTCGGGCGAGCGCCGAGTTTGCGAAAGAAGCGATGGAAGGCCAACGAATCGGTAACTCAAAGATTCACGAGTTGCCGTTGTCCGTGCGATGGGCAAACGACGATCCAAATCCCGTCGCTATCGTGAGAGTGAAAAGAGAACGCGAGACTTTGGTCGCGGATGCAATTATTCGTGGGATTGAAAAGAAACAGAGAGAAATGTCTGCGAAGGAAGCGTTGGAGCAAAAGATGATTGCGCAGGTGAAAGAAGGCGAAGAGTATCCGGACACCTCGGCGTTCTACGACGACGAGGAAGGAAAGAAAGCTATGGTAGATGCGGAGAAAGAGAAGAAAGAAGAAGAGGAGAGAAACAGAAAATCTTTCAAAAGTAATAACGTTGAGGAGGAAGAAGAAGAAGATGATGATGACGACGACGACGGAGTGACTTTTGACCCGGACGATTACGAATGAAAAAATTCAAGAACCACTAATTAGCCATCTATAGTACCAAATAGCAGGACATTGCAATAAATGTACACCTAAAGACTAGTAGCTAAAGAAAGCTCTACGAAATGACTAACAACTAATGCTAATTCTATCTATGTTACCATCCGGTCCCAGAAAGTACGAGCCCGCGTCGTCGAAATCTTTCTGTCCCGCCGCTTTTATCGTATTAGTATGAAATAAAGTTCCCAAAGCACGCGGTGACGAGAGTATTCTCGAGTCTCGGCCAACGACGAGTTCTTTTTCTGTTTGTACGGGTTTTGCATACGCTTGACGCGACGGGAAGTATTCGAGCACCCCTCCGCCGCGGTGTGGCGAGAACACGACCAATTCTCTCTCGTCCACGAATCCTACGTCGGAGTCTCGACATCCTTTAATCATGCTCACCGTGGTCAACTGACCGTATTTACAATCATACGTAGTCACGCGCCCAAGTAAATCGGTAGCGGCGAGAACGACCCCGTCGGGAGAGATGAGAATATTCGTCATTTTTCTCGGGCCATCGACGATGGCAGATTTCCATTTCGACGGTTTCAGCGCCGCGTTGTTTTCGGATTCTTCGTTCTTGTCGTCGTCATCTTCTTCGTCATCGTCACCGACAATATCGAATCGTTTCTTTTGAATATCTTTCGTCTTCTTTGCAAAGAATGAAAAAATCTTCTTGGCTGCCATGGAGACAGATTCCACGGCGCCAAACTTTGAGCCACCAGACGCTTGCACGAACGCAATCGTGCCGAATTTGCCGCACGCGACAAAGCCAAACTTATTTTCATCCTTCTCGTCGTCGTCGTCGTCATCGTCGTCGTCGTCGCTGGCATTCAACAACGCGTTCAAACCAGTATATTTATTTTTCCTCTCGCGCAAACCGGCTTCTGAACACTTTATGGGCACGTTTCCTACGCACACGCCGTCGCGAATAGGAGCAATTCTTTTGAATCCATCGAATTTGACCATCCCGGTCAAGGTGTTGTAATCGTCTTTTTCTGGTTGGAAATCGTGCGCGAATTGCTTTCGAGCCATTCGTAAACGGTATAAATGCGACTTCATCTCCAGCGCGTCTACGCGCAACACGTCCCCATTTTCCGCGAATATAGTTACATCTTCTTCTTCTTGTTCTTCTTCTTTTCCGTCCTCGTCGCTCTCGTCTTTCTCCTTCGGCCCCAGGCGTTGCCCGCTCGATTTCGAGCGAATGGACACCAACGGCGCTCTCGAAACCTTCCTCGAAAAGAGTAATCGCGGACTTTCAACGTCCGCGCAATCGTACCCTTCCAAACGGCCATTCGATAATCCAACCAGCAAAAACGACGCGTCGTCGTGCGCAAAATCAACAAACGCCATCGACCGCGCCCGAATATCTTTTCTGTTGTTGTTGTTGTTGTTGACGGTAATCACACCGTGCTTCGCACCATCCTCGTCGTCGTCTTCCGCGTCGCCGACGCGACAAATCGAACACACCAACACGACGCTCTTCCTGCGAAACGCCAAAACGTTCGCGCGCGAATTCAGCGCGACGTGCACGCCGTCGTCGTCGTCGTTTTCCAAAGTTTCCTCGCGACGGTTGTTGTTACCACCGTTGGAAGAAGAAGAAGAAGAAGCGCGACGACGCAACCACGTTTTCGATCGCGTCGACAAGACGGGATCGTCGTCGTCGTCGAAAAACAGCTTCGAGACGACGTCGTGCACGCGTTTCACGCGGCCGTGTCGAGTGAGAAGAATTGTCTTCCCTTTCTCGTCGTTCTCCGTCGTCGTCGGTGCCATTCTTTCTGTGGTTGTTGTGAGGGAGGGGTGTTGACAAAAAAGTGAAGTTTTAGCGCGAGCGCGTCGGTCTACGCGTCTAAGTAGTGGTACATTAAAAAAACGATAAATCACCGGAACGCGCGCTCGGTCGCGTTTAGGATCTCGTACTGTCCCTCTCTGAGCGTCCGAATCGCTTCGAGCCATTTTTTACCGCTTTCTCTTTTCAGCGCGGGTTCTCTTTCGGCGACTTCGTCCAACGCGGCTTTCTGTTCAGCGACGGCGTCCAACACTTCGTCTCGAGCGTCGTATTTCGAGACAAACTCTTCCTGTTTTTGACCGTCGTTGCATATTTCATCGATGGTCTTTCGGTCGACTTTTAAAAACGTATTCGACGCTTGTAAACGCACTTGGATGAAATCGTTTGGGTTGTTGGGAACGCAAAAGCCGTACTTCCTCAACAGTTCGTCGTTCGAGCGTTGGTTGCCGTAGGATATGGTGCACTCTTCACCGTTTTTTATATCTCGTATTGCGTGCACCTCAACGGTATCTGCCGTTTTGTTGTTGTTATTATCATCACTACTCACCAATCGAATCTCGCAGTTTGCGTTGGCGTCGTGATTGAGCAAATCTACGCCCGGAATGAACGAATAGAATTTCGACGGGGATGTCGTCGACGAAGACACGGATAAAGCTCTCGATAACACCGTCGATAAAGCCCACGCGAATAAATCGTACGGGACCGCTTTATTCTCCTCCCCAAAAATGCCCGCGTGCGCGTTCTTCACGAACGTCTTTCTCGTCACGACGCTTTCAAACGTCGGCGTGCCTCTCAACAGCGCGACCTGCGTCGAAGCTTCCCACAACAAAGGCACGGACGGGTCCATTCGGCCCGTCAGCGGAGGACACGACGCCCGATAAGAGCTCGAATCGAGCAATAAATTCAACGCCATCGACGCGTGCACTTCAAATCCAGGCGCCACTCGCCTCGCCGCCTCGACAAACTGCGGCGCTTTCGTCGTCGCCGAGCGCGTGGCGAACGCGGACGATAACGGGTGATATAACTCGCTCTTCAGCGCGAATATCTTTTCGTTGGTTTTTATTCCATCATCGTTGTTCGCGAATATCCCGAGAGAAGAAGATGAAGTATTTTCAAAATTTTCTCCGTCGCTATCGACGACGACGTTCGAAGACGCGTCGAACAAAAGCGTCCCGTCGCTCGCTCTCGCCGACAAGAGTTGCAACAACGCTTCGCCTCTTTGTGAACAACTTTTTTCCTTGACCAGCAACAGCGACTTCCGAAACGAACACGCAGAAGAAGTGGTAGAAGAATAAAAAACCATGTTATTATCTATCGCATCATCACAAGGTCATGTCCACTAACTCGCGCAGTTCTCGCAGCCGCAATCGCGCGTCGCTCAGCAAGTGACTGATGTCGTGAGTATTCTTCAAGTTTCGATGCGTCTCGAATTGCGTTCGGATTTCCCGAAACAGTTCCAGCTTGTGTGTTTCCCCAGATCTCGTTTGTGAGGCTATTCGCAACGCTTTGCGGTACAGCGACAAGACGTTGTGTCGGTTGATGAAGTGCTGCAGAGAAGGTTTCAGCTTTGACGACATTCAATACGTCCGCGTACTAGTGATAATAATAATAACGAGCTCCTCGGCTAAGTTTGGGGACCGTTGTCACACAACAGCAAAACATTTTTGGACCCTTTTCATATGTTATACTAAACCCTAATTCTTTGCCTTCGCTTCGGCGTTGGCATTTGTTAAACGGATAAAAATACAGAGAAGATTAGGTAAGAATTTCCACAAAGTTCAACATCGCGCAATCGAAACTAACTCGATATATCCCATCACAGCATGGCCCCTGCGCAAGGATGACACATGAATTTGACTGGAAAAGATCACGTTTTTTTTTTCTTCTTCTTCTTGTCTTCCTCTATTTACTACTACAATTCAACCACTCTGTCTACAAACGACGTCGCCGCTGCTGATGATCTGTGACTCACGAGCACCACCGACCTTCCTTTACTCGCTCTTTTCAACGCCTCGATGACAATCGTTTCGTTATTTTGGTCCAACGCGGACGTCGGTTCGTCCAACAGGAGTATTTTCGGATCCGCAAACAACGCTCGAGCTATGGCTACGCGTTGCTTTTGTCCACCGGACAACGTGCAACCGCGCTCACCAATCTTCTTGGAGAATAAATCTAAAGCGATGTCGTCGTAAATTAAAGCAGCTTTTGCCACTTCGACGACGCGTTCATAAACGTCTCTCGGAATGTTGCTTTCGTTTAATAAAAGTCCTCCGTTTTTCTCGTCGAATACGAGATCCGAACTTCCATTTTCTCCATAAACAATATTCTCGAAAATAGTCCCGGAAAACAACACGGGTTCTTGCGAAACGATCGATATCGCGCGTTTGCGCAACCATTCCGAGGACAACGAGTCGATGTTTACTCCGTCCAACTTTATCGCGCCTCCGTCTACTTTGTAAAATTTTTGCAACAACTGTAAACACGTCGTCTTCCCTCGTCCAGAAATGCCCTTTAACTGAACCACTTCGTTCGGTTTGACCTCGAACGATACCGAACTCAATACTTCTTTTTTCGTCGTTGTTTCAGAAGAAGTAAAAGGATACGAAAACGTCACGTTTTCAAACTGAATGTGACCTTTGAACGTCGACGAGTGCAATATTTTCTTATTCTTCTTAAGTTCTTCCTCCTCTTCCTCTAGTTCTCCTCCGTCCAAACACTTAAACACCTCGGTCGCACTTCCGCTGGCTTTGAATAAACTCGTAAACGCGTTCAACAACTGTCCAAAGTACTCTTGCAACTGTGATTGGTACAACATCGCGGCGACTAACTTTTCCGGCCGCATATCCTCCTCTAAAGCTAATCTCCCGCCCACGTATAATATCATCACCGGAACGAAACACGACGATACCAAGCTATAAAATATGGTAAAATAGCCGCCCGAAAATATCGCTTGATCGACGCTTTCTTTATACCACCGTTTCACCGCAAATGTGTAGCGCTTGTGTTCGTACGCCTCGTTCGCGAACGATCGAACCGTTCTCACGTTCCCGATCACCTCGTGCGCCACGTCGTTGGCACTCGCCAACGTCTCTTGCACTCGAGCGCTATTCCTCGCCATCCACTTCCCGTAAAAATGGTTCGCGACGGCACTCACCGGCACCGCAACCATCGCCAACGCGCCTATTCTATAGTCTAGCCACACTAAATACGCGGACACCCCCGCGACTCTCACGACGCACTCCACGCAGTTTCTAAACACCCACGACAAATCGCTCGCTATTTCCCCGCAATCCGACGACAACATCGACGTCACTCTCCCGGTCGCCTTCGCATCGAACCACTCGATTTTCTTCCTCAATATCGACCTGAACACGTCTTCCCTTAACCTGCGAACGATTCTCGTTTGCGCGAACGAGAACAGAAACACGTTCCAAAAGTCCAACGCACCGTTAATCACTCCGGCGAAGAAGAAGTAACGAACGTTGTTCCTAAACTTCTCCTCGTTCAAATCCACGACGCCGCCGATCGACCCGGCTATAAAATGCGGCATGGCGACGCTGAACGGAAGACGAACGAGTAACGACGCGATGCCAAGCAATATCCATCGCCGGTCCGGTTTCGCCAGGCGGAGAAGGCGCGCGAAGGATGGTTGTTGTTGTTGTTGTTGTTGTTGAATATCTTTTGGTCTTTTACTTCTTTTACTTCTTCTTTGTCTTCTTCGAAGGAGTCTCTCCGTCGAAAGTTCTTCTTCTTCTTCTTCTTCTTCATCTTCTTCTGCATTCGAAGACTTACTGTTTTCCTCCTCGTGCTCGTCTTCATAGTCGTCGTCGTCATCGTCGGACGATGAAGAAGACATGCGCGCGCGCGACTGTGTTAGTTAAAAAACTTTTGCGTGATGTTTTTGGGAAATTTCCCAAAAATTTCGTCAAAAGGATAAAAAGCAACACACGCGCGAGCACGATCGATCGATCGATCGATGATGATGATGATGCTCTCGACGACGAGAGTAGTCGTCCATCATCGCTATCCTCCTCCTCGAACAACCATTCGAAAGACCATCATTCGTGCAAACGACGCGGAAAGATATAAACGAGAACTCTCGGACGCGCACGATAAGGCACGAAAGCTGCTCGCCAGAGGCGGACGTCTGATGGACAGATTGAAAAGTTTAGAGATTGGCGCGAAACTGGCGATAAAAAGGAACGACGAAGCGCAGCTCAGACAAATCGCGAGAGATCGAGTGGTCGTGAAAGAAGGTCTGAAAGAGTTGGTGATGAAAATCGAAGCGCAGAGAGCGTTCGCGGAGGCTTTGGAGAAGGCTTTGGATTTGAAATCTTCGTCTTCGTCGTCGTCGTATTTGCCGTACGAAACCGAGGAGGAGATTGAAGAAAAGTTCCGCAAACTCGAGAGGCAGCAGGAACGCTTGAAAGTGGATTGGCTGGATAACTTATGACGTGAAGCGGGCACACACACACGCACTAGATAGAATCTGTAGCAAAGCGCGCGCGTAGTAAAGAGTGTAGTTTATGTTATTATTATTATATTATACTTAGTAGTTCACACGGTAGCTCGCAACGTCGTCGCGGTATTATTAGTAGTAGTATCGTCGTCATCGTCGTATTATTATTATTACATGGCGTCCATCGGTACAGTTTTACTTACCGTCGGCGACTTCGATTTTGAACGTCTGGTTTTGGAAGAGCAAACGGAGCGGTTGTTTGCTGTTTTCGGGCGTGTTGTTGTTGTTGTTGTTGTTGTTGTTCGCGTTGTCGTCGTAATTCTTCTTCTTCGACGACGACAACATTGACATCGAGTGGTTCTCTTTACCACCGCGTTCTCCTTTACCCGTCGCTCGGGTTTCGCGCTCTTTATGTTCGTCGGCGTCTTCTTCTACTTCTTCCGAGACCGAATCCGAACGCAACGAAGACGCGGTGCCGGGCTGATATTCCAAATCGTCTTCTTCTTCGTCCTCGTTGCCAAAGAAATCGGGTTCCATGTGCTCCGTTCCATCGCTACTCCTCGGCGTTTCAGAATACGGCGACGGTTGCTTTCGTTGTCGGTTTTCTTCTTCTTCTTCTTCTCCTGCTATTATTTCTTGCTTATGTTCTTCTTCTTCTTCTTCTTTCTTATCCGTCGCGCTATTTCGGCTATTTCGCTGCGCGTGCTGCGAAAACGTTCGGTCCGGACTCAACGAAAGATTCATCGCGCTCGAGTCCAACGAACTCGCCGCGGAATAGTTCGTTCTCTCGCACGCGCTGACAAACTTCTCAATCTTCTCTAAACTCGGCGCGCACTTCGTCCCGGCTAACATCTCTTTCACGTATTCCTCCATCTTTTTCAAACTCTCGATTCTGTTCACTTCCATTTGACTCGTCTCTTTGACCAACCGCTCGTACCGTTTCGCCACCCACCGCTCGGCAATCTTATGCAAACCGAGCAACCACGGTCCTCGAAACGCCACTCGAAACCGCACCTCGCACACTTTCACGCACTTATTCGCATCTTCCGGCGACGGTTTAATCACCGCCAATTCTTCGCACACGATCATCTTCCTCAAACTAATATTCCTCGTGTACGTGTACAACCGCTTCTCCTCCTCTCTCCACTCGCACATCTCCAACCCTTCCAACGGCTTGGACGTCGTCCCTTCTCCTCTGCCGTTGTCGTCGACAAAGAACGGCAACTTCGAAAACCACCTCGGCGCGTCGTTCCGAGCCCAAAACTTTCTCTTCCGGAAGTGCCACCCTTTCTGCGCGTCTTTTTTCGGCGCCACGGTCGGTACGATTTCCACCTTATACACCGTCTGGTCGTCCGGGGACACGCACGACGTGCGCTGTAAAAACGCGCGAATCGCGCACAACGCGTCCGTGTTGTACGTCACCTCATGAGTGCGTTTGGTACCGCCGAGCTGTTGGGACTTTTTGAACAGTTCGCCCACGTAGTTTCGCGGCGGTTTGATGTCGTTATTGTTCTTCTTCTTCTCCGTCTTCGTCGTTGACATCATCGTCTTTATCTGTCGTTGGATATGTGTTGTTTGTTGACCGTTGGAAGTGTTTGAGAAGAAGAAACTTTGGTCAATCCCCCTTTTTTACGTGCTGAAACCCTAAACTCTAAACCCTAAACTAGATACACGAGGAAACTCTTCTTCTTCTTTTTCCCGCCGGTACCTTATGACTCATTGTTGGGAACCACCAAAAGAAGAAACACCGAACTCGACGACGACGATCAGCGGGAGAAGAAGAAGAAGAATTGATGATGACTGTCGTTGCAGCCAATGGTGACACGAAGAATGATGCGAGCACAAA
>Ga0255776_10007007_pt1 | contig 11402 bp, 10 predicted proteins | sample 071ome_19_FD_179974 | JGI IMG/M metagenome (GOLD analysis project Ga0255776, IMG submission 179974) | Coastal salt marsh microbial communities from the Groves Creek Marsh, Skidaway Island, Georgia - 071413AT metaG (version 2) | ecosystem: Environmental > Aquatic > Marine > Intertidal zone >...
CCCTCCCAGCCAAAGTTTGTGTCAATGAAACCGCCCAAGGCGGGGCTGAACATTGGAACAACGGCCATGCCCATGGTGACATAGGCAATGCGCGATCCAGAGCTGGCAGTGTCCGTTGTGTCGCGAACAATCGCGCGCGAGACTATCATACAGGTCGCGGCAACAGATTGGATTGCGCGATACATCAAAAACGTTTCAAAGCTCTGCGCATAGGCGCAACTGATGGATGCAATCACAAAGATAATCAACGAAACTTGGACAATTTTGCGCCGACCCATACGATCGGAAATGGGGCCAGCAAACACTTGGAAAAGAGCGCTGGTGCCAAGGTAAACACCGACAGACAAACCCATCGCAGCAGGTGTTGTCGAAAACTCTATCGCCATCAGCGGAAGACTAGGCAAATAAATATTCATCGCCAGCGCCGAGATTGAGGCCAGCAAAACAAGGGTCAGCATTGTTGGTTGTGTGGTGCGATCAAAGAAACGCGCGGCTGGAAAATTGTCCATACGAAACAGCTAGAACCTTCGTTCTGGGTTGTCCATGTGAAAACGAAATATTTGCAAATTCGCAAATTAGCAAAAAATAATTTACATAGATTTGCAAATTTGCCGAAAAAGCCTTGGTAATGCTGCAGGTGCAGTGTAAGCAGGCTGAAACGAAAAAAGAGGTTGCTATGAAAGATATTTTGCAAGAGCTGGAAGATCGCCGTGGTGCCGCGCGTGTGGGCGGTGGTCAAAAGCGCATTGATGCACAGCATTCAAAAGGCAAACTAACCGCGCGTGAGCGTATCGAACTTTTGCTCGACGAAGGCAGCTTTGAAGAGTTTGACATGTTTGTTGCACACCGCTGCACCGATTTTGGCATGGAAAATCAACGCCCTGCTGGCGATGGTGTTGTGACGGGATGGGGCACCATCAATGGTCGCATGGTTTATGTGTTCTCTCAGGACTTTACAGTTCTGGGCGGTTCCGTATCTGCGACGCATGCGCAAAAGATTTGCAAAATTATGGATATGGCCGTCGAAAATGGCGCACCTGTGATTGGTTTGAACGATTCTGGGGGCGCGCGCATTCAAGAGGGCGTGGACAGCCTTGCGGGGTATGGCGAAGTCTTTAAACGCAACATTCAGGCCTCTGGCGTTGTGCCACAGATTTCTGTGATTATGGGCCCATGTGCGGGTGGTGCAGTATATTCACCTGCGATGACGGACTTTATCTTTATGGTTAAGGACAGCTCTTACATGTTTGTGACGGGTCCTGATGTTGTTAAAACAGTGACAAACGAAGTTGTCACGGCAGAAGAGCTGGGCGGTGCGTCCACGCACACAAAAAAATCATCTGTTGCAGATGGTGCATTTGAAAACGAAGTTGAAGCGCTAAGCGAAGTGCGCCGTTTGGTTGATTTCCTGCCACTGAACAACCGCGATAAAGCGCCTGTGCGCCCTTTCTTTGATGAACCTGGCCGTGTTGAGGCGTCATTGGATACATTGGTTCCTGACAACCCCAACACGCCATATGACATGAAAGAGCTGATCACAAAATTGGCGGATGAAGGTGACTTTTACGAAATCCAAGAGGAGTTTGCGAAAAACATCATCACAGGTTTTGTGCGCCTAGAGGGACAAACAGTGGGCGTCGTTGCCAACCAACCAATGGTTTTGGCGGGATGCTTGGACATCGACAGCGCTCGTAAGGCTGCGCGCTTTGTGCGTTTCTGTGATGCGTTTGAAATTCCAATCCTGACATTGATTGACGTTCCTGGTTTCTTGCCTGGTAAATCACAGGAATATGATGGGATTATCAAACACGGTGCAAAACTGCTGTTCGCTTATGGTGAAGCAACCGTTCCAAAAGTGACCGTAATCACGCGTAAAGCATACGGTGGTGCCTATGTTGTGATGTCCTCTAAACATCTGCGGGGTGATTTCAACTACGCGTGGCCAACTGCGGAAATCGCGGTAATGGGTGCCAAAGGCGCGACTGAAATTATCCACCGTGCGGATTTGGGCGATGCCGATAAAATTGCACAGTACACAGCGGATTATGAAGATCGCTTTGCAAACCCATTTGTTGCTGCCGAACGCGGTTTCGTGGACGAGGTTATTCAACCCCGTTCAACACGCAAACGGGTGGCACGCGCCTTTGCATCTTTGCGCAACAAAAAGGCGCAAAACCCTTGGAAAAAGCACGACAACATTCCGCTATAAAATGACTTGGATGACTAGCGACATAAACGGTGAATACATCATGGCGCGGCGCTTGCCGGCGCGCTTTGATCTCTGTGTAGAAACGACACTGCCGTTGATGTCACGTCGCAAATTGGCCTTGCAAATCCGTCAGGATATGTGGCGCGTTTTGCAAAATCTGCGGGGCTTTTTACCCGCGGTATCGGTGACGCGTTTGGGTGATGGGGTGCAGGTGCGTGCAGGTGGTCAATTCACCTGTCCTGTCCATATTCCCTCTGCCGAGGCGAAATTGCGCGACATGCTGAATGACGCTGCGCGTCGTCAGCGTTGGTCAAACTTTGCAAAACGAAAGGGTGCATCATGCTAAAGCATCGCGGATTTCCAGGACGCCTTCCGGGGACGGATTTTCAATTCACGATCCGTCGTCCAAACCCAAAAGGTGTCACGCCGATCGCTGCACGTGAACGTTTCCGCGATCGCAAACCTGCGGACCGCCGTGCAGATGCAGGTTTTGTAACCGCCCTTGTGCAACATTTTTGGGATCAACCGTTTAAGCGCGGCAATTTAGATGCAGGGCGGCTTAGCTGGCTTTTTGGTCGCGAAGTCAAACCCTACGACGATCCCTTTGATCCAGAAGATTACGAAGCGCTTCTGATTTTGGATTTGAACTTAATCAAAGCCAATTTCCCAGACGCCTTCGAACCCGAATAAGAAAGGAACAGAGACATGTTCGATAAAATTTTGATTGCTAACCGTGGCGAAATCGCCTGCCGCGTGATTAAGACAGCCCGCAAAATGGGCATCAAAACCGTTGCAATTTATTCTGATGCTGACCGCAATGCATTGCACGTTGAAATGGCAGACGAAGCGGTCCACATCGGCCCACCACCTGCGAACCAATCTTATATCGTGATTGATAAAGTGATGGAGGCGATCAAGGCGACAGGCGCCCAGGCGGTACATCCAGGTTACGGGTTCCTCTCCGAAAACCCAAAATTTGCAGAAGCCTTGGCCGCCGCAAATGTTGCATTCATCGGCCCACCTGTTGGTGCGATTGAAAGCATGGGTGACAAAATCACATCCAAGAAGATCGCCCAAGAGGCAGGCGTTTCAACCGTGCCTGGTTATATGGGATTGATCGATGATGCAGATGAGGCCGTGAAAATTAGCCAACAAATCGGATATCCTGTCATGATCAAGGCATCTGCCGGTGGTGGTGGTAAAGGCATGCGGATTGCGTGGAATGATGAGGAAGCGCGCGAAGGCTTCCAATCCTCTAAAAACGAGGCGGCAAACAGCTTTGGCGATGATCGTATCTTTATCGAAAAATTCGTGACACAGCCGCGCCACATCGAAATTCAGGTTTTGGCTGATGCGCATGGAAATTGTATTTACCTAAACGAACGCGAGTGTTCGATCCAGCGTCGGAACCAAAAGGTTGTTGAAGAAGCGCCAAGCCCATTTTTGGATGAGGCAACGCGCAAAGCGATGGGTGAACAATCCTGTGCGTTGGCCAAGGCCGTTGGATATGCATCCGCTGGTACGGTTGAATTTATCGTTGATGGGGATCGCAATTTTTACTTCCTAGAAATGAACACACGTTTGCAGGTGGAACACCCTGTGACCGAATTGATCACGGGTGTTGATTTGGTTGAACAGATGATCCGCGTTGCAAATGGCGAACCGCTGTCAATCACGCAGGATGATGTGAAAATCAACGGCTGGGCGATTGAAAACCGTCTTTATGCCGAAGACCCTTATCGTAACTTCCTGCCATCCATTGGGCGCCTGACACGTTACCGTCCCCCTGCGGAAGAGGCGACAGAAACGGCAGTTGTGCGCAACGACACAGGTGTGTTTGAGGGGGGCGAAATCAGCATGTATTACGATCCAATGATTGCAAAACTATGTACATGGGCCCCAACCCGTGCAGATGCAATCGAGGAAATGCGCATCGCCCTTGATCGGTTCGAGCTTGAGGGGATCGGTCATAACCTACCATTCTTGGCCGCTGTGATGGATCATTCGAAATTTACATCGGGTGACATGACGACAGCCTTCATTGCCGAAGAATATCCAGACGGGTTCCAAGGCGTTGAATTGAATGAGGCTGAGTTGCGTCGAATCGCGGCCTCTGCCGCTGCGATGAACCGCGTTGCGGAAATTCGTCGTACGAAAATTTCGGGCCGCATGGACAACCACGAACGTCGCGTGGGCGACAATTGGGTGGTGAGTCTGCAGGGTGAAAAATTTGCCGTATCCGTTGCCGCCGATACGGATGGGTCAACCGTCACCTTCGAGGACGGTGCATCACTGCGTGTCGAGGGGGATTGGACGCCTGGCATGATGCTGGCCGATATGACAGTTGATGGCGCACCATTGGTTATGAAGGTGGGCAAAATCACGGGCGGTTTCCGTATCCGCAATCGTGGCGCCGATCTAAAGGTGCATGTGCGTTCACCACGTCAGGCGGAATTGGCCCTGCATATGATCGAAAAATTACCACCAGACACATCCAAAATGTTGCTCTGCCCCATGCCGGGTCTGATCGTCAAAGTTGACGTTGAAGTTGGACAAGAGGTGCAAGAGGGGCAGGCGCTTTGTACAGTTGAGGCGATGAAAATGGAAAACATTTTGCGCGCTGAACGCAAAGGTGTTGTTTCCAAAATCAACGCAGCTGCAGGCGATAGTTTAGCAGTTGACGACATTATCATGGAATTTGAGTGATCACATCACGTGACATAAGTGCGGGAATGCGTCAGTTATCTTGGCGCATTTCCTGCTGTCGCATCGGCATTTTGTCGATGGTGCGTGAAATTTCGCGAATGTCCCATGGAAATGGTTTGCGCAAGGCCTTGTGCCCGTCTTTTCCGATCAGCAATATCATAAAGCCATGGGGCCGAAATGTTGTGCGCAGCTTTGATTTCATCGCAGGATTGGTATCGATTGCAACCACCACATCACGGTCCCGCAATGCCTCAACTTCTTCGTTGATCATGGCCAATTGGTCTTGGAACCGTGGATCACGGTCGGAATTTGCAAAAACCACCAGGACACGCTTTTGCCATTCATATGCGCCGATATCGGTGCTTGGCGTAACATCAAGGAATATCGTGTCAGCGTCGCTTGCAACAACTTGGCTTGCACAAAAGGCGGCAAATAAGATGGATGTAACGAATTTCATGGCTGCTCCCTTTCTCTCAAAGATAGGGGGTGCAGATACGAATGCAAAGAGGGCACAGAGTTTTTGTGCCTGATAATTGACTGCGCTGAGCGAGATGTTTCGAACGCCGCGCAAAAAGGAGAGCGATATGACGCAAGATAAAGACACATGGCGCAAACAAGCCGAGAAAGAGCTTCGCGGGCGCCCGCTTGATGATCTTACATGGAACACGCTTGAGGGTATCCCTGTATCGCCGCTTTATACCGCCGATGATGTGGCGGGGCTGGATCATATGAATACGATACCCGGGATCGAACCCTTTACCCGCGGCGTGCGCGCCACGATGTATACAGGGCGTCCATGGACCATCCGTCAATACGCGGGCTTTTCCACGGCTGAAGAATCAAACGCGTTTTATCGGCGCGCCTTGGCTGCGGGTCAGCAGGGTGTTTCCGTGGCCTTTGATTTGGCGACACACCGTGGATACGACAGCGATCATGAACGTGTGATTGGGGATGTCGGCAAAGCGGGCGTTGCAATCGACAGTATTGAAGACATGAAGATCCTATTCGACGGAATCCCGCTGGATAAGGTGTCTGTGTCTATGACAATGAACGGCGCTGTGATCCCAGTATTGGCGAATTTCATCGTTACTGGCGAAGAGCAGGGGCATGATCGTTCCGTCCTATCAGGCACCATTCAAAACGACATTTTGAAAGAGTTCATGGTGCGTAACACCTATGTCTATCCACCTGAACCATCGATGCGTATCATCGCGGATATCATCGAATATACGTCCAATGAAATGCCGAAATTCAACTCAATCTCGATCTCGGGCTACCACATGCAAGAGGCGGGCGCGAACCTGGTTCAGGAATTGGCCTATACCCTTGCGGACGGTAAAGAATACGTCAAAACCGCCATGGCGCGCGGTATGGATATTGATAAATTTGCAGGCCGCTTGTCCTTCTTCTTCGCCATTGGCATGAACTTCTTTATGGAGGCTGCGAAACTTCGCGCGGCACGTTTGTTGTGGCATCGCATCATGGATGATTTGGGTGCGAAAGATCCACGTTCAAAAATGTTGCGCACACACTGCCAAACATCTGGTGTATCGCTGCAGGAACAGGACCCCTACAACAACGTTATCCGCACCGCGTATGAGGCGATGTCTGCGGTTTTGGGGGGCACACAGTCACTGCACACAAATGCGTTGGACGAGGCGATCGCCCTGCCCACTGATTTTTCAGCGCGTATTGCCCGCAACACCCAGTTGATCTTGCAAGAGGAAACAGGCGTGACGAATGTGGTCGATCCATTGGCAGGGTCGTATTACGTTGAAAAACTGACGGCTGATTTGGCGGATGCTGCATGGAAATTGATCGAAGAGGTCGATGAAATGGGCGGCATGACCAAGGCCGTGGCCAGCGGTATGCCAAAACTGCGGATCGAGGAAACCGCCGCGCGTCGTCAGGCGGACATTGACCGCGGTGATCAAGTGATTGTGGGTGTGAATAAATACCGTCTGGAAAAAGAGGACGAGATTGACATTCTGGACGTTGATAACGTTGCGGTTCGCGAGGCGCAGATTGCGCGTCTGGAAAACATCCGCAGCACACGCGATCAAGCAAAATGCGAGGCTGCGTTGGCCGAACTTAGCCGCCGCGCCGCTGAAGGTGGAAACCTATTGGAAGCCGCGGTCGAAGCGGCCCGCGCACGTGCCTCTGTAGGAGAGATTTCAATGGCAATAGAAGATGTATTCGGACGTCATCGAGCCGAAGTAAAAACGCTTGCCGGGGTTTATGGTGCCGCATACGAAGGTGATGAAGATTTCGCAGCGATCCAAAAATCGGTCGAAAATTTTGCCGAGGAGGAAGGCCGCCGTCCCCGTATGTTGGTTGTGAAAATGGGTCAGGACGGTCATGACCGTGGCGCCAAAGTCATTGCAACGGCCTTTGCGGATATCGGATTTGACGTGGATGTTGGACCCTTGTTCCAAACTCCAGAAGAAGCCGCACAAGATGCCATTGACAACGATGTGCATGTGATTGGCATTTCATCACAAGCCGCAGGTCACAAAACACTGGCCCCACGTTTGATTGAAGTTCTTAAGGAACGCGATGCAGGTGACATTTTGGTGATCTGTGGCGGTGTGATACCGCAGCAGGATTATGATTTCCTCAAATCCGCAGGGGTGAAGGCGATTTTTGGACCTGGAACGAATATTCCAAATGCCGCCCAAGAAATTCTGGATCTGATCCGCGAAGCGCACGATTAAAACGAAAAACCCCGCCAATTGGCGGGGTTTTGTTTATCCGGCTTTTGGCATCACTTGATAGCCCATCTCGTCGGTGTCTTCAGACGGCGCAGCCATATCTGTCGTCGCAAATGTTTCCTCAGCGGTTGCGCCATGCTTAGTGGTTACATCGTTCGAATGTTCGTCTTCGTTATAAATCGTAGGCACTGTGTTCGCGATTGTTACGGTCTTGATGCGATCAATGCTTTCGTCATTGGAAAGCGCAGGGGGGCTGACAGGAGTGGTAGGTTCGGTTACGGGTGCATACGCTTCTTCACTTGTCTCCTAGTCATAAGACTGGGACGGTCTCAAAACGATGAATGTGTCCCCCGATTGTCGCGTGTTGATCCCCAACCGTTTTCCGCGCTGTTCCAAAATGCTCAAAATTTCGGCATCAAGTTTTGGCGGCTCTGCCCCAAAACACCGATCTTCTGCGGCAAGATCGCGAAACTCCTCGGCCACCGTTTTCATCATGTCGAAAGAATTTTCAAATCCTTTCAACGTGCATGAGAATGTCTTGAAGGACACGGTTAACACCTTGCTTGAGTTATCTGTCACCATTTTCGCGTACCTTCACATTGTTCGATACTGTTTTATCATGCCACCCTTGGAAAAAGCTGATCGAATCTGTGTAATTCAAAGTATCATTTCGTAGCCTTATTGTGGCATAGAGGCTGAAAATAGGGGTTTTCATGGCTATTGTTTCCGAAAATGAACCAATAACGATTGTAGGCGGTGCACACTTCTCGCAAAGATTGTTATTGGAATCATTAAAACGGGCTCCTGTTGTTTATGCCGCCGATGGCGGGGCAAACCTATGCATGCAGTATGGATGCCAACCCAAGCAGGTGATTGGTGATTTAGATAGCCTATCCCCAAGTCTGCGTTCTGAATTGGATCCATCACGCGTTATCCATGTGCCAGAACAGGACACCACGGATTTTGAAAAGCTGCTGATCCGGGTGGATGCCCCATTCATGCTGGCTGTCGGGTTTATGGGCGGGCGGATTGATCATCAAATGGCTGTGCAAACTGTTTTAACGGCCTACGCGCATCGAAAAATTATATGTGTGGGGGACGAGGACGTGATGTTTGTGTCCCCCCCTGAAATTGATCTGCCACTGGATGCGGGTACTCGTATATCGCTTTATCCAATGGCCCCTGTGCAGGCGCGATCAACGGGTCTCTACTGGCCTACAGATGGCCTATCGTTTGCGCCAGATGGTCAAATCGGAACATCAAATAAGGCGACCAGGCATGTCACGCTGCTGCCTAGTGCGCCGTGCATGTTGGTCGTTTTATCCAAAACCTGCTTGGATATTGCTATTGATGCAATGCAGGCGGCGCCCTATTGGGACGCGCCAATTTGACGTTCGCGGTACACGATGTATAGGCCACTGGTGATCACGATGATCATACCCGTGAACGCCAATTGATTTGGAATGTCGCCAAAGACCAAAAATCCCATAATAACAGCGCTGACAATTTCCAGATAATGCAGGGGGGCAAGTGTTGAGCTGGGCGCATAGGTCAAGGCAAGGCTCATCAAGAGATGTGACAGGGATGCGCCAGCCCCCACACCGATCAGATAGAACCAAAATACCCTCTCTGGCCAAACGGGATCCAACGGCACGATGCCACTACCGTTGGCCCAAATCAGGATGGGTGCGCACATCAGTGTCCCAATCCAGCTGGAATGAAACTGCATTTGTACGGCATGCATGTCGCGCGATAAGGTGCGTGTCACAAACATGTAAAACGCAAAAAACACTGCAGTCCCAAGCGGGAACAGTGCCACCCAACCAAAGGCTGCGAAACTTGGTTGGATCACCAATAAAATTCCGATGAAACCGACGGTGCAAGCGATCAATCGACGATATCCCACCGATTCAGAAAAAACGTATTTTCCAACAACAAGCAGGATGAAGGGTTCGACAAAGGCGATGGCAAGGGCGTCTGCAATGGGCATAACTGCGATTGCGGCCACAAAACAGTATGTGGACAGGATCAACATCAGCGCGCGGAAGGCCAAGTTGCGCAGCAAACGCAGTGGGAAGCCAAACGAAAATCCCATTGCCCACATGACCGGAAGCATGATGATCGCCTGAAAGAAAAAGCGTGCCGTCGTCACCTGACCAACAGGAATGGTTTCACTTGCCAATTTCGCGCAGACGTCCAAAAGGGGTGCGCAAATGCAAAACCCAATCATCAACGTGACGCCCAAACTGGGATTTTCTTGTGCGTTGGAAATTTGGGTGGTCATGTCGTGTCTTTCGCAACGTGTTATGCGGGCAGTATCAGCAATTGGGCACGTTCACGGCAAGTCCCCCAAGCGACGTTTCCTTGTACTTTTCGCTCATATCGGAACCTGTTTGGCGCATTGTTTCGATGCAGGCATCCAACGGCACCAAATGCGTACCATCCCCGCGCAGCGCCAGCGAGGCCGCCGAAACAGCCTTGATCGCGCCCAAACCGTTGCGTTCGATGCAGGGAACTTGCACCAATCCACGCACGGGATCACAGGTCATGCCCAGATGATGTTCCAATGCAATCTCCGCTGCATTTTCGACTTGTTCTGGTGTGCCACCCATGACCGCACATAGGCCCGCAGCGGCCATTGCGCTGGCGCTACCGACCTCTGCCTGACACCCTGCTTCTGCACCACTGATAGAGGCATTGAATTTGACTAATCCGCCGATTGCCGCTGCGGTTAGCAGGAAATCGGTAATTCGGCTTTGGCTCGCGCCGGGTACATGGTCTAGGTAATATTTGATGACTGCGGGCACGACCCCTGCGGCCCCGTTGGTTGGTGCGGTTACGACTTGGCCGCCTGCGGCGTTTTCCTCGTTTACGGCCATGGCGTAAACGCTCATCCAATCATTGATCGTATGCGGTGCAGTCAGGTTCATGCCACGTTCCGCCTTTAGCGCATCATAGATGCCTTTGGCGCGGCGTTTCACGTTTAGGCCGCCGGGTAAAATCCCGTCATTGTGCAAACCGCGTTCAATGCAATCGTCCATCACACGCCAGACGCGCTGCACATCACGATCAAAATCGGCATGTGATTTCCGTGTGTGTTCATTCGCGCGTTTCATTTCGGCGATCGTTTTGCCCGAACGTGTGGCCATGTCCAACATTTCAGCGGCTGATTTGAAAGGATAGGGAACAGGTGCCCCTTCTTCGGTGGCTTTGCCTTCTGCCAATTCTTCTGCTGTTAATACAAACCCGCCGCCGATGGAATAATAGGTGCGCTGCAATATAACGTCGCCTTGGGCATCTGTAGCCATCAGGATCATACCATTTGCATGCCCCGCAAGTGCTGGACCATAATCAAATATCAAATCATCCTTTGGATAGAATTTTAGCGTCGGCAGGCCTGGGGGCGTAATTGTGCCCGTTTCGTTAATCGCTGCTAATGCGGCGCCTGCCTTTTCAACATCGTATGTGTCCGCTTGAAACCCAGCCAGTCCTAGGATCGTGGCGCGATCTGTTGCATGCCCCACACCTGTAAAGGCCAGTGATCCATGAAGCGATCCTTTCAAACCGCCAAATTCAAAAGGAGAGGTGCGCATTTCCTCTAAAAAGCGGTTCGCAGCCACCATCGGCCCCATAGTGTGTGACGAAGATGGGCCAATCCCAATTTTGAACATATCAAAGACGGATAGAAACATTAGATTGCCGTGCCTTCTGGTGGGTCTGCGTAATCAGGTAGGGAAAACGGGGTTTCATTCAACCCCTCTGCTTGGATCGCCGCA
>Ga0255776_10007008_pt1 | contig 11401 bp, 5 predicted proteins | sample 071ome_19_FD_179974 | JGI IMG/M metagenome (GOLD analysis project Ga0255776, IMG submission 179974) | Coastal salt marsh microbial communities from the Groves Creek Marsh, Skidaway Island, Georgia - 071413AT metaG (version 2) | ecosystem: Environmental > Aquatic > Marine > Intertidal zone > Salt...
GGTTGCATTGGTTACCCATAGGCCCATGTAATCATTAGAGTTGCGCCCAGCTTCTGAATTACCAGTTTTAAAACTGAAGACTACCGGCATCACACGATCATAAACATCCTTCTCTGTTGCCGACGTCATGTATTTAGTTTCTTCATTAATGGTTGCAAAATGATGTTCATCAACCGGGAGTAACGCCTGAAGTTCAGCAACGCCTGGTAAATGCCAGTCACTGCTGCCACACACATTAGCCATCTCGATTTCTGCTTTGGCTTCAGCCAGTTCACGTGCAACACCCGCCTGTGGCATTTTGCTTTCGCGTAACCAGATCCGACCGTTGTCTTTGTGACGTGAACATACCCACTCATCCGCAGAGGTTGTAACTTCGCCGACAACATTCAACATCTCAAACTTGGATGGAGGCGCAGTAAAGCTCACCAGACGAGCAAACACCAGGTAACCAGAGTCCAATGTATCGGCGGCATCCAGCGACAAGGTTTCTGCTTTGTAGTAACCATCGGTATTAAAGGCATAAGCAAACTGCTCACCGGCATTACCTGCAACAGACGTCCACTGCCAGTAACGTTTAAATGCATCGGAGCTACCGTATTTATCCTCAGAACCTGCGTAATTAACAAAGACCGCCGGATCAATAGTGGTGTCGTAGTAAGGGCCTTTATCATCATCAAAAGTATTCAGACTACCCAACTGCTTAACTGTTGGCAGGCTCCAGTTGGTTTTACCACACCAGTTATTGGTATTAGCTTCAGCCATCAGTGCCTGAGCGGCGACGAAGTCCTGACGATTTTTCAGATCATCACTGCCATCTTTTAACAGACGCCAGATAACCGCAGCGGACGATGTTTTATCCTGCTCAGCACGCAGATCCTGCACACAGCGATACCCCTGAACATACGTAGTGTCTGCCGGAATATAACGACCCTGCTGATCCAGCTTGGCAAAACTTACACCACCGGAAACAACCGTTGCTGAAGCCACCGATACGGTGTACCCATTTGCAAAGGCGCTATCAACTGCAAGGTCAGTCACTGGTGTGCGGGTATTAATCCAGTTCTGTAGATTCGTAATCTGCTGATCCAGCACACCCAATTGATTCTGGTAAGCGGCAATCAGATTGCTGCCAAATGCATTTGTGGTTAATTCAGCAATTAAATCCACCAGCGCCTGACGGCGTTGCTGCAAATCAGCCAGAGTTTGTTGTGCTTTATAAATCTCGGATAAACCGGTGCGTGCTGCCAGATACAGAGTTTCTGCCAATGCTGCATCATTTGGCGTATCAGTAACCGCTTGCTGTGCTGCTGTTACTTCACCAGCCTGGGTGTTGGCCGCGAGTAACTGAGCGTTAGCAGCGGCAGTATCCGTTGCTAACTGCGCCGCCGTTGCAGTGTCGTCCAATACACCAGCCACTTTACTCTGCATCGCTGCCAGAGTCGCAACAGCATCGGTTAAATCGCTGTTTTGTGCAGTTTTATAAGCGGTTAATGCAGTTTCGAATTCAGCGAGTGCCGCATTAAATTGCTGCAATTCAGCATCACTCACCTGACCATCCGGGTTGTTATTCAGCAGGGTAACATCGGCTTTAAACTCAGCCAGTTTTGCATCGAAACCACGGGTTAATGTATTCACCGAATCCTGACGGGTATTAGCTTTATCAACACGTGCAAGCAGTAAATTTTTCAGTCGGGTTAAATCGGCAGAGTTAACCGCTGCCGTAAATTCTGACTGACTGGTAGTAACACTGTTACGTGCATCAGTCTGCCAGCCAGGCAAGGTCGCCTGAGCACTGCTCAGCTCCGACTTCGACGCTGCAACTTTGGCAACATAAGTCGCACCGACAACCGGCGCACGGGATAACAGTACATAGTTGTCATAATTCAGTTCGGAAGTATTAGTACCGAACGAGGAAGTACTTCGGTAAGCCGTACGACGCTTGGTTTCATCTGGAGTATCGCCATTTAATGGAATATCACGACTCCAGTAGCGATAGAAAGAAGCATCCTGCAGATAACCGAAGAATTTACCATTGCCCCAGTGAGTTCGGGTACTGTTGTAGTCGGTGTCATGGAAGGTATATCCAGCCAGCACTTGCATTTCAGCAATAGAAGCAGGCTGCCAATCAGAATAGCCACATAAATCGGCGGCATTAGTGCGGGCAACTTCGCTCTCTACCGTTTTTGTTGCAGCGTTATCACTACGGAATGGAATATCACCGGAATAACTTCCATCTGATTTTTGCCAGTACATACCGCCAGAAAATTTATTATCTTTAATACAGACAAAATCGGTTGCTGTAGATAATAAACGCTCGCCATCCGCGTTTAATTTCACAAACTCGGTTTTGGTAAATGCAGTCGATTCAGCTACTTCATTCTGCTCACCGGCTACACGCATTTTAACCGTACCAACAAAATCATCCGACAGCTGAATTGGTTTGGCTGAGGCGTTTTTCCATGCCTGAGTTTCACCGGCAACAACCAGCGCATATTGGTAGTCTGCCGCATCCTCAAAACCGGTAATTACAATCCAATCCAGAGTATCTTCAGTATCGTTAACCAGCAGATTCGTTGGTGCAGTCACAATATCCGATCGAGTAAACGCTGGGCTTTGTACTATAGCACCGGCGTCATTAATACCAGTTACTGCGGCAACGCGTACCTGCACATAACCGGCAGTACGATTTTCAGCGCCAACACTAATGGATCTATCGCTGTCAGTCGCAACCCGCCAGTCGGCGCTGCCAATTTTAATTTCATAAGCGCTGATATTACTAAAACCGCTCACCAACATCCAAGTGAAGGTATTGGCCGAATCGTCGGAAGCACTTATCGGTGCAGGGATGTTGCGGATATAAATATTAAATGCAACATCATTACTGGCACTGGCACCGGCAATCTGCCCGGTAGTGGCTTTAACACGAAGCTGTAACACTCCGGCAGCAATTGCAACGTCACCCACCTGCAATGGCTTGGCATTAACGGTTTGCCATTGGCCATTACCCGTGTGGTATTCATAGTCTCCGGCACTGGTGAAACCATTCACAAATTGCCAGTTCAGCGTATTAGCAACGTCATCGACAACCAAATTGGTTGGTGCAGCGATGTTACGCACAACTGCTTTAAACGCCTGAGGGTTACTTGCAACCTGGCCTGCCAGGTTCTTTGACGCAACCGCTTTAACGCGAATTTCGATGGCGTTAACCGCTACATCAAAATCGCCAATTACTAATGGTTTAACGTTAACGGCCTGCCAATCACGCTGCTGGCTACCGGAAGTAATGCGGTATTCATAATCGCTGAGATTGCTGTAACCACTCACGTTATCCCAGTCGAGGGTATCCTGAGTATCGTTAACCAGCAGATTCTTCGGCGCTGCGATATCATCAATAATGCGGGTTAAAGCCGTGGCGTTTTTCGCAGCCACACCCACCGGGTTATTGTTAACAACACCGGCGCGGACACGTAACTGAACCTGGCCGGTGGCGTACGCCAGATTTTCCAGCGCAACCGGTTTAGCGCTCACCGCCTGGAAGCTGGCGCCATTATTCACCGAGTATTCGTAATGTTGCGACTGATCGAAACCGGCAACAAACGCCCAATCCAGAGTATTTGCGGCATCATCAATGGTTAGAACCGCAGCGGCCGGGCGAACAACCACCTGAACGTCGTTGTCCAGATCCTGTTGTACATCATCAGAAGCAAATGCGGTGGTACTGCTGGCCAGAATCTGGCTCCAGGAAGCACCGGCGTTATCGCTTGCCTGCTTGGCAATCACTTCTTCCCATTTTTGCTGAATCTCTCGTGCAGCGGCACGAACCGGGGCATCTTTGTTGCTGCTGTTGGCGGCAACATAGTCAACCGAGTAGAAATCATCCTGCAGCGCCCACTTCTCAGCCAGTTTAGCGGCAACCACATCAACGGTTTCGCCGCTTTCTTTCGCCAGCGCACCAATCACAGTGGTGAATGGCGTCACTAAGTTGCTGGCGTTATCACCGCTTTTTACGTTAATCGGCAGTAAAACGCTCTGCTTGGTTAATGTCTGTTCCGGGTTATCCATATCAACGGTCTGACCCGGCACGATTTGCGCCATTAATTTATCCACCGCCTGACCGGCAGGGACCGTTAATTCAAAACGCCCTTCATCAGTAGTGGTTGTGCGGTATTCACCGGCAGCGTCACAAATGAAGTTATCGTTATTATCAATGCAGACAAGAGCATTGCTCAAATAACCATCAATAACCTGACCACGCACAGCAATTTGATTGGCCGGAGATGGTTGTGTCGGACCCTGGTGATCAAGATCGGGTGAAGAGCTGCTTGCCCCCTGATCGCCACTACAAGCAATCAAGCTGGCCACGCTGATCGTGAGAGTAAGATAACGCCGCAGAAATGCGTGATTATTCATGATGTACTTCCAATGTTCCGGACAAGTCAGGCCGCGCTGATTGTTGTTCTGGCAAGGCGTTTTTTCGCGCTACATATACCTGCGTGTCCACACTTAATATGCTAAGCAACAGTTGTTAATGAGAATTCGGCGCGGATCGTAATCTAAATGACAAACATTTGCAATTGATAGTAGTTTCAAATTAGTATGACCTCGAACTTAGTAGTGAGCGGCTATTTACTTCTTACTTCAAAAACGGTGAGTCGCCGGGTTTTCGGAAAACGGGCAACCCGAACTCCACCCGCTTCGCTCAGGTGAACAACGAAACGAGATGTGCAACATTTCCCCAGGAAAATTAGAAAGAATTAACCATGACGCCTAAAAACCTCTTCCACACACCTGCCCCGATCCGACGCCCGGCTCTGTTAGCCTCAGCAGTTTCACTGGCTATTTTGAGTGGTTGTGGTGGCAGTGACAGCAGCAGCTCGTCTGCCACTCCAGCCGGCATGAATCGTTGTTCCGACTGGAACCTTAATGCCCACTGTGAAAGCTTTGAAATTCACAAAAATGCCTCTCTGGCACAGGAAGGAAAAAACGGTCCATTTTTGACGCCGGGCAACTCAGCTTCTGCCAGCTCGGCAGCCAACCGCAGGGGTTTTATGACGGCCCCGGATGGTGCTCAGATCGTGTCACCATTCACAACCCTGATCGCCAACGAATTACTGTTTAATCCGAACATTCCGGCATTGGCTGACAGCGAACAACAAGAGCGTCTGACCCAGGCGACAACCTACCTCAACAGCAAATTCCCGCAACTGGATTTCTCCCGTTATTTGTTCCAGCAAGGACCCAGCATCCAGGGTAAGCAGATTCAGACCAGCATCAATCGCGCCTTAGCCAGCATCACCGACATTAACCCCTACTGCGTTGTGGCAGCGGTGGTTGATGCCATGGTGATCAGCAAATCGTTTGATGTATCGATAAGGCGCGAACAGGCTGCCGTGCAATGTCCAGCACCTGGCGTCAGCGTGGACATCCTGAACGACGCCCAAACCCGTTTCGAAACCACCGGTATCGCAGAGCAACAGGACATTATTGTTGCGGCGACCAAAAAAGAACTGACGATATGGAGCAACGACCAATTAACCGCTGCCAACGCTAATGCAATCACCGGCCAGAGCGCACCCGCAACACCGGGCCAGAAGACCATCAGTGATACTCTGCTGAAACAGCAAAACCAACTGATATCCATGCTTGATCATGACGACGATGACGATGACGATGACGACTATGATGGCACATCGGGTGCGACCAACACCGGTGGTGGCGGACAGCCCACCCTCCCCCCCATCAATGTGCCGGTAAGCACGCGTCAGTTCGACAACATCACGCTGGTGAAGCCAGCGTACAATACTCAATCGGTCTATTTGGTTAACAGCAGCTTCCTGACATTCGACGAAGAGCGTAATCAGGCCTGCGATAGCGCCATGACCGGTAACGACGGTCTACACAAGGTGCAGTTACACAGCCAGGCCGCGAATCAGCTGACGAGCGCCAGCATGAGAGTGTTACTGGCACATAAGCAACCGGATGTAGTGAAACCGCTACCTTCGGAAAGCAACGCAAACAACAGCAACGCAAACAACAGCAACGCAAACAACAGCAACGAGGAGCGTCTTTTTGATGCATTCGCCGGTGCAACTGGTTACGTTCCACCACCAACAACGCCAACGGTACCAACTCCAACCGGTCCGGCACCGGGCACCGATGCCAGCTGCCTGAACGACGCCTTTAAACATCTGGCGATTTCCGCCAATGAAGAAGTGCTGATGGCGGCGACCGATAAGCGTTTGTTCCGCCTGAATATGGAAAACCTGGAGCAAATGGGCAACGCCTATGCGCCGTTTGCTGACTCTGTGGATATTAACCACATCAGCCTTAGCGCCGATGGCAGCCTGGTTCTGGTGAGCACCAATGAAAACCGTGGTCTGAGCCTGGTGAACACCACCACCATGACCCAGGCGGGTTGGTTAGCGGCACCGGCTCCAGGCCAGGCAGAACTGAGCCAGGTAAAGCAGGCGTTCTTCTTCGATGAGCATCAGCAAATTGCAGCGATCGAAGGTGGCAGCGGCAACAATGCCAGGAAGCTGCACATCATCGACAGCAGCAAAACCAACAGCCCAAGCGTTAGCCAGAGCATGGAACTGACGGCGCCGATTGCTCACATCGCCGTTTCGCCTAACCGCGAAAACCTGGCCGCACTGACCACAGACAACACACTGTGGCTGTACCACCTGAGCGGCTCCATCGAGTTACTGGAAACCTTTGGCCCGGTATCGGAAGCACAACAACTGCTGCTGCAAAATGACCAGGCGCTGATTCTCGATAAAACCGGTGAAGTGCTGCAAACCTTCAACTTCGGCAACCGCTTCGGTAACCCGCTGGTTCAGGCCAGAAACGAACTGAGCCTGGCGCGTATTCTGGGGGTTAACGCTAACCGCCAGAAAGTGAACAAAGACATGTTCCTGCCTCAAAGTGGCGCGCAAATCAGCCAAGACCTGGCAGGCATTACCGTTAGCTGGACCAGCACCATGGAAGCCGTGGTTAACCCAACCACAGGTAAAGTGAGCGCATCTTCCACCGCTCAGCCAGTGATTCTGGATGCCACCCTGACGGGCGACTATCGCGGTGAAACCATCACCCTGAAGAAGTCATTCCAGATTCAGGTCGTCAACTAAGCATCAGCGCTGTGAAAAAGGCCGTATCTGTTTGAAGATACGGCCTTTTTTGTGTCTGCTGCCGGGGCTTTTGGGCGGTGCTACGAGCGTTGCATAACTCTTTGAAAAACTTAGTGAAAAAAGTGTTGACGAGACAAAAGATCGTGGCATAATACGCGCCACTTGAGACGGCAAGGTCATCTACCTACTTCTCAATTATGAAGTGGCTATGTAGCTCAGCTGGTTAGAGCACAGCATTCATAATGCTGGGGTCACTGGTTCAAGTCCAGTCATAGCTACCACTTATTTCGAAAGCCCGCTTAATGAAAGTTAAGCGGGCTTTTTTGTGTTGTCTGTTTTTTCAGCATCTCAGCTAAGCGCGCCATCCTTAGCGCCCCAGCCGCACCATCAGGCGGCCAACGGCCGCCGACTTAACAAACACCAGCAGGCTCAATGCCAGCTCAACCAGTGAGGAAGCCAGGCTGGCGATCATATCGCTGCTCATATACCACAACGCATTGGTCAGCGGTGGACGATTACTGCTCATCATGGCAACAACGTCGTAAGCCACGCCAACCACACCTGAAAACATAAAATACAGCGCCACCGCCGCCACCAGTATCTGCGCCAGGCTCTGCAATGTGAGTGGTTGCAGGTCAGTCGGTGGTTGTGCGTCAGCCGGTGTGATGTCGGGTTCAACAATACGTCGGCTGATGGCCAGTGGAAAACACCATAAAGCAGCCGCCACCAATAAAGGCAGCAAGGCCGCTACCATCATTGCCGCCGGCCAGTCGGTTAAGTCGTCAGGGCTATCGAACAACGCCATCAGCAGGTAATACGCCCCCTCCCCGGCTTTCAGCATCAGGGTCAGAGCAAACAGGCGTATGCCAATCGCGAGGTAGTGCAATGCGTTCATATCAGTCCTTCACAAAAGCAGCCAGCAGCCGGGCCTGACGTACAGGTGCTAAGTACAGGTATTAGTACAGCGTTTAGCACAACTACTTCGCACAGGGTCAGAACCGGGGTTAATGAATGCTGGCGCGATATTGAACCACAGCTTATGATGAAAAAACTCAACAAATATCACTGGGTAACAATCCGGACAGAGCCGGATATTCATGGACAGGACGTTCACAATCCACTGCGGAGGCGTTAATTTGGCGGCCTGCGCAGGGAATGCGTCTTCCTTTCCGCCATCAATCACCAGCATCGACGCATACCCTGACCATGAAACAGCTCGACATCATTTATAAAGCCGTCACCCCCATCGTGGTGGTTTTATTGATCATGGTGTCGCTCAGCATTGGCTTTGTTGTCTGGTCCGGCCCCGAATTTTTTTACAATGCCCGTATCACCGAAGTGAACACCAGCCTGGATGACAGTGGCATCCGTCAACGGTTACAACTGTGCCAGCGTCTTGTGAAGATGACATACTCCGGCAACCAGCCTGACGCTGATACCGCAAGCAGGATCGGTACTCTGGCTGAATACAACTCGTTGGCTGAATACGACCCGCTGGCTGAATACGACCTGCTGACTGAGTCTGAGTTACCGCAGCTGGTTGCCCTCAACGCAGAGCAGGCGCAACGGCAACAACGGCTGTTGCAAGAGATGCAGCGTCGTATCAACCAACTAACGTTGAGCCAGCCCACCGCCAGCGGCCCTGATACTCAAACGCTGCCCGTCCCGCTGAGCGATGAGCACAACGCTCAATGTCAGCGCTTTCTCGAACTCGGCCGCGGGCTGGTGATCGAGGCCAGATAACAAACACGTCACTTGCGTCGGCTAATGAAGATAATACTGCCGGGCATCCGCCCTGAAACAGCACCACCGCTCGTCAATTTGGCGTAAATAGTCATAAATTCACCCCGCAAATCAATTGATAATTCTATTCTTAATGATATGGTGCTGTGATTGGATTTGTATGAACATTCAGTCAGGAATCATCTGACCTTCATCTACAGGAAATGGAATGTCCTTTGTCATTTGGCGCACTCACGCCGCTCAATTGCCTTGCCTGCTACTGACCCTGGCCAGCCTGCTGCTCGGCGCCTGCAGTCGCGAGTACAGCGATGCCAATCATCCCAAGGCCGCACCCGGCGCAGGCGTTCAGCTGCAACAGGCCACCGGCATTAGTGATCTGCAAAGCAAATTGCTGTATTGCCATCGTTTGTTCCAGTACAACCTGAACCACCTGAAGAGCAATAACCCCAATTCCGGCCAGCGCCCGGAGCTTGAAGAAGCCGTACGACTGACCGACAACCTGATTCTGGCGCACCGCAAAGCGAATCAGTCCAGTATGAATACCGGCGACGTATTAGCCACCAGCCGGGCGCGCCCGGTACCTCTGATTGGTAGCGAAAAAGGCACTCAGGTGTTAAGTCTGTGTCAGAACTATATCCGCAGCCTGGCAAAAGTGGTGCGCAGCCCTGTCTCCTGAGGATATAGTGATTCCCCCAGGCGAAACTGATCCACCCATTGAAAAACCACCAACTCAAACCGCCAATGCAGAGCGCCAACTCAAGCCATCGATACAGGCCTCATCCGGTCACCTGACACCAGGCTCTCTGGCACCGGGATAACACTCAACTTTCAGACGCTGATTCGCTAAACTAGCGCGCGGTTTCGATACCCTTATGTGCGGCCCTTATCGGGTCGTGTTGATTCCCCCATCGTTATGGAGCAGTGCATGGTTAGCCCCCTGAATCCGGATTGTCCGAGTAAAGCCGCAGAGAGACGTTTCTGGGGGGAATTACACGGCGCCAGTCAGGCATTAGCCATCGCCCGGGCCGCACAGCAGCAAAACGGCCTGACTCTGGTTGTCACCCGCGATCCCAACAGCGCCTTACGCCTGGAAGAAGAAATTAGCTTTTTTGCCCGCCAATTGCCGGTGCATCATTTCCCCGACTGGGAGATTCTTCCCTACGATGTGTTCTCGCCGCACCAGGATATTGTCTCGCAACGTATCGCTACCCTGTCGCAACTGAGCGATCTGAAACAAGGCGTGCTGATACTGCCCATCAGTACCTTGTTGCATCGTTTGCCACCCGCCAGTTTTTATCAGGGCCAGAGTTTTGCACTCGACGTCGGCGCCACCTTTAACGTCGACGCCACCCGCCTGCAGCTGGAAGCCGCCGGTTATCATTGTGTGGATACCGTTTATGAACACGGAGAATTCGCCGTGCGTGGTGCCATTATGGATATTTTTCCAATGGGCCAGGAAACGCCGTTCCGGATTGAATTGTTCGATGATGAAATTGAAACGCTGCGTACCTTCGAGCCCGACAGCCAGCGCACCGTGGATAAAGTCGACTCCATCCGTATTTTACCGGCGCGGGAATTTCCGCTGAACACCACCGCCATTCGTACTTTTAAAGGACGCTGGTACGACTTTTTTGAACAGGACGGCAAGCAATGTCCGATTTATAACGACATTGCGGATGGCATTGCACCGGCCGGCATTGAATATTACCTGCCGTTATTCTTTGACGATGATCTGGGTAACTTTTTTGATCATCTGCCAGGTAATACTCTGGTGATTCACGACGCCGGGCTGGAGCAATCGGTTGACCATTTTCGCCGTGATGTTGAAGAACGCTATGAAAGCCGCCGCTATGATATTCAGCGGCCAATCCTGGCACCCAGCCAGTTATTTCTCAGCGCCGATCAGTTATTCAGCCGCCTCAATGATTACCCCCGAGTGCAATGGCACGACAGCGATTTACCTCAGCGTGCCGGTGCCAGTGCGTTTGCCACCCAGCCATTAAACGACATCAGTGTTGATTCCCGGCTGGAACAACCATCGCAGCGGTTACAACAGCAATTGCAACAGTGGCAGCAGCAACATAGTGATATACGCGTGTTGTTTTGTGCTGAGTCGGCTGGCCGGCGTGAAGCGTTAAAAGATTTATTGCGCCGTATCGATGTTCGCCCGCGGGAAGTCGACCACTGGGATGATTTCCTCAGTGCCGACGATGCATTGGCAATTGCTATCGGCCCACTTGAGCACAGCGTGCAGCTGAGTGACGACAAGCTGATTATTATCACCGAGAACGCACTGTTTGGTCAGCGTATCCAGCAACGTCGTCGCCGCAGTAAAAAAACCACCGACGCGGATCTGATGATCCGTGATTTATCCGAGCTGCAACCGGGCTCCCCGGTGGTGCACCTGGATCACGGGGTTGGCCGCTACCTGGGTCTGGAGACGCTGGAAGCCGGTGGCCAGGTGAATGAGTTTTTAATGCTGGAATACGCCACCGGCTCGAAACTGTATGTACCGGTGTCATCTCTGCATT
>Ga0255776_10007016_pt1 | contig 11387 bp, 7 predicted proteins | sample 071ome_19_FD_179974 | JGI IMG/M metagenome (GOLD analysis project Ga0255776, IMG submission 179974) | Coastal salt marsh microbial communities from the Groves Creek Marsh, Skidaway Island, Georgia - 071413AT metaG (version 2) | ecosystem: Environmental > Aquatic > Marine > Intertidal zone > Salt...
AGCACGCATAAACCGCCTCAGAACAACAAATCTGCAAAAGCCGGTGAAAATTCATCAGGCATGACTCGCCGGGCATTTCTAGGTCGTTCGGCGATGACCGCAGCTGCCACGGCAGGTGCCACTACCGTGAGCCTTGGAGCAATCAGCCCGAAGGCAGAAGCGGGTTGGTGGGACGTGTTTGAACCTGCTACGCCTCACACTCCCGCCAGCATTGCGCCATATTATACAGCGATCACGGTGGGTACGGGTTATGGCTCATCGGTAACCGCATTGCGCCTCGGGGAAGCGGGAATAGATACCCTGATGGTTGAAATGGGCCAGCTTTGGGATCAGTTGGCGTCCGACGGTAAGGTGCATTGCAACATGATCAGTGCAGATGCTCGATCCATGTGGTTCAAAGACCGTACTGAAGCACCCGTCTCGAACATACTCGGTTTGCCATTGGTCGACCGCAATATTGATCGCTATCCGGGTGTATTAGATACCCTGTCTTACGACAATATGAAGGTATATCTCGGGCGCGGTGTCGGCGGCGGCTCTCTCGTCAATGGTGGCATGGCGGTGGTGCCTAAGCGTGCGTTTTTTGAAGAGATTCTGCCCGATATCGGCGCCGATGATATGTACGACCGTTGGTATCCGCTGGCGCAGGGGATGTTGAACGTCAACAGCGTCAAGGATGATGTATATGAGTCGGACTACTACCAGTTCAGCCGTATGGCTGAGCAGTGCGCACGCAAGGCGGGGTTCCGTACCGCTGATGTGCCAAACGTTTACGATTTTGATTATATGGCCGAAGAGATCGCTGGTAATGTCGAGCCCTCTGCGACCGCGAACGAAGTCATCTATGGTAATAATCACGGTAAACAGAGCCTGGATAAAAACTACATTCCGCAAGCTATCGGCACCGGCAATGTCACACTGCGTACCATGACACGAGTGGCCTCAATCACTCAGGATGCGAATGGTATTTATACGCTCCAGCTGGAAACCATTGATGTGGCAGGCGACATCGTCGAACGACTCAGTGTGCAGTGTCGCCATCTGTTTTTAGGCGCGGGCACAATGGGCACAACGGAACTTCTGTTGCGCGCGAGGGAAACCGGTGCGCTTCCAGCTCTCAGTGACGAAATCGGTAAGGGTTGGGGTAATAATGGCAACTTCATGGTGTCGATTGCCAATCCGTTGTGGAAACTTACCGGCGCTAAACAGTCAGGGATGCCGGTGCGTGGAATAGATAACTGGGATGATCCAGATGCCCAGGTGTTTGCCGAGATTGCGCCGTTTCCGGCGGGTATCGAGACCTACACAAGTCTATTTCTGGCAATTACCAACAATCCTGAACGGGGATATCTGACCTATGATGCAACGGTCGATAACGTCAGGTTGCATTGGGGGCCGGATCAGTCACAGCCTTCCTTTGATGCCGCGAAGAAAGTCTTCGACCGCTACAACAAAGCGAACTACTGCCGCTACCGCCGGGGGCTGTTCGAGGGCAATCAGCCGTACGCAGATTTCTTTACTTATCACCCTCTGGGCGGCTGCCTGCTTGGCAAGGCGACCGACATGTATGGCCGACTGAATGGGTATGACAACCTTTACGCTGTCGATGGTTCGCTGATTCCGGGGAACGTAGGAGTGAATCCATTTCTGACGATTACTGCGCTCGCCGAAAGGAATATTCATAAAATCCTGAGAGAAGACTTTTGATTGGCTTCGAGAACAAGGGGGCGTCGGTCGTAACTGCTTAGTGCAGGCCGACCGGCCGGGCATCTAGAATCAGGCGTTCCGGGTAGTCGGTAAATACCGAATTCACTCCAGCACGGAACATCTTTTGAGCGGTTTCAAAATCATTGACGGTAAAGCAGGCCATGGGAGTGCCGGCTTCATGAATATCTTTGATAACGGCTTCATCATAGAAATCCGCCGCAAAATGCAGCCCGGTGGCGCCGACTTCCTCCAGACGGTTGAACCAGTCACGGGGAATCGCCTCGACATTCAGCGCGCGGGTGTATTCGGGCAGAAATTCCCGTGCGGCATAAAGGGCATGCACATTGAAGCTGGAGAGTAGCAGGGTGTGATCGAACGGTACCTGCTTCAACGCTTGTTTCATCGCCCAGACAGTTTCAGTCTCGCGGCCTATCGTTGGCTTGATTTCAATGTTCAGATTCAGATTGAGCTGGTTTGCTAGCGCCAGAAGCTCTGTCATGGTGAGGATTTTCTCGTCTGAATTAAACGGCGAATACCAAGTGCCTGCATCCAGAGACTTGAGCTCGGCCAACGTTTTCTGAATCACCAGGCCGCGACCATCGGTGCAACGATTTACGTCGGAATCGTGAAATACAACAGCAACGTTATCAGAACTGATCGTGACGTCGACCTCGACCCATTCGGCGTTCAGGCGTGCCGCTTCGCGGATGGCTGCGGCAGTGTTTTCGGGTGCATGACCGCTAGCGCCGCGATGAGCGATCACCGGCTTCATCTGGGTGTAAGCCGAGGGGATGATGTTAATTCTGTTCAGCGGCATATCAGAAGCTCAGAAAGCAGTAGATTTCCCTGTACGCTAAACCGCCTTGCCGATTCGGGCAAGTAATAAGTCGTGAGTCAGGTTTCTGAGTGCGCGCCACTTTGTATTTGCTCCATGTTTCTGCGCGCAGATTACCACGCTTTGTGCCGTCGCCATCGGCTCTTCAGGTCTGCTCCTTAATACGTTGACAAGTATATCAATGACTTCACTTTCAGACCCGGATGTGCGACCAGTGCTTGCGGCTCCAGATAGTCCCGTAGATCACCGCTAGCGACATACGCTGGCAGGCCTGCAGAATCCAGATGCCCGTGAGGCCATAGCCCAGATACGGGCCTATGCACCATGCCAGTGGCAGGAATACGATCCACTGCATCACCAGGTTGATTTTGAGCACCTGCTTACTGGCACCAGCACCGAGCAATGTTTGATTGAATATGATGGATGCCACTTCGAATGCGATGGCGAAACCAAGGATGCGAAGCGGCCAGGTGCCTAATTCAATCAGGGCTGGATCGTTGGTGAATATGTTCAGTACCGCCTGGGGTGCGATCCACATCGGCAGACCCAGAATGGCCATAATCACCACGGATACTCTCAATACATCCCAGCCCCAGCGATGGGCGTTCTCTTTCTCTTCTGCGCCTAATGCATGGCCGACAAGGCTGGCGCCAGCAATGCCCAGGCCGACTGCCGGCATGATCAGCATCAGCGACAGCTGTGTCAGAATATGGCCGATGGCCTGTTCCTGGGTACCTATAAGGCCGATGATCCAGAACAGTACGCTAAGCCCCAGTGCGAACAGTGTCTGACTGACTGAGTTCGGGATCGCCAGACGTACTAATTGGCGGATGGTGACGCGGCTCAGGTGATAAAGCTGGCGGAAGCGGGTGTCGAGAGCAAAGGTGCGCCAGTAAAAGAGGGTCGCGGCCAGTACCAGAGAGGCCGCTGAGCCCATGCCGGAACCTACAGCGCCAAAGCCTTCCCAGTAGATTGTGCCGAACACCGTCAGGCCAAAGATCAGGAAGTAACTGAAGAGGATGTTGCTCAGGTGCATGATCAAGGCAATCTTCAGGTATACCGCGCTTTCGCCGATACCGCTCCAGAAGCCCCGGAACACAAAGGTCATGCCGACGAAGGTGAGCGCAGCGGTGCGCCATGAAAAGTACTCAGACGCCACAGCAACCACGGCGGCATCGTCGGTGTAAAAACCTATGTACTGTTCAGCGAAGGCCACAAACAGAATGCTCGAGGGGATACCAATCAATAGAGTGAGGAACAGGCCTGCAAATAAGGGCTCTGTTGTTCTGTGGTGGCGTTTAGCGCCATAGTGCCGGGCGACAATGGCTTGTACGGCGGCAGAGAGTCCCATCATCACAGAGACGCACAGAAAATTTGCGTAGCTGCCGATGCCGACGCCCGCGAGAGCGACGTCATTCAGCTGGCCCACCATGGCGGCATCGATCAGGTTGGTAATGCTTTGCGACAGCATACTGCCGATGATCGGAATGCCGATCAACAGAATACGATTAAGCCGCGCCAGTTCGACGCGGCTTAATCTCGACAGCAGCAAGCGGCTGAACTGCATATCAGTTCAGGCCCTCTTAGCGATCGTACGATAGGTTGGGCGCCAGCCAACGCTCCATCTGTTCCAGCTCCATATCCTTACGGGCGGCGATGTCGGTAACCTGATCTTTATCGATCTTACCAAGGCCGAAGTACTTCGACTCAGGGTGAGAGAAATACCAGCCGCTGACAGACGCCGCTGGCGTCATGGCGAAGTTTTCAGTCAGAGAGACACCGGTGTTGGCTTCGCCGTCGAGCAGAGCGAACAGTGTCGCTTTCTCTGTGTGATCCGGGCAGGCAGGGTAACCTGGCGCTGGACGAATACCCTGATATTTCTCCTTTATCAGAGCTTCGTTATCCAGTTGTTCATCGGCTGCGTAGCCCCAGAGGTCTTTACGAACGATTTCGTGCATACGCTCAGCGAACGCCTCTGCTAGGCGGTCAGCCAGAGCTTTCATCATGATGCTGTTGTAGTCATCGTGGTTGGCATCAAATTCGTTGGCGAGTTTTTCTGCTTCGATGCCAGCGGTCACAATAAAGCCGCCCATGTAGTCTTCCGTTGTGCCCTCTGGCGCAACGAAATCGGCCAGCGAGTAGTTCGGCTGGCTGGTTGGCTTGTCGGTCTGTTGGCGAAGCTGATGCAGGGTCGCTAATTCTCTATCGCCCTCTGGACTGAACACAACGATATCGTCGTGGCCGCGCTTGTTCGCTGGCCAGAGCCCCACAACACCGCGTGCGTTGAACAGTTTTTCATCAACAATGCGCTTAAGCATCGCCTGGGCGTCTTTGAACAGGTTGGTTGCGGCTTCACCGACCACTTCGTCATCGAGAATGCGAGGGAATTTACCGGCCAGTTCCCAGGACATAAAGAACGGCGTCCAGTCGATGTAATCTACCAGCTCGGCAAGATCGAAGTTTTCGTACACACTCAGGCCAAGCTTGTTCGGCTTCGGCGCCTGATAGTTCGCCCAGTCGGCAGTGAACGCGTTTTCACAGGCTTTTTCGTAGGGTAGCAGGGCCTTCGCTTTACGGTTGGCGTTGCGTTCGCGCACCGCGATGTACTCTTCGCGGCGCTCTTCGATAAACACTTTTTTGGCCTCAGGAGAAACCAATTTCTGAGCAACGCCCACTGCACGGGACGCATCTGGCACATAGACAGCAATGTCATTCTGGAACTGTGGTTCAATTTTAACGGCAGTGTGTGCTTTGGATGTGGTGGCTCCACCGATCATCAGCGGTACATGATAGTCCAGGCGCTGCATCTCACGAGCGACGTGTACCATCTCATCCAGAGAAGGCGTGATCAGACCCGAGAGGCCGATGATGTCGCAGTTTTCTTCTTTTGCGACTTTCAGAATCTTGTCGGCAGGTACCATAACGCCCAGATCAACCACTTCGAAGTTATTGCACTGCAGAACAACGCCAACGATATTCTTACCGATATCGTGAACGTCGCCCTTTACGGTCGCCATCAGGATTTTGCCCTGAGACTCAGACTTACCGTCTTTTTCAGCTTCAATATAGGGCAGCAGATAAGCAACGGCCTGTTTCATAACACGGGCGCTTTTTACCACCTGAGGCAGGAACATTTTACCGGAGCCGAACAGGTCACCGACCACGTTCATACCGTCCATCAGCGGACCTTCGATCACCTGAATGGGGCGGTCGAACATCTGGCGGGCTTCTTCGGTGTCTTCTTCAACGTAAGAGTTGATGCCTTTAACGAGTGCGTGAGTCAGACGTTCAGCGACGGGCAGGGAACGCCACTCTTCGCTCTCTTTCTCTTGAACAGAACCGTCGCCGCGATACTTCTCTGCGATTTCGAGAAGGCGATCTGTACCGTCTTCGCGCTTGTTAAGAATGACGTCCTCGACACGATCTTTCAGCTCGGCTGGCAAGTCGTCGTATACCGCTAACTGGCCGGCATTAACGATACCCATGCTGAGTCCGTTCTGGATGGCGTAGTACAGAAAGACGGAGTGAATGGCTTCACGTACCGGCTCGTTGCCACGGAACGAAAACGACACGTTACTCACGCCGCCGGAGATCTTGGCGTGTGGCAGATTATCGGTGATGTACTTACAGCTGTTGATGAAGTCCACAGCGTAGTTGTTGTGCTCTTCAATACCCGTGGCAACGGCGAAGATGTTCGGATCGAAGATGATATCTTCGGGTGCGAAGCCGACCTTATCAACCAGAACACGATAGGAGCGTTCGCAGATTTCGTTCTTACGCTGCTCGGTATCGGCTTGGCCCTTTTCATCGAAGGCCATAACGACAACAGCCGCGCCATAGCGTTTGCAGCGCTTGGCTTTCTCAATGAACTCCTCTTCGCCTTCTTTGAGTGAGATGGAGTTAACGATGGCCTTGCCTTGTATGCATTTCAGGCCCGCTTCGATGATCTCCCACTTGGAGGAGTCGACCATCACAGGCACGCGTGCGATATCAGGCTCAGAGGCAATCAGGTTCAGGTAGCGAACCATGGCAGCTTCTGAATCAAGCATGCCTTCGTCCATGTTGATGTCGATGATCTGAGCACCGTTCTCAACCTGAAGGCGGGCAATTTCCAGCGCCTCGTCGTAGTTTTCTTCTTTGATCAGGCGTTTGAATCTGGCAGAACCAGTGACGTTGGCGCGCTCGCCGACGTTCACGAACAGGCTGGTTTCATCGAAGTTGAATGGCTCCAGGCCAGACAAGCGGCACGCCGGTTTTATCTCCGGAATCACGCGCGGCTTGTGCTTTTTGACTGCTTCGGCGATGGCCTTGATGTGAGCAGGAGAGGTGCCACAGCAGCCACCGATAATGTTCAGAAAGCCGCTGGCAGCGAATTCCTCAACGATCACTGCCATCTCCGCAGGTGACTGATCGTATTCGCCAAATTCGTTTGGCAGACCCGCATTCGGGTGTGCTGATACAAAACAGTTGGACTTGTTCGACAGCTCTTCAACGTGAGGGCGTAGCTCTTCTGCACCCAAGGCACAATTGAGGCCAATGGTCAGCGGTTTGGCGTGCGCCAGAGAGTTGTAGAAGGCTTCTGCGGTTTGGCCTGACAGAGTACGGCCCGAGGCATCGGTGATGGTGCCAGAGATCATGATCGGCAGTTCTTCACCACGCTGTTCGAAAACTTCCTGTACGGCAAACACCGCCGCTTTTGCATTCAACGTATCGAAGACGGTCTCGATCAGAATAATGTCGGCGCCTCCGTCCATCAGGCCTTCGGTGGCCTCGATGTATTCTTCAACCAGCTGATCGAAGGTGATAGCGCGGTAACCGGGGTCGTTTACGTCTGGTGAAATAGAGCAGGTCTTGCTGGTTGGGCCAAGAACACCGGCAACGTAGCGTGGGATGCCAGTTTCTGCTTCGACCTCGTCGGCCACCTGACGAGCGACCGCCGCGGCTGCTCGGTTCAGTTCAGGTACCAGGTCTTCCATGTCGTAGTCGGCCTGTGATACGCGGGTAGAGTTGAAACTGTTTGTTTCAACAATATCTGCGCCGGCTTCGTAATACTGGCGATGGATGCCTGCGATAATCTCAGGCTGGGTAATCACCAGGAGATCGTTGTTGCCCTTAACATCCTGAGGGATGTCGGCAAAGCGCTCGCCGCGATAGTCCGCTTCTTCCAGCTGATGGCTCTGAATCAGAGTGCCCATGCCGCCGTCCAGAATATGTATACGCTCCTGCATGTTCTTTTTCAGAGTCGTAATTCGTTGTTGGCGCTGTTGAATCAGGTTGTCGTTGTTTGAACTCATAACACTATCGGTTGACTGGCGAAAAATGGCGCCAAATATTACCAGAGTGGATGTGATCTGTCCTGCTTTCGAGTCGATGCGATGTTTTGGATGTAAACCTGAGTGTTTTGCTTGGGTATTTCGTAAGAAGCCCCATATACGTTACAATGTGCGCAAGTTTACGAGGGAGTCATATGACTACATACGTTGAGATTACGCCGGACGCTGAAGAGTACCTGGCTGGCCTTCTGGAAAAACAGACTGTCGAAGGCATGTCTGTGCGCATTTTTATCACGCAGCCGGGTACGCGGCACGCTGAAACTTGCCTGGCCTATTGCCGCCCGGACGAAGTGAACCCGAACGATGTGCTGCAGCAGATGGAGAAGCTCAAGGTATATGTCGAGGCAATGAGCATTCCATACCTCGAAGAGTCAAAAATCGACTTTGCCAAAGATCGGATGGGTGGTCAGCTGACGATTAAGGCGCCTAATGCCAAGATGCCTAAGGTTACTGACGACAGTCCTGTCGAAGAACGCATCAACTACATTCTCTATACCGAAATCAATCCGGGGCTTGCTTCGCATGGCGGGGAAGTGTCTCTGGTCGAACTGACAGAAGAGGGGGTTGCCGTTCTGAAGTTTGGCGGTGGTTGCCAGGGCTGTAGTGCGGTTGATATGACTCTGAAAGATGGTGTCGAAGCGACTCTGGTGTCAAAAGTACCAGAGATACAGAGTGTGCGTGACGTAACGGACCACACTCAGACCGACAACGCCTATTTTAAGTAGGTTGAAAGCGAGTCCTGATGGGCCTTCGGGTTGGGGTTGAGGTGTCATGAGGTAACAGAAAGTGTGCTCCAGTGGGCGGCTTCAGTTACCTCGGGTATCACCTATTGCAGCGATTCGAACGTTGCGCCTGCCCGAAACACCTGGGGTGCTATTTCCCTGACGCGACAAACGCGTATTCTGGCTTGCAAGGGCGTCACTGGCCCACTGCCAGGGGCAAGCACAAAATCAGCCAGATCGCCGTTCTTCAACGCAGTGTGACTTTCGAGTTGAATCCCATGGCTACTGAGATCAATGCACGTAACTTGCTGTGTTACTCCATCGTTGGTGATTAATTGAGCCGGTGCATCAATCTGCATTCTCATGTGGCGACGTTTTTCTTCGTAGGTGCGAGACAGTGTTTGCATGCGGTCCCCTTCGGTAGGCTGCGGTACGTTTCAATACTACTTCTGAATCCATAGCAGATATCTAGCAGAGTTCATGCCATTGCTTGTTAAGCCTGCAGCGCTTCTGACAATTGCCTCATAATCGTTGCACTGGTTATGAGTTAGAGGTACCGTTCGCCAGATATTCGACGCTGGGGAGAAGCTGATGGCCGCGACCGTGCTGGTCATTGACGATGATTCCACTGTCCGGGACAGTGTGGTTGCGTACCTTGATGACTGCGATTACGACATGCAGTCCGCGGGCAGTGCTCAAGAAGCGCTGGACGCTATAGAAGTTTCCGTGCCAGATGCGGTTGTCTGCGATCTTAAGATGCCGGGCATGCATGGCATTCAGTTGCTCGAGAAGCTCCGGGAAAACCATCCTGACTTACCGGTGATTGTTGTTTCTGGCGCCGGAGTAATGGACGACGTAGTGCGCGCCCTGCGCCTCGGTGCTGCCGACTTTCTGGTCAAACCAATTCTTGACCTGGAAGTGCTAGTGCATTCCTTGCGGAAAGCGCTTAGCCACCAATCTCTTCAGCGTGAAAACAGAGCCTATCGAGAGCATCTTGAGGCCACCAATCGTGAATTAAAGCTTGGCCTTGATGAGTTGCGAGCAGACCAGCAAGCAGGTCGCCACGCCCAGCTGCGCATGCTACCTGAACCACTGAGTATGGGAGATGTGTCATGTGAGCATAAGTTGCAGCCATCCCTGATGCTGAGTGGCGATTTTCTTGATTTTATGGAAGTAGACGACGATCGTTTGGCGTTCTACATTGCTGACGTCTCAGGGCATGGGGCATCTTCAGCCTTCGTTACTGTACTTCTTAAGAACCTTACCTACCGACTTAAACGAAACTTTCAGCGTGGCTCAAGTGACGACATCCTGAAACCAGATCTCGTGCTGGCTCGTATTAATAGTGAGCTGCTTGCGTCTGAACTCGACAAACATCTGACGATGTTTTACGGCGTGCTGACGTTATCGACGGGTGTACTCTCGTATTCTGTAGGGGGGCATTTCCCTATGCCTGTACTTATCAGTAACGGCGAAGCGAAGTTTTTTGAAGGCCGCGGTATGCCGGTTGGATTATTCAAAGATGCAGAGTACAAGTCGATTGACGTTGAGTTGGCCGGTGACTTTCGTCTTATGATGTTTTCCGATGGAATACTGGAAATAATCGATGAACCATCCTTGAATGATAAAGAAAGTAAGTTGCTGGCGATGGCCAGCGAAGCGGAAGGTAAGTTGGACGCCTTCTGGTCAATTGCAGGCGTTGCCGCGCATGACGAAGTGCCGGACGACATAGCCGTGGCCACAGTGTGTAGAGGTGTTTTATGACATCAGGTGTGGTTGAAGTCGCCTTCGAAGAGGGCGTACATGTTATTCGCCTGAGTGGCGATGTCAGGTTGAACTTGTGCTCTACCCTTGAACGTTACGTTGATGAGTTCTTGGCACAGGGGCATTTTCACAACGTAATGATCGACCTTTCTGCCGCCGAGGGTATTGATAGCACGACACTCGGTCAGCTCGCTAAAATCTCTATTCTCTGTCGGGAGCGGTTCGACATAACACCGACAATTAGTAGCCCGAACGAGGGTATCACCCGTATTCTTCTCAGTATGGGGTTCGATCAGGTATTTCACATCGTTGACAATGAAATCGAAGATGATGGTCGTTTTGAGCGCTGGGCTGCGGATGCTGTTGATGAAGAATGCGCGCGCGAGCAGGTGATTGAAGCGCACAAGGTACTGATGAGCCTCAATCACAAAAACGAAGAAACGTTTCGTGAGCTGGTTGATACGCTCGAAGCGGGACGTTAATTCAACAGACAATAATTATTCAAAATAAGCGAACAAGAAACCCAGGGGGATGGTGTGGCTATTACGCGTGCCGCCGTGATTGGCGGGGGAAGCTTTGGAACTGTTATTGCAAATATTCTTGCCGATAACGGCGTTGAAATACTGCAGTGGATGAGAAATGAAGCCGTCGCTGACTCAATCAATCAAGATCATGTGAACCCTGATTATCTGCCTGATACGAAGCTTAATCCGGCATTGAGAGCGACGACTGATCTCAGTGTGGCTGTTGACGGCGCAGACGTCATTTTTGTGTCCGTTCCCAGTAAGTTTGTGCGTCAGGTTGTTGGTTCTTTTGCTTCCGATCTTAAGCCCGAGCAGGCTCTCGTGAGTACCACAAAAGGCATCGAGCCGGACCGGTTTCTGTTGATGAGTCAGGTCCTTGAGGAGCTGTGTCCTGATAATCCAGTAGCTGTCATTAGTGGTCCGAATCTCGCAAAAGAAATCGCAAAACGTGAGCTTGCAGCAACGGTAATAGCAAGTAGAAACAGTGACTTACGACGGAATC
>Ga0255776_10007017_pt1 | contig 11387 bp, 12 predicted proteins | sample 071ome_19_FD_179974 | JGI IMG/M metagenome (GOLD analysis project Ga0255776, IMG submission 179974) | Coastal salt marsh microbial communities from the Groves Creek Marsh, Skidaway Island, Georgia - 071413AT metaG (version 2) | ecosystem: Environmental > Aquatic > Marine > Intertidal zone >...
CTGGAAGGGAGGGGCCAGCAACACCATCAATGGCGAGATCCGCACCCATCAGTTGATTGCCACGATCTGATCAAAGGTGTAGTCAAAATAACCTGTCAGGGTATTCAGCATATAACCAGACAACAACCCAAACACTAACAGCACAATGATTAGCTTAGGCACAAAGCTTAAGGTCATTTCGTTGATTGAGGTTGCCGCCTGAATAATACCAATCAACAGACCAACAGCCAACGCAACCATCAAAAGCGGGCCAGCGGTCAAAATGATCTGCCAGAACATATTTTGCAGGAAATCTACATTGGTATCAAAGTTCATAATCTTAATCTCTCTAGCCTTAGTCAGGCATTACATGGTGGAATAAGTGGCAACAAGTGAGCTAACCGTCATTGCCCAGCCATCGACCAGAACAAACAAAAGTAATTTAAAGGGCAGGGATACCAGCATTGGGCTAAGCATCATCATACCCAGAGACATGAGGGTAGAGGCAATGACCATATCAATGACCAAAAATGGCAGAAACAAAAGGAAGCCAATTTGAAATGCCGTCTTTAGTTCTGAGGTGATATAAGCAGGCAACAACACAGAAAAAGGAACATCTGCATTGGTGGCATAAGGTTCATCGCCAGCCATTTCTGAAAACATTGTAAGGTCATTAATACGGGTATTTGAAACCATAAAGTCCTTAATTAAGGCACTGCCAGAATCTACCGCCACATCTACCCCAATTTGCCCATCAAGATAAGGTGAGATGGAAACTTCATAAATCTGGCTGAAAGTCGGCGCCATAATGAAAAAGGTCAAAAACAAAGCAATTGCAATCAACACCTGATTTGGTGGCGTCTGCTGAGTTCCTAAAGCTTGACGCAAAATAGACAGCACAATAATTACGCGTGTGAATGAGGTCATGCCCAGCACCAAGGACGGCAATAGCGTCAAGGCCGTCATGAGCATCAGAATCTGAAGGGACAGGGAATATGTCGTGGCGCCATTACTGCTATCGACAACCGTAAAGGCTGGCAAGCCGCTAAGCGTATTTCCAAGGCCATTCTGGGCCATAGCAACCCCGGCGGTCATGATAAACACAAGGGAAAGTCCAAGGCGAGCAAAGAAAGTAGAATAAGTCATGACTGGGATAATCCAAGTAAAGGGTTGCGCTGACGAGCTTGCTGCATCGCTTTGAGAAAAGGTGAGGTGGTAGAAGCTTCGACCGAAGTCTTTTGATCGGGGCTAGCCCCTGAAGCTGAATTGGTAGGTGTTTTTCCTGTTGGCTTGGCCCCGGCGGCAGATAAAGAGAGGGGCGCTGTTTCCAAAGGCATAATCACAGGAGCTTGATTTTTGGTGGTCAGGACAAGATAGGTTTTCCTATCAATCGTCACCAGCTTAATGCGCTCATGACCACCAATGCCAGTATCTTCGATCAGTTTGATCCGGCGATCACTTCCAAACTGGGCTTTCAATGGGCCTTTAAAGCGCCTAGCCAAAAACATCAAGCCTATCAGCACTGATAAAAACACAGTGATCGTGATAAGCTGGCTATATGTAAAGGTTTCAGACATGAATGCCCCATCATCAATTTGCACTGATAGAGGCAAAAGCCATGCCAGTTTTAAGGGCTAATTTTTAACGAATTGATTATTAATAAAAAATTAATATTAAGAGAGGCGATTTTCTGAGGATGTCAGAAAATTGTCACCTCTTTCTGACCAAATCTGAATGATGAAATCTGATAAGATTACAGATTTTCCATGCGTTTTTCTGGTGACACAATCTCGCTAAAACGAATACCAAAACGTTCCCCAACCATAACTACCTCACCACGAGCAATGATGGTGCCATTAACCAGAATATCGAGGGGATCACCTGCGAGTCGGTCAAGTTCAATCACAGAGCCTTCGTTAAGGCGAAGCAAATCACGAATTTTAATTTCGGTTTGTCCGACTTCAACCGTCAAGGTTACATCGATATTTTCCAGCACGCGCAGATTATCAACGCTGACCCGTTCCGAAGATTTTGTTTCTTCAACAGGGGTTTCGGTTTGGTTTTCGGTTTCTTCGGCCATAATCATATCCTCTTTTGGCTAAAGCTTAATTTGAAGTAGTTTTAGTGAGCTTGACAGCGGCTTGTCCATTTACCTCACCAATTTCACCCATAAATATCACATGCTCTTTGAGCATCACCTCAACCCCATCATTAATTTGCATAGGGAAGGTGTCATTTGGTCTAAGGGTAATCAGCTTATGCATCGAAACGGTTGGCTGACCAAGTCTTGCGACAATCTCAAGTGGAATTTCCATAATGGCTTGTTCCATGCGTTCGCGCCAGGTTTTGTCATCATCAACCATATCTGATTGCACCCTAGAACGCAGCTGGCTGGCTATAGGTTTCAAGGTTTGCAATGGGTAAATAATATCAAAAGTAGCGGCCTCAACATTAGGCAGCTGAACCACAAATGAACAAATTATAACCAGATCATTTCCATCAACGAATGAGGCAAATTGAGGATTAACCTCACGGCTGCTAGGGGTGATTGTGATCCGGGTTAAGTCTTTCCAAGCTTCCATCAAAGCAGAGTTCAAGCCACCGGTGATTAACTCAATGACGCGTTCCTCAGTGGTGGTAAACTCATTACGGCGTTGTTTAAGGGTTGAGATTTTCCCGCCATAGTAAGAATTGGTTAAGATCGAAATGAAGCTTGGGTTAAGCACCAGCATCATACTTCCGCGCAACTCTTCAATTTTTGAAATATTAAGGCTGAGGAAATTTTCCACATCAGAGGTGTATTCATCAAAAGTTTTGACCTCAGGCGGAAATGAGGAAATCCTTGGCTGTATTCGAAGCATGGGCAGAAAAATGCCGCGAGCAAGGCGCGAAAACCTCTCATTTACCATTCTCAGCGCATAGTAATCCCCTAGAAGGGACAGGTCATCTGAGCCAAACTGAAATGATCTAATATCCACATTATCACTAATGTCAGCTATTGCTCCCTGGCTTGTAGATTCATTCTGCAAGCCATCAATCAGGGCATCGACTTCATTTGAGCTAAGTTTTCGGGTGGATGTCACAACAGACCTCGCCAGATGAACAAATAGTTAATCACGTTATTGCAACACAAATGAGGTGAAATGCACTTTCTCAATGCCGCCAAAACCCTCAAGCGCTTCCAGCTCTGTGTTAAGGGCTTCTTTGATGGCTTCAGAGAGCATCTTGCGGCCAGCTTCACCTTTGATGTCTTCTTCGGTATAATTACCAATGCGTTGCAGGATAATAGAGCGCAAGCCTAATTCATGTGCTTCCACATTTTGCATGACGGTATCATCATACTGGGTGGATACCGCTAAACCGAGCTGCAGCATTTTACGTGAGTTATCAAGGTTTGTGGTAAAAGTGCCAGCAAACTCATAATAGATTGTCTCAAAGGTTTCCTCTTCTGGGGTATCCTTTGATACTTTCTCAGGATCAGCGTTTGCCTCTTCTTCTGCGGTTTTGGCGGCATCGCGCTCTTCCATGCTGCGTTCGATCATTTCTTCTAATTCTTCTTTTTCAATGACATCGCCAGCAGGGGCAAAGAAGAAATAGCCAACAACCATACCGATGGAAATCAAGCCACCAAAAATGCCGATTTTCTTCAGAAGCGGTTTAAGTCCGCCAGATTTCTTTTCATCTTCGTTATCGTCAGCCATTGCTCTATCCTCACATCGTGACGTTAAGCCAGAATATTAATCTGACTATTATTAGCATTATCTAATGTTTTAGTCGATGGATCGTCCGCGGAATCCTTTTGTCCGTTGCGATCCTTATCAGAGGCTTGGTCTTTTCCTCCAGACAGATTACCAGAATTGCCCTGATGACCATGTTGTGTGCCTTGCCAGCTTGATGTGTTCATCTGGCCAAGCTTCATGCCATATTGTTCAAAAATCTGCTGTAGCCTATTTTCTGGGTCTGCCAGCATAGTGGCGGCCTCAACGCTGGTTGAAGTAATACTTACTGACGACACATTGCCTGTCATACTAATTTTGAGAACAAGTCGTCCAAGGCGTTTTGGCTCAAGGATGACTTCAATAGACTCATCGCTATTGCCTTTTGAGGCAGATTGAATGTTACGGATCAGCCGATCAGGCCAGTTTTCTTGTTGCATATTTAACCGAATTAACCGGCCATCTTTGCCTTGATCTAATCCCATTCGCGTATCCAGATCAGTCCCTTGGGTTCCATTCTGGCCCTGCTGTTGTCCGGATTGCTGACCAAAATGGCTGCCTTGTTCGGTGCTGGCAACAGCAGAGTTTGCTGTTGAAGATGAAGAATTTGCCAAAGCTATTTGAACTACCCTCGTTTCCATCAATTCCGCTTTTGTTTGACTTGTAGCAGTGGGAACAGAAGATAAAGTTTCAGATGGCTTTAATTGGACTTGACGCCTTGGCATGACATGATCTTCATCATTGGCTCTTGGCTTAGCTTTTTTGCTCATTGCCGTGATAGGATCTGTCTTTTCAGGCTCTTCCTTTTCATCACCATTAGCACTTGGCTTAGCTTTTTTGCTCATTGCCGTGATAGGATCTGTCTTTTCAGGTCCTTCCTTTTCATCACCATTAGCACTTGGCTTAGCTTTCTTGCTCATTGCCATAATAGGATCTGTCTTTTCAGATGCCACCTCCCCTTCATCAGAGGTAGAGGCCGTCAGGGTTAACTCTTTTGCTATCTCTTTATTTGTCATGGGCATAGAAGCCTGTGATGTGAGTTTAGCCATTGGGCTATGCCGTTCAAACGGGCCATAAAGATGCTCGGCGCTGAGTTCAGGGGCAGGGCTATTCGCGACATGATTAACCCTGATACTCATTCCAGTTATCTGGTCCTGTTGCGGGTGTGGGCCATAAATGGCCTGAGGCAAGCTTTCCTGTTCTGGCGGTGTTGCAGCCACGGCGTGATCAAGGGCAGGCATGGTTTTACGCATCAGGCTAGCTAAGATTTGACCTGAATGGCGTGCTTCGCCATATCCATTTTTCATCTTATGAGGGACAGATTTCTGATTTCCCATCACTTGAAACAGCAAATCATTCGTTCGGCTTGGCTGCTCAAGATTTTTAATGTTTTGATCAGATAAGGGTTTGTTTTGATCAGATAAGGGTTTCATCATCACCGTTTCAGTCAGGGGTGATGGGGTAGTCTCCGTCATGTCTTGATCAATGATCGGATGCTCTAGTGCCATTTGGTTTGCCCACTCCAGCATAGCTTCTTTTGGCTCTGGCAGAGTTAAAATATTCTCTAAAAGAGGCAATAGATCTTGGCCAGTATGCTCATCAAGATAAGGTTTTACGCTGTCATCAGAAATGACCATAGCCAACACTTGTTCTGCATTGGGATGTTCACCTTCTGGGTTACCATCTTGCGATGTTTCCATACTTTCGTCACCTGCGAGCTGATTCCATTCAGAGATCGCAGACAGTATAGCGTCAAAAATAGCCGCCACGCCATCAGCAGCTTCACCATTTTCGCTGACCAATCCGCCAGTTTTGCTAGGTGCAAATAACGATGCAACATTAATTGTGGTCATGAGCAAACATCATCCTTGCTTAAAATCATCAGCTGAGGTGTTGCAAAAACAATGCCAAGAGAGCGATAAATCAGGCTTTTGTCACAGCATGGCGTTGGGAGCGCGGCACATCGGTATCAGCTTTTTCTTCTTTTTGATCGCGCACCATCTGCTGGTATTGCCGCGATTTATCAGTGGCTCTGTTTTTTCGGATAAGCGCTTGGCTGAGGATGATTTGCTCATCATTGATCTCAGTTTCTAGAAACCCTTTTCGGCTTTCAATCAGTTTCACTTGTTCACTGATCTTGCCGCCATAATGCTTGGCGGATCGCAACGCCATCATCGAAGTTGTTCCTGGCTTTAATTGGGTTTCCGCTGCCATTTCGGTTAATTTATCACCAATCGCGCTGATTTTCTGATGTTCTTCATCAAGAGTGCGAATAGTGTCCGCTCGTGACATGGCAATGACTTTTTCGCGTAAGGCAAGTCGTTCAAAAATATCGCGTTTTTTTGTCATCGGGTTACTTTGGCATTAAGGCAATAAGGCCATCTATGCTGATCTTGATATCAGCTTTTTCGCCCTCATTCTGTTGAATATAAGCCATTAAGGCTGGCCAAAGCTGAACGGCACGGTCTAGTTCTGGATCCTGTCCTTGGCGGTATCCGCCCATCAAGATTAGATCACGGTTTTCCAAATAAAGCGCCACAAGGCGTTTGAATTGCCGCGCCATTTGTTGGTGTTCAGGACTTGTGATCTCATTCATCACGCGGCTGACCGAAAGTGATACATCAATGGCCGGATATATCCCCATCTGCGCCTGATTTCGGGATAGCACGATGTGACCATCTAAAATAGCACGTGCGGTATCCACAACAGGATCATTTCCGTCATCACCATCTGCCAAAACGGTATAAAATCCGGTAATTGACCCTTGGCCGGGGGTTCCGGTTCCTGCGCGTTCAATTAGGCGCGGCAGGAAAGAGACCACCGAAGAAGGATAGCCTTTAGATGTTGGCTGTTCACCCAAGGAAAGGCCAATTTCCCGTCTGGCATGGGCCACACGCGTTAACGAATCCATGATCAAGAGTACATTTTTGCCCTTATCCCGATAATATTCGGCAATCGCCGTGGCGCGTTCTGCGCCGCGAATACGCAGTAAAGGCGACCGATCAGCAGGAACCGCAACAACCGTTGTGCGCGCACGAGTTTCATCATCAAGGACGGTGTTCACAAAACCGCCAACCTCACGGCTTCTCTCACCAATAAGCCCGATAACAACAATATCCGCATTGGTATAGCGGCTCATCATGCCAAGCAGAACAGATTTACCAACACCAGACCCGGCAATAATGCCAATGCGTTGCCCCTGACCCACCGTCAAAAGCCCATTTATAGCCTTAAGCCCGACATCAAGCGGGTCAGTGATTGGTGCGCGCATAAGGGGGTTAAGCGGTTTTCCAGCTAATGGCCAAGTGTCATCAAGTCTGCCAAGGGGTTTGCCATCTAAAGGTTCGCCTAGGGCATCGGTCACACGGCCCAACAGGCCATCCCCGATCGCAATATGATGCCCTGTGTTAATCAATTTTACTGTCGCGCCATCACAAATTTTTGCATCATGATCCAGCATAGCCAGCATATTGCGGCCATTATTAAAGCCAACTATTTCCGCCATGGCTGGCTGGCCTGTTAGCGTTTCAATTTCACAAACCGAACCAATTGGCGCAGGAAAGCCATCACATTCCACAAATTGACCGTCAAAGCGGCAGACTTGACCATAATGTGTTTCCCCACGATCAAAAGAAATCTGATCAATTTTATGAAGCATCATATCAGCGATACTAGACATCTTCTGGCTCATCCTTCTTTGGTGTTGTGGAGGCAGGCTTAAGGCTAACCTGATCATCAATCAGGTCCATCACTCCGATAGAACCTACATCCACACGGGCATCACCGCGTTTCAGCGTTTCATCTGCGGTTAACTTAAACCCACGTGGGGCAAGCCGTTCTTCAAGTTGGCTCCGAATGATCTCAGCATCTTGGGGATGAAGGCGGATAACCGGCTCATCGACACGATTACGGATACGGCTAACCATAGTTTCAATGCGTGCAGCAAACCCATCAGGGTTTTCATCAATCGCCATCCCTGCGCGCGCGCTGGCAAGCTGAATAATAGCCTTTGTCATAGCTTGATCCAATTGGCTCAAGTCAATGTTATCATCTTTGCCAAGGGCTGCCGCGGCGGCCTGAAAACTTATGATGGCTTCACCTAGGCTTGTCTCTAGCTCTTGCTTGGCGGCGGCTTGGCCTTCTTCAAAACCACGTTGATATTCAGCGTTTTGGGGCTTTTCAACAGGCTCGCCTTTTGGGGGATCAGTGGGGGTCAATGTTGTCTTAAACCCATCTTGATCTTGATTACCCTCTGGCAAGTCATTGTTTACATCAGCCGGAAGATGGTCTGCGTTTTCTTCAGGTGAGGCTTCGGCTTCACGTTCTGCCATTTTGGCATTATCGCTACCAGCCTCGGCCAGGTCGTCTGTTATGGGGCCCGCATTTTGCGCAGCGTCAAGGCTGGCATCATCCGCGCTCTCAACAGAAGGCTCTTGTGCCATGTCCGCGGCTTCGGCGTCTTGCTCTGGTCTTGCTTTATCCGTTGGCTGGCTATCTTCAGTTTCAGCAGCAGTCTTTTGGGCAGCGTCATCTAACCCAGGCTCAATCTGATCTTTGGCAGAGGAGGGGGCAGCAGGAGGCATTTGGTTTTGGGTCTGGCTGTTCTTTTTCGCTATATCCTTAAGCGTTAGTGTCTTGAAAGGGCCATTTGGTTTGATATGACCATCTTTTGATTGAACATAACCGGCGGATTTTGCTGCTTTGATCAGGCGCATGATATCCGCCACCTCAACGGGGGCGTTATCTGGCTTCTGCTCAGTGATATTTTCGCTAGTTACGCTTGTCATGATTTACTCTTTGATGAGGTCGCTTTCTGATCCTTGTCTACACAAAATCATCACCGCCGCGGCCAGCCAGCACGATACTGCCTTCATCAGACAAGCGCCGGGCCACGTTAATGATCCGTTTTTGAGCTTCTTGAACTTCAGTCAGGCGAACAGGCCCAAGGGCTTCCATTTCATCCTGAAGATTAGCAGCAGCTCGCGATGACATACACGCAAACAGCTTTTCGCGAAGGGGCTCATCTGCACCTTTAAGTGCCAGCACCAAGTCTTCAGTATCAAGACCACGCAGAAGGGTCTGGAGGGATTTATCATCGGACATGATAAGGTTATCAAAGACAAACATGCTTTCCTGAATCGCAATCATCAGATTCTTATCTTCTTTGCCAAGTGACTTCATGATCCGCGCTTCCATCGCTTGCTTGGTAAAGTTCATGATTTTTGCTGCTGCTGGGACGCCGCCAACTTGCGATGCGCGCAGGTTGGTGTTGGCTGCGAATTTCTTTTGCATCACGACTTCAAGCTCTTTCAACGCATCTGGCTGAACGGTTTCAAGCGTTGCGATGCGCGCAATAACATCGGGTTGAACATCTTCGGGCAATAACCCAAGCACATCAGCGCCAACCCCGAAATCGAGATAAGAGATTACCAAGGCAATGATCTGTGGATGCTCATCTGTGATCAATTCAGCGATTGATTTGGAATCCATCCAGTCCAGAATCTCAATAGGCTGATTGCTGCTAGAAGGGGTAATTCGGCTTAGCACAGATTGGGCTTTATCTTCGCCCAACGCCTTATTCAGCACATTGCGAATATAATTTCCTGCGCCTAGGCCAAGACTGGTTTGTTCTTTAATGATGGTCAGAAACTCATCAAGAACCTTATTCACCGTGTCCTGATCTAGACCTTGAACCGAATACATGGCACGGCCGAGATGCTGAACCTCTCTTGGGTCAAGATTGCGCAGGATTTCCGAGGCTTCATCTTCACCTAGCAGCATCATGAGGATGGCAGATTTTTGAGTCCCGGTAAGGGAGTCATAAATCGACTCTTCGGTATTATTATCAGTTTCAGCCATGGTGTTATCCTCGTTCGTCCATGTTTTGCGTCATTGGGTTTTCTGTAATCATAATATTATATCAGATTTTTATAATATTATGACTAACCCATATCCTTCTTCATCATTGCCTTGAAGACGTTGGAAACGCGTCCTGCCTCATCGCTAACAATCATCCGAATAATCGCGACTTTGTCATCATAGGTGTTTGCAGTATCCAGCATCTCGGCGGAAACAGAGGCCTTTTTCGGCTTAAGTTTAGCTTTGATGTCTTCTAGGCTTTCGCCTTCTTTGATCTCAACAGCGTCCATATCCACTTCATCTTCAAGATGGACTAGAGCTTCGCCAGGCTTGCCAGGGGCAATTGGGACAATAATCCGATTGATCAAAGGACGGATGACCCCAAGGATAATCACGCCCATGACCAGCAAGGTCATACCTTGTTTCATGATATTGACAGCCCAATCCAGCTCATACCAAGGCTTTTCAAAGCCTTCAATCGCAGAAGCAAATTTTGAACTGCTGACAGTTAACTTATCGCCGCGCTCAGCATTGATGCCAATAGCATTAGCCACCAAAGCTTCAATTTCTTTCAGCGTATCTTCAGGAATTTTCTGAACTTCCATCAGCCCTGTTTCAGGGTTTTCAGCCTCCATATCACGAACTAAAACAGATGCGTTTATCGTAACGATACGGGTTGACGGCTTTTTGGTGGTTGAAATGGAACGGCTGACTTCAAAGTTCTTCACTTCATTAGAAGACCGCGTTTGTATTCCATCACCAGAGGCGCCGCTGGAAAAATCTGAGGTAATCTGAGCCGTATCAGGAGGCCGATTTGTTGTTGCCCCTGGTATCCCTTTGGCATCAGGCTTCGCCGCAATGTCTAGACTAGACTGTGAGCTGCGTAAGGCGCTGGCTTGGGGGTCAACTAATTCTTCGGTAATCTCGTTTTGGGTAAAATCAATATCCAAATTAACCTGCGCCATCACATTCCCAGCGCCGACAATAGGGGAAACCAGTTGAATAATGCGATTACGATAAATCTGTTCTAGTTTCATCCGGTGTTCAAGCTCACCGTCATTCTGAACATTTGAGGGATCATCATAAGGTTTGGATAAAAGATTGCCGTTTTGATCAACAATCGTAACATCGCTTTTGGCCATACTAGGGATAGAAGACGACACCAAATGAACAATCGCGTTAACTTGATGGATACCCAGCGTACGCCCATTACTTAATTGCAGAAAAACTGAGGCGCTAGGCGGAACAGCCGTGCGGGCAAAAACCGATTTTTCAGGTAGCGCCAAATGCACCCTTGCCGCGACAACGCCGTCAATTTCACCAATGGATCGCGCCAATTCAATTTCTTGGCTTTGCTTGATCTTAACGCTCTCAACCGAACGGCTTGCCCCCATGGGAATATCGCCAATCGAAGCATAGCCATCAGGTACTGACTCTGGCAGGCCCTGTGCCGCCAGCATCATCCGCGCACTATGGTAATCTGTTGTGGGGACAAGAACATCCCCCGTGCTGGGGTCAAGCGTGACATCTACCCCGCCATTTCGCAAGGCTTCGACAACCCGTGCTTTTTCAGCCTCAGGCAAAGAAGCATAAAGAGAAGTCACCGCAGGCTTCTGAATGATCATGTAAACCACAATTCCAGCAAGCACGGCGATTACCGCGATAATAGCTGGCATTGATCGTTTGACACTAGGGTCAGAGGTCATGCGACGGATATTAGACAGAAGGCCAGAGCCGCCTGCTACTGCAACTCTTCCGTTGTTTTCATTCATGGTTGTCGCGTCTGCCATTATCTTTGCTCCATCTTATGCGTATATGTTGCGGTGATGATCA
>Ga0255776_10007035_pt1 | contig 11374 bp, 6 predicted proteins | sample 071ome_19_FD_179974 | JGI IMG/M metagenome (GOLD analysis project Ga0255776, IMG submission 179974) | Coastal salt marsh microbial communities from the Groves Creek Marsh, Skidaway Island, Georgia - 071413AT metaG (version 2) | ecosystem: Environmental > Aquatic > Marine > Intertidal zone > Salt...
TAGGAAGCAACAGAATCATAGAGGCGATTAACGTCGCATTCCGGGCGTTGCGGTACACGAAGTGCATTAGGCGGACGGCGGAACTGCGGGCGGCGATTAGCCCGATCAATGGCTTTGTGAAATCTGCGCTGAACCTCGGCATTCAGCACAAACCGGCTATCCGGCAGGACTTCAAGCGGATACTCCACGCCATCTCTGACAACAAGGGTAAATTGATCGACTTCAGCGGCGACCACTGACACGGCAGGCGCAAAAAACAGAAAAACTGAAGAAAGAAAATTGAACAGCAGTTTCCGGGGTAACATGAACAAAAGCACAGGCAGTGTAAAACAGAGTTTGTACACTGCCTGTGTCAGAGGTTCAACTGCAAGAAAAGATGAACCTCAATATCAGCTTTGACGGCTGGCCTGCGCAAGATCAAGTAGCTCCCGCAATGCCACAGCGATCATAGGGAAAGTGATGTTGTCGGTGCTCTTCAATTCTTCCAGCATATGATTCCAGCGACTCACCAGTACTTCCTGTGCGGTTTCCCAGTCGGCGATGGCTGCGTCAAGGTCGGTCTGGGATTTCACTTTCAGAATCCCGACCGTCAGAGAGCGCTGCTGCCAGTCCAGGTCATCACGGAAACTTTCACGAGCCATCGCTTCCCAATGGTTCGTAGCAGGTAGTTGATTCAACTGCTGCAGGAACCAATTAAGCGACAGGTGCTCACCAATACCGAAATAGGTCGCCGTCACGCGGTCGAGTTTACAGTCGGTTTCGTTTGCAGCTTCAATCACACCTAACGCGGCATACAGCTCACTTGCTCCTGCCGTAAAGGCTGCAAGTTTCTCCGGAATGCCCTTGGCTACACGCTCGTCATAAACTGCTTGCCAACGTTCCAGCGCAGAACCTTTAAGGGTATTTGCCAGATCTGCAGCGATACCCTCAACGGCCTTACCGAACGCCTTAACTTCGTGCTCGATATCAACATTTACGCGACGGTTGCGCAGGAACCAACGTGCAGCGCGACGCACAAGGCGCATCAGTTCTGCCATCATGGTTTCCTGTAGCTCAGTCGGCACCTTGTAATCGAGCGCGCTGATTTCACGCCAGTGCTCATGCAGCTGGAAGGTGTCCCGGGCTGTCACATAGGCGCGAGCGATATCAGAGACCGTTGCCCCTGTGGAGTCCCGCAGGCGATTCACAAAGGTAATCCCCATGTGGTTAACCATGTCGTTGGCTAACTGGGTAGCGATTATCTCTTTACGCAGACGATGACGCTCAAGCGGCTCAGCAAACTTATCCACCAAGGCTTCTGGGAATGCTGTCGCCGCAATTTTCGCGATATAACTGTCGCTTGTAATTCGCTTTACATTTAACCGTTCTTTCAAATCGGCTTTGGTGTAAGAAATCAGCACTGCGAGCTCTGGTCGGGCAAGCCCGGTGTTCGAATTACGACGCTCCTGCAGAGCTTCTTCGTCAGGCAGAAATTCCAATGCCCGATCAAGTTTGCCCGCCTGCTCATAATCTTTCATCAGGCGTGTATATTCATCGAGACGCTCACGACAATCACGATAAGCCAGGGCAATCGCCTGTGTCTGGTGATAGTTGTTATCGAGCACCAGATCGGCCACCGCCTCGGTCTGCGCCATAAAGACTTCATTACGCTGCTTACGGGTCAGGTCACCATTGTCCATGACATCGTTGAGCATAATTTTGATATTCACTTCGTGGTCAGAGCAATCTACGCCACCGGCGTTATCGATAAAGTCGGTGTAAGATGCACCACCGTTGAGCCCATATTCGATGCGGCCATTCTGAGTAACCCCCAGGTTACCGCCTTCACCGATCACTTTTGCCCTGACATCTTTACCGTTAATACGCAGGGCATCATTGGCTTTATCGCCAACGTCAGCATCCTGCTCAAAGCTGGCCTTGATATAAGTACCAATACCGCCGTTCCAGATCAGGTCGACCTCGGCTTTCAGTGCCGCTTTAATCAGATCGTTGGGCGCGAGTGAATCTTCTTTAATTCCGAAGCACTTTTTCATTTCTGCAGAAATTGGAATGCTTTTCGCCGAGCGGGAGAATATGCCGCCGCCTTTTGAGATTAACTTTTTGTCGTAGTCATCCCAGGTTGAGCGTGGTAACTCAAACAAACGCTTACGTTCTTTGAAGCTGGCTGCAGAATCCGGTGTCGGATCGATAAAGATATGCATATGGTTAAAGGCAGCGACGAGACAGATATGTTCAGACAGCAGCATGCCGTTGCCAAACACGTCTCCGGCCATATCGCCGATCCCCACAACAGTGAAGTCCTGCTCCTGTACGTTGTGACCACGCTCACGGAAGTGACGCTGCACCGAAACCCAGGCTCCCCGTGCCGTGATGCCCATTTTCTTGTGGTCGTAACCCACCGAGCCACCAGAGGCAAAACCATCGCCCATCCAGAAACCACGATTTACTGCAATTTCATTGGCAATATCAGAGAAGGTCGCTGTGCCTTTATCAGCAGCAACGACAAGGTAAGGGTCTGGCTCGTCATGGCGCACGACATTTTCAGGAGGAATAATTTCACCTTCTACCAGATTGTCGGTCACGTCCAGCAGCGCACTGATAAAGGTTTTGTAGCACTCAATGCCTTCAGCAAGGAAAGCATCACGCCCACCTTCTTTTGGTGGACACTTGGATACAAACCCACCTTTCGCGCCGACCGGTACAATCACCGCATTCTTCACCTGCTGAGCTTTAACCAACCCCAGAACTTCAGTACGGAAGTCATCTACGCGATCTGACCAGCGCAAGCCACCGCGAGCGACTTTTCCGCCCCGCAGGTGCACCCCTTCTACCCGTGGCGAGTACACAAAGATTTCAAACATCGGGCGTGGCTTAGGAACGTCCGGAATCTTGGATGGTGCGAGTTTAAAAGAGAGATAGCTTTTATCGAGACCGCTCTCATCTGACTGGAAGTAATTTGTTCTCAACGTTGCCTTAATTAAATCAATGTACCTGCGAATGGTGCGGTCTTCATTTAACTGTTCAACGTCATCCAGGGCTTCAAGCAGATCCTTTTCACACGTGTCAAAACTTGCTGCACGATCTTCTTCGGATGTGTCGCTAAGCCCGAAACGCTGATGAAAGAGTTCAACGATCTTTGCACTCACCGGGATATAACGACTCAGAGTATCAGCAATGTAGCTTTCTGATATGCCAAAGCGGATCTGCTTCATATACCGCGCATAGGCACGCAGCAGAGCAATATCCTTCCAGCCTAATTTACCGCCTAACACCAGTCGGTTAAACGAGTCATTCTCTGCACGGCCCGCCCAGATGGCCCGGAAAGCATCCTGAAATACCTGCTTAACATCGGCAATATTAATGCTGTCTGACAGGGTATAGCGCAATGCGAAATTATGAATCCAGATACGTTTACCGTCGTCACATACAATCTCATAAGGATGCTCGCCCAGCACTCTCAGGCCAAAGTTTTCTAAAACAGGAATAATATCTGACAGCGGTAGAATGGTATCTGGGTTAAATAACTTGAAACGCAGCTGATTATCTTCACCCTCAAGCTCACGATAAAACGACATGGCAAGTTCTGGATGCTCATCCGTACGCAAAGTTTCCATGTACTGGATATCAGCGACGGCGGTACGAGCAGAGAAATCTTCACGATACCCCGCCGGAAATGCATCTCTGTACTGGTGGTACTGCACGTTACCGCGTTCTTCACCCACCTGTTCAATTAAGGCACCGTGCAGATCATCAGTCCATGAGCGCACAACCTGGCGAATTTTGCTGGCCACCACGTTCTCATCATATTGAACTTCTTTCGCAGGATTAAGGCGGACAATAAAGTGAGTTCGGGCGAGTACAGATTCTGAGAAATAGGTATTGAATTCGATGTCCAGAGGTTCAAACTCTGCCGTCAGTACATCTTCCATCTTCTGACGAAGCTCAGTGTTATACACATCGCGAGGTGTATAGGCGATACAGGACAGAAATTTGCTGTATGTATCCTTGCGCAGGAACACCCGCGTCTGACGACGTTCCTGAATATTCAAGACGTTAATCGCTACGCGATACAGCTGTTCCACATCTGACTGAAACAGTTCATCACGGGGATATACTTCCAGAATACGATCCAGTTCTTTAGCGCTATGACTGCCTTTATCAAACCCGGACTTTTCGCGCAGCGCACTCAATTTTCTGCGGATCAGCGGAATATTATTCGGCGTTTCGATATATACAATCGAGGTAAACAGGCCCATGAAGCGAATGCCACCAACGACATTACCTTTCTTGTCGAAACGTTTAACTACTACATAGTCAGGGTATGCCGGGCGATGAATACGGCTACGATTCCCTGATTTCATAAAATTGATAAGCTCAGGTCCAGCGATAAACTCCTGAATCTCGGGCTCAAGATCTTTCAGTTTTACCTTGGTACGGCTGGTATTATTGTCGCGGAAGGTGCCCAGGTCTTTACTGGGGTCGCGCTGAACAAACCCCTCCCCTTTTTCCGTGACAACAGTAAATTCATCATAAGCCAGAAAGGTAAAATGATTGTCTGCCATCCAACTGACAAATGCTGCAGCCTCAGCGCAGGCATCGGCGTCACTGGAAGTACAATGCTCCTTAAGTTCGACAGCGGTATCTTTCGCGGTTTTCAGCATGGCCGGGAAGTCACGCACGCAACGCTGAACTTCAAGCAGAATACTCTCAAGCTCTTTGGCGAGGGCCTCCATCATGGCTTTATCAGAATGATGATCGATCTCGATGTAGATAATGGCTTCTGCAGTTTTACCCTTACCCGGCTTTTTCCAGTCACCTGACGTCTTGAGCTTGCCACTATCATCGCGGGCAGTGTGCATCACGCAGTAGTGAATAGCATGAAGTGACATCTGCTGTGAGTTCAGCTGCATCCGCACGGAGTCGACAATAAAAGGCATGTCATCAAACACAATCTCAATAACGGTATGCAGAGACTGCCAGCCATGATTCTCATGATCTGGGTTAAAAACACGCACTTTCGGGCTGTTTGCTGTACGCTGTTGAATAAACTGCCAGCAGGAAAGGGTTGCGCCGTACAGATCATCGACGGCACGTGCCAGAACCTCTTCGGTCGGAGCACCCGAGTAGTAGATATCTGCGAATTTCTTCAGCAGTTCTCCTTGGGCCGGTTCATTACGCTCTTCAATCAGGTTCTGTAAGGATGTAAGCATGGTTCTGTCTCTGATACACAATCTGTATATATCTTAGACGATCCTGACAATTTGCCATGCTGACGCAGAGCACAGACACATATTGTTTGTTTACCGTACTTTACTCAGCCTGAGAAAACTTTGTTTACATAGGCTCATCACAGCATTGACCGTAGTCACCGAACCTCTAAAATCAGTCACTTAATCTTCTTCACATCCTCTGGGAAGGCACGACAGGATTCATATGAGCCTACAAAACGGATTCCAGCAGCTCCGTGAAAGCCTGCAGAAAAACATCATCGGTCAACCTAAGCTGGTTGAACGCCTGTTACTGACTCTTCTGGCTGATGGCCACCTTCTGGTAGAAGGTGCACCTGGCCTGGCAAAAACCAAAGCGATTAATGCCCTTGCCGAACGAATGGAAGGCGAGTTCAAACGCGTTCAGTTCACACCAGACCTGCTACCGGGTGATATCACAGGCACCGAAATCTATCGTCCACAGACCCAGACCTTCGATTTTCAGGCTGGGCCGATTTTTCATAACCTGATTCTCGCCGACGAAATTAACCGTGCGCCGGCCAAGGTACAGAGTGCTTTGCTCGAGGCCATGGCAGAGCGTCAGGTGACGGTTGGCGGTGTCACCCGCCCGCTACCTGATATTTTTATGGTAATGGCAACGCAGAACCCGATTGAGCAGGAAGGCACCTACCCGCTGCCAGAAGCTCAGCTCGACCGTTTTCTGATGCACGTGAAGATCGACTACCCTGACGCCAATGCCGAACAGCAGATTCTGCGTCTCGCCCGTGGTGAAGCCATGGCAAGCAAAGCCTATGAAGGCCAGAAACTGACCGCCAAGCACATTACCAGTGCCCGTAGTCAGGTACTGTCGATTCATATGAGCGAAGCCGTCGAGGAATATCTGGTACAGCTGATTATCGCCTCGCGCGAGCCAGGTCGCTACGGCGAAGACCTTGCGCGTTGGGTCGAATTTGGTGCCAGCCCTCGTGGCACCATCGCCCTCGACCGCTGTGCCCGGGCACATGCCTGGTTAGCCGGCCGCGACTATGTCAGCCCGGACGATGTGCGTGCCGTCGCGCACGATGTTCTGCGCCATCGTATTCTGGTCAGCTTTGAAGCCGAAGCAAACGGCCTCAGCAGTGAAAAGATTATCGACGAACTCCTCAACCGGGTACCTGTCGCCTGATGGCACGCGAAGCATTTACGTCGGGAACGGTGATAGATGCCGGCCAACTGGCCGGCCTCAGAGTTCTGGCAGATCTGATACCGCTGCACCGTCAACGCAAAATCCTCAACGATCAGGCGGGAGGACACACCTCGCAGCTGCGTGGTCGCGGTATTGATTTCGCCGAAGTGCGCAGTTATCAGCCGGGGGATGACATCCGCTCGATGGACTGGCGCGTAACTGCACGCACCGGAGAAGCACACATTAAAGTGTTCCGTGAAGAACGCGAACGCCCAGTCCTGATTGCCTGTGATTTACGCGCCTCTATGAACTTTGGCACCAGGCGTGCATTGAAGCGGGTGGTTGCCGCTGATATCGCAGCGCTGTTTGCATGGTCAGCTATGAATCATGGGGATCGCGTTGGTGGACTCGTCTTTAACGACGACAGCGAACGTGATTTACGCCCACACACGGGCCGCAAAACGTTGATGAATTTTTTACATCAGCTCGCCAGCCTGCCTGTCAGTTCTCACCAGAACAGTAAGCAACGGATGCTGGAAGTTTGTCGTCATATCGCGCGTATTGCCCGCCCCGGTAGCGCAGTCTACCTGATCAGTGACTTTGCCGGTTTCGATGAAGAATGTGAAAAATCACTCCATGCGATATCGCGCCATTGCGACCTGATTGCTATTCGTATCAGTGATCCGTTCGAGCAACAACAACCGGCTGGCTCATGGACAGTAAGCGATGGAAAGCAACGCCAGCGCCTGCGCGTAAATCGTAGTGCCAGCGAACAGCAACTGCGCGAATGGCAAACTCAGAGCGAACAACTGCGTCAGCGCCTCGCCCGCCTGCGCGCCCCTCTTACAGAAATCACGACAGCAGATGACCCACTTGATCAGCTGCGTCAGGGGTTTGGTTTAAGCAGCGCATCGTCACAAGCAAAGCAGCAAGGACAGCAGCATGCCTGAATTTGCCGACATCATCGAACCTGCAGCTGTTACCTGGTGGCCGCCGGCGTGGGGATGGTGGCATGTCGCGCTCATTGCCATGGTAATGGTCGCCGCCGTTATCGCCCTTGTGACACTGTGGTTCCGCCACCGCCGCATCGTCGCCATGACCAGACCTCTGCTGACTGAGGCACTGGAGCGTTACCGAAAGGAAGAAAATAGCGAAGTCTTCTGTCGCGATCTTAATCAGACGCTTAAGCGTTACATCGCCTATCAACATCCGCAATCAGACCTGCTAGCCAGAACCGGTTATGAATGGACGGATGCCCTCACCCAAATCGCTGATATTTTCAGCGACGATACAATTCAGGCTCTGGCACAGGGGCCGTACCGCCCGACTGAGCGCCTGAGGCCAGAACAGCATGCTGTGGAAGTACGCGAGTGGTGCGCCAGATGCTCAATCTCTGCCCTGAAAAAATGGTCGGCAACGACAACCATTAAAGGAAGCGGCCATGCTTGATTTTCTCTGGTTGTGGGCGTTTGCATTATTACCCTTGCCGTTAGTGGCACGCTTTATTATTCCGGCGGCGCCTCAGGAAACCGCTGCGTTGAAAGTGGCAAATATCAGCGACTGGCATGACGAGGGGCAGGCAGACATCAGCACCAGCAACGCGTCTGCCGGGTTGCGCTGGCTGCTTCCGGCACTGATATGGATCGCATTAGTCACCGCCCTCGCTCGCCCTGTCTGGGTGGGTGAACCGATACGTTTGCCAGCAGAAGGACGTGACCTGATGCTGGCCGTAGATATTTCAGGCAGTATGGACACGGCCGATATGGAGATTAACGGTAAATCAGTTAATCGTCTTGCCATCGTAAAGCAGGTTTTGAATGACTTTATCAGCCAGCGCGATGGGGACCGGCTGGGCCTGATTCTGTTTGGCTCAAACGCCTATCTGCAGACTCCCTTAACCTTCGACCGGGAAACAGTCCGCAGCTTTATGGAAGAGTCGGCACTGGGCCTTGCTGGCAAAATGACTGCCATTGGCGACGCCATCGCTTTGTCCGTGAAGCGCATGCGCGAAAATCCGTCTGACAGCCAGGTATTGGTATTACTCACAGACGGCGCAAATACTGCCGGTAGCATTGAACCCGTGAGAGCTGCAGAACTCGCCGCCGAAATGGGCGTGCGTATCTACACAATTGGTCTTGGCGCTGAGACCATGGAAGTGCCCTCTTTCTTTGGTAGCCGCACAGTTAACCCCTCCCGCGATCTCGACGAAGCCAGTCTTGAGAAAATTGCAGAGCTGACCGAGGGGCGTTTTTTCCGCGCACGCAACACAGAAGAATTAAGCAAAATCTACAGCCTGATCGATGAGCTTGAGCCAACTGAGCGCGAAGAAAAAACCTACCGCCCGGAGAGCAGCCTGTTTCACTGGCCACTGTTGTTTGCCCTGCTTCTGACCTGGTTGCAGGGTCTATTGGCAAGGAAGACGCTGTAATGACAGAGTTTATGACCCAGTTTCATTTTATGCGGCCAGAATGGCTGCTATTACTCATTCCGACTCTGATTTTCGCCGGCTTAACGTTACGTCATACATTAAACCGTGGCTCGTGGGATCAACATATTGACCCGGCACTACAGGACTACATGCTGGATCAGACCAGCGAAAACTCACGCAAGGGCATTACCAGTCTGCTGGGGTTACTCTGGATTGTTGCCGTCCTCGCCCTCGCTGGCCCAACCTGGGAACGTAAACCTGTCCCACTCGTCAGTAATCCCCATGCGCTGGTGATCCTGATGGACATGTCACTGTCGATGAAAGCACAGGATATCGCCCCCGACAGAGCGGTACGAGCAATACGTAAAGCTACTGACATAATGCGAGCCCGCGAAGACGGAGTCACCGCAGTAATTGCCTACGCCGGTGATGCTCATACTGTGGTGCCTTTTACAGACGACAGTAAAACCATCGAACACCTGCTACAGTCGCTCAGCCCGGAAATCATGCCAAAACTGGGGAGCCGCCCGGATAAAGCAATCGAACAGGCATCTAAACTGATGACTGACGCCGGTGTGAATAAAGCCGATTTTCTGATGATTACCGACGGTATTCAGAACCGTGATATTGACCGCATCCAGGCCGTACTTCCCAATCAGGTTAAACTTTCAGCCATCGTGGTCGGCACCGCGGAAGGCGCGCCAATTCCCGTTGGCGACCAGGGGTTCCTGAAAGACGACAGCGGTACGATTGTTCTGCCACGACTTGATACCCAGCCGTTCAACAACCTGTATGACACGGTGGGAAGCCCCTGGCGCATGATCAGTTACGACGACAGCGACTGGCGCAGTATGATCAGCGTAATAAATCCGGAAGATATTGGTGAAGAACAGGAGCAGACACTCGAAGTATGGGAGGATGCCGGTTACTGGCTGATCTTCCTGCTGCTTCCGGTTGCGCTCTACAATTTCAGACGTGGCGCAGTATTTATGCTGGCCTTAGGCCTTTATCTCGCTACTCCGCAACCAGCCTGGGCGGATATGTGGGAAACAGATAATCAGAAAGCCTACAAACTGATGGAGACAGACCCAGCGCAGGCCGCCGAACTGTTTAGTGATCCTATGTGGCAAGGCACGGCACATTTCCGTGCGGGTAATTACGAGGCCGCCGAACAGGCATTCTCACAATCAGACAGTGCCGTTGCAGATTACAATCGCGGTAACGCCATGGCGGCTCAAAACAACCTCGACGGTGCTATTGCTGCCTACGAAAACGCATTGGAGAAGCAGCCGGATTTTCCGGAAGCTCAGAAAAACCTCGACCTGGCAAACAAACTGAAAGAGCAACAGGAACAGCAGCAAAATCAGGATGGTGAGTCTGGCGACGATTCACAGCAATCTGATGAGAATTCAGAGCAGAACTCAAACCAGAATTCAGAGCAGAATTCAGAGCAGAATTCGGATTCAGATTCTGACAGCTCTCAAAATAGCTCCAACAATAGCTCAGACAGTAATTCGAACAGCAGCTCAGACTCGTCTCAGAAGCAGAATTCAGAAGACAGCAGCTCTCAGCAGGCTGATGAAGATTACGCTGAGCAGCAAGCCCAGAAGCAAGCGCAGCAGCAAAGCCAGGAACAGAACCAGCAACAGAACAAACAGGCTTCTGCAGGAAAAGAATCCGACGAACAGAAAGACGACGCAGGCGAAGAAAAACAATCGTCAGCGTCGAAAGATGACGAAAAAAACGGGGATGAAGAATCTGAATCCCAGCAGATGCAGTCGCAGAAGCAAGAATCTTCGCAGCGACAAGAACAACAGCAATCTCAGATGCAGAACCAGCCTGACGCCATGGATAGCGAAAATATGTCAATGAGCCGCGAGCAACAGGCGGCCATCGAATCCCTGTTAAATGAAGTTCCGGACAACCCGGGCATGCTGATGAAACGGAAATTCCTGTATCAATATCGTCAGAGCGCCGATCAGAACGAAGAGGAAGTCTTATGGTAATTCGACTGATTACCACAATCGCCCTGCTATTATTCGCGCAACTCAGTCTTGCAGACTTAATTGCCAGCGTTGATCGCAAAGAAATCGGCCGCTCAGATGCGGTATCGTTGCAGGTTCGCTACAGCGATATGGCAGGCTTTTCCAGCCCGGACTGGAGCATACTTGAGCGCGACTGGGACATTATTAATCAGGATCAACGCCAGCAGATCAGCTTTAATAACGGGCAGAATTCATCGTACACGGAATGGTCACTGACGCTGGTTCCACGCAGAGACGGGACAGTCTTAATCCCTGCCCTCGAATTTAAAGGTTCCAAAAGCGATCCGATCCGTATCTCTGTGAGCAAACAGGCCTCTAAAGCTGCAACCAATACGGACAACTTCTACTTTGAAGTTGAAGTCAGCAGCGGCACGCACTACGTCCAGGAACAGATTCTCTACATCGAGCGCCTCTACTACAAAGTGAATCACGATGACGCCAACCTGTCGGAATTTACCGTCAGCGGTGCACGTATGCAGCAACTTGTAGAACCGAAAAAATACATCAC
>Ga0255776_10007036_pt1 | contig 11374 bp, 8 predicted proteins | sample 071ome_19_FD_179974 | JGI IMG/M metagenome (GOLD analysis project Ga0255776, IMG submission 179974) | Coastal salt marsh microbial communities from the Groves Creek Marsh, Skidaway Island, Georgia - 071413AT metaG (version 2) | ecosystem: Environmental > Aquatic > Marine > Intertidal zone > Salt...
AAGCTCGACCTCAGAGGGGTTGCGCTGTTCGCGTGTGCAGAACGCGTCCATCGCAGCGGCGATCTTGATGCGGTCGTTGACGATCGGACGACCCTGGGCTTGGCGGGCCAGGTCTTGCGGCCAGGTGCGCAGCTTGCCCATCAAGAACGCGAGCAGCGTCAGGGTTCCGTTGCGACCGGTTCGATCCGCGTCGTAGCGGTCCATGTGGTCGGACACGAACAGGTACATCATCGAGCGGACATCGTCGTCATCGACCAAGTCCAGGTCGGCGACAAGGCGACGGCGGATCCCGTTGACGCGGGGGAACAACCAGTCCACGGCTGCGCCGATCAGGTCGGCCAGCAAGGTTCCGGGGATCTGCTCCAGGTCGCGGAAGGGAACCGAGTTTATGACGCGGATGTTGACCGCTTCGACCTCGTTGTCGGCGCACCAGTCGCGGATAATGTCTCGGGCGGCGTGGCCGGATCCTTCGGTGACCCAGATGCGGTGTTGGCCGTCGCTCCAGGTGCGGCAGTACGCCTCGATGGGGGTGTCGCTGTTGGCGAGAACGGACACCAGGACGGATGCGTCGAATTCGTCGACGGTGTCCCAGTGCACCCTGTCGCACACCATCGGAGGGGCGTAGGCGAGGATCTCGGATTCATCGAGGCCGTTCACCTGCAGCGGTGGTAGCCGGCGGCCCTCGCGGTTGTTCGCGGTGATGATGCTGTCGTCGAGTTCGACGCTCGTGTCATCCATGGCGTCGCCATTCATGTTGGCGTTGGTGTCGGCGTTGACATCCTCTGTGCCGTCGAAGTCAGCTGTCTCGTTGTCCCAGGTCTGTGACATGTCTACTCCCTCACGCGGCCGCGGCCAGCTGGCCGACAACGCTGTCGAGGGTGTGCTCGCGGGAGGTGCGCACCACGTGGGCAAGTTCGGCTTCTGCGGTGCTCGGATCCGGCAGGGCGGTGATGGCCGGGTCGTAGGCGCCAAGGTGGTCGATCAGGTCCTGGATCGCAGCGAGAGCCTGGCGTGAGTTCATCGCTCCGGCCTTGAGGTCGTCCACGGTGCCGAGTGAGACCGCGACGGTGATGGTGACCCGCGATCCGTGCACTGCCAAGCCCGCGAGGCGGACCGGGGTGGAGGGGTGCTCGTCGAGGAACGCAGCGAGGGCCTTGGCCGCGACTGTGGCTGCCTGCCCGCACGGGGCGAGGGAGATGCCGACCTCGAAGGTCTTGCGCAAGCCGGCATCGGCCAGACGCTGGGGGGCGGCCTCGGCGGTTTCGCCGCCGAAATCCATCGGGTCGTAGGTGTCTTTCATGGTGGTCTCCCGGTTGTTCTTCCCTGTACTCGGGTATGACCGGTCCGTGCGGTCAAAAAGTTCCCGCACCGGGGTTTCCCTCTCAGTAGTCATCTCGGTCTCTGTCTCCCTTGTCCTGCCTGGTGGGTCCTGCTAGGTCTGTCGAGGACCCCCCAAGCGGTCCTCGCAGGGGGGTTATTCCTCACGGGACAGGGGGTTAAACCAAAAATCGCCAGATGAGACAAAGTTGATTGATTTGTCGCACGAAGCCATTCTCGAGAAAAACTGAGCGACACGTGAACAGGCTTGTGGGGGAGCAGCTAGCGCTGCTCCCCCACAAGTCGAGTGACATTGCTGGTTACGTAAGGGCCACACCAGCAGCCGCAGTTGTCGTGCAGGTGCCGTCGTCCTCCGAACCCTGAACCAGACCACCAGTTGACGAGTCGTACACGAACTTCTCTTGCGCATTCGTGTTACATCCGTGCAACTTGAAGCTGGTTGCGTCAACGTACTCGTAGGTGACGATATTGGATGTTGAGAGGACAACACCGGATGCGAGAGCGGCCGCACCACTGGCATTCTCGGTCGGGTACGCCTGATTTTGGGTGTAGTAGGTCTCGACCTCAATCGCGGCGTTGCGCAGATCTGACTGCACAGAGGCGTTCTGAGCCGAGGCGCGCTGGTTCAGGAACACCGGAATGGCGATGGCGGCAAGAATGCCGATGATGATGACGACGACGAGAAGCTCGATGAGGGTGAAACCCGCCTCGTCGCGGTGCTTGTTGATGCGAGTGAGCATGTTTTTCTCCTGCTCGTTCTACCCCTCATCCCAGGGGTGCCGGGGCTCTTTGCCCTGACAGGAGAGGTATCGGCCCAGGGACTCCCAACGGTCCCGAATGCCTGAAGTTTTTGGGGTCACGCGCCAGGGCCTTTCCCAAATACGCCTCTTTCGGCTGCTCAGGGCGCTATCGAGGACCATCGTTCGCGAAGCACCAGATCGAGCGGACAGCCCCCTGCTATCAGTTCTTCCGACGAGTCAACCGGCCCCGTCAACAGCGCCGCTGAGGGGTTGTCGTCGATCCACGAGCACAGTTCGGCATGGTCATGAACGAGGAGGGCCCATTGATGGGGAGTTCGGGCTCCCCACGCGTCAAGGATCTGCCCTGACCGCTGGTCATCGCGTGCACGCTCCGGAGCTTTCCAGCCTTCAGGGTGAACATTGAGCGCCATCACCGCCTGACCCACGAGGTCGTTGCCGGACAGGACTGACAGCGGGCGAAGGAAGTGGGGTTGTGACGCCTCATCTTCATCCGGGGTGACGATCGAGCGGATGACCTGGCTCGAATTCTCTACTCCGACGAGCCACCAAGGCGATGCCACTGCTCCCACAAGGATGAGCGGAGCGAGAAAGATGGTGAAACCGACGATGGGCCGTTCGCCAAAGGTTGGCCTCCTCAGTGTCCATCGGAAGGCACCACGCAGGTAAAGCGCACCAACGGCTGCTACGACAGGGATTGAGACCACGGCAGCAAGCCAGAGCATCTTCGCTGCGTAATAGGGCAACACCAAACCAGTAGCCCCCTGGTACAGCGCAAAAGCACCGATGAGTCCGAGAAGAATGCCTTGCACGGCGACCACAGCGCTGGCAAGACTGCCGAGCAATCTTCGCTGCGCAATGACGAAGGCGATGGAAAGCACAACCAACGCGAGGAGGGGAATAGTTGGGCCCCACGCATAATTGCCCTCCAGAGTTCCCTTCGACACATCAACAATCCGGATAGAAGTCCGAGCTAGCGGAAGGCACAAGAGGCCTGCGACGATCCAGGCACCAAAAACGATTGGCAGATTCGGGCGCCCTGACGCCCACCATGATCGCCCAACAACAAAAGCAACTGCCACCACGAGGATGCCAACAGGTTGCCAAAGATAGAAAGAGCCAACAAAAAGGACAGCTAAGACGACAAGCGTTTGCTGCGTTGATCTCTCGCCCGCATCGATGACAACGATGAAGGCGCTAACCAACACGACAGCAACCCACGCTGACGTCAGGAATCCCCAAAAAGCAAGCGCATTAAAGACCCACGGGTGAAAAAGAGTTAACTGCGCAATGATGACAACCACAAGAGTTGTAGCCGATGACAGTCCTAAACGCTGCGCGATGCGTCCGGTGAGCATTCCCACGGAAGCAATCGCGAAAACCGCGGCGGCACCGGCGAAAGCCTGAGTGAGCGAAATGAACGTCTCCGTCATCTCCAGCAGCGACCCAGTCGGCTCGCTAATCATCGCCATAACGGCGTGTAAGCCGCGGGGGTATAAAACACTCCCTGCCCCCTCCGAAAAGGCCGCCTCGTCATAGGTGAGGGCTCCGGCCCTCCAGGTTTCGATAGACAAGATCGAGTGGTTGAAGAAGTCGCTCCCTGACCACGCAAGACGGCTTGAAAACTCAAATGGTTGCGACATCTGCACAAAAAAGGCGATGGCCAACCCGAGGGGAACGACCCACGCCACAGCAGAGACAGGTGATCCCAGTGAGATGGATCCACCCCGTCTCCAGGCCACCGCCAGAGCCGTGCCTGCCACCACAATGAGCGTGAGCAATTCAATTCCAGCTGACCAAGTCATCCCAGGTACCAGACTGAGAACGACGATTGCTGAGATGCCACCCGCCAGCGCTAAGGCCGATGCGACAGGAATTATCGAAATAAAATCCCTCGACGAATCCCCCGCGTGCGGGGTAACCGCAAGTGCCACCGTGAGAACTAGGGCTAGCAGCACCCCCAACGTGAAGCTGACGGAATACGACAGCGCCGCCAAGCCCACGAACCCCAGAGCGAGCACGCGCCGGCCCCGAACAGCCATGGGTGGACCCTAGTGCTACTGAATGAGCTCGAAGATCTTGAAGATCGGCATATACATCGCGATGATCATCGCGCCAACGATGCCGCCGAGGACCAAGATCATGATGGGCTCGAGCAGGGCCATCAGGGATTCGGTGGTGGCTTCGACTTCTTGGTCGTAGAAGTCCGCGATCTTGCCGAGCATCGAATCCAGTGCGCCGGTGTCTTCACCGACGGCGATCATCTGGACAACCATGTCCGGGAACACATCGTGCTTGGTCAGCGGCTTGGCGATGCCGGTTCCCTCGCGCACGCTCTCCTTCACGTCCTTGATGGCGTCTTCAATAACCACGTTGCCGGCGGTTGATCCGACGATCTCCAACGTCGTCAAGATCGGCACGCCCGCATGTAAGAGCGTCGAGAAGTTACGGGTGAAGCGCGCCAACGCGACCTTCCGAAACAGATTGCCGAATACCGGGATCTTGAACTTCAGTGGATCAAGTGCCCGACGTACCTTCGGCTTGTTCTTGTTCTTCTTGTACCAATACAAGCCGCCGAAGACGATCACGAGCGTGGGGAGGAAGAACATCGGGTTCGTCAGCAGGTTGGACAGATTGACCAAGATCTGAGTGGGCAGCGGGAGCTCACCGCCAAGATCCGAGAACAGTCCGGCGAACACCGGCACGATGAAGATCAGCATGCCGATGACGACCAGGATCGCGATGACCCCGACCGCGATCGGGTAGGTCATCGCGGCCTTGATCTTGCCGCGTAGTTTCACGTCGGCTTCAAACGCTTCGGCGATCTCGAGCATCGTGGTGTCGAGGAAGCCGCCGACCTCGCCGGCCTTGACCATGGACACCATCAGGGGCGGGAACTCGTCGAAGCGGGACATCGCCCCTGAGAGGGAATCGCCCTTCTCCACGTAGTCGCGAACCTCCAGCAGAATTTCCTTCAACCGGCGGCTTTCGCTCTGCTCGGACAGGATCGTCAGGCATCGCAGGATGGGAAGACCCGCCTTGAGCATGGTGGACAACTGTCGGGTCATCACCGCGAGGTCCTTGAGCTTGACCTTGCCCTTGCCCAGGTTGATCTCCATCTGGAGCCCGCGGCCCGCGGGCTCGGCGCTGATCAGCATCATGCCTTGCTGGCGCACCCGAGCGGCGACCTCAGACTCCGCCGAGACCTTCATCTTGGACTCGACGAGTTTGCCCTCTTTACTGCGGGCTTTGACCTTGTACTCAGTCGCTGGCATCGGGGGCGCCCCTTCCCAAGAGTTGGTTCAGCTCGGCAAGATCGGACGCCTTCTCGCGTGCCATCTCGTAGCTGATGGACCCGTCTTGCACGAGTCCGGCGAGGCTCTGGTTGAGGGTGTGCATTCCGTACTTGGCGCCGGTTTGCAGCGCCGACGGGATGGACATCAACTTGCCCTCGCGGATGAGGTTTCGGACCGCAGGGGTCGCGATCATCACCTCAGTGGCCGCTACTCGGCCCGCCCCGTCCTCCGTCTTGCACAGCGTCTGGCAGACAACGCCCTGGATGCTGCCGGCCAGCTGAGTGCGGATCTGGGACTGCTGATCGGCGGGGAAGACGTCGATGATGCGGTCGATAGTGGATCCCGCGGAGCTGGTGTGCAGGGTGCCGAAGACGAGGTGGCCGGTCTCCGCCGCGGTGAGCGCGATGGAGATCGTCTCCAAGTCGCGCATCTCACCGACGAGGATGATGTCCGGGTCCTGACGCAGTGCGTGCTTGAGAGCATCCTTGAAGGACAGAGTGTCCTGGCCGACCTCGCGCTGGTTGACCACGCAGTTGCGATGCGGGTGGACGAATTCGATCGGGTCCTCGACGGTGAGGATGTGGCCGTGCCGGGTGCGGTTGGCCTGATCGATGATCGCCGCGAGCGTCGTGGACTTACCGGAGCCGGTCGGACCGGTAACGAGCACCAGGCCGCGGGGCAGATCGGCGAAGTCACCGAGAATCTCGGGCATCCGAAGGGCCGAAAGCGGGAGAATATCCCACGGGATCGTGCGCAGGACAGCCCCGACGGAGCCTTGCTGCTGCATAACGTTGACGCGGAACCGTGCCGCGCCGGGCAACTCGTAGGCGAGGTCGAGTTCGCGATCTTCCTCGAACCGTTGCTTCTGCCGGTCGGTGAGGATCGCGTAGATCGCCTGCTGCAGTTGCGTGCTGTCGAGCGCTCCGTATCCGGGCACCGGCTGCAAGTCGCCCTGCACGCGGACCATGGGAGGAGCGTTCTCCGTGAGGTGAAGGTCGGAAGCTTTCACCTCGAGCATGTGCACCAAGATCTCGTCGAGGTTGATCTCCGAGTCGTGTCCGTGATGGACAGCAGCAGCTTCAGTGACCACGCCTTCCTCACCCGCGGCCGGGGGAAGATCGGGTGCCGGCGCCTCCGCAGCCGATGGAACGGCTGGCTGCAGCTCGGCCGCTATGGGCGTGACAGCGGGCTGTGAAACAGCCTCGGTGACAGGCGACGCGGCTTGGACCGGTGCCTGTTCGACGGGTTGCTCGACCGGCTGTTGGACCGGCTGCGCGACGGGTTCGGCGACGGGTTCGGCGACGGGCTGTGCGACCGGCGCGGCAGCCATCACTGGAGCCTGACCGGGCTCGGGCGCCTCGGGTACTGCCTGCACGGCTGGCTGCGGCGCGGTCGGCTGCTGCACGGCGATCACCGGGGCAGCGGCCTGCGGCTCGGCCGGCTGCCCGACAGGCTGCGCGACGGGCTGCGCGACCGGCTGCTCGGGGGCAGACGCTGGCGCCGCTTCGCCCTGGGGCATGGCGACGAACGTGAATTCTTCCTTAGGCAACGACACGGAGAACCTCCTCGATGGTGGTCATGCCTTGGGCGACTTTGAGCCACCCGTCCTGACGCAGAGTTCGCATTCCTTGCAGCATTGCTACATCGCGCATTTCCTCGGAGGAGGCGTTGCGCACGGCCAGCTGGCCGAGGTCTTCGCTCATCACCATCAACTCGTGCATGGCGAGTCGACCGCGATAGCCGGTGTGGGCGCAGTGCACGCACCCGACCGGGGCGCAGAACGCAGGGGTGACGCCGTCGGGCAATTCGAAGTTCACGGCCCTGAGTTCATCGTCGCCTTTAACGACGGGGACCTTGCACTTGTCACACAGGCGCCGCGCCAGCCGCTGGCCGGTGGCGCACTCCAACGCCGATGCGATGAGGAACGGCTCGATGCCCATCTCGGTGAGCCGGGTGAGGACGCTCGGAGCATCGTTGGTGTGCAGGGTGGTTAGCACGAGGTGGCCGGTGAGGGCGGCTTCGATTGCGATCTGCGCGGTCTCGTGGTCGCGGATCTCACCGATCAGGATGATGTCCGGGTCGGCTCGCAGGATGGAGCGCAGGGCCGCCGCGAAGGTCAAGCCCGCCTTGGGGTTCACCTGCACCTGGTTGATACCCGGGATTCGATATTCGACGGGGTCTTCGACGGTGACGATGTTGACTTCTGGCCGGACGACGGCGTTCAACGTCGCGTACAAGCTGGTGGATTTACCCGAGCCCGTGGGTCCGCTGACGATGAGCATGCCGTAGGGCTTCTCGTACGCGTTCTTCCAGTGGCCGAGGTTGGCCGGGGAGAAACCGAGATCGGATAGGGCCATCCGAGCTGCGGTGTTGTCCAGGACACGCATGACGATCTTCTCTCCCCACACGGTCGGCAGGCAGGACACGCGAAGGTCGATCTTGGTTCCTCCGGACATGACCGACAAGCGACCGTCTTGTGGCTTGCGGCGCTCGGCGATGTCCATCTCGCTCATGATCTTGAGCCGAGAGATGATCGCGGACTGGATCTCCTTGGGCGCGGGAGCCATTTCCTTGAGCACGCCGTCGATGCGGAACCGCACGCGGACGTGGTTCTCGTTGGGCTCGACGTGAATATCGGAGGCCTTGTCGGCGATCGCCTGACCGAGCAGCAGGTTCACGTACTTGACCAAGGGTGCGTCCGAGGAGTCCTCGACGGGCGCCAACACGTCGACAGTCGGCTCCTCGTCCATGATGTCTTTCATCAGGCTGCCGAGTTCGGCTTCCGCGCGGTAGAGCATGTTGATGCGCGAGTCGATCTCGCTCTTGATGGAGCACGCGAACTTGATGTTCTTCTTGGTGATGGTTTGCAGGTCGTCCTTGATCTGCCAGTTCATCGCCGTTTGCGAGTCCGCGACAACGACCAGATCGTCACCTTCGATGCGAATCGGGATTACTCCGAACCGGCGGGCTTGATCACCGGTGATCATCCCGACCGCTTCCTGGTCCACGGGAGCGTCCATGATCTCGACGAACTCCATGCCGGCGGCCTGGACGGTGTAGCGGACGACGTCGCGACGGGCGATGGCGCCCTGCTCGATCAGCACTGTCAATACCGGCTCACCTCGTACGGTGACCAGTTCCTCGGCCTCGGCGAGTTGCTCTGCGGAGATGACACCCTCGGCGACGAGGACGTCGGTGATTGCCTGGCTCATGCCGCCCCCTCCGTGGCTGCACGGAAGCCGGCCTTACGCAGGGCCAGGTGCAGGTCGGATACGCGCGGCACCACGAGCTCGGCTTCCCGAGCGGTTATCTCACCGGCCAGCACCAGCCGCACGGCGTCTTGCTGGAACGTGCGCATTCCGTAGTACTCGCCGTCGGCGATGATGTCTTCGATATCGCCGGTCTTCTCCGGATCGGCGATGGCGTCCTTCAACCGGGTGGTGCCGACGCCGATCTCAAGCGCCAGGCGCCGGCCGTTGCCGTCGGCGGAGCGGACCAGGCGTTGACACATGACCCCTTCCAGGGATTCCGAAATGGCGGCACGAGCCTGGGCTTGTTCGTCGGCGGGGAAAAGATCGAGTGATCGGTGCACGACGTCCGCGACGGTGCGGGCGTGCAACGTGGCAAGCACGAGGTGACCGGTTTCTGCCGCTTGCAAGGCGATGCGCATGGTCAATGCGTCGCGAATCTCACCGACGAAGATCACGTCGGGGTCCTGACGCATACCCGAGCGAAGGGCCCGCTCGAAGTCCAAAGTGTCGGTGTTGACTTCGCGCTGGCTGACCGTGGCGAGTTTGCCGTTGTGCATGAACTCGATCGGATCCTCGATGGTGAGGATGTGGCAGCGGCGCTCGGAGTTGATGACATCGATCATCGCCGCCAGGGAGGTTGTCTTGCCCGAGCCGGTGGGGCCGGAAACCAGGATCAGGCCGCTGGGTCGCAGCGCGAGATCTTTGACGACCGGCGGCAGGCCGAGGTCCTCGATCGAGGGGATGTCTTCTTTGACGTGGCGAAGCACCATCGCTGCTCCCCCGCGCGCCCGGTAGGCGTTCACGCGGAATCGTCCGACGCCAGGGTCGGCGAGTGCGAAGTCGCACTCGTGCTCGGTCAGGAACTCCTCGCGTTCCCGCTCGCTGTTCATGGCGGCGAGCACCATCGATTCAGCCTGCTCGGGGGTGAGGGGATCCATCTCGAGGGGCCACAGGTCACCGGAAACACGAAGGACCGGCTGGGCTTCTGCACGGATGTGGATGTCCGAGGCGCCGTGGGTGACGGCGCTGCTGAGAATCGCTCGCAGCAGGTCTCGGTCTTTCTCGAAGTCAGCGCTGCTGTGCGCAGCGCTGTCTCGCTGAGGGGCGGTAGGTAGGGCCATACCGTGAGTTTCGGCTCAACCCCGGGCTCCCCGACCTGGGCGAGTCGGCTCGCTGGGCACCAAAACGCCCGTAGGCGATGGTCGGGGAACCATCGCCTACGGGTTGAGAGAGGGAATTACGCGTCGGAGCTTTCGGGGTCCCCCGCCATGTTGTCGGCCATATCGCTGGCCATATCGGCGTCGCCGGCCGGGGCTGGCAGGTCGAGGTCGGCGAGCATCTCGTCGACGGTCGCGACCAGGTCCGGAAGGCGGGATTCCAGGACGAACATCATGCCGGCGGTCGACAGGTTCTCGTCCGGGAGAGCAGCCAGAAGATCCTTCTTGGAGATCGGCGTTTCACCGTCATCGGTGCTCTCGTCGGTGGATGACTCCTCCGACTCGTCGCCTTCGTTCGTCTCCTCACCGTCGGCACTGACCTCGGTGTCGGTGTTCGGCGTGCGGGAGGCCTGGTTGACCAAAAGCGCCCGATCCAGGGACTGCAGGTTGTCCAGGAAGTCCATCGTGGACGTGGCGCTGCCTTCGGCGCTGACCGAGATCGACATGGTGGCCAGCTGGACACCGGAAACGCCGCCCTCGGATGCGGGAACGAGTTGCGGAATGCCCGTGGACAGCGACGCGACGTCGGTCTCGTCGATGCCGGCATCGGTTGCCGCGTTCATGATCTGGTCGAGCACCGCGGGCAGCTCCGCGCTCTGCGGCATTTGCGCGAACAGAGCCTGCGCCTCCGCTGCCACCTCCGGTGCCTGCTGAGCCCGGGTGACGGCCTCGTTGTAGCGGCCGGTCAGCATCACGTTCTGCGTTTCAACATCCATGGCCTGGGTGTTGATCGAGTCCGCTTCGGCCATCCGGGGGGAGAGCACGAACTGCCAGGTCAGGCCTCCGACGGCCAGGACCGAGACGGCGGAGATGATCGTTGCCGTTCTTGCCTTTGTCATGACGTCTCCTCGACGGTTGCGTCTGCAGCTTCTTCAGTTTCAGGTGCCGGAGGGTTGACGATCGCGTCGATCTGCTCCTCGGTCAGCGGTGTTTCGAGGATCTCCGAGGACAACCCGACCGTTCCGGAGAAGCTCACCTCGGTCGGCTGACCCGGCTCCGTGGAAGAGCTCACTGATGTGGAGGTAATGAACGGTCCGATGAACAGCGGGTCGTTCTCGAGGACCCGCAGGAGCTCGGACACCTGACCTCGATCGGTCGCCGTTGCGGAGAAGTTGACGCACCCCACGGTGATCTCAGCTCCGAATGGATTCGGGTTCGGACAGGAGTTCAGCGATCCACCGGGCTCGGGGATGCCCTGGTAAGAGGTGCTGACCTGGGTGATCTCGATGGGGGCACCCGGGACGCTGGCAGCGGCCGATTCCAGTCGCAGGAACGCCAGCGACGCTTGCGGCTGGTCGGCCAGCGACGTGGTGACGGCGTCTTGCAGCAGTGTCAGCTCGTTGTAGAGGTCGGTCACGGGCTGCAGGGCGGTGATCTTGGCGTTCAAGTCCTGCTGGGTCGCCTGCGCGGTCGCCAAGGTGGTCTGGGCTTGCGAGATGGCTGATCCCTGCATCCACCACAGTCCGGCGAGCCCGGCGAGGACGAGGACGAGCACGAAGATGGCTGCCTTGACG
>Ga0255776_10007054_pt1 | contig 11364 bp, 12 predicted proteins | sample 071ome_19_FD_179974 | JGI IMG/M metagenome (GOLD analysis project Ga0255776, IMG submission 179974) | Coastal salt marsh microbial communities from the Groves Creek Marsh, Skidaway Island, Georgia - 071413AT metaG (version 2) | ecosystem: Environmental > Aquatic > Marine > Intertidal zone >...
CTCCATCCAAAATCAAAAAAGGGCTAACCGAGAGGTTGGCCCTTTTTTATTGCTTAGTATTATCGATAGCGGACTGATTCGGGGAGTGTCGGCACTAACAAGACCTAAGGGTTCGAACCCCGCCGTCTCCACCAAATTTTGCCAACTGGCAGTATTTGATTCAGAGTTAACCTTGCAACTTAACTCCATCCAAAATCAAAAAAGGGCTAACCGAGAGGTTGGCCCTTTTTTATTGCTTAGTATTATCGATAGCGGACTGATTCGGGGAGTGTCGGCACTAACAAGACCTAAGGGTTCGAACCCCGCCGTCCCACCCAATTTTGCCAACTGGCAGTATTTGATTCAGAGTTAACCTTGCAACTTAACTCCATCCAAAATCAAAAAAGGGCTAACCGAGAGGTTGGCCCTTTTTTATTGCTTAGTATTATCGATAGCGGACTGATTCGGGGAGTATCGGCACTAACAAGACCTAAGGGTTCGAACCCCGCCGTCCCACCCAATTTTGCCAACTGGCAGTATTTGATTCAGAGTTAACCTTGCAACTTAACTCCATCCAAAATCAAAAAAGGGCTAACCGAGAGGTTGGCCCTTTTTTATTGCTTAGTATTATCGATAGCGGACTGATTCGGGGAATGTCGGCACTAACAAGACCTAAGGGTTCGAACCCCGCCGTCCCACCCAATTTTGCCAACTGGTAGTATTTGATTCAGAGTTAACCTTGCAACTCAACCCCATCCAAAATTAAAAAAGGGCTAACCGAAAGGTTGGCCCTTTTTATTAGCTAGCGTCCGACCGAGTCAATTCAGGATACGCAGGCGATCCTATAAATCATGAACCTTCGTACACTTCAAACTGTTCCCCGTCAAAGCGATAGAGCAACCTAGATAAGTTATGGTTATCGCCGCCATCAAACATGGATACTTGCTTTCTCAAATCATTGACTGCATCAGCGTCTTTATCAGAGCAGTATAAGACACAGTCTCGATGAACGAAGCCTACAATGGGTGAGGCACCAATGGCTTCGCTAAGCTGCTTCCAAAGGGCTGGGTACAATATTGTACAGGCTGCCATGGTATCGTCTGCCATCAAACGATGTACGGGCTCATCTTCTATCACTCTAAGCTGTTTCAAAACGGCCAAAGCAAATTGGTCTGCCTTCAAACGAATCCCGTCTAAATCCAAACCATAGTCTTTCGCAATTTTGGGTGTGATCGCGATGTACTGGTCACCCGCATCGATGGCGTAGGTGAGCAAAAGATCTCCCGCAATCTTTTCATGATAAGGTAAGTTTTCCTCAGTCATATTTTCCATCGTACTTAGCACACTAATGAAATTAGTATGCTTAATTCTTGGCACCACTTTAACCTGGCCTTTGGCAGGTCTCTGTTCTTTCTCGTCGCTCAACCAAACATGAGGAATCCATTTGCGGCTGATTGCTATAAAGAAAGCAAACTCGATCACTAATCCATAGGCAATTAACGCGAAAAATGTATGTTTAAAGTTTAAACCAACATGTTGGCATATTTCCCAAACACCAAAACCTAATGGAATCACCAAGATGAATATGGGCAATACTACCTTTAATCCCACCCTGGCGGCATTATCACAATGACCGCATTTAATTCGCGTAGGATTTGACGACATTAACACTGAGGCGAAGGTAAACCCTTTACCACATTGAGGACACGTTGAGGGCATAGATCACTCTCACAAAAAATACAGCCCGAATTTAAACGAAAAAGTTGGTGAAGAGCAATAACCTTATCATGTTTGAATAAGCCATCAAATTAAGCAGCTATTGCAGAATTAGGGATCTGTAAACAAACAATTGATGAATCCATTAATCCTCATTTTGAAAACTGAATCCGCGCGCTGTGCACTCTATCTGCACTCTATCTGCACTCTATCTGCACTCTATCTGCACTCTATATAGACTCTTACTAGCATGATTTATTAAAGAGTTAACTTTGCAACTTAACTCCATCCAAAATCAAAAAGGGCTAACCTATCGGTTAGCCCTTTTAAATCTTTCTGAATGCATTTGCTCATCAGGACAAAACAGAATCATCATGGCGCCATTCGTTTTCGCGCTATAAATGAAAATAGTAGCCCAGATAAAAACTCAAATGAATATGGATTCCGCCGTCTTCTTCCTCAAACGTGGTACCGTCACCCCATAATTCATCGTCTTCGGTTTTCTCTTTGTAAACCGGTATCATAATCCCGATCTGCCAACTGCGTTTCTTTTGTGTGCCAATCCATCGGCGCAGCCCTAAGTCGAGTTCAACGCCCTTGAAGCGACTGGAGCCGGATGTGGACGTCCATTCACCCTTTTCCGAGTTATAAGTCGAGACTTGCACTCCATTCTCTTGATACTCGCGATAGCTTAGACCCATCACTTTTTGCCATTGACTCTGCTCATGTCCAAAAAACCAATTCACACCGAGGCTGTAATTTAAAGGGGTAATAGGTTTTAGATTACTGATTCCTAAACCCATTGAGACATTCCAGGCTTCGCCGAATGATTTAGACACGCTCACACCACCATGACCGTATGGTTGGCCTAGTCCGACACCAACAGAGTAATCACTAGAAAAGGCGGAGAAAGGTACGCCCAAAAACAATAGGCTTAGAAGCAGTGTACGAGCAAAAACCATAAAAAATCCTTATTCCCGATGAAACCACGATCCAATGTGGACAAGAAAGCGTTCAGTAAGTATAAGCCCAAGACGATTCGAGATACACCTGGCCTTATTAGGTGCTCAGAATCAAACAGGTAGAACGTTTCATTTCGATCAAGTCGGTCAAAAGCCATACACGAAACCCGAACCCATTATTCTAGAATCACATCCACAGGTCGCTACAACGAAACCACGGGCTTCTGCTATCATACGCCTCTCATCTTTTACGGTTTACTGTCAGGTCATCGACTACGTGCCACACTTTCAGCTCAGAGATTATCAACAAGACGCCGTCGCGGCCACCCTCGCTCATTTTCGCAAGAGCAACGAATCTGCCGTCATCGTCTTGCCCACGGGGGCAGGAAAAAGCTTGGTGATCGCCGAGTTAGCCCGCCTCGCCAGACGAAAAATTTTGGTGCTCACTCATGTGAAAGAATTGGTGGAACAGAACCATCAAAAATACGAAAGCTATGGCCTGACGGCGGGCATCTTTTCGGCAGGATTAAAGCAAAAGGTCACCCATCATCAGGTCACCTTTGCCAGCATTCAATCGGTGGCACGAAATTTAGATCAGTTTCAACATGAGTATTCGCTCATCATTATTGACGAGTGCCACCGGGTAAACCTAGAAATCAATCAAAATACCCAAACGACTGCTGGTAAAGCCAACCCAACAACGCCCACGACCAATCAATATCAACAGGTCATCGCGCAACTGACACACACCAACCCCAACATCAAGCTGCTTGGGCTCACGGCCACGCCGTACCGGTTAGGGTTGGGCTGGATTTATCGACGCCATTACCGCGGTTTTGTACGCAGTGAACAGCCACGACCGTTTGAACATTGTATTTATGAGCTGCCGTTACGCTACCTCATTAAGCGCGGGTATCTCACCGAACCCAAATTAGTCGACGCCACCGTACTGCAATATGACTTCAGTAGTTTAAACGCGAACGTCAACGGCGAGTACAGCCCTAGCGAGTTAAATGCGTTACTCAACAAACACCATCGAGTCACGAAAGGTATAGTGGAGCAGGTATTAACATTAAGCGAAGACCGCCAAGGCGTGATGATTTTTGCAGCCACCGTCGAACACGCAAAAGAAATCTACAGCTACTTACCGGAAGACCGTAGCGCCCTCATCATCGGTGCCACCGACAGCCAAGAGCGGGATCAACGCATTCAAGACTTTAAAGACAGAAAGATTAAATACTTGGTCAACGTCTCTGTCCTCACCACTGGGTTCGATGCCCCCCACGTGGATATGATTGCCATATTGCGCCCCACGCAATCAGTCAGCCTGTATCAACAAATTATTGGCCGTGGACTGCGCTTAAGCCCAAACAAGCACGATTGCTTAGTGATGGACTACACTGGCAACGAGTTTGACTTATACCAACCCGAAGTGGGCGAAAAGAAACCCAACTCGCAAAGCAAGCCGGTTCAAGTGATCTGCCCCGCCTGCCAATTTCCAAATGTGTTCTGGGGCATCACCGACGACGACGGCGACCTGATCGAACACTACGGGCGACGCTGTCAGGGATTAGTGGATCATGATAACGGCGAGCGCACACAATGCGACTACCGTTTTGTATTTAAAGAATGCCCCCACTGCAACAGTGAAAACGACATCGCCGCGCGATCGTGTACCACCTGCCATAAGGTACTGGTCGACCCAGACGACATGCTTAAGAAGGCGCTGCAGCTAAGAGATTCTAAAGTCATTCGCTGCTCGGGCGTGAGCCTCAACACCGTCACTCCGGACCCGCGAAGCGGAAATGATCCGGAATCCATTAAACCCTGTAAACTGAAAATCACCTACCACGATGAAGACGGCGCAGAGTTAAATGAAACCTTTGATTTTTCAAAGCCTAATCAGGTGCATACCTTCAATCAGCTGTTTGCCAAACGCATCAGCCGCAACATCCTCAATAAGCTGAACGAAGTCAGCACACCGAACCACACCTACACGGTCGATACCCTAGAGCAGGCGCTCAAGCTCCATTTGATTTTTCCAAAACCGGATTTCGTCATCGCGAAAAAAGATAAGTACTACTGGAAGATCAAGAACAGAATATTCGATTACGAAGGGAGTTATCGGAAGGCCGAGCAATTGTGATCAAGGGGTAAAATCAAGGACTCTGACCCGAATGGCACTAAGTTAAGCTACTTTGCCATGAAAAATAGCAGTGAAATCTGGCTTGAGACAATATGAAGGCAGTGATATACGCTTGCACTCTTTTAGTAAACTGCCCTTAACTTAGTGCTATTCTACTCTGACCCCTTGATCTATTTTTTCTATAGGGACAGTCACTATAAGAAGAAAATCTGATTTTTGGTTTTCCGATACTTTCTCCCTATGGCTCGATCAACTGCTTTTAATTACCGTACCGTCATCCGTACAAGGAACGTATGATGACAAAGCCTCGACAACAACAGATTTGTGTAGAAGCCACTCCCTACTATCACTGCGTGTCTCGATGTGTACGTAAGGCATTTTTATGTGGAATGGATTGCGACACACAAACCAGCTACGAACACAGGCGAGGCTGGATTGAAGAGGAATTACTCAATCAAGCCCAAATATTTGCTATCGATATTGCAGCCTATGCAGTCATGTCGAATCACTATCACGTCGTACTGCATATCGATAAAGAGAAAGCTGAACAATGGTCGTTTGATGAAGTGATTGATCGTTGGCACACCCTTTACAAAGGCAACGCTTTAAGTCAGCGGTATCTCATAGATCCTAAGTTTACTGAAGCTGAGTTAGCTAAACTATCCGAGTTTGTGGAGAATTGGCGTGAGCGCCTGATGGATATTAGTTGGTTTATGAGACGAATTAACGAAAAGATCGCTCGCCAAGCCAATCTAGAAGATGGTTGCAAAGGTCATTTTTGGGAAAGTCGATTTAAGTCTCAAGCATTATTGGATGAAAAAGCATTAGCCGCCTGTCTCGCCTATGTGGATCTCAATCCAGTAAGGGCCAAAATGGCTAAGACGCCAGAGCAATCTGAATATACCTCTATCAAATCCAGAGCAGAAACGGCTAAAAACGCTCACACTCCCAATCACCCTAGGCAACAATCGAAAGAATTAATGCCTTTTGCAGGAAACCCAAGACAAGAGATGCCCTTTGGGCTGCCCTTCAAACTAACCGATTACCTTGAACTGGTAGAACTCACAGGAAGAGTGATTCGAGAAGATAAACGAGGCTATATCGAAAAAGACTTACCACCCATCTTACAGAGGCTTGGTATTAATTCAGAGAATTGGATTGAAATGACGCGAACATTTGAAACCAGCTTTAAAGATTTAGTCGGTAATCCAACCCTCATGGACACTGCCGTCGCTCTGCTCAATCGAAAACGACGACCCGGCATTCAAAACTGCCAAACCTTACTCGCTTAATGTCCTACCTAAACTAGACTACTTTTAAAGATTATCCTTATCTGTTGCTAGCCATGCCTGCAATTCTAAAATCGAGAGTTTTATTGTGTGAACGTACTGAAGTTTTACTTGGAATAAGCAATATTTGAAATGCTTTGGAATAAAATAATAAGTAATTCAGGAAGAACTAAGGATACCTTCTAACCGTGACTGTCCCTTTAATTTTCCAGGTAGATGCCAGCCCGGAAATAGCGGTGTCATGGTAAAATATCTGATATTTAGTTTCAGTTATTTTACCATTTAGAAGCATGCAAAAGAGGCTTAACTTAGTGCCATTCTACTCTGACCCCTTGATCGCTTGATCTCCCTTAAGAAAGAACTAAGGATATCTTCTAACTATGACTGTCCCTTTAATTTCCTGTGAGTGTCCCTTTTAATTTTATTTCAACTGCTTCTTTCCGTAAAAAAATCCAACCTAGATTTCCTTTGCAATCACTTAAATCACAACATTTAAAACTATAAAAGGACAATTTACTTCCTTTGTCGTGGCTCGATATGAACTCAGCTTCAATATCCTCAAAACTTTCTTTTTCTTCATCACTAGGATCATTGAAGAATATAATTCTCATTTCAAATACATCATCTTCAAAATTAACGGAGACCCCTGCAACATTCATTGTGATCTCTCCAATCAATAGATTGCTTAGAACTAATCTCCGACTCTCTAGAAACTCCATTATTTTGTTGGCCTCGCAGGTACAATATGGACACCACTATTACTGTACTTAATGGTAAAGTTTGTAGTTGGCCCTACTAATTTACCATTTTCAAAATAATTTCCTATTATTTTATTTGTAGAAATACGCTCTACGGAACCTGCAGACCCTAGCGGCTTACTATTTACAGACTTACCTGTCGAACCAGCATATTTATTTACTAAGGACTGAACATCCAGACCCTCAGATAAAGTACTTCTTTTCATTTTTAAGTTAGCAATTTTAAACTCATTAGTTCCAATAACATGCTTGTTTTGAGCTCCCTTCTTTATGCTTAGATTGGGAATTACACCCTCAGCAAATTTCTTAGCAGCTACTTTATTAAGACTTGATAAGCCTATTTTTGATAGAAAAGTGCTAAATATTGATGAAAGTTTCGTCGAAACCTGAATAGAAGCACCTCCAGCCGGCAAGGCGGCTATAGTTCTTGGGCCATCATGTTTAATAGTTCTGACAATCTTTTCCCAAGTGCTTCTTTCAGGTGTATCAGGAGCAGCAGCACATTCATTACAGATAATTGGTGCATCCGTGTTCGGATTAGTCCCTATCATCCTCGCCATACCTAGAAGGTCGACAAATAAAACCGGATTATTCCCCTATACTGATACACATTACATTCAATAATGCTATCAATACACTTCTCCATCTCCGCTGCAAACAGCGGGTCCGGTGAAATAAATCGCGTAGAGACAGGATCGTAATAACGGGCTTCAAAGTACATTAACTCCGAAGCGTCACGTTCTTTTGCGCTGAAGCCGTAAGGTTGTAACTCACTGTTTTGTGCGTTGGCGGGGGCACCGTAGGGTAGGTATTGCGAACCCTGTTTGACGACACCGTTTTCATCAGTGGTCAGCGCCACACTGCCAAGGTGGTTGTTGTGAATAAAATATTTAACGCTGTTGATGCCGCCCGCTTGGCTGATCACTTGGTAGCGGGGGCTGTGAATCCAATAGGTTTGGTTGGGTTGGATCTGGGTTAGCGTGTTCGGTACACCGGTCGCGAGCAGGCTCGCTCGTACAGAGTCGTTGTCATTTGCGCGCGAGCGCCCTCCCACAGGGGTTGATCAAGGACTCCGACCCGAATGGCACTAAGTTAAGGGCAGTTTACTAAAGGAGTGCAAGCGTATATCACTGCCTTCATATTGTCTCAAGCCAGATTTCACTGCTATTTTTCATGGCAAAGTAGCTTAACTTAGTGCCATTCGACTCAGACCCTTTAAACACCTTGACCATAGCCCCATCCCATATGGGCCGGCGTCTAGCGCCAATACTCATAAGAAGCATTCCAAACCCATGCGATTAGTTATTAACATCCTGTTATCGGCCTTTGATTTGCCTTAGAGTAAGATGTGGGATCAACTATACTTCTGATAATCTTGCGTCGGAGTGCTCCATGCCGTTCAAATTGACCGCCTTGATATTGCTCTTCTTCCACGCCATCGCCTGGGGCAGCAACAACGACCGCCTGCATCTATCAGTAGGCATTGATCTTTGGCCCGGATACTACCCCGTCATTCTTGCTCGTCAGCTAGGCTACTTCGATGAAGCCGGTTTATCCGTCAATGTGGTCCTACCCGAAGCCACCGACAACATGCTCAAAGATTTCCAAAGTCAAAAGCTCGACCTGGTGTGTGTCGCGATGGGGGATGCCTTTGCCCTAAAAAAGGATGCCCCCAATCTGAAAGTAATCATGATCACCGATGAGTCCGCCGGTGGTGATGCGCTAATGGCTAAAGACCCATCATTGGATCCCTTAAAAGGTAAAAAGATTGGAACCAACCTGAATGGCTTTGGTGAGATATTTTTAGAAGCTTTTTTAAAGACAAAAGGGCTGACTCGTAATGACGTGACCCTAGTTCATCAAGAAGCGGCTGGCGCCATTCACTATCTTCAAGACGGCCGCGCGGATGTGGTACACACTTGGGAACCCTATGTAACTGAAATTATTAGCTACCACGTGGGTGAAATTGTATTCGATAGTCGCCAGGACTCATTCCTGATGCGTTAATCGCAAACGGCCATGCCATCGAAAAGAAAAGCGAGGCCTTAACTCGCTTTGTAGCCGCGTGGCAACGTGCCATCGCTTGGTGGCTCGACAACCGTCGCAAGGGAGACCGAATCATAGAGGAGGAGCTACTGTTTATGCCAGGTTCAGTCAACCTAGAGCAGGTTAGACTGTATAATCTTTCGGATAACATCGCGGCGTTTTCGCAACTAGGTCAAAAATCACTTTACCCCACAGCTAAAATCTATCTCGATTACTTTAAGAAGAAAGGCGTGCTGGACCCTAGATACAAAGTAAGCGATTTCCTAGATCGCCAGTTTTTACATCAATAGCCACTGACCGTTATACGATCTTCTCATTTAACGATGTATTTTGCATATCCTACCAAGAGGGTTATGGTTTAATCGTCTTAAACTTTCTTGCCCCATTCTTAATGCTCGCATAATCTTCAAAGAGTGCCCTATCGGTGATCCTCTTATGAGCCGCTTTATTATCTTATTCTGCTTACTCGCCGTAACCGTAAAAGCCGATGTCACCGCGGTAACCATCTACGTAGACCGAAATTACGCGCCGTTAAGCTACGGCCACGAATATGATGTAAAAGGATTTTATAACGACATATTAAAGCTTGCATTTTCGCGCATGCCGGAATACCACGTGAATTTAAAAGCCGTTAACTGGGAAGAAGGTCGCCGATTAGTAGAGCAAGGTGAAGGGTTCGCCTTAGCACCGGCCTATTACCATGGCCACGATTGGAAATACCTTTACCCCTATTCTATTCCCATTTATTCCGAACGAGTCAGTGTCATTTGCGCTCGATCGGCAGTAGCACGTGTCAACATGAGCTGGCCCAGCAGCTTTATCAATAAACGCATTGGCAGTGTGAAGGGCTATGATGGTTGGGGCGGTGAAGAATTCAGGGTACTCGTCCGTCTCGGTAAGGTCGCATACAAAGAAAGCAGCACCATGAATGCTTTGGTTCAGGCGTTATCCAAACGTGAAGTGGATTGCATACTGGCAGAAGAGAATGTTTTTATTGCGCAAGTTCTAAGGCAAAAACTCGCACGCGATGATTTTCTTACGGCGGCCACCGTAGGGTTTGATCATGTGTACATCGGTTATTCAAAAGTGTTTTTAGAACACCACGCAGATAAGGTGTATTTGGATTTCATGCAGGCTTTTGACAATGAAATATTCAAAATGCAAAAAGCCGGAACCATAGACGAATTAAAACAGCACTACCTTAAAATTGAATAGCATGACGGGTTTCCCATTCTGTGCTTTGGTACTGAGCGGTGAAGCACCTTGCCCCTTGATGCTATCGAACCAAGCGGCGGCTGTGCCAGTAGGCGTCTTTCCAATAGGGGTTATCGAGTCGTGAAATCATCACGCCCCTAGAACTGGACGCATGCATAAATTGTTTTCGGCCTAAGTAAATGCCAACATGGCGTTTTTTAATGCCGGTATCGAAAAACACCAAATCCCCTGGGGTTAACTCAGTCAACTCTACCACGACACCTTTTTGTGACTGATATTCTGTAGAGCGAGGCACACGTACACCAAAAACATCGGCAAACGTTAAATACACGAGCCCCGAGCAGTCGACGCCCATTTTGGATAAGCCCCCATCACGGTGAGGCACCCCTTTCCACTGACCATAGGCCGCCATTAAGCGGCTGCGCACATCCTGTGTATTATGCATATTTACTGGTGGTTTGGCTTGAGCCATAGCGCTGGGTTGACTGGCTGGCACGCTCGCACAGGCCACCAGATAAAGCACCAGCACACATAACAATGGCATCTTTAACCACATAAGACATCAGCCCATTCGATTTCAACAATATTGAGTATTATAGCGTTTAGGCAGTGAAGAGACAGGGCGAAAAATGAGAAGCGCCCGACAAATGCCGGGCGCGATCATAAATATGGCGAAGGTATCTATATTTATTTTTCTTTAAACAAGGCCTGTACCGTGGCAAAACACTGCACATTCCTCGTACCACTAAGGTTAGTTTGAAGAACACTGCCTCTAAACTTGTCGAGCAAAAATGACGCTGAATGCACGGTGTAGTCATTATTTCGGCTGGTCAACCAAAAATCTTTTTTATATAAAAATGCGGCTTCGGTTCGACATCGCTTTGCGATTTCCTCTTGGGTGGGCGCCACGGTAATGCCATTCAGATAGCGAGTCTTATACTCCATCGTGACGTTACAACCGAACTGAGACAGTGTTTTATACAGTCGTGGAGTGATAATGTCTCCTTCACGGTATCGCATGTCAGCCACGAGGCCAGACGGGCAATTTAGAACCCCAGAAGTCGGTATCTCCGTATCCACCACGCCCGTTGTTGGAAAGCCATTGGCTTCATCCTGCGGGATGGGCCGAGTACAACCGACCAGCCCGATCAGAATCATCGACGTGGTGATGAGCCGCTTGCTGTTTTGTAATGCTTTTATGTGTCGTTTCATGATGTGTCCTTTTATCAATGAACGTTAAATAAAAAAGCACC
>Ga0255776_10007060_pt1 | contig 11356 bp, 9 predicted proteins | sample 071ome_19_FD_179974 | JGI IMG/M metagenome (GOLD analysis project Ga0255776, IMG submission 179974) | Coastal salt marsh microbial communities from the Groves Creek Marsh, Skidaway Island, Georgia - 071413AT metaG (version 2) | ecosystem: Environmental > Aquatic > Marine > Intertidal zone > Salt...
CGAGCCCGCCGTGGCCGCCACCAATGAGCCCACCAGTGCAACAACCAGACCAAAAGCCAAAACGGGCTTGCGTCCGACGCGATCAGACCATGGCCCGTAGATAAGTTGCAGGCCGCCGTAGGTCACCACATAGGCACTGAACGTGAGTTGCACCTGGCCCTGGCTTGCGCCAAGCAGTTCGCCCCACTCTTGCATCGAGGGCAGGGCGATCGCCATGGCCAGCAGACCGAAGACGACTTGAGCGATGAGGTTGGCAACAATCATGGGGTGCCGCAAAGGGAAGGTAGTGGATTCTCGCAGGTTCCTCGGGCAGGTATCGCGCTAGACTGCAGCCCTCCCATTGCCCAGTCCATGCCATGACCACCCACCGCGAATCAACCGGCGTTTTGGCGCCATTCCGCCTCAAGAGTTTTCGCTTGCAATGGGCGGGTGACCTGGCGGCGTCGTGGGCGTTCGAGATGGAAATGCTGATGCTGGGGTGGTTTGTGCTGGTGCAGTCGGGCTCGGTGCTGGCGCTGGCTGCCTTTGGTGCGTTGCAGTATGCGGGGTCGTTGTTTTCGCCTTTGGTGGGGGTGTTGGGCGATCGGGTGGGTTACGCCAAGTTGTTTTGGCAAACACGTTTGTTTTATGGCTTGTTGGCGGCGGTGATTTGGCTTATGGCGCTAACCGATACCTTAACTTACGGTTGGGTGCTGCTGGCCGCTGGTATCAGTGGTGCGCTGCGCCCATCGGACATGGTGATGCGCTACGTGGTGATCGCCGAGCACCAGCCGCCTGCGCAACTCATGGGTGCTTTGGGCGTGGCGCGTGCCACGTTTGATTCAGCCCGCATTGTGGGCGCCTTGTTGGGCACTGGGGCGGCGGCGGTGGTGGGTTTGCCGATTGCTTATACCGTGGTGGTGGCGCTTTATGTCATCAGTTTCTCGCTGACGCGGGCCATTCCCGACGCCGGCGTTCCACGCCCAGGTATGCCAGCCGGCGTGCCGGTGCAGGCCCATCTGGCCTCGATTGGCCGAGACCTTTTGACGGCGGTGGGTTATGTGTGGCAGCGGCCGTTGTTGCGCGTGGCGTTTGCGCTGGCGTTTTTGGTGAACCTATTGGCTTTTCCGTTCTACTTGGGTTTGCTTCCGTACGCTGCCAAGCACGTGTTCGCGTTGGGGCAGCAGGGTTTGGGTTGGCTAAGCGCAAGTTTTGCGTTGGGGTGTTTGCTGGGCTCGATCACGCTTAGCCTGACGGCAGCGCGTTGGCCAGCCAAACACACCATGGTGTGGGCCACTTTGCTTTGGTTCGTTCTGGGGGTGGTGTATGCGCTCAACACCGAGTGGCGGGTGGCCGTGGGGTTGTTGGTGGCAATCGGGTTTGTCTCCAACATGTGCCTTACGCCGTTGGCGGCGGTGATGTTGCGCGGGGCCGAAGCCACGCATCGCAGCCGGGTGATGGGGCTGCGGATGCTGGCCATTTGGGGGCTGCCGATTGGGCTCACCGCGGCAGGTTCCTTGGTGAGCTGGTTGGGCTTTGGCGCAACGGCGTTGGCCTATGCCGGTGTGGGGCTGGCGTTGAGTGCGGCCATCATGGTACGCTGGCGTCATGTGTTGCAATAAAACCAGTCGGTGTGCCGGCTGCCCCCTGTCATGAGCCAAACGCCTACGTCCGCCCAAGCCGCAGCCGATGCGTCGCCAACCGCCTTGCCGATTTTGGAGCAGCGCCGACTCGAGGCCAACATACTCAAGCACGTGTACGAGGTTTTGCTTGAACAAGTGGGGCGTGAGCAGGCGCGCCAATTGATCGACCGCATCGTGCGCCAAGCGGCCGTGGCCCAAGGTGCAGCGTTTGCGCAAGCGCTGGGACGCGCGCCCACACTGCAAGACTTTGCTGACATCTTGCCCAACTGGACCCGTGAAGACGCGCTGCGCATTGACACATTGCACGCCAGTGCCGATCGGCTGGATTTCAACGTAACCCGCTGCCGTTACGCCGAGATGTACCAAAGCATGGGCTTGGGTGAGTTAGGGCCGCTGCTGTCGTGCAACCGTGACGGCAGTTTTTGCACCGGCTACAACCCAAACATCAAGCTCACGCGCACCCAAACGCTGATGCAGGGCGCCACACATTGCGATTTTCGCTACCGGCTTACGGATTCGTCGGCTGATTCAGCGTCTTAAAGTCGGCGCGCTCCAGCCACCATGAGGTGGCAGCGCCAAACACCAACCCCCAAAATGCGGCACTGATGTTCCAAATGGGCAAGTCGGCCACGGTGACCAAAAAAGTAACCAAGGCGCCCAGCGTAAAGCGGTGACTAAACGCGGCGACAAACGCACCCTGCAGCACGCGGATCATGGCCAAACCACCAAGCGTGGTAATAAACGCCGCCGGGGTGGCCAACAGCGCTTGGGTAAACAATGGTGCCGCAGCACCAAAGCCAATCGCCAGCAGGCCAACCACGATGCCGCCGGTCCATTGTGTGTCTTTGGCTACGCCGTTGGTTAAAACGGCGTTCACCGGCCCAGTCAGGCAGGTGCTAACCGAACCCACACAGGCCGATAAGATGGACCATACGCCACAGGCTGAGGTAATGGCGTTCACCGGCGGCTCGTGTTTGGCAGCCCGCAAAATGCCAATCCCCATACCGTTTTGCACCACCAGCACCGTGATCGACAACGGAATCACCAACTCCACCATGGCGCGCCACGACCACACCGGCATGGTCCATACCGGCTGCGCCCAGGCGGAGTCGCCAAATGTGGGCTGGTAGTCAGCAGCCAGCAGCAGCACCCCAATGCCAACCAGCAGGGCGCCAATAATCGGTGGCAGGCGTTCGCCCCACGCCTTGTTTGCCGAAAGCACCAAAAAAGTAAGCGTCATGCTTCCGGCCAGCAGCCAATCTGCGTGCAAGCCACGCACCACGTCCAAACCAAACTTTAAAAAAACGCCGGCCACCATGGCCATAACGATGGGCATGGGCAACCATGCCATGACCCGCTTAACATAGCCCGACAAACCAAGAACCAGCATAAGCGCACCGGTTACAAAATACGCGCCAATGATTTCTGCAAAGCTAAGGTGCTGCAACGCCGGCCCAATCAGCACCGCCCCTGGAATCGTCCAGTAAAACGCCAGGGGTTGCCGGTAACGCCAGCACGCCCACAGGGTGAGCCAGCCGTTGACGAAGAACGCCCCAAACACCCAAGATGCCAATTCGGCAGCGCTTAAGCCGCCTTGTGTACCAACCGCCAAAATAATCGCCAACGGGCCGGTGCACGAATACAAAAAGCCCACCATGCCGTTGAACAGCTGCGCTCGCCCCAGACCTTGGGTGAGCATGGATACGCCGGTGCTGGGGTTTGCGGGGGCTTCTATTGGTACCACGTTTTGCCTCAAAAAAAAAGGGGGCCAAGCCCCCTAGCATACGCCAAGGCCCGCCAGTTACTCTTTACCAAAGAGACGGTCTAAAAAGCCCGGCTTGACCGCAGGCGGGGCGGGGCGCAGCGTGCTGGCCGGCGTGGGCCTGGGCTGGCTGGCCTGCGTGGTGCGGGTGTTTTGCTGCTTCATGAAGCGATTCAACACGTCGGACGCACCATGGGTGTGTTGAATATCGTTGATGCGCGGCGCTTTGGGCGCTTGAACCCGTTTGCTCACTTGGCGTTGACCGGCGTCGGCAACGGCGTGGCCAAAGCCCATGAATGAATGGCCCGCACCATCCGGCAGATCGATCAGATAGCCTTTTTCAAACAAGTTACGTGCTTCGTTGCTGGTCAGTATGGGCGGCGCCAACAAAAAGCTGATGGGGAACCGTTGTTGGGTAAACAGTGGCTCAATCATGGCCGGATCGTCCACGCGGCTGGGACAAATCACCAGCTGCGGCGCCAGTCGCGTGGTGGTGTCAAACACCCAGTGCAAACGATGCAAAAAGGTAATGGTGGCTGCAACCTCAATGGCCGACAACGACACAGGCGTGAGCACCAAGTCGTAGTCGTAAAGCATTTCTTCGTCGGTGGCGTCGGTCCAGGTGAGGTCGGCAATCACCACATCGCTGGCCTGCGCGGCGTGTCGCAAGTGGGTGCGCCCTTCGAGCAGGGCGCGTTTTTTGCCCAAATTCACCGGCAGCGGATGGTGTTGCACCACCACACCCAGCGGTGCGCTGCGATTCACCCACGAGCTGGAGGAGCCGTGCGGGTCAAAGTCGATCAGGGTGGTGCCGAGGTTTTTGTTTTTACGAAAAAACGCGGCAAGGTTGGCAGCAATGGTGCTTTTGCCAACCCCCCCTTTTTGGCTGGTGACCAGAATTTTTAGGGTTTGCATGGGAGCTAATTTTTGTTTTTAATCATTGCATTATGCGAATAAAGCAAAGCGTTGTCTAGGTTCCAGGTGCGACCAAAACAACAGGCATAATGCGGGGGGTCAAGCGGCCTCGGTGGTGAAATTGGTAGACACAGCAGACTTAAAATCTGCCGCCTTTAAACGGGCGTACCGGTTCGATTCCGGTTCGAGGCACCAACTTTGATGGGCACCAGTCGCCCGATTCAGTGCCGCTCTCGTGGCAGTCGCCAGGTTGCACCCCAGCAAATCAGCAGCATCAGTGCCGAGCCCAGCAAGGCAAACAACAGCCCGCCTTGTTGATACAACAGGCCCGACAGCAGCGTGCCGCCAAAGCGCCCTAAGGCGTTCGCGGCGTAGTAAAAACCCACGTCTTCGGCGGCTTTTTCTGAACCGGCATAGGCCAGCACCAAATAACTGTGCACCGAAGAGTTCACCGCAAACGCCACGCCAAAAGCCGCCAATCCGATCAGTACCCAAAGCAGCTCGTTCGCCACTTGCTGCCACAGCGCCACGGCGATCAGCAGCGGAATGGTGGCCAGCACAAACGACCAACCTCGTGCCGCTGGCACCTCGGTGGCCAAGCCATCTGGGCTGCGTTTAACCAGTTGCGGCGCCAAGGCTTGAACCAATCCGTAGCCTATCGTCCAGCACGCCAAAAAACCACCCACCATCGCAAAGGTCCAGCCCGCGGCATACAGGTACACGGGCAAGCCCACCACAAACCACACATCGCGTGCGCCAAATAGCATCACCCGTGCGGCGGCCAAAGCGTTGATCCCGGAGTTTTTGGCAAACAGCTCTTTGGCCGACCCCGAGGCCTTGGCTTTGCCCATCATGCTGGGCAGCGCCAACACCACGGCCAATAACACGGCCCCCAACAGCGCCGCCATGGTGAGCAAAGAGCCGGTAAAGCCCAGCCACTGCAACAGCACGCCGCCGATAAAAAAGCCCACGCCTTTCATGGCGTTTTTGCTACCGGTGAACCAAGCAACCCACTGAAAAAGCTGCCCCGAGCCCGCGCCCTGCGCTTGCGATTGGGTAATTTTGATCGCTGATTTGCTGGCGGTTTTGGTTAGGTCTTTGGCCACACCGCAAATACCCTGCGCCAACACCACCCAGGTGACCGACAAGGCTGCTGTCCAGGTTGGATCCAGCCGTGAAAGCAGCAAAAACCCAAGCATTTGCGTGGACAAGCCAATTGTGAGCATGCGGGTGATACCAAAGCGTGTGGCCAACCAGCCACCAACCAAATTGGCAACCACGCCAGCGGCTTCGTACAACAAAAACAAAAACGCCAACGTAAACGGTGAGTAGCCGAGCTGGTAAAAGTGCAGCAGCACCAGCATGCGCAAGGCGCCATCGGTGAGGGTGAAGGCCCAATACGCTACCGTAACAATTAAGTAGTGCCGCATGGTCAGAGCGGTGGCTAGATGCCAACCTCTTGCATATGACAGGCCAGGTCCACCATTCGGCAGGCGTACCCCATCTCGTTGTCGTACCAAGCATAGAGCTTAAGCAAGGTGTTGTCTGTGACCATGGTTGAAGGTGCGTCAACAATTGCGCTGCGGGTATCACGAGCGTAATCGGCGCTCACCAAGGGCAAGCTCTCATAGCCCAAGATACCGGCCAAGGGCCCAGCTGCGGCTTGGGCAAAGAGGGCGTTGATTTCGTCCGCGCTGGTGGGGCGCTGGCACTCAAACACGCAATCGGTAAGCGACGCGTTAAGCACCGGTGCGCGTACCGCATGGCCGTTGAGTTTGCCCTTGAGCTCGGGGTAAATGAGCGCAATTGCCGTGGCGCTGCCGGTTGTGGTGGGCGCAAGACTAAGCATGGCACTGCGTGCGCGGCGTAAATCTTTGTGCGGCGCATCAACCACCACGTTGGTATTGGTTGGGTCGTGAATGGTTGTGATTTGGCCGTGTTTAATGCCCACGTTTTCGTGCACGACTTGCACCAACGGTGCCAAGCAATTGGTGGTGCAAGAGGCTGCCGTAACAATACGGTCTCGCGTGGGTTCGTATTGCATGTGGTTCACGCCCATGACCACGTTGAGTACACCACCGGTTTTTACCGGGGCTGCCACCATTACGCGTTTGGCTCCTTGGTCAAAGTGGCCTTGCAGGGCTTCTGGGGTTAAAAACTTGCCGGTGCAGTCGAGCACCATGTCAACACCCAAGTCCCCCCATGGAATTTGAGCGGGTGTGGCGTGCGCCGAAAAGCTGAGCGTGCGCCCGTCGATGGCAAGGGTTTGATTGTCTGGTGCCTCAATGTTTGCCTGCCAACGACCTTGCACCGAGTCAAACTTTAATAAATGCGCCGTGGCTTGCGCCCCGCCTTTGATCTCGTTCACGTGCACCACTTGCAGTCGATTGTGCTGACGGGGGTCGTCTTGAGGTCTTTGCGCGGCCCCGGTAGCTGCACGCACTATCAGCCGGCCAATGCGGCCCATGCCATTGATTCCAACTCTCATCATGCAATCTTTCAAAGAAAAGCCGCCCACTGGGCGGCTTACTTATCAAATCCAGTGGAACATCAGTTCTTTACCTGCGTCCACACCTTGCTCTGGATGTAATCCGTGGCTGAGTCAGGCATGGCAACGTAATCAAGCTCGTCGGCAATCTTGTCGCCCGCGTCGGTCCACGCCCACTTAAAGAAGTTCATCACCTCCTTGGAACGCTCGGCGTCCGCGGGGTTTTGATACATCAGAATAAACGTGGCGGTGGTGATTGGCCAGCTGTTGGCGCCAGGCTGGTTATTCAGCGACAACGCCATGCCTTTGGCAGCGGACCAATCGGCGCCGGCCGCAGCAGCTGCAAAGTTATCGGCACTGGGCGCAACGAATTTACCTTCACGGTTTTGTAGCAAAGCCACTGGCAGTTTGTTGACCTTGGCGTAGGCATACTCCACATAACCGATCGAATACTTGATCTTTTGCACATTCGCGGCCACGCCGGCGTTGCCCTTGCCACCCACCGAGGCAGCGGCCGGCCACTTCACGGCTTTACCCGCGCCCACTTTGTCTTTCCAGCTGGGCGACACTTCGCTGAGGTACTCGGTGAAAGTGGCTGTGGTGCCCGAGCCATCGGCGCGGTGCGAAATCGTGATCTTTTCATTCGGCAACGCCACACCGGGGTTTAGGGTGGCGATTTTTGGGTCGTTCCACGCTGTGATTTCGCCCAGGAACAACTGCGCAAGAACGTCACCGCTCAGCTTTAACTGACCGCTCGGGAGCCCCGGCACGTTATAAATTGCGACAACCCCACCAATGACCGCCGGGAACTGGATCATGCGGTTCTTCTCAACCTCGTCGCCCTTCATGGGCGAGTCAGTCGCACCGAAGTCCACCGTCTGGCGTTTGATTTGCTTGATGCCGCCTGAGGAGCCAATGCTCTGGTAGTTGATTGCCTTACCCGTTGCGGCCTTGTAGGCCTCGGCCCACTTGAAGTAGACCGGAGCGGGGAAAGACGCACCTGCACCTGTGGCCGTTTGGGCGGTGGCCACTGAGGCCACAACCAGCACGCTAGCTACAGCTGCGATTTTGAACACTGAGGTCATGTTTACCCTTTGCAGTTTGGTTGAAACAACAGATTGGAACTGTAGAGAGCACGCGTGACATGAACATGAAGGTTTTATGACAGTTTGATGACAAGTTGGCACGGGTATCAAGCGCAGAGCAGTGGGTTGGGTTATTGCCCCATTCGGGGGAAGCGGGTGGCGGTGAGGTTGACGTGCACAGGCGTTGGGCTGTTTGCTCCATGCAGGGCTGGACCTAAAAAATGATTGCGTCATCGCCTCTCGGCCAGGGTTTTGCGCCATTCGAGCGCTGCGATGGAGTAAAGTCATCATCTTCCCTGCAAGTAATGGAAAAATGAAAGTTCAAAGGCGGTCTTTTATTGGTGCGGTGGCCAGTTTGCCTTGGGCTTCGACGTGGGCCAGGCCCACGACCGATTGGCAGGCGTGGGTTGATCAGGCTCGTGGGCAAACGGTTTACTTCAATGCCTGGGCCGGTAGTGAGGTCATCAACCGTTACATTCAGTGGGCCGGGCAACAGCTGGCTCGTCGGTACAGTGTGAAATTGGTGCACGTCAAAATCAGCGATGCCGCCGAGGTGGTGCAGCGCTTGCGTACCGAGCGTGCCGTGGGTCGAGGCGCCGGGCAAGGCAGTGTGGATTTGGTTTGGATCAACGGCGAGAACTTTGCTGCCCTTAAAGAGCAGAACTTGCTGTTTGGCCCGTTCGCGCAGCAACTGCCGCACTGGCAATGGGTTGACGTTGCGGGTAAGCCCAGTGTCACCGTTGATTTTGCGGTACCAACCGAGGGTTATGAAAGCCCTTGGGGCATGGCACAGCTGACTTTTTTTGCCGATGCCCGGCGTTTGCCCACGCTGCCGCAAAGCATGGCCGATTTGTTGGAGCTGGCCCGAGCCAACCCAGGCCGTATCACCTACCCCAGGCCGCCCAATTTTCACGGCACCACATTTGTAAAACAGGCATTGCTGGAGTCGGTGCCGGAACGCGCGGTCTTGCTTAGGCCGGCTGATGCAACCCAATCGGCGCAGGCGTTGGCCGGGCTTTGGCGCTACCTTGATGCGTTGCATCCCCACCTTTGGCGCCAAGGGCGGCAATTTCCGCAAAATCAAGGGGCGCTAAGGCAAATGGTCACAGACGGTGCATTGCTACTGGGGTTCACTTTTAATCCCAACGAGGCTGCCAATGAAATCGCCGCAGGCCGCATGGCCAAGCAGGTGCAAAGCTGGCAGTTTGCGCAAGGCACACTGGGTAACACACACTTTGTGGCCATACCAGCGAGCGCCCCCCATGTGGCAGGGGCGCAGGTGGTTGCCAACTTTTTACTCTCGCCCGCGGCGCAGGCGCACAAGGCCAATCCAACCGTTTGGGGGGATCCCACGGTGCTCGACGTGCCGCGTTTGCCGCCAGACGAGCGCGCGCGGTTTGCCAACGTCAGCCTGCCCGGGCAGGTGACGCAACCGGCGCCGTCGCTGCTTGAGCCGCACCCATCGTGGGTGCGGGTTGTGGAGCAGGGTTGGGCCGAGCGATACGGACGTTAATGAACGCAACCGGCCCGTGGCGACCGCGTTGGTCGCTGGGAGTGGGGGGTGTGGTGCTGGGGTTGGCGCTTGTGCCGCCGCTGGCGGTCACGTGGCTGGCGCTGTTTTGGTGGCCGTCAAGTGGTGCGTGGCGTTCTGCATGGGCGCATCCATCTTTTTTTACAGCATTGCAGCACACCTTGGTGAGTGCCGTGTTGGCCACGACCTTGGCGTGGCTAAGCTGCGCAGCTTGGTGTCGGTGGATCATGTTGCAGCGTCGGGTTGGCCGAGCGCATTTGGGGCTACCTACCATTTTGGCCATGCCGCATTTGGCTTTTGCAGTGGGCGTAGCGCTGTGGCTGGCGCCCAGTGGCTGGTTGTTGCGCCTGGTGTCGCCTTGGGCCACAGGCTTTGAGTGGCCGCCCAACTGGAGTACCACGCAGGATCCATGGGGCCTCAGCCTGACGGCGGTTTTATGGCTAAAAGAAGCGCCATTTTTGTGCTGGGTCGCGGCCGCGCATATGCAGCACCATACCCACCGGCAAGATTGGGCACGCGCGTTGGTGGTCGCGCAAACCATGGGGCATAGCCCGGCGCGTGCTTTTGGGGTGGCGGTTTGGCCGCAGTTGGCGCAGCGCTTGCGCTGGGCGCTGCTGGCGGTGTGGGCCTATGGGGTGTCGGTGGTGGATGTGGCCTTGGTTATGGGCCCAACCAATCCGCCCACACTCTCGGTGCTGGCGTGGCAATGGCTGCACCAGGGCGACCCTCAGCAGCAGGCCATGGGCGTGGCCGCTGCTTGGGTGGTAGCCGCCTTGGCGTTGGCGCCTATGGCATGGTGGTGGTGGGGGCGGGCTGCGCGACTCGGCACAGCGCGCATCGGTGCCACCGTGGGCGCATGGACTCCGTCGTTCTTTGCTCTGCGCCATGGGGCATGGCTATATGCCGCGGTTTGGGTGGCCTTGGCCTTGGGCAGTGTGATGGGCCCGTGGCCATTCCCCTATTTATGGCCAGCAAGTTGGAGCCAGGCGGCGTGGCTTGGCGTATTTGAGGCCAGCGACACGCTGACCGATACGGTGTCGCTGGCGGTGGGTGCCGCCAGTTTGAGCGTGGCATTTGTGGTGCTATGGCTGGAATGCGTGCCGCGCGGTTGGCAGCGTCACTGGCAATGGTTGTTGTGGCTGCCGCTGGTGATACCTCAGGTATTTTGGGCCATGGGGTTGTACGGGTTAGCCTTGCTCGCGGGAGCTGAAGGTCAGTGGTGGGCGGTTTGCGTGGCGCATTCGGTCATGGCCCTGCCATACGTTTGGCTGGTGCTGGGCCCGGCCTGGCAGCGGGTACCAGGGCACCATGCGGCGGTGTTGGCCACCCTGGGGCGAACCGCGTGGGCCTACCGTTGGCACGTCAAGTGGCCCATGCTGGTGCCCGCATTGTGCGTGGCGTGGGCAATTGGCTACGCGGTAGGGCTGGCGCAGTACCTGCCAACCTTGGCGGTGGGGGCAGGCCGGTTATCAACCGTTACCACCGAGGCGGTTAGCTTAAGCGCGGGCGGGCAGCGCGCCGTGGGTAGCGCGTATGCTTTGGTTCAAATGTTTTTGCCTTGGTTGGTATTTGTTTTGGCGGGCTGGGCCGCGCGCGCGCGCCGAATCCCGGGGGTGGTTGCATGAACCAGCCGGGCTTGTGGGTGCAGCTCGATCACCTCAGCGGGCCGCAGCGTACGCTGTTACAGCACCTGAAGTTTGGCGTTGAACCAGGCCAGTGCCTTACCTTGATTGGGCCCAGTGGCGTGGGCAAAAGCGCCTTGTTGGCCGCCATTGCCGGCACGCTTGACATGCTCGCCGCCGACGACACCCCACCGCTGCGCTGTCAAGCGCAGGTGTGGCTTAATGGTCGATGCATCAGCGGCGTGCCGTGTCACCAGCGGCGGGTGGGCTTGGTGTGGCAACACCCTACATTGTTTGCTCACTTAACGGTCGCGCAAAACCTGTTGTTGGC
>Ga0255776_10007063_pt1 | contig 11353 bp, 10 predicted proteins | sample 071ome_19_FD_179974 | JGI IMG/M metagenome (GOLD analysis project Ga0255776, IMG submission 179974) | Coastal salt marsh microbial communities from the Groves Creek Marsh, Skidaway Island, Georgia - 071413AT metaG (version 2) | ecosystem: Environmental > Aquatic > Marine > Intertidal zone >...
CTTATAATCACCTTCTGTTAGGCATGAGCGAGCACCTGGCAGCGCTTCATGAGACGGCGAGAATTTGGGTCGAAGTCATCGCGCCGATGCAGCACCCGCCTGTTATCCCAAATAATAAGATCAAACGGTTGCCAGGTTTGCCGCCAAACGCGCTCGGGTAGTGTCGCATAGTGCCAAAGCTCGTCTAACAGTGCCTCACTATCGGCAAGGGATAAACTAGGCACATAGGCCCACTCACGGCGGCCCAAATACAACGCCTGCCTACCGGTTTCCTCATGCCTTCGGATAATAGGGTGCACAGTGCCAGGTGCCTGCCGTGGGTCATCGAAAGGTTCAAAGCCCGGTCGCAGGCTACCGATGCTTGTATGGGCGGCGTTGTGCTTGATGGTTAAATCGGCTATCCGTAACTTGAGGGCCGCTGGTAACGCCGCAAAAGCGGCATATTGGTCAGCAAAGTAGGTGTCTCCACCAGTCTCTGGTATTTCGATTCCGAGCAAAAGACTTGCAGGCGGTGGAGCTGAGACATAGGTCATATCTGAATGCCAACTCGCCTCAGCATTGCCAAGACCCCCGATAGGCTTGCCGTCAACGACGATGTTTGACAACTGAGTGACAAATCGATTTTTGACTTTGGCTTTGGCTGCCTCAGACATACGGCCAAAGGGGATTTCTTCTAAAGGTCCAAATCGAGCGCTGAATGTTTGTAGGACATCCTCATTAATATTCTGCGCCCTCAGCCTTACGACACCAAATTTGAGCCAGGCCTGGTAGATTATCTCAAAGGTTTGATCGCTTATATGGTGTAGGTCTACGCCGGAGATATCGGCGACAAAGTCATTTTGAATGGGCGTTACCTTGATGGTCATTAAAGGTCCCTACAGAGTCTTAGGTGTCGTCGGCTGCGGCGCTCGGAGCTAATACTCGAGCAAGGCACTTTATTCGATCATGATCAGATGCTAGGCATCGTCGATGCCGTGAGCGGTTTGCCAAGCTCAACTTGGTTTGCTTCTAGAGCCTGCGCTGTAACCCGACCTCGTCAGTGGTTGCCAGGCTGCGCGGTCCCCCCTCGTGATAGTAAGGCTTTAGCGCTTTAACCCCGCGCCTTAGTCAGGTCAGGCCTTGGGTTGTAGTTTGAGCAGCTAACAAAGTGGCCTAGCACCGCATAGTTTCTCAAGTTCCTTCCTCAGTCAAGCTTACCAATGTCTGTCCCGCGTGTCTTTTGCGAGCAATGGCGTACCATGGGGCAACTTGTATGAACTCAGCAGTTAAAGCAGTGCCGCCGGCTTGGCGCCGCAATAAGTGCACAAATCACAGCTTAGCACGTAATCCAAAGGGTGTTGTCCTAGGCTACTCTCGGGCGATTAGCCTAGCTGAATGGGATGACATCCCGAGCCCGGGGCGGCCATAAATTTCCAAATTTCGAGTGCGCGCTTTATCATCTAGGGTAAGCGCTTTCACAAGTAGAGACAGACATTTGAATTTAATTAGTGATGAGATTTTGATCGACTCGGGGCAGCAGATAGCCACTTTTAACCCTGTGTATCCCATGTTTGAGGAATTTCGGTTTTGGGATCCGGCGGCTTGGACCCGCGGCCACCCATTTTCAGCCTATCAAAAGATGCGAGAATCGGCGCCGGTGATGTGGACCAAAACCGATAAGAAGTCATCAGGCTTCTGTCGGTGACTAAATACCAGGACATCAAAGAAGCAGAGTTGGCACATAAAGTGTTTTCTTCCCAGCGCGGTAGCATCAACATGGGCGTGCCCGACCGGAAGCACTGGCGCCCCGAAAAATTGGTGCCAGCGGCGTATAATTCACTGATTAACCTGGATGAGCCATTGCATCGAGAAATGCGGATGCAGCAGAGCAGTTTCTTTTTTCCGGGTTATATCGAAAAGATTCGCGACCGGGTGGGGATAAAGATTGATGCACTGCTTGATGATCTAGAGGCCAAGGGCCCGGTGGTCGATTTTGTCAAGCTATTCTCAGAAGATTTGCCGCTCTTCACCCTCTGCGAGATGCTTGGGATTGACGAGGCTGACCGACCTAAGGTCAAGGTTTGGATGCACCATCTTGAAATGGCGGCGCAGTTTCTCACGAATCCATGGCAGACATTCTTCTCTGAACCTATGTTTCCATTTCGTTTTAATCGGGTCGTCAACGATATGTTTAGCTATGGAGAGGCAGTCATGGCGGACCGTCGAGCCAACCCGAGGGATGACCTACTCACTGTGATCGCCCAGTCGAAGTTGGATGGTGAGGATTTACCGCAGCCGTTTTTAGATGGATCCTGGCTTCTGATCATATTCGCTGGTAATGATACCTCCCGAAACTCGTTGTCAGGCACCATACGATTGATGACCGAGTTTCAAGATCAACGAGCGATGGTTCTAGCGGATCCTTCGTTAATTCCGCAAATGTCAGAAGAAGCCTTACGTATGGTTTCACCCGTTATGCATATGCGCCGGACCGCGACTGAAGATACAGAACTCAATGGGCAACGCATCGCCAAGGATGAAAAGTTGGTGCTTTGGTACGGGGCAGCCAATCGGGACCCAGATATCTTCCCTGATCCGGATACGTTTAATTTGCACCGAGATAACGTTGATAAACATCTCGCCTTTGGCCATGGGGTGCATAAGTGTCTTGGGTCTCGTATCGCAAAAATGCAATTGCGGATGGCCTTCGAACGGATTTTTGATCGATTTCCTCAGATTGCCTGGACGGGTAAGCAAACGATAGCGCCTAATCCGCTTGTCCATGCCATCTCAAGCCTAGAGGTAAATTTGTACGGTGTTGGCGGTAAACGTCCGACCAAGATCGCGATGTCATCTCCGTGATGGGCAGTCTTCAGCGCTTTCCCACAATCGCTTAAGGACGCTACGGGACTTGGTTGGGTATCAGCGGTTGAAAGTCTCGCCTACCCGCGGTCAGGTCATTGCTCGCAATATCTAATCAAAAGCTTGACCGTCAACGCTTAGGTAGTTCGATCAAGCCGGGCTCAATGCCTTTGCCTCTCAGCCAATCTCTGAGCACGTAGCCTGTCCCCGTGGGCCACACAAGGCAGGCCTCCGGTGGTACCAGAATATAGCTGTCTAGCTCTTCGTTTAAGGTGATGGTGCCAGACGCTTTGACATGATAGCCGACGATAATTTGATTCATGACCTCAAAAGGATAAACGCCGATAAGACTAGGGGCTGATGCGTCGAGGTCAAGCTCTTCTTTGACTTCTCGCACAGCGCATTCAGCGGCGCCCTCGGCGTGATCGACAAACCCAGTAATTAGACCGTTGAAATTTCCTCGCCACGATCGGTTGTGGGCAAGTACGACCCTGTCTTGAAATTCCACGACCACCGCTGCAACTGGGGTGGGGTTATCGTAATTCACAAACCCGCAGGCTTTGCTGCACTCAAAACGATTGGGCCGCACCTCGGCTAAGGGTGCGGCGCACATGGGACAAAACTGATATTTTTTCACGGAATACGTGTCCTTAGACTTGAGAGCGTTATAAGCCAAAGGCTACTGCATGCTCCCAGTTTTGAATGAAGGTTCCGAATCTAGTCGAAAAAACCCCGGCAGGTCAAACCATAGCCTCATGCCGTTGTGGTGGGATGTCCATTCGGCCAATCTGCCGAACGTCGTTTACGCCCGGATAGCAGGTTGCAAGGCTCGATACCAGGGCAATTTCAGGATAGGCTATCGACCGATTCCGTGATTTTTTGAATACAGAGTGTCGACCTATGACAGCAACGCCCAACGAATTTGATCCGGTCAATATTGCTCAGAAATCAGAGCCTGAAGCCCAAATGTATCGCGCAGAGCAGGCTGCGAAAGATCCAATGCAGTCGGTGCTAGCCGATAATCCCGAAATTTATTTTGTTCCACCAAAGCGCAGCCATGAGTGGGGGCAATGGGAGTACAAGGCGGGCGCTTATTACGACACTACTACGGGTGACAAACATCCCTTTTGGCAGCACCAAAGCCTACCCAGGCCCAGCAAAGATATAGCCCGTTTGCGATCCGACTTTGTGCTTTGGGGGTATTGTATGATTGCCGATGCCTTGTCAGATACCCAGGTAGCGTCAGTACTGCAAAGGGTTTTGGCACAAGCCGAGGGCGAGCGTTTGGCAGGTATTGCTCAGAAAACGCCCAGCGGACAGAACATTAATTGTTGCATTAATAAGGGTCGTTGTTTTGAAGGATTGATTGAGCAAGATCCAGCTTGGATGCAGGGTGGTCCATTGATCGAGCAGCTTGTAACCGAGGCTCTCGGTCAAAACTGGATATCGACCTCTCTGATCGCCTCGATCGCTTTAAAAGGTGGCGTACCCCAAGCGCTGCATCAGGATCAAGATATCGCATTGGATTGCCGCAGCCCACTGACGATTAATTTGCTCACCGCCATTACGGACATCGATGATGGCAATGGGGGCACCTTGGTGATCCCGGGTAGCCATAAGGTGCTATCTGCAGCCCTTCGAGATCAACGGCCCGTCGGTAAGTTACCGCCGGCAATTAATCTAGACGCACCAGCCGGAACGACGATTATAACCGACGGACGATTGTTACATTCGACTGGGATAAATCACACAGATACGCCGAGAGTCGTTATGTTAAATGGCATGCAGCACCCTCTCATCCGACAACAGGAGAACTGGATGTTATCGGTTCGGCCCGAAGTGCTCGAGCGGGCGAGTCCAAAATTGCTGCAACGTATGGGTTATCAGGCAACGAACGCGGCTCAAACCAATGAGGGGCATGGTTTTGGTGCTCGGGGGCTGGCCGGGGAGGCGGCTGGGGCCACTGTAGAATTTCGGCTTGCGATGGATCAGGGGGCCTACGTGAGGGTCGGTGAATTGGGTCCAGATTCGACGCCAGACGAACTTAATACGGCCTTCACCCTCAGAAAAGTCGTAGCAAAAGCCAGGGCCGGTGGTCGAAGTGCGCCTGTGGGCATTGGCGGCACGAAAGCGAATCCATAGTAGGCACGGCTAGGCTCGAAAAATCAGTGTCGTTCACGTTACATTGGGTGTCGTTAACATTAAATGTCGGGCGTAAGATCAGAGAACTGCGATAAACATTACGATCATGACAACGAAATAGCCGATGAGCGCAACCGCCCATCGGATACCGTAGCTGGATTCTACTTTTTTGTTGGCGGAATCTTCGAGTGGGTGATGCCGTATATTGCTCATGACCATGGTCGCCAGCCAAGCAACGGTGATGCAGCTTACCGCGCCCAGAACGTTCCACCATAACCAGGAGAGCGCTGGGAACCATTGCCAAGCCATGACGTTTGCAGCAAACCCAGCCGCCAAACCTATGCGAGCCGCGCCACCAGAAACCGCGCGCGTCAGCAGCGCGAGAACAAAGACACCTAAAATAGGGCCATTGAACAAAGAGCCTATTTTGTTGATCGCCACTAAAATCGACGGTGAAATATCATCCACCCAGAATGCAAGCAACATGGCAAGACCACCCCAAAAGAGGGTGCATGCTTTGGCAACGCTGATCCACTGAGTCTGTGGTAAGCGTTGGCCCCATCGGCTGGGCATTAAAAAGTCGCTCACGGTGGTTGCGCTTAATGCGTTGAGCACCGAATCTAAAGATGACATGGCCGCCGCGAGGAGCGCAACCAGCGCCAAGCCTAGCCAACCCGGGCCCATCGTTTCGATCATGTATCGTGGCAACGCCATATTAAAATCTGGTCCGTTCGACTTTTGAGGCAATCGGTCCACAAAACCAGGGTCCACTCCAGCATAGGCTGCTAGTCCAACCCCGATGGCACAATACAAACACACCAGAGGCAGTCTAAAAAAACCATTCAGCGCCAGAGCGACTTGGCCGGATCGTTCTGATTGTGCGGTTAACAGTCGCTGGGCTTGGCTCTGATCTAACCCGTAATAAGCCACATATAAAAACAAGCCTCCAATGAGCATGGGCCAAAATGCAAAGTCCTTGCCATCCCCTAGACCGTGGCCACTGAAATCAAATACTCGTTCCCTAGACGGGTCGTTCAAGGTCAACCATGTTAACGGATTGACGTCGCCGCTCCACAAGGCGACGAAAATCCATATCAAGACGAGAAGTAGGACCACCAACTGCAGGACATCTGAAAAGATGACGCCATTGATGCCGCCGAAGTAGTCATAGATCACCGTAACGAGACCAAAAATCATAACCGCATGAGAAAAAGATAATCCGGTAATCAGCGACAGAATCGAAGCGACGCCATAGATAGTGATGGCTGCGGCTAGAACCCGTGCAGCTTGAAAGATGCCGCTTAACCAAATGCGGGTCTGTCGATCGAACCGCGATTCCAGTAGGGCATAGATCGAAAAGCCTGAATTGCGATATAGCGCTGGAAAAACCCACAAAATCAATACGGCCATTGCTAGCGGTACTGCGAGTTCGTATTGCAACCAAATCAGCCCGCCGCCAGCGACAAACGCGACAAATGCAGGCGCGCCGAGAATGCTATTGGTCGAGCATTGGGTAGCCAACACCGACATGGCGATGGACCAGGGCCCGCGTTGCCGAGCGCCAAGGAAATAGTCTTCAGCGCTATCTTGGGATCTCGATAACCACCACCCCAAGAGGATCATGCCCGCGAGATAAGAGCCAATGACCCACCAGTCCAAGGTGTTTAAGCCGGTCAAATCAATGTGCCAGGTTGGAGACGTTTAGATTAGAGATCCAGCGGCTTTGATAAGCATCAAGCCGCAGAAATTTGTCGTTAGCATCGAGCGCTTCACCGGTTATTAAATCAACCCAGGCTTCACCTTCTATGAGATTAAGCCTCGACAATGGGATAACTTGCTCGGTTCGCGTGAGATTATGGAGACAAAAAATACTTTGTTCTCGCTGTCGGCTTTGCCGCCAAAATGCAAACACGGCGGCGCCTGCGTCCATCGTAAATTGTGTCGCATTGGGATGAAAAGCGGGTTGTTTCCGGCGTATGCTCAAAAGTTTTTGCAGACCTTTGAGCACCGCTAACTTGGTAGGCTCTTGCTCAAGCGCCTGATCGAGGGCTTTTTCAGTCCATTCTGGCCGATTGATCGCTCGATTGTGACCCGTTGCCGATACCCTATGCGATGCATTAGGGGTCGCGAACAGACTGGGAAAATAAACTGCTGGGATGCCCTCAAGGCCAAACATCAGCGCATGTACCAAGAGAAATTTCGATGCTTGAAGTTGCTCATTGTCATCATCTGTCGCGCAGGCGGAAAACAGACTGATATTGAGTTCATAGGGCACGATATCGCCATTCAACTCTCGCACCGAGATCAGTCCGCCTCGTGTTTTCATCAAGGTCACGAGGTGTTCGAGTTCAGACTCAGGGAGAATGCCCTCTGCGGGCCTGAGACCAATCCCGTCATGTGAACTCACAAAGTTCAGGTACGCTGTGCCGTCTCGGGCTGGTGGCATGCCCATCATCCACTGATTGAGAAATGCTGCCTTGCCGAAGGTCACTGCGTGTAGCACGAGGGGGGGTAGCGTAAAATTGTATATCCAGTGTGCCTCATTGGCATTGCCAAAATAGGACAAGTTCTCTCTGTTGGGGAGATTGGTTTCGGTTATAAGCACTGCCTCTTGCTCGCGGTGCTCGATCAATGTGCGGAAAAGGCGAACAATCTCGTGGGTCTGAGGAAGGTTCACACAGTTGGTGCCAGACACTTTCCAAAGGTAGGCAATGGCGTCGAGCCGAAATACGGTGATGCCTTGATCTAAGTAGAACGCGATAATCCCGATCATTTCGAGCAGGACATCTGGATTACTATAATTGAGGTCGACCTGGTCGTGACCAAAAGTGCACCAGACCTGCTGGGTACCTTCAGGTGTTTGGACCTCTCGAAAAAGCGGTGTCGACCGCGGTCGCACAACTTTGGAGACGTCCTTTACGCTTTCATCTGTAATAAAGTAGTTCGCACCAGGCGAAGCCTTGGACATAAATTGGAGAAACCATTGGCTTCGGGCTGAGCAATGATTCAGGACCAAGTCGCCCATGACGCGATAACGATTGGTAAACTGAATGATATCGTCCCAGTCTCCCAGGCTTTCGTTAACCTGCCTGTAATGAATGACTGAAAAGCCATCGTCTGAGCTGTATGGAAAAAAGGGCAGCAGATGCACGATGGAGAATAGCGATTCGGTCCAACGTTCAAGCGCCTGGTAAAGTGTGCGCAATGGCGCCTGCCCTTCAGCGGTAATACTGTCGCCATAGCAGATGATCACCGCATCGGCTTGTGTCCAAGCATTGCGATGTCCCTCTGGGGTGCAAAGGTGCTTCTGGTACTGCATGAGATCAAGACAGCGAGACGCAAGGGTTGGGGCATCTTCACCAGGATAGATAATCTCAAGATGATCAATGACGCGCTCCCTGAGTGTTGCTAAGGACTCAGGCAGCACGCGCCGACCCATAGTCTTTTTGATCCAAGTCAACGGCTTCTCTGAGTTTAGGCAATATGTTTGGAACTGCGCTCATGACCCGGGTCCAGTGGGGTACAAAGGGCTGATCCATTGGTCGGCTCAGAAACGCCTCTCCAGCTTTAATAAGGTTTTCAGCAAAGAGTTCGACGATCTGTTCTTCGGCATTGAGATCCAGTTGAAGGCCATTCATCTCTGCGTCGCAGCGATAACTGTCAATCAGATCCAATGCAACGCGTAAGTAGGTCGCCTTGATCGTTCGAAATCCCTCTTGACTGAAGGTCACGCCATCGGTGGCGAGTTTTCTAAAAAGGGCTTTGGAGATATCGATAGACATTCTTGACAGACCGCCTTGATCATTGTCTTTAGAGACTTGTTGATGTTTGTGATCATAGATGTCGGCAATCTCAACCTGACATATTCGGCGGGTAGAATAGTTTCGAAGCATTTCGACCAGCACGCCAACTTCAAGCCCCCAATCACCAGGGATACGCAATTCTTTCATGGCATCTCGTCGCATCGAAAATTCCCCAGCGAGGGGATAACGAAAGCTGTCCAAAAAGGTTAAGTACTCATGGTGGCTCGCCGAAAGACTATGCTTTAAAGCTCTAACAAGGGGTGTTACCAGCAGCCTTGAGACACGGCCACCCAAAGTTTCGTTGCCGACACGGGCATAAAATCCCTTGCTGAATTGAAACCGAAAACTCGGGTTGGCAACCGGATAGATAAGTTTCGCCAGCATTGAACGATCGTAGGTTTTGATATCGCAGTCATGGAGCGCTACCGCTTCGATATCTGGGTTAGCCAACGTGTAGCCCATGCAATACCAAACGTTACGGCCTTTCCCTAGTTCCGTTGGCGCAACGCCTGCTTCACCGAGTTGCTTGTGAATGGCTTTTAAGCGCGGTCCGTCGTTCCAAAGCACATTGACACGTTGGGGCAATTGCTTAAAAAAAGATAGCGCGTGCCGGTACTGAGTTTCCGTCGCCTGATCCAAGCCGATCGTAATGGTATCCAGATAATCGACGTTTTTGAGTTCATTGACGATGTGGTGCAAAGCCGGCTGCTCGAGTTCACTGTAGAGCGAAGGCAGAATAAGCGCCATGGGCCGAGCCGCTGAAAAGGCTTTCAGCTCTGCTTCGATCGCCTCAAGCGGCCGCTTGGTGATATTGTGCAGCGTGGTAACTGATCCGTGTTGAAAACTATCTGCCATCGTTATTTTTCTCCATTACCACTCTTTTTTTGTTGTTGAATACACGCCATCCCATGAACGGTGCCCAGTCGCTTTGGAGGTCGGCCGCGCGCTCAAGGTCCTTAAGGTTTCTGTATTGACCACGTCCGCCGTCGAATTTTGATTTCGGCTTAGCAAGTTCAGCGCGGCCTCCACACCTTCAATCCAACCATCGGGCGCGGGCGCTTCAGTCCGAATGAGCTTGTCGGCTTTAGGCGCGACATGGTGCTTGCCGGATCGTTTCACCACCACAGCTATGTCGCCGGCTTCCAACATGCGCTGGTCGTTGGGCGCATCACCTAATGCAACGACCTTGACCTGTGAGCCGGCCACCTGAGCAAAAGCCTGTTTGACCACGGTCAGCGCACTGCTCTTATCGTGCCGACCCTGTAGCGTCTTGAAGCGGGCCCCTGATTCAATTCGATAACCAAAGTCGAATGCCTTGGTCTCGACTCGAGCATACTGCTCGGCGTTGAGGATGAGTGGCAGCGAAAAAAGCCTGCGCCTAGCAGCATCGAGCGCGCTGCCGCTGAGTCCTGTGTGCTTAGCCATATCGTCAAAGGCGCTGGACACCAAATCCGGTGCTTCTGGGCAATAAGCCTCCTTGAATGCTAGGAGTTGGCTAAGGCTGCGCCCTAATCGAATGAGTTTCCAATGATCGAGGCTATCTTCGCGGGTTATTTTGGAGAAATCGAAGCGACAATCCTCTGGGTGAAACAAAATCCCGCCACCGTTTTCAACGATCATTGGTGCACTCACCCCAAATTTCTTCTGAAGTTCGACGCACTCAGCTGGTGTTTTACTGGTGTTGAACACAACAGGAATGCCACGCTTTGCAAGCTTTTGGACGCTCGTTGCAAGCGCGCCGAAGGCATAGTCATCGTGGTTGAGTAGGGTGCCATCCAAATCCGTGGCGATTAGGATGTGCTGCGCACCGGCACTCACGCTTGCGCCCCAAAACTGAACACACCTCTCAAGATTGGTGCGTCTGCTAGCTCGAGACAGGATTCAGCGTGAAATGGCAGTAACGCGACAGATTGAGTTGCGGACCCCGTAAAAGCTGCCCTTACGGAGGAAACAGTGGGGTCTAAACGCGAGGTCCCTGGGTATGTGTGATTCGTAGTTTTTATCATGTTTCAGGTGTGGCCTTCGAGAATTTGCGACCGGTATTCGTGGCTTTCAAGCGATGACTGCGGTGAATTGCTCCAAGCCCATTGAGTTGAGTCACGCGCCGCCTAGCGCCCAAGGTACCTTTCGTGAGCTGATAAAATCCTTGGGCAGTGCTGGCGACACAAAATCTTGATGCTGGCTTTTTTTGCATAGTGACTGACTGCTTTTGTCGAAACTGCATGAGAGAAAGCAAATATCGGACCGATTTATAGCGGCTCTGTCGGGCGCTTCCCTTAGTGGCCCAATAGATCCCCTGGGTACAGAGCTGACCAATTAGGCTGAGTTTAGACCGATGGCGTTGGCGCTGCGGTTCAGCTGTAGCGCGGTTGAGCTGAAGCGCGGATTAGGAAAAAGGTAGTAGACTTGGCAAGCCGAAGCGCAGTTGAGGGATATAAGGTGCTAGGCTAGCCCAGTTCGATAAGAATTCAGGCCCAATTGTGGGGGCTATTGCTAACAAAGTCGTCCATAAATTCGGCACGCATAGTTGGCTCTTGGAAAGGCTGCACGGCTAATTTTAGTGGGTT
>Ga0255776_10007067_pt1 | contig 11349 bp, 12 predicted proteins | sample 071ome_19_FD_179974 | JGI IMG/M metagenome (GOLD analysis project Ga0255776, IMG submission 179974) | Coastal salt marsh microbial communities from the Groves Creek Marsh, Skidaway Island, Georgia - 071413AT metaG (version 2) | ecosystem: Environmental > Aquatic > Marine > Intertidal zone >...
CGTCAGGACGGTGCGGAGGCGGGCGTTGTCCCGCTGCATCGCGTCCATGAGGTCGTACTTCACGCCGAGGTCGGCCGCCAGCACGCCGAGGGCCAGGCTGTCTTTGGGCAGGCACTTGCCGCCGAAGCCGCGGTTCAGTCCAAAGATCGGGTCAAGGTGCGAAGGCCCAATGGGTTGAGCCTGCGGTGCTGTGATGATGTCGCGAATGGCGTACCAATCTTCACCAAGGCCTTGGCAGATGTCCCACATCTGGTTGGCAAAGGTGACCTTGAGCGCATAGAAGGTGTTCTTGGTGTACTTCACGAGTTCCGCCTGGGTCGGCGTCACGCGGAAGGTTTGGTCCGTGCGAAGCACCCCGGCGTCACGGTGCTGTTGGAAGACCATCTCGGCAACCTCGGGGTGGTGGGTGCCACAGACGAGGATGTCCTGGTTCGCGAAGTCGTGCAGGCGCTGGCGCTCCACGAGGAACTCGGGCGAGTAGGCCATCTTCAGGTGGGGGTACTCTTCGTGCCAGCGCTGCGTGGTGCCCGGCACCACGGTGGACTTGATGACCGCAGTGAAGCCTTCAGGAAGCGCCGCGAGGATCCCTTCAACGATGCTTGTGTCGCATGCCCCCGTCGCTGGGTCGGGGGGCGTGGGGACCGCGATGTAGGCCATGTCCACGTGGTCGATGACGTCCTCGAGGCGCGTGCCGCGGGCCGGGTCGTGCACGAAAAGTTCGTGCGCGTCCGCGAAACAATGCTCGATGGCCCCGCCGACCATGCCGGCTCCAATGATTCCAACCTTCATGCGCTCACCGTGTTGCGTCCCTGTGTGGGGTGGGGTCAAGTCGGCCTTCCTTGGCCATGATGCTCGCCTGCAAAAGGCTGGATGGGGTGCCGCAATCGACCCACGTCTCTTCACCAACGTTGAGCAATTCCGCGGCACCGAGCGCAATGTACCGTCGGTTGATGTCCGAGATCGAGAAGTTGGACCCTTTGGAGGCCACCTCGTCGTCGAGGAAGGACCAGAAGCGCTCGTCGAAGAGGTAAATGCCACCGATGGCGAGGTTCGAGACGGGCGTCGAAGGCTTCTCCACAATGTCCACCACCGCGCCGTGCTCGTCGAGCACGGCCACGCCGAAGGCGCGAGGGTCCGCTTCTTCCCTCGCGAGCAACACGCAACCCGGCGCGTGCTCTGCCGACTTGAACCGCTCCACGTGGTCGGTCAATTCCACGGTGGTGATGTTGTCGGAGAAGTAGACCAGCAGCCTGGCGTCCTCGTTGTGCGGTCGTGCAAGGGAGAGCGCGTACGCCACGCCGAGCGGTTCCTCCTCCATGACGTAGTGGATCCGTTCGCCCGGCAAGCCAGCGCCCACGTGCTGAGCGATCTGCCCGATGAACTGGTTGGCCACGATGGTGATGTCCTGAATGCCAGCACGGCGGATGGTGCCGAGGGCATAATCGATGACGGGACGTTCGTGCAGGGGAAGCAGGGTCTTCTGCGTGTAGCGGGTGAAGGGCGCAAGGCGGCTGCCGTGCCCGCCAGCAACAAGGATGGCGCGGACCTTCACGGCTCTGGCCAGCCTTGCCCCCTTCAAGGCGTCTTCGGCTCGTCCGTCTTCATCCGTCGCAGTACGCCGCCCGGGTCAGGGGTTCGAGCAAAGTGGCCCGTCGCGACAAGGTCGCCGAGACGCTGCACGCCGGCTTCGATCAATTCCGGGTCTGCGGCCTCTTGGGCAGCCCAGCGCTCCGCGGCCCTGGCGGCCTGCCGCTCGTCGGCTTCAGCGCGCAGCGCCTCTCCATGTTCCAACGGTGCTTCCATGCCGTCCCATGCACCTTCAAGCGAGGAATCGTTCCTTTGTCGCCCCTCACCAAGGTCGAACTCCGAACGGCCTTCGGTCCACCCGGCAGGGTCGGCCCCGCGAAGGCCATCGGACGGAGGCACCTGTTCCCATTCCACCTCAAAGGCGCTTGGCACGAGCGTCAAGGCCGCATAGAGGCAGAACAGTCCGGTGGTTGCGAACGCGATGGCCAACCAACGCCCGGCGCTCGTGAGGTCGTCCGGAACAAGCAACCACGAGGCGGGAGCGAGCGCCACAGCACAAAGAACCGCAGCAAGCAGCCAGCGACGTTGACGGCGCTCGTGGCCCTGCATGCCCTCACCGCTGCTCGAGGAAGCGGTCAAGGCGCTGCATCACTTCCTCAGGTGTGATGTCCTCCGCCGCCCATCCAAGCGCCTGACGGCTGCTTTCGGCCGCTGCACGGAGGCGTTCTTTCATCCGCTCCATGGACACCTGAAGGAGCACCCCGAGAAGAAGAACGGCCGCCACGCCGTACTGCAGGTTGACCATGCTGATGGCCGACGAGGCGGCCACGATGGCGACGACGGCCCAGGGCAGGCGAACACGGAGGCGTGCCTCGGCACGCAAGGCCTCGCGCCAGCGCTTGGCAGCGTCGCGTCGGGTCGCGACCATGCGCCCACCTCAGCCGGCGCACGGGACAAAGATGTCGTCGTCGATTTCCAACAGAAGTTCCGAGGTGAGCAGGTGATCAAGGGCTTCGTCGATCTCGTCGGGAGTGACGCCAAGCCCGATCATGCCTTCGAAGATCTGGGTCAAGGTGGCCACGCCTTCGTTCGCCTCGCAGACCTCATCCACCACGCCGAGCATGGCGCTTGCGGCGACGGCCAGAAGGGGGTCGTCGTTGGCCTCGCCGGGGAGCAGGTCGATGTACAAGCGAGACGGATGAGGTTCCTCGGCGACGTCAGCGGTCGCCTCTTTCGCCGACGAGGAACGGCGGCCAAGGCCCGTGAAGGCGTCGTTCCCCACCGGGTCGAAGCAGTCGAACAAATTGCGCTGCACGGTGGACGGCTCGTCCTCCTCGGGCGCCACCCGGCGCTGAACGGCGTCGAGCCGGTGAAGGCGTTGCTCCAAGCGAAGGCGTTCCCGCATCAAGTCGGCCTCCACGAGGTCGAGGTGCTGTTCGGCCATGTCTTCCAACCATGCGTCGAGCTGCCACTCCGGGTCCAGCCCCGCCATCACGTCAACAAGGCGCATGACGGCGTCCGGGACGCTCGCTGAAGGCAGCGACGGTAGGCCCTCGTCCTCCTTTGTCATGCTGTGAGAACTCCCGTCCGACGGACTATGAAGCATCGGGTTGGCAGGCCCGTCCGTCCCCCTGTTGAGACGCTCGATGCCGATGGGTTCCGTTCATGTAGGGGTCGGGCGTGGCCGGGGCATGGGTGACCACCGCATTGCCGTGCTGCCCGGTGACGGGGTTGGTCGAGAGGTCGCCGTTGAGGCGGTGCGCATCCTCGACACGATCGCTGAGCACACGAACCACGGGTTCGAAATCGACGACATCGCGTGCGGCGGCCAGGTCTGGAAAGAGACCGGGCTCGAATGGGCGGAAGGGTCCTTCGACCGCGTCAAGGACGAGGCGGACGCCATCTTCCTGGGTGCGATTGGCTTGCCCGGTGCTCGGCTCGACAACGGGGACTTGGCCGGTGGCAGCGTCATCCTCGGCCTGCGCGCGGGCCTGCAGTTGTACGCCAACGTGCGTCCCATCAACCTCCTCGAAGGGGTGCCGCACAAGGTCCACGGCGAATTCCGTCGGGTATGGGACCACGACAAGGTGGACATGGTCATCCTCCGCGAGAACACCGAAGGACTGTACCACAGCCTTCTCCAGCGTTCGTCCGACCGGGCCGCTGGACGACCGGAATACGAACCACCGGCCCTCGATTTCCCCGGTTTGGAGGGGGAAGTGGCCTACGACCCTCGCCCAATTTCGTCCCACGGCAGCGCCCGAATCGTGGACATGGGCTTCCAGATTGCCGGGCGCCGCAACGGCGCCCCTGGCGATGGCGTGCAGCGCGTCACCTGCGTCGACAAATCGAACGTCACCCGCGGTTGCCAACTTTTCCGCCGCACCTACGAGGACGTGGCCGCCCGCTACCCGAGCATCGAGCGGGACTACAGTTACATCGACGCCTACATGCAGTGGTTGACGCGCAACCCAGAGCACTACGACGTCGTCGTCACGAGCAACATGTTTGGCGACATCGCGACGGACCTCGGGGCTGTGCTTCAAGGCGGCATGGGCATGGCCGGATCCGGCAACATCGGCGACGATCACGCCATGTTCGAACCGGTGCACGGCTCCGCGCCAAAGCACGCAGGCCAGAACGTGGTCAACCCGATTGCTTCGATTTCGTCCGTGCAGATGATGCTCGACTGGCTTGGCCGCCGAACGAAGGACGACGACCTCGTGGAGGTGGCCGACCTCGTGTGCCACGCCGTCGCGGACCACGTGCGGGACGGGACGATGTTGACCTACGACCTCGGCGGCACGGCGTCGACCACCGACGTGGGGACGTCCATCGCTGAACGCTTGGCCACGTCGCTCCGCGAGCGATGAGTCACGCGCCCCTGAACTTGGACGTCAGGTGGGCGACGATCCCATCAAGGGCGTCCTGAAGCACCGCAGCGTTGTCCCAGGCTTCGTTTGGCGATGGCTGCTCCTCGCCGACGGCGAGGTCCCGTAACGCCGTGGCCACCCGTACCACATCGTCCACCATCGTCACCGTCGCCGTTCGAGCGGTGCGGGACAGCGGGTTGAGGTCGACCACCAGCACCTGCTTGCCCATCGCGACGAGGGCTTCGCACCTGTCGCCGTCCTCCAAGGGGACAAACACGACGTCGGCGGCGGCAATGCCGCGTGCTTCGCAGCGCGAACGGGGGCCTTCGAGGCCGAGGATGCGCCCGTCGTCACGGGCACCGAGCACCTCGACATCGAGCCCGTCCTCGGCCTTCCATGCCTCGAGCCGGCCAAGCAACGCCGCCATCCTCGCCTCGGTTCTGTAGAAGATGTTGACCTCGACGGGGCAGCGAAGGGCGGCGGCCACGTGCAAGAGGTCACGACCTGCAAGCGCAACGGTGTTGCCGTTCACAGAAATCACGGGGTGGGAGGCATCCCGCATTCGGGCCCATGCCTCCATCGTGGCGAGGGCGGCCGAGGCCGACGTGGCTTCCCCGAGGAGGTAATCGTAGGCCTCACCGCGGCCATGGGCGATCATCGCGCTGCCGGCCAACAGCCCTTCCGCAGCCGCCGTTTCGATGAGGTGGCGACGCAGCAGCGAGGCGTACCGCGGATGGGTGGGGTCGGCGGCGATGTCCACGCTGCCCCCTCCTCAGGCCCCGTCCATGAGCATGCTGAGGTCCAGGGGCGCCACACCCCGGTTGACGGCGCTCGTGCTGAGCACGTCCATGCCCGATTCTTTCCAATCCTTGAGGTCCTCCAACCGGATGCCTCCGCTGGCTTCCAACACGACCTGCTCCCGTTGCCCCATGCCCTTGAGTTGATTCGCCACCTCACGGCAGGTTTCTGGGGGGAGGTTATCGAGCATGATGACGAAGGGCACGGTCCCCTTCAGGTCCTCGCGCAGGGACCACGCCAAGGCGGCCGTCACCGCCTGCCGCTCGGACCTGACCTCGATCTCGACGAAGGCGTGGTTTGGCTCGACGGTGAGGTTCCCGAGCGCGTTGTGCACCTGCTCAAGTTCGTCCTGACCATGCCCCGCGAGGTCGTTTTCCTTCAGCATCAGCGCGTCCGCCCGGTCAAGGCGATGGGTCAGCCCACCGCCGAGGTGCACGGCCCACTTGTCGAGCAACCCGTAGGTGGTCTTCCTGGTGCAGGCGATTTGTCCCGGCGCGAGGTGCGCCCACTTGCTGGTGGCCGTCGCGATGCCGCTCAGGTGGCCGAGGATGTTCAGTACGGTGCGTTCGATGCGAAGCATGGACGCCGTCGAGCCTCGGAGGGTCCCAACGACCCCACCCGCCGACACTTTGCGGCCATCGCGGGCTGACCAATCGACGTGCACGTCCATCGCCCAAATCTGAAGCAGGTGGTCCACGGCCGCGGTTCCGGCCACAAGGCCGTCCGCTCGTGCGACGATCGTCGCGCTGGACGTCGGACCGCCCTCCATCACAGGGGCGTCGATGCCGTCGTCGACCAGCATCGCTGTGACCCACCGGTCGATGCTGCCAAGCAACCGATTGGAGGGCCCGTCCGCCGACGTCCAGAGCAGGTCGCCCCGGTCGTGAGGAAGTCGAGCCCCTTTGCCCATGGGTCGGTGAAGGCTGGAGGGCCTCATCAAGCCACCCCATGGATGCGGAAGGCCCATGCCTGTCATGCCGACCATCGACCCATGCGGCGCGTCGTCGTGGTTGGTGCAGGCCTCTGCGGCCTCGCCGCCGCGCTTGAGGTCGCAGCCGCCGGTTTGGCGGTGGTGGTCGTGGAGGCTCGCGACCGCGTCGGCGGACGAGCCACCACCACCGCCGGACGCTACGCCGACCTTGGGTTCGGCCCCCACATCCTGCTCCGAGGGGGCACGACACACCGATTGGCTTCGCGGGTGGCCCGGGTCAAGTTGGTGACCACGCCGCTGCAACCGCACCGCATCGACGTGATGGGCCATGGCCCCATGCGGTCCCTGCGCAGCGTTCGCGCCACGGCCATCACGCGGCGTGCCCTCCGGCGAGGCGAAGCCGGAGGCCCCGCCGCGGCGGCTGCACGGCTGCTCGCAGGGTGGGGATGTCCACCCGCATCAACTGGGCTCGATGGGAGGGCGGAAGCGCTCCTGATGGGGCGCGGGTTGTTGCTTCGCGAGGGATGGGCTGGCTTGGTGGGGCGGTTGGTCGCCACGCTTGACGAAGTCGGGGTGCTCATCGAAACCGGAGCGCGGGTGGTCGAAGCGACCGCCAGAGGTGTGGTGCTGCAGGACGGTCGAACGGTCGAGGCCGACGCTGTGCTCATCGCGAGCGGTCCCGGTGGGCGTCCCGCCGCCCGCGAGAACGAACTAGGCCACCGTGTGAGCACCATCGACGCCCTCGTGCAGGCCGTGCCGCTGCGGGACCAACACGGCCTCGTGGACGTTGACGAAGGATGCGCGGTGCTGCGCATGCCGCACGCGGACTCGGGCATGACGATGCTCAGCGCCATCGCCCTGCCGCGACCGGACGAGGAGGACTCCATGCGGCTCGCTCGGCTCGAAGCATGGCTCGATCGGCACCTCGCAGGATGGGCCACCCACGTCGCCGAAGACCGGCGGCAGGGCGGCATCACCGTGGCCCTGAGCAGCGGCGACGCGGTGGTCGATGTGGACGGTGTCCTCCACGCACGGCCGGTGAGCGGCCTTTCCGACGCGGCCATCGATGCGGGACGTGCTGCAGGCAAGCGGCTCGTGGCGCGCGGGGAACGATGAAACCCGGCCGAGGCCCCGTGCCTCCCATGCGCCTCGTCTCATGGAACGTCAACGGCCTGCGTGCCGCCATTCGCAAGGGCTTCGATGGGTGGGTCGATACGTTGGGAGCGGACGTGTTGATGCTTCAGGAAACGCGGGTGCTCGAGGAGCAGTTGCCTGCAGGGTGGTCGTGGCCCGAAGGCCACGCCGTGCACCTGCATCCCGCCGAGAAGAAGGGATACTCCGGGGTGGCCACGCTTTCCACGGGCCCGCTTGAGGTGCTCCCCGGTTTCGCGTGGGGCGAGGACGCCGACGACGTCGAAGGGCGCGTCCTCGTGACCCGCCATGGCGACCTGGTCTGCGTCAACACCTACCTTCCGAACGGCGGGGGTGGGCCGGAACGTCAGGCCTACAAGGAGCGCTGGATGGACGCATGGCGCGCGTGGTTGGCGCCTTGGCTCGACGCCGACCACCCGGTTGTCGTGGTGGGCGACCTCAACATCGCGCACACCGAAGACGACATCTGGAACCCGAAAGGGAACGCGAAGACCAGCGGTTTCCTGCCTCAGGAACGGGCGTGGTTCAGCGACCTGCTCGGGGACGGTTGGGTGGACAGTTTCCGCCACGTGAAGGGCGAAGGCGCGAAGGTCTACTCCTGGTGGTCCAACCGTGGCAATGCGCGTGCCGACGACAAAGGGTGGCGCATCGATTACCTCCTCTGCAACCCGGCCGCTGCGGCACGGATCACCGGCGTCGACATCGTACGGCAGGCCGGGCTCGAGGTCAGCGACCACGCGCCCTGCATCGTTGACCTCGCCGACTGAGCCTCACCAGAAGGGCGCGGGTGGCTCGCCGTCTTCGCCAAGGTCCACCTTTGGCATGAAGTCGTCCCCTGACGTCGGCGCTGCATCGGGTTCGACCTGCGCAGGAGCGGGGTCCGGAGGGAGGGGGGCGGTTTCGGGCACCTCCGCAACGGGGACGGCGGGGGCCTCCCAAGGAGCGGGCTCGGCGGGGGCGGGGGCCTCCGGAAGCGGCGCGGACAGGTCGATGGTGGCCGGTGCGCCGTTGGGTTGGTCGGGTCGATCGGCATGGTCCGGGTCGTGTCCAAACAGCCGACGCAGGCTCTGGACGAAGGGAAGCATGTGGTGAGGCGGAAGGTCGATGTCAAGGTGGTCCCACAATGGGCCCTCGACGATCGTTTGCCCTTGCCACTGCAGCACGACGGGGTACCCTTCGCCGTCCCACGCCACGTCGTCCACGGGCTCCTCGTGCAGGAGGCTGGTGCTGCCGCTGGGCATGACGCGCGCGAGGCGAGCGACACGGTTCGATGGGTCAAGTTCGAATCGGTTCACGCCGCGGGAGGAGGCGAGACCAAGCGCAGCCACCCCACCAAAGACGGCAAGCCCAACCTTGACCGGGAACGGGACACCGGCTCGTTCAGTGGTGCTTTCGTCCTCAAAGCGGCGCTCTTGGTCCGCGGACAGGGCATGGGAGGCATCGAAGCCGTAGTCGTCGGTGCACTGCCACGACGCAGCGCCTTGTTCGCACCAACCCCACCAGATGGAGTCGTCCCACGATTCGCTCACCGAATCCTTGCAGTACCACGCCGGGTCCGGGTCGTCGGGATCTTGATTTGGTTGCCCTTCCCATTCGCAGTATCCTTCGCTGCTCCAATCCACCCAGCCAAGACCTGTGACCCCGAAGAACGCAACCGACGCCATCCCTGCAAGAACGCCGAGAATGATCCCGCCGAAGAGTCCTGCGACCATGGACGGGCGACGGGAGATCTGTGCAACGAGGACGGTCCCGTTCCGGTCCCACGACCACGTGGTCCCTCCAACCGCTTGGTCGTTCACGTAGGTGGCGTGCATCTCGCCGCCGTGCTGGTTGAGGACCTCCGACGAAAAGGGCTCCATGGGTGCAAGTTGACCTGCGTTCAGAAAACGCTTGTGCCGAAGGGTCGTGCAGGCCCGTCAGTCAACGAGGCCGTGCCCGACGACGAGCAGCACGAGGGCCGCCACGGACATGGCCCGCTGCATGTGGAGCAGGCGTGCACCCTTGCGGACCTCCTTGGGCGGCCACTTCCATTGCATCATGCCCCCAGCGAGGCTGAGCAGGCCCATCAGCGCCATCGCGAGCCACAACATCCAGTGGCTTTCCGACGCCAGGCCGTGCAGGGTGCCGGCCACCAGCATGGCGATGGCGATCCACGTGTGCACCTTCATGAAACGCCGGTTGAAGGTGCCGAGTTTCTTCTTCCACGCACGCGCATCCTCGATGTTCAGGGCCTCGATGCCGCCCTTGCGCAGCCAGCCAAAGAGCGGTTTCCACACGACGATGCTGAGCGTCAGCACCAGCAGCACCTGTGCTGCTTCGCCGAGTCCCTCCCCGTCGAGGCCGAGGACCGAGCCCTCCTCGTCGTCATCGTCGTCATCATCGCCGTCGTCGCCGTCGGCATGCACGGGGGCAGCGAGGAGCAGCAGGGCCAGCAGCGCCGCAAGCCAGCGAGCGGAGGTCATGCCGATGCCTCCGCAGAAGAGAGCATGGCGAGGACGGCATCGGCGAGTTCCTGAGCGCGGCGCAGCGTAGGCGCTGTGATCTGCACGTCCAAGCGGTCGCCCTCCACCGAGGCCGACACGCCGTCGAGGCCTTCCTTCAGGACCGCCTCGAGGTGGCCTGCGTGGCCGTCGAGCGTGAGGCGAAGGTCCACCTCGTCCATGGGTTGCGGGCGAATCCGGTCGTTCATGAGCCTAATGCTCCTCAACCGGAAGCCATGTGCCGTCCGAAGGAGTGGGCGCGCCATGGCGGGAACGGACGTGCTCGCCGGCGCCGGCGGAATGCTGCTCGGCGCGGCACGCACCGACCATGCTGGCCGGCGTGCCGTGGTGCTCGTGCGTGGCGAGGAGGACCCGGCCGAGATGCTTGCCTTGGCCACCACGATGGGGATCGAGGTCGTGGACACCGTGCGGCAGAGCGGGAGCGTGGACCCGCGCACCGTGCTCGGACGCGGTCGGCTGGACGAGGTGGCCGACCTCGTGCAGCACGTGCCAGAAGGCCACCCGTGGCGCGGGGTCGACCTCGTGCTGCTGCACGTCAACGCCACGCCGCGCCAACTGGTCGCGACCTCCACCGTGCTCGGCGTGGAGGTCTGGGACCGCGTGCGGCTCCTGCTTTCGCTCTTCAACGCGCACGCCTCGTCGGTGGAAGCGAGAACACAGGTTCGCATCGCCCGGCTTCGTTCCGACCGAACCGTGCTGCGTGCGTTGATCAGCCAGGAAACGACGGGGGAGCGCGCCGGGTACGGCGGTGCAGGTGCCACAGGTGCAGGCGAGGTCCTGGCCTCGCTTGGACGCGAAGTGGAAGGCTTGCGCAGACGGCTGGCGCGGCATGCGCGCGCGCAGGCCGAACGGCGGCGGCAACGCGTTCGGAGCGGTGCCCGGACGGTTGGGCTGGCCGGCTACACGAACGCGGGCAAGTCCAGCCTGTTTCGAGCGCTGTCCGGGAAGGAGGTCCTCGTGGAGGACCGGTTGTTCTCGACCTTGGAAACCACCGTGGGGCGCATGGAGGCGAGCCCTCGCGTCCTGCTGGCCGACACCATCGGCTTCATCGACGCCCTCCCGAGCGAAACCCTGGAAGCCTTCCGCGCCACCTTGTCGGAAGCCCTCGAATGCGACCTGCTCCTGCTGGTGGCGGACGCCAGCGACACGCCGCACGAACTCCATCGCCGCCTCTCCACGTCGCTGCGGGAGATCCGCGGTCGGCTGGAGGACGAGGTCCTCGAGGTGCGCATCGTCCTCTCCAAGGTCGACCTGTGCGACGAAGCCCACCTCCTCGCGTCCGAGGGCGTGGTGCTCGACCTTGGCCTTCCCGAGCCGCTGTTCGTCTCGTCGCACAGCGGCGAGGGCATGGACGGTCTTCGCGACGCCATCCTCACCCACCTCCACGGTCCGGCCGTTGACCTGCGCCTCGTGGACGGCGACGGCCCGGCGGTGCCCGCGCTGGAAGCGGCGCTTCGCGAGGTGGCGCTCGTCGAAGGGCGTCGCGAAGCGGGGGCGGACGTGGTGCTCCGCGTTCGCGTGGACCGTGCTGACCTCGAACGCCTCGTCGCGGAGCACGGCGTGCGCA
>Ga0255776_10007084_pt1 | contig 11331 bp, 13 predicted proteins | sample 071ome_19_FD_179974 | JGI IMG/M metagenome (GOLD analysis project Ga0255776, IMG submission 179974) | Coastal salt marsh microbial communities from the Groves Creek Marsh, Skidaway Island, Georgia - 071413AT metaG (version 2) | ecosystem: Environmental > Aquatic > Marine > Intertidal zone >...
CGGTTGCGATCATCGCACCCAGCTGAAGGTCCCCACCCCGACCGCCGCGGTGGAGACGATGGATCGACAATTCTGGATGCGCATGGAGTAACATGGCTCCGGTCCCGCCTGTGCAGATCAGCCGGTGGTGTTGCAGCGCCTTGGCATGCCGTGCGACCCAGGCAGCCAGCTGGGCTTTGCGCTCGTTGTGCGCCACGAGCCCGATGCGCCGGGGTGCGGTCGATCGGCGACCCGCGTCGAGCGTGATCGCGAGGATGGACTGCACCTGTGCGGTGAGACCGTCACCCTCGGCAGGAAATTCCCCGCTCAGGGCCGCAGTGCCAACCGTGAAACCGGCGGCGCCCGACTCAGCCACTGCACTGACTCGTTCGGCGCTATCGATACTTCCCGCTACGATCACAGGCTTGTCCGTGGCGGCGCAGACGGCTCGAATCAGCTCGGGGACCTCGCCCGTGAACCGGTAGGCGAGCAAGTCGAGTCCATGCACACCTTCCAGGTCGGTCAACGCACGGGCGCTCTCGACGATCTCGTCTTCCGATCCCTCCAGCACACTTGGATGGCCCACGACCCTTCCGGGAAATGGGAAGTACCGAATCGGATGGGAACGCACGATCGGAACGACCTGCTCGGGGCGCGTCCCGCCCAGGAGACAATCCACATCGAGTTCCACGGCCGCCCGCGCCGACCTTAACTCGCTTTCCTCGTCGAGGCTGACGACTTCGAGGTACGAGCGCCCCCCCGCGTCTCGGATCTCATCGGCGAGAATCTTGAGCTCAGCGAGTGGCAGCCCGACGTCCTTGAAGCCGATGTGGCGTGCACCGCCGCCAAGGACCTCACTCAGCCTGGCACGTGCGTCCGGAACGGTCGCGTCGTTTGCCGTAAGCATGAAGATGAAGTCGAAGCTCATGGCACTGCTCTCCCATCACGCCCGATCCGCTCACTCCCTCGGGCTGCCGCCGAACGACTCGGAATTCTGCTGCGGCGCCCGCCTCCTGACAAATCAGAAGTAGCGTAGTAACAGGTCCTTGTTGAACGAGAACGCCTGAGTACGAAGGTTCCACTGCCTCTCGATCAAGCTCCGAAGCGAGAGCAACTCAGTCTCGAGCTTCCTTAGCTGGTTGATGTATCCAAGGGTCAGCATGCCCCGCGCGGCCGCCAAGGCCACGATCCGATCATCGGATCGCAATGCTTGCAGATCAGAGCTGGAGATCGACCGCGACGCGACATCGGCCCATCCGAGCTGCACAGCTCGCTGATCTCCGACCAAGGGTCCAGCCTCGGCACTGAGGTCGGCGAGCCTCATCCCCGGTCCTCGCAGACCATCGGCTTCGTCTTGAAATCTCTTCAAGCCGGCGAGGGCCGCCCGAAGCTCGACGTCCCGAATGAGCTCCAGCTTGCCGGCCGCGATGGTCGCGTCGAGGAATCCGTAGGAGAGCTTGGGACTGAAATCGCGATAAAGAGGTCGGACGACGCTGACCCATGCCGAGTCTCCCTCGGATTCCCCAACCGTAGCGGGGTCCGACAGGACGAAACGGCTGAGACGGTCGCGGTTCAATTCCAGAGAGTCGAGATCCGCGCCAAGATTCTCGAGGTTCGCTCCCACCTCTTCTCTGAGCCCAACCAACAGCTCGATTTCGGCCTGGGTCTTCTGACGGTCATCCCACCATGCATCGATTGCGAAGGCAAGTAGAATCGAGCCGACGACGACGACCCCTTCGAGGGTGAGCCTCAACCATGGCAAACGCTGTCGTGGCATCAGGACCTGCCTGATGAGGGGGGCTCTCGTTCGAGCGACTCGGAATCCTGCTGCGGCACACCCGAGTCCGCCAGCGACCCCACCCAGTCGCCCGGATTTCTGCCGCCGCACTCGCTTGCTGACAATTCGAAAGCGAACAAGACACAACGGCGTCGCATCCGAGGGCAGCACCAATTTCTCGTTCGCAGGCCCGGCCGGTTGACCTGAAGAACCGCTCGCGCGAGCCTTTGGAGGAGCGAAACTCAGCTCCAGGGAATGATGTGGGCGGCGGTCTCATTGTTGGAGGCTGGCGCCCCTTGTATTTGCGGTCGCAGTGACCGCGTCGAGCGTGGGGATTCCACGTGAACACAGCAGTAACTGGAAGTACGCCATGCGTCACTCCCTTGCTGCACCACCGAGGAGCGCGACATGCGTACTACGGGAACCGTGAAGTGGTTCAACGATCAGAAGGGCTTCGGATTCATTACGCCGGCGGACGGCAGCAAGGACTGCTTCGTCCATCACAGCGCCATCCAGGCTGAGGGCTTCAAGACCCTCGCCGAGGGAGCCAGCGTAGAGTTCGACATCGTTCAGGGCCAGAAGGGCCCCGCGGCGGAGAACGTCGTAGCACTCTGAGTGCGACGTAGCACCGAAGTACTCGAGGCCGCTCCCTGAGGGGAGCGGCCTCGTTGCTTAGTCCACGACGACTGAGCCCCCACTCCGCGCGTCGTTCTCATCCGGACGGTGGCAAATCGCACGGATCGTCCTGCCTGCAGAAGCCGATCCAGTCGACCTCGAGACGAAAGTCCCCCTCCTGCTTATCCGTCAACATGAGCCCGACCTGACCTACCTCCGCCGGATCCAGGCGGGGTACGGATCGGGGGCGAAAACCGCGGAAGGTCGGCTCGAACGACGCAATAGGCAGCTCGACAACCGTCCATTGTCCCGCCTCGGTGACGAACGAGCGGCCGTACGCGACACCGTCCACTCGGCGGCCAGGCCGGAGGCGGAGCTGATAGCGTTTCCCATCCCCTCGGACCCGCAAGATGAGCCGGTCAGCGCCGGCTAGCGCGGGCCTGCCCAGCGCCATTCGCACCGACGCGAACCCTCCGTTGTTCTCCAGCGAGAGATACCCCTCGAAGACGGCGATCCCCGGCACACCTGGCCGAAGGGTACTGGACGATCGCCCACCCATGACGCCGTCATTGACCACGAACCAGCGGCCCGCCGCGTCCTCCTCGAAATCGATGAGCTTCACCACGCCCGTGTCTTGCTGAGCCCCGAGAGGTTCGCCCACAAGCATGGTCGTCAGGATGATGAACCCAAGTCGCCTGGTCACCGTTCGCACGCTCACTGAGAGATTCCCGATGGGGGTCAGGAAACCCTGACCCATGAGCGGGAGACTACCCTTCAGGGTGTGAGGGATCCCACTCGCTCTCGCAGAATGCGGTTGGTCTATCCGGATGGCTTCCAGGCAGACTCCGCGTCGACCAAGCGCTGAAGCTCGTGGCCAAACGCCAACTCGAAGTGGTCTGACGTCGCGCCCACCTCCTCCAATGCAGCGCGGATCTCGTCGGGGACCCACGCGTGCGACGGGTCTTCACCCGCAAACGACCGGACCGTTTCCATCGAGTCCCAGCACGTCAGCACCAGATACTCGAATTGGTCATCGACCTCACGTCTCAGCCAGAGTGTCCCACGGTAGCCGGCCATGCCCGCGAGATGCGGAAGAACAGTGCGCTCGACGGCGTCACGGTACTCAGAGTCGCGCCTCTGAAGATTGGTGGCTCGCCAGGAGCGGATGATCACGTTGGTGCTCCAATCAGACCCACGGGGGTCAGAGAAAGGGTGGCGCTGTGCCGTCTCCCGGAGGGCCATCGAACGGCTCGCAATTCTGCAGCGGCACCCTCTCGTTCGCCAGCGAACAAGAGCGAGTCGCCCTCCCCCCTCACGCCGCCTGCAGCAATTCCTTGTCAGGAAGCCACACGCGTGATGGCACCGAGCCTAATCATCGTCCCCCAGCTCAAACTCGTAGAGCAGGAATAACGACATCCCGAACGAAGCGGCCTCACCCCCGACACCGATCGGAAGCCCAATGCCGAACTCCCATGTGTTCGGAAGGTCCCACACCAGTCCGGGAGCGAAGTAAAGCGCGGTCTCGTCGCCACCGTCCCATTCGTTCGTCGCCCAGTTCAGTTCAGCGGTCCACCGCGCATCGCCCGCGGCAAGGACGTAGCCCACCCCCACAACCAGCTCGTGTGCTTCCGGGTCTGCTACGTCCTCGGACGGCACAAAGCCCATCGCTACCTGGCCGAATAGTTGACTGCGGCGCCCCCCGATTTGGAGGTCGTGACCCACGGAGATCGACGGTTCGAACTCGGTCTCCCCCTCGGTCCCGCCTGCCTCCTCGGGCCCGGCCGGAAGCGTCACGCCCAATCCCAGGGCCACATGCGTGGACGAACCGCCCACGTTCATCAGCGAATACTGGGTCTCGAACTCGATGTCCCCGACGCCCGTTCGGCTCGGCGACCCATCCGGACGAGCCACGGCCAGAGGTATCCACTCCGCTTCGACCTGCCAGCGGTCGGTCAGACCAAACTCTACCGCGACCGGGAAAGCAGAGCGATGACCGTCCTCGAAGTCGATTCGAGGGGACGTCGTGAGTTGGATCTCACCTCGTTCCTGCGGATAGACCGAGGTCGTCAGGAAGTACTCGTTCGCGAGCTGGACGTACCCACGATCTTCTTCTTGGGCCGCGATTGGAGCGCACCCCCACAGGGCGCCCAGTGGCACGGCTACCATCAGGACGACTCGCATACCACCTGCCCATTCTGTGGCTTCCCAAGGATCGGGAATTCTGCTGCCACCGCTGCTGGTGCGCCAGCGAGCCCAGTGAGACAGACCCACTGGAGCAACGCGGTCGGCAGCAACTCCTGGTCAGGAAGCTTCCAGCGGGGACAGGACCGCCAACGCCTGCTCAGTGAGGTCCAGGAGGGCCGCCGCCTGGACTTGCAGGAATGTCGCAGTCACCGCCAGATAGCCTAAGAGTCCTTCGAGTTCGGGGTCAGCCAGCACGACTGGCACGTCAACAGGAAAGGCCGACGGCCCATGAATCCCTGTCTTCGCCGAGACCGTGGCAGCGGGCATTACACTCGCAAGGTGAAGGACCACGTCCCTTCGAGCATCGAAGAACAGCTCCTCACTCGCGGAATAGTACTCGAGCGATGCACGATACTCGACCAACAGTGAATGCAGTTCCGGGTGCGTAGCTGTGCCGAATTCAGAGCCATCGAGAAGGCCGGCCAAAGCCGCCACCTCCAGCGCGGCCTCATACAGATTGAACCCGTTGTCCAAGAGGCTGGCCAGTGAATCGACGGTGATCGGATCGGGCTGGGGTCCCATGAGGGACATCAGCTTCTTCGTCGCGCCAAGGTTCGACTCTCCGCGGGCATAAACCTGTTGCAGAGACTCGCGATTGGCCTCCATGTCAGAGGCCAGCGTTTGAAGTTGGCGCTCAACGGCCATGCCTTCCTGATATGCGTCCCACCATGCGTCGATCCCGAACGCCAGTAGGATGCTCGCAACGATGGTTGCACCCTCCAGGAGGTGGCGCCGCCAACGAGGGGCTTGGTTTGCCATTTCAGAACCCGGAAAGGAAACCTGGTAACGGCTCGCAATTCTGCTTCGGCAGCGAAACGGCCGCTCTCGCGAGCGAAGCGAATCGTACCCACCAGCACAAATGCGGACAGCCGAAGTTCCTTATCAGGAGGAAGCGCACGAGCGCTGTGCACCTCGCTTCCCTCGCTCAGGCCAGGCGCTCCGCGAACATCATCCGGTGGCCGTCCGGTGTGCGAATGACGAACTCGCGGTGACCGTGTGACCTGTTCCCGATCGGAACTACCACGTCCGCTCCCTTCTGCACGAGCTCGGCATGGAGGCCGTCCACGTCCTCGACCAGGAGGTGCATGAACCATGAGTGGTTCCCCGTCTCGGCTGCGTCGACCTCGTCTGGACACTCGCCGAGCATTAACCGGCAAGAATCGCGTTGAAGGAAGCTCCAACCCGGTGCCTCGATGGGCTCCAGCTCGAAACCCAGCACATCGATGTAGTACCGAGTTGACTCGTCCAGGCGGCGCACGGCCAGCACCGACCTCGGCCGGTTAAGTCTTGGCAACTCCCCTCTCCCGACTATGGGTAGAGCCCGTCGGCTCATTCGCTTCCGGCTGAGGCGTCGGAATTCTGCTGGCGCAGCCTCCCGCGCGCCAGCGAGCTATCCTCACAGCGTTCACCGACAGCAGTAACTCCCATGTCAGGCCGCGGGCCCCGAAGTGCCTCAATCGGCGACGAACAGCTCGTCAAACTCGAGTGACAGAAGCTCGTCGAGTCGCTCCGGTCGCTGGCGGGCAAACACCACGCCGAACGCCAGTTGCTGCCGGTGGTCGAATGGCACCTCCAGGACGATGTCGTCGAAGTGTCTGCGGAGCGCGTCCCAGTCGGGTCGATGCGTGGCGGTGTCGATCGTCGCTCCGTTGTATGCGACCATGAACACGTGGAAGTGGTCGTCTTCTCGCACAGCAGACCAGTCGGGTACGGTCTCTGTCCGGAAGTGTTGGAACGCGTCGATACCAGCTGTGTGATGCAGCATGTTGCCAAGCCCCATGCCACCCACACGCATGGAGTTCACCTCGATGGGAACGAGTTGTCCGGACGAGTCGAGCCGGAACTCGCCGTGCATCGCCATGCCGTGCAGGTCGAGCGTCGCGCCGAGGTACTGGAAAAAGTCGAGCGCCTGTTCGTATACGGCTGCAAGCACCTCGGCTCCCGCATGGTAGACGACGTGCAGATAGGCGGAGTTGTGAGGCATCGGGTGACGGTACGCGCCAACGACAATCGGCGTGCCGTCCATCGTAAAGACTGCATCGACCGCATACTCCTCCCCCTCGATGAAGGGCTCGACGATGAGCGTGTCGCCAGAGAGCGCCGACGCGGAGAGCACTTGGACGCCTCTCGCGACCTCCGAGGAAATTCGATCGCGCAACGCCGTAAGATCGGTGCCATTGTGGACTTCGTGGACCGCTGTCCCGAACACGCCGCGAGCCGGCTTGACCACGTAGCGGGAGCCGGCGGCGATGGTCAGTGAAGGAAGCTGATCGAGCGAGACATCGCGGACGTCGAGGTGGGGATAGCGGTCACGGAGAGCTATCCGAAATGCGACCTTATCCTTGAGCGTTTCGATCGCCGCGCGGCGGTTCTGATCAAGCCGCCCGAGCACCTCGGGCATGGCCGCTTCCGTTGTGATCGCGACCCGGGCCTCGGGTCCAAAAGTCAGGTCGCTTTCCGCGAGATCGGCTCGAGTCACGACCGTCCAGCCCTCCAGCGGAGGCAGCGTCTCGATACTGCCGGCCTCGGCAGCGGGATCCGTCACCAGCCATGAATCGGCCACGAACAGCTCTACTCGGAAGGAGAAAAACCGAGGCGCACGGTATGGCGGCAATTCCCGCAGGCACAAGGGCTCCGCTTGAGCAGAGAGAAATCTCGGTGGGACGTGACGGCTGTGGCTCAACTGACAGTCGGAGTGGCATGGCCATCCCTGGTCCGCCGCAGCCGAACGGCTCAGAATTCTGCACCGGCACCGCACTACGTCATCGCAAGCGATCGCCCATCTGCCTCACGCGGACAGCATCAATTCCTTCGTTCGCGCGCATCCACACAACACCCTGTGCGAGCCGCATACGGCTCAGGGGGAGTAGGGAACGAACGATGTAGCCGGCTCGTTGACGAGCGCGGAAGCGCGCCGCGCCGGATCCGCCGCAAGGTAAGCTCGAACGAGCTCAAAGCCGATCGCGTACCCCGTCCACCGCGGGATATCGGGGTTGGTGCCCAAGAACCATTCGGCATGATCGTATCCGCCCGCGGCACGCGATTCGACCGCCGGAATCCACATGGCAAGTTCGGCCGGCGTCAGTGACTGCGCCCAGGGCCGCGAGGTGGCCCCGGAGACCTCAAGCGAGAAGTGGTCCGCCAGACCCTCTGTCACAGCAGCCTGCAGCAACGTGGACCCGTAGCCTACGCCACGGCGGCGCATGGCGTGATGAACCTCGTGGGCGAGTTGGAGCAGAAACTCCGACCTGAGCACAGCTTCGACGTCTGGCCGCGACGGATCTGCGTACAGCCGCACCTCTTCTGCGCTGGGGTTGTAGCCGCCCATGCCAACCTCCGGAATGACCCGCGCAGGATCTGCGATGAGGGCTATACGCAAGTCAGTCACATTCAGAAGGGGGCGCATCGTATCCAGAGCGCGCTGGACCTCCTGCTCGATTAGCGACTGGTGCGCGACCAAGGGTCCGGCGGCACTCAAGTCGAGGCAGATGCCGCCGGGCAACTCAGTGGTGCATGCCGTTAGCGGCGTGCCGGAGGCGCATCCCGAAAGGATGAACGCGGCAGCAACCATGTGGATTCGCAATGGAGGCCTCCCGTGCTGGATCCCGGGCGTCGGACCTACGGGCCGATTGTAAGCTCCCGCACCTGACGGATGCGCACTCATGGCTTGCGATTCTGCCGTGCGTGCTGGATGTACATAAGCCCGTAGCGCTTCCTGCCTAGGTCTCACGCGTCTGCAGCAATCGCTTGTTACATGGTGCACCCGTGGGACCATCGTTAATCAACCGTCCGCCACGTGGCCGACATTCCTTGTTAGATGTCACCCGATTTCCGGCCCGACTGCTACACTCACCTCATCAATAGGTCTCGTCGCTCCATCACCTGGAAGGTGGTGCCGTAGCCGAGCATGATCACTACCAGTAGGCCCAGAAACTCGAGGACGACAAACGGTGACCCTCCGGACATATCCACGAGCCCTAGTGCCGGGACATTGAGCCCCAGCAGAAGGATCAGACGCGCCGACGTGAGCGAGTTCGAAGCGAGGGCCTTCAGGCTCCGTCCCCAAAGAAGCGTCGGAGTGATCGCGGCGAGGGCGATCCACCCAAGGGTCAGCGGCATCGCCTGAGCAATCAGCTCCGCGGGCGGTTCATTCGCCGCGATCAAAGCAGCCATGGGAACAGTCGGGTCGAACATCGCCACTGAAGCCCCTCCGAGCCCCAGCAGCAGAACCGTGTGCAGAGTGACGAAGCTCCACCACCCGTGGGACGTCGCGGGCTCAAACTGTAGGCGGTAGCTCCAGGCCAAGCTTGCGCCGCATGCGACGCCTGCGATGAGCATCGGAACGAAGGAGAACCAGATGTCGCTGATCAGCAGCTGATGCAACGCGGTAAACGCGACAACTGTCGAGGCCCCGGACACAGCCCCAGACAACACCGCAGAGCGGCTTTCTTCGCGACCTATCAACGCTGCCTCATACCCGGCCGACCCCAGCAATACCAGCCACTTCGCGGGTGACATCTAACGGCTCGGAATTCTGCTGCCGCACCTGCATATCCGCCAGCGAGCGCGAGCGAGCTACCCACCAAGGTCCCGCCGACTGCAGCAATTCCTTGTTAGAGTGCGCCCCCGCGAGTCAGCATCATGAACGCGCGAGGCGATAGGATCGGAATCGGAGACTGTTCGGCGATCTCCAGCAGATCCTTGTCTCCCGTGACCAGCACCTGAACTCCAGCCGCAACCGCATCGGCCAGGACCAGCTCATCGTCCGGGTCCCGGACCGGAACCGGACTCGGTTCGCCAGAGGCGGGGGCAGCTTCACACCGGTCGAGGACGGCAGTGACCGACTCAAGCGCCTCGGCCGACAATTTGAACTTCTGGGTCAGCACCCGAACAGATTCTTTCCGGACGATGTCGGGAACGACCAAGTGCTGTTCGCCGAGAACGTGCGCGAGCAGGTCGGAGCAGAGCCCACGAGCGGCGAAGGCCGCGACGAGTACGTTCGAATCCAGGCAGACCCGGATCACGACATGAGCTTGAAGACGTCCTCGTCGGTATAGACCCCCTGAGCCTCGGCGAACGGAATCACCTTACGTCGAGCTTCTTCGAACAAACGCAAAGTCAGCTGTCGCCGAAGAGCGTCGCGCACGACTTCACTGCGAGATTGGCCAGTCTCGCGGCAAACCTCGTCCAGGAGCTCTTCCAAGCTCGGGTCTAGTCGGATCGTTACGGCTGCGGTCTTCATGTAGTACAACGTACTACGGGACCCGAAGCGTGCAAGTTCCACGACTTTGGTCAGCGGACTCCAACGGCTCGGAATTCTGCTGCCGCTCCCTCTAGTACGCCAGCGAGCGAAGCGAGTCGCCCTTCAGTCTATACGCGGACAGCAGCTATTCCTTGTTAGGCGGATCCCGGTCGGGCGTCAACGCGTGAGTTCCATCTTTACCACTTCCTCGACGTCAAACCCGTCTCGCCGGACGCCCATCAGGTAGTCTGCACCGATGTCGACCAGCTCCATGTTCGGCACGTGGAACCGGCCGGCAACAGTCAACTCGCGATCAACGACGAGGTACTCTCGCTCGGTTGCTGCTCCGTCAACCGGCCCCAACTCGATCCAGAGGTAGCCCAGGACATCGAAGAGCAGATTGCCGAAGGCCGGGTGGTATCGTGGAACCGGCACCCTTTGCACGATTCCCTCAGCCACCCCTTCGCCGACCTTCGTCCCAAACGACTGAATGGTCTCGGACCGCCACGCTGCGATCGTCCGGTCATTCGGATCAACGGGCCTCCGTGCGTCGGACCACCGTACGCCACGACGCGTCCCATCCTGGGCGACACAGAGAATCTCTGGCGAAGCTTGATGGCCCACACACGTGCGATGCTCCGGCGCGTGGCAAGCGATCTTGGACTCAGCAGCGAGCGGTGGATTGAGTCGGAGCACCCCCCACGGTGTCTCAACCTCCACCTCCTCCGGCCCCGGGAGGCTTGCTATCAGCTGAGGGAGGCGTGCCTCGGCCGGGTGGATAGCTAGACCGGCGTCCGGCATCGGTTCGGTCACCCCAGACGAGCCCCCCTTCCCTCCTGCCTTGGACGCCAGGCGCACCAGCCGCATCCCACCACTAGCGACACGCACCTCCATGGGCCACATCCCCTCCAAGGGGTAGATCCCCCTGGCCGTGGGGTCATACCGCACGGTGCGGGCGAAACGACCGTTGCCATCGAACACGCTCGCCCGCCACAACGCTCCGTCCCATACGACCACCGAGTCACCGGGCAGCCCGGCGATAGAAGTAGGGGAGCGGAACTCACCGGGCCCCTCGCCCACCGTTCCGAGTTGTTGAAGGAGGTCGCCGCCCGGAGTGTAGCGACGGACAGGCCCGGATCGTCCGTCGGCGACGAGTACAGATCTGTCCGGGAGCACGAGCACAGCCGAAATCTCGGTGAACTGATGCGTTGAGCCGCGTGCTGAGCCTCCGATGCGGAGAGAGGGATCCGGGTCCAACCGCCACGGTAGGACAGGCGTGACGGCCAAGGGGCCGACGGTCGTCACTCCGACCACGGGCAGGAGGCCTGAAGCGCTCTCCGTCGGCTCCGGACCCGAGCAGCCGACGGCAAATAGCGCGACGGCGACGCGAACCCAAGCTCGTACTGCCACCTCGCCAACTCCTAGAGTCTCAACAGGATCCGCCTAACGGCTCGGAATTCTGCAGCGGCACCCG
>Ga0255776_10007093_pt1 | contig 11323 bp, 13 predicted proteins | sample 071ome_19_FD_179974 | JGI IMG/M metagenome (GOLD analysis project Ga0255776, IMG submission 179974) | Coastal salt marsh microbial communities from the Groves Creek Marsh, Skidaway Island, Georgia - 071413AT metaG (version 2) | ecosystem: Environmental > Aquatic > Marine > Intertidal zone >...
GCTTTCCTGCGTAGTCGCGCCAACTCGATCGAGGGCGGCACGAGTGAAGTGATGCGCAACATCCTCGGCGAGCGGGTGCTCGGTCTCCCTGGTGATGTTCGCGTCGATCGTGACGTCGCATGGAGCAAGGTGCCGCGCAACTGATCAGCTGCCGGTGCCGAGAAGGGCGCCGACGAACAGGGCAGCGAGCGACGTGAGCAAACCGATCGCGCCTCCGAGGGCGAGGGCCAGTTTGGTCGTTCCGATCGAATGGATCGCCGCGCTCGCTCCGGCCACTACGGCCAGGACGATGTGCACGCCCACCGTGGCCTGATACGAGGTCGTCTGCTCGTTGATCGCGAGGTCGACGATGCTCCATATTCCGGTGACCACGAGAACGGCGAAGGCCGGCCAGGCGATCGAACCGAACGCCCGAGCCGCCACGCGAGTGCTCTCTGGTGCCACTCGCCGAAGTCGCGGAACGAGACCGGCCATCACGATTTGGCCTCCGACCCAGATCGAGGCGGCAAGGACGTGCAGAAAAAGGCGGACGGTGTCGGCAGAGGGAGACAGCATGCGTCGAGCGTGTCAGATCACGAGCCGTCATGCCAGACGACACCGAGGAGTCGTAGGTGTTCAGATCGACAACACGGCCAGGATGTCACTGGCTGCCAGGGCACGATCGTCGGCCGGAGGGCGACCCGAGAGGTCGGCCCCGCACATCACCGTGACGGCGATCTCGATCGCACTCTGCAACTCGCGCAGATTTCGGGGCGGCGGGAAGTACTCGTCCTCGTCGGTGAAATCGACCCTGTGGATTCCGCGATGGGGAGCGAGTCGAGCCACGACTTCGTTCACCACTTCCTCGGGAGCCGATGCTCCGGCCGTCACCCCCACGACGCCGGCAAGATCGTCAGGAAGTTCGCCGGCCTCATTGACCCGTAGCACTCGCGGACATCCAGCCTCTACGGCCAACCGTTCGAGGGCCCGAGTGTTGGACGAGTTCGCCGATCCGATCACGACGACGGCGTCGCACGACGGAACCATTTGCATGAGAGCCGATTGCCGATTGGTGGTGGCGAAGCAGAGGTCGCTACGCCCCGGCGTCCAGACGCTCGGGAAACGTTCTCGGACACGAACTGCGACCCCTTCCCAATCGCGATGAGACAAAGTGGTCTGGGCGAGCAGGGCGACGGGTTCGGTGAATTCGGGAAGACTGTCGACGTCGTCGACCGTCTCCACCCGTGAAATGGCCTGGGGGGCGACGGCCACCGTTCCGACCGCCTCTTCGTGACCTTCATGGCCGACGTACACGACCCGATAGCCCTTGCCGGCTCGCACCTTGACTTCGTGGTGCACTTTGGTGACCAAAGGACACACGGAGTCGACGACCACCGATCCTCGCCGGCGCGCTTCGGCGACTACCTCGGGTGCCGAACCGTGTGCCGACAGCATGATCGGTCGGCCGATGGGAACCGTCGACACATCGTCGACGAACACGACGCCGAGTTTCTCGAAACGTTCGACGATCAACTTGTTGTGGACGATTTCGTGAAAGCAGTACACCGGAGCGGGATACGAGCGAACCATCCATGCCAGAGCTTTGATCGCCATTTCGACGCCGGCACAGAATCCGCGTGGACTGGCCAGCAGTACGCGGTCGACGTCCATGGGACGAGGATAACGGTGCAGTCGTCGTCGGTAGCCTGGCCACATGTCGTATGGCCATCACGGACCACTTGTGGTGGCAGTCACGCCGGGCTCGGCGGCTGAGCGGTCGGGTATCCAGCCGGGAGACGAGGTTCTCACTCTCGATGGTGTGTCTCCACGCGACATCATCGAATGGCGTCTTTTGACCGATGTCGCCGACGTCGAGATCGAGATTCGCCGAGGAGGCGTCGAGACCACGATCGAGGTCGCCAAAGCGGAGGGAGAGCCCCTCGGAGCCGAAGTGGCGAGCGCACTGTTCGATCGGGTTCGGACCTGCGACAACCATTGTCCGTTTTGCTTCATCTATCAGTTGCCGCCCGGACTTCGTTCGAGCCTGTACGTGAAAGACGACGACTATCGGTTGAGTTTTCTGTACGGGAACTTCACCACCCTCACCCGCTTCACCGAAGCGGACCTCGAGCGAGTTGTGACCGAGGGACTGTCGCCGTTGAACGTGAGTATCCACGCAACCGATCCGTCGATTCGAGTCGACCTGTTGCGCAACAAGAGGGGCGCCACCAGTCTTCGGTGGCTGTCGGCACTTCTCGATCACGGCGTCACCGTGAACGGCCAGATCGTCGTATGCCCGGGAATCAACGACGGAGCAGTGCTCGAGGACACGATGGTTGGAATCCTCGACCGATTCTCAGGTTTGTCTCACGTGGCGGTGGTTCCACTCGGAATCAGTCGCTTCAATCGTGAGGAATCGATGCGCCTCCATTCGGTCGCTGAGGCCCGACAGGTGGTCGAGATCGTGGACGACTGGCAACAAAGGTTCCTCGAGGTGCTCGGTCGTCGTCTCGTGTTCGCGTCCGATGAGTACTACTTGATGGCTGGAATCCCATTCCCACCCGGTGAGACCTACGACGGCTTTCCGATGCACGAGGACGGAGTCGGAATGGTTCGAACGTTCGAATGGGAATTCACCGGTCGTCTCGAGTCGCCGACCGGGCCTCAGAGCGGATTTTTCGCCGCTATCGACGGGGCGCCAGCGGAGGGTTATCGAAGCGTCCGTAATCCGGCGGCAGACACTGGTCTTCGCGGTCGTACCTCGACTGGACTGTCGATTCGCCCGTCCCGGCGTGCCCCGGTTGCGATCCTGACGGGGGAGTACGGTGCTCGTGTGCTCGAACCCCTCGTCGCCTCGCTTGCGCGTCCCGACGTCAGAGTGGTTGCAGTGGCGAACGAGTTTTTCGGTGGCAACACTTCCGTGGCCGGTCTGATGGTCGGTTCGGACCTCGCTCGCGAACTCGAGCGCCAACCCGAAGGGCATCGTTACTTGCTTCCTGACGTCTGTCTCACCGACGGTCGTTTTCTCGACGGTACGTCGATCGACGACCTGCCTCGACCAGTCGAAGTCGTGCCGACGGACGGCATTGCTCTTCGTCGAGCCTTGGAGGTTTCGTCATGACGAAAACGGTGGAAGGTGGCGTCGATCCGACGGTTGTGATCGTCGGTCGTCCCAACGTCGGGAAGAGCACGTTGTTCAACCGCATCGTCGGCGAGCAGGCCGCGATCGTCGAGGATCGCCCGGGGGTCACACGCGACCGCAAGGAAGCGGCCGCAGAGTGGCTCGGTCATCATTTCGTTCTGGTGGACACCGGAGGGTGGTTGCCGTCGGGTTCGGAGCTCGAGGCGAAGGTCAGTCGACAAGTGGAGGCAGCAGTGCGTGCAGCGCATCTCGTTCTCTTCGTCGTCGACGGTTCCGTCGGCATGACCGACGAGGACGCATCGGTTGCAGCGTGGATCCGTCGTTCGGACGTTCCGGTTCTGCTCGTGGTCAACAAGGCCGACAACGATCGACGTGAAACCGATCGATGGGAATTCATGTCCCTTGGAGTCGGGGAGCCGTATCCGGTCAGCGCTCTGCACGGTCGTCGAGCCGGCGACCTTCTCGACGAGGTCGTGGCCCGTCTGCCCGACACGGTGGAGATCGACGTGGCCGAGATCGAAATCGACGAGGGAGAGAAACCACCGCGTGTCGCTCTCGTCGGTCGGCCCAACGTCGGCAAGAGCACGTTGTTCAACCGCTTGGTCGGAGAAGACCGGTCTGTCGTGCATGACATGCCCGGCACCACACGCGATTCGATCGACACCCTCGTCGAGACCGAGGACGGTCCTGTGATCTTCGTCGACACCGCCGGTATGCGTCGTCGATCACGTATCGACGATTCCGCCGAGTATTACTCACTCGTTCGAGCTCTTCGAGCGGTGGACGACGCCGATGTTGCGCTGCTCGTCATCGACGCAACTGAAGGAGTCACCGCTCAGGATCAGCGTCTGGTCGAGCGAATCGACGCGTCGGGCTGCCCGATCGTGGTGCTCTTGAACAAATGGGAGCTGGTCGCGACGGGGGAGGATCGAGCACATGTCGAGTCCGAAGTCCGCCGCAAGCTGCATTTCCTCGACGATCCCCCGGTGCTCAAAATCTCGGCGCTCACGGGAAAGGGTGTGCACAAGCTGCGTCCCGTCTTGCAGGAGTCGATCACGCAGTATCACCGGCGTGTGCCCACCCGCGACGTGAACAAGGTGATTGCCGCAGCCCAGCAACGTCAGCCGGCGGCGGGTGGTGCTCGCGTGATGTATGCCTTGCAAGGAGCGACCGATCCGCCCACGTTCACTCTCTTCGTCAATCGCGAGATCGCTCAGCCCTACCTGCGGTATCTCGAACGCAGTATTCGCGAAGCGTTCGGTTTCGGATCGACACCTATCAAGATTCGCGTTCGCAAGAGGAACGAGTGACGTGCCTTTTTGCGAGGATTGTGCGAAGTATTGGGCGCCCAGTGCCATGGGATCGGATGGATCGTGTCCGTCGTGTGGGCGCCACCTCGACGGACCGGCGATCGCGTCCACGACTCCGCGTCCTCGGGTGACCGCTGACGATCTCGATCTGAAGAAGTTGGCCGGTCAACAAGGCGATGATCCGTCAGCCCCCTGGCACTTCAAACTGCTCGTCACTGGGGTGGTGGTGTACGTCGGATGGCGCATCGTCGACCTCTTCGTCTGATCGGGCGGTAGAGTTCGACCGCCGTTCTCTCATGGGTGCGGTCACATAGCGGGCTGTGGCGCAGCTTGGTAGCGCGCTTGACTGGGGGTCAAGAGGTCGCAGGTTCAAGTCCTGTCAGCCCGACGAGAAGCACGTGAGGACGAAGGGAGTGGCGACTACCGTGGTCGCCATGGCCGCCACTCCCTCGTCCACGGCGACGCTCTCTGAGTCGGCGTCGAAACTCCTGCTGGCGGAATTCGGTGTTCCGATGGCTCCTGAGGAAACGGTGCCCGATGCCGACTCGGCGATCGAGGCCGCCGTTCGTCTCGGTTTTCCGGTCGTGGCCAAGTTGTGTGGTGACGCAATCGCCCACAAGACCGAGCGCGGACTGGTGCGCTTGCGGTTGGCGGACGAAGCCGCAGTACGGACCGCAGCCATCGATTTGCTCGCGTTGGCTCGACCCGAGGACGGAGACGTGTCGGTTCTTGTTGCTCCGATGGTGACCGGAAACCGAGAACTCATCGCCGGGGTCGTACGAGATCCGCAGTTCGGTGCAAGCGTGATGCTCGGCGTCGGCGGAGTGCTGGCCGAGGCGGTGGCCGATGTCGTGTTCAGGCCGGCTCCACTCGACGCCGTCACGGCGCACGAGATGATCGATGGCTTGGCCACACAGAAATTGCTCGGCGCATTTCGTGGTGAAGCGCCCGTCGATCGCGACGCGCTGGCGGCCGTACTCGTCGGTCTCGGTCGAGTGGCCGCCGAACGCCCCGATGTGGTGAGCGTCGACGTGAATCCGTTGATCATCGCTGGCGATGGACAGCCCGTCGCCGTCGACGCGCTCGTCGAGATCGGCGACGTTGCTCGAACGGTCTCGGTGGCCCGTGAACGTCCGAGCGATGCCCAGTTCGCCGCGTTGTTCGAGCCTCGGGGAGTTCTCGTGACCGGCGCGTCCACCCACCCGGGAAAGTTCGGCTTCGTGTCACTGCACAACTTGTTGGCGTCGGGCTACGAAGGAGCGGTCTTCGGGACGAATCTTCAGGGGGAAGAGGTCCTCGGAGTACGTACGGTCGCCGATATCGATGCGCTGCCCGACGGCGCCATCGACCTCGTGTTCGTGTGTACGCCAGCGTCGGCCAACCCCGACCTGCTGCGGGCCTGTGCCCGCAAAGGGGTCAGAGCTGCCTTCCTCACCTCGGCCGGGTACGGCGAGGCCGGGGAGGAAGGGCGTCGAGCGGAGGCCGAGCTCGTGGCGTTGGCCGACGAACTCGGCATTTTGCTGGCTGGTCCGAACGGTCAGGGCGTGGTCAGTACGCCGGCGAAGTTGTGCGCACAGATCGTTGCGCCTTATCCGCCGGCCGGTCGTATCGGCGTGGCGAGCCAGAGTGGCAACTTCGTCTCGTCGTTCATGAATTACGCGCGAGCCACCGGCGTCGGTATCAGTCGCGCGGTGTCGGCCGGGAACGCGGCTGCGGTCACGGTGGCCGACTATCTCGACTATTACGCAGATGATCCGGCCACTGCTGTCGGCTTGGCCTACCTCGAAGGAATCACCGACGGCCGTTCTCTCATGGAACGTCTGGCGTCGGTTGCGCGTCGCAAACCTCTCGTTTTGGTGAAAGGTGGCGCCACCGAGGGAGGAGCACGGGCCGCGGCGTCGCACACCGGGGCGCTGGCAGCCGACGACAAGGTGTTCGATGGTTTCTGTCGAGCGGCCGGAATCACTCGCGCCTCGACGGTGGAAGAGGCGTTCGAAGCTGCCGCGACCTTCGCCACTCAACCCCTCCCAGAGGGTCCGAATGTGGTGATTCTCACGACTGCTGGAGGTTGGGGAGTGGTGACTTCCGACGCTTTGACACGTGAGGGAATTCTGAATCTGATCGAGTTGCCCGAGGATCTTCGGGCAGCGATCGACGCCAAACTCCCGCCACGGTGGAGTCGGAGCAATCCGGTCGACTGTGCCGGTGGTGAAACTCGCGACACGATTCCCGAAGTCATGGAGATCATCGCAACCCACCCCGAGGTGAATGCAGTGGTGTACCTCGGTCTCGGGATCCAGGCCAATCAGGCTCGCATGATGCGTGAGGGGCGCTTCTATCCCGATCACGGCCTCGAGCGCATCGTTGCCTATCACGAGCGACAGGACCAGCGATTCGCCGAAGCCGCCGACGAGCTGTCGACGCGCACCGGCAAACCGATTCTGGTGGCCACGGAATTGGCTGTGGCCGACCCGTCGAACGCCGGACCGGCGGCAGTACGGGCGACCGGTCGTTTGTGTTACCCGTCGGGGAATCGAGCGGTCACAGCCCTCGGGCACCTGTACCGCTCGGCCGAGTATCGGCGTCGCCGAGGTTCGTGATGACGGCCTCTGGCAGCAGGTCGCCGTCTGGACGTCGACCGCCACGACGGACCGTCCCAGCCGCCAATCCCATCGCGACGTTGCTTTTCGTAGCGGCTTTTCCAGCCGTGGTCCTGTTCGGTGTGTGGCAGTACGCCCAATCGCACGATGGAAGTGACCCGCCGGGTCCGGACGTCGTGGCCGAACTCCCTGATTCGACTCCAGTCACCCCAGTGCTCTCGGCTCGGCGTACACCAGATGTGTTGGCTCGTGAGACATCGCTCACGGCGTTCGAGAATTCGTTGCGGCCCCTAGGAGGTGCGGTGCTGCCCGGTTCGTGCGCGGCTGTCGACGTCGACGGAGTGCTCGCACTGTCCGACGGTCTCGACACACCGGTCATTCCGGCGAGCACATTGAAGGCGGTCGTGGCAGCGGTTGCTCTCGAGGTGCTTGGCCCGCAGTACACGTACACGACTCGGGTGTTGGCCGATGTTGTAGCGGGAACCGTCGGCTCGCTCTATCTCGTGGGTGGAGGCGATCCACTTCTTGCGTCGTCGTGGTATCCCGACGACGCTCGTTACGTCCGCTATCCACAGCAGCCGGCGACGTCGCTCGACGCCCTCGCTGATGCGGTGGTGGCGGCCGGTGTCACTCAAGTCAATGGAAACGTGATCGGTGACGGGTCTCGCTACGATGCCGAGCTCTATCCGCCGACCTGGCCCATTTCGTTTCGCGCCGTGGAGGGTGGTCCGATCGGTGGTCTGGTCGCCAATGACGGTGCGGTACTGGGGGTTGGAGTCCGGGGCAACGATCCCGCTCTCGGAGCAGCCGAAGAGTTCGTCCGTCTCCTACGCGAGCGGGGAGTCACCGTGATCGGGCAAGCGACGTCGGGCCGGGCTCCAGGCGAACCGGCAGCCATTGCATCGGTCACCTCGGCACCGCTTTCGGAAGTGGTTCGGGAGCTGCTCACCAACTCCGACAACAACACGGCTGAGATGGTGTTGAAAGAGATCGGATTTGCCACGCGACAAGCCGGGTCGCGTTCCGCGGGCGTCACGACCGTCGTCGAAACGCTCACCCGATGGGGAGTATCGACAGACGGGCTTCAGATCGTGGACGGATCGGGTCTGTCTCGCGAGAACACGTTGACGTGTCGCACGATGCTCGATGTTCTCGACCGCTTCGACGAGACGTCGATCTTTGCGCAGTCGCTGCCGGTAGCCGGGCGAACCGGGACCATGGCCACATATTTCGTCGGTGATCCGATGGAAGGTCGTCTGATCGCCAAGACGGGATCGCTCACCGGGGTGAAAGCCCTAGCCGGATACCTACCCGTCGACGGAGGTGGTCTCGTCTCGTTCGCCGTGATGCTGGTGGGCGACGGCGTGTCAGACGATGCCGGGTTCCGACCGATATGGGAGGGGTACCTCTCCGACGCGTTGGCCACGTATCCGGCGGGGCCGACGTCCGACAGGCTCGGGCCGGTCGCGGCGCGCTGATCCCACGTCATGTCGAATGCCCGGCGCGTGCCGATGTTCCCTCTCGGAACTCCACTCCTCCCCGGTTCGCTCCTTCCACTTCACGTCTTCGAACTTCGGTACCAGATCATGATGGACGACGTCATGGCTCGAGAGCCCCACGAATTCGGTGTGGTCATGATCGAACGGGGCTACGAAGTGGGTGGGGGAGACGTGCGCGCCGGAATCGGGACGGTTGCACTCGTCGCAAGAAGTGAAGAGGTCGACGACGGCCGTCGCATGGTGCTGGCCGTCGGAACGAGTCGAATTCGCGTCGTCGAATGGCTAGCTGACGATCCGTATCCGATGGCCCTGGTCGACGACTGGCCGATCGACGAAGCGCATGATGACGCGCACGATCTCGAGAAGCAACTCGACGAGCAGGTCGAGCGTTTTGTGGCACTGGTTCGTCGATTCGACGAACGGGCGCCGTCGATCGACACGCGCGCCGACGACGAGAGGCTCATTGCCTTCGTGTACCGGTTGTCATCGAGTCTTCCTCTCGGCCCGGCCGATCGCCAGGCCATCCTGTCGGCGTCCTCGAGTCTCGATGCCACTCGTCGGCTCGTCACGGCGATCGACGACCTGGATGCGCTGGTGAGATTCCGGGCTGGTCTCGATGCGTCCGACGGATAGGTGTGCCGAGGGCTCGGCGTCACGGTGCCATTCGTTGTCGTCGCTGCTAGAACGTGAGGGTGGCTGATCGAGTGAGGCGAGAGCGGGCCGGGGTCTCCGACGTCGTCGACGTCGTCAAGGAGTACGCCCGCCAGGAGACTCTCGGACCATTATCGGGGGCCGGCCGCTGGCTCGCCCTTGGTTCGATCGGCTCCGTCCTACTCGGCCTGGGTTCGATCTTCGTGCTGCTCGGCTCTCTGCGGTTGCTGCAGACCGAGACGACGGCATTCGACGGCGCGTGGAGCTTCGTGCCGTATCTCGTCGTGCTTGCAGTGGCGATCGGACTCACCGTCGCCACCTTGGCCCGTGTGAAGAAGGCGACTCTCGGAAAGGAACCACGCCATGACTCGAAGTGAGCGGATCACTCGCGACGACATCGAGAAGAAGTTACGTGGGCTCCAAGGTGAGGTCGCCGAGAAGGTGGAGGATCGCAAAGGCGCCCTGACGACGGTTGCCGTGGCGGCCGGAGTCGCCGTGGTGATCGTCGTGTTCCTGGTCGGACGTCGAAGTGGACGACGCCGCTCGACCATGGTCGAGATTCGTCGACTCTGAGCCGAAGTGTTCGCTCTTCTTCGATCTCGCAGTCTGCGCAAGGGCTTCCTGCGTGGTAGCCGAGTGTGGTCGGCGATCGGGGTGGTCGTGTGGGGTGTGCATCTCGTCCGCCGTGCAGTCGGCCGTCGTCCCGAAGTCGTCACGACCGAGACCATTCGACCGGGCCGATCGATCGTGGTGTCGTCAGTCGAGCGAAAGAATCGCCACTCGTGATCGTCGTGCTTCGTCATCCACGTCGTGAGATCCGAATCGAAGGATCGAGACGGGTTCACGCTCTACTCGCTGAACTCGAATTGACGCGCGAAGCTCACCTCGTGATCCGCAATGGGACTCTCGTTCCAGGAGACGGCCTGCTCGAAGCCGACGACACCATCGAGATCAGACCCGTCGTGTCGGGAGGCTGAACCGATGAAGTGTCGCACCTGCCGTGGTCCGGCAGTGATCGATCTGCCTCGTCACAACGCCAATTTCTGCGCCGAGCACTTCTTCGAGTTGTGTCGGCGCCAAGTGACCAAGGCGATCGACGAGCATGCGATGTTCGGAACCGACGATCGCATTCTCGTTGCAGTGTCCGGCGGTAAGGATTCGCTGGCGGTCTGGGACATGCTCGTCGAACTCGGGTACCGGGCCGATGGCTACTACATCGCACTCGGAATCGGTGACTACAGCGAAGAATCACGCGAGATCACGGAACGGTTCGCTGCCGAACGGGGACTCGCGTTACGTATCGAATCGCTTCGTGATGATCACGGATTCGACGTTCCGACGGCGGCCAAGGTCACCGGGCGCGTCCCGTGTTCGGCATGCGGCCTGAGCAAGAGGCACCTTTTCGATCGCGCGGCGCGTGAGGGCGGATACGACGTGGTGGTGACCGGACACAACCTCGACGACGAAGCCGCAGTGCTGTTCGGCAACGCCTTGCGTTGGGATGTCGAGTACCTGGCTCGTCAGACCCCGGTTCTCGAGGCCGGTGACGGCTTCCCGAGGAAGGCCAAACCCCTCGTGCGCCTGTCCGAACGCGAGACGGCGGCCTGGTGCATTCTGCGGGGGATCGACTACGTGATCGAAGAGTGTCCTATGGCCGCCGGAAATCGGCACCTGCAGTACAAGGAACTCCTGAACGCGTTGGAGGAGAAGTCGCCGGGATCGAAGGCAGCGTTCTACTCCGGATTTCTCGACCGGATGAGCCCACTCCTTGCCGACGATCGACGTCGCGACGTCCTGCATCGATGCGTCCATTGTGATTCTCCGACCGGGGGCGAGAGCGAAGTGTGTGCCTTTTGTCGCCTGGTCGAACGAACGCGCGGCCAAGAGGCGGTGTCGGTCGAGATGCTCGTCAAGAAAAAGTCGCGTTCGCGCACCTCCCGTCGGGGAGACTGACGGGACCGTCGGTATCCACCTGGGATCCACCAAGAGATTGGGCTTCATGACTGTGTTCGAATACGGAGACAAGGCACTGCTGATCGACAGCAAGCAGCGGCGCTATTTGGTCACCCTTGCGGAAGGTGGCGAGTTCCACAGTCATGCCGGATTTATTCCTCATGCTGAGATCGTGGGTCAAGGGGAGGG
>Ga0255776_10007098_pt1 | contig 11317 bp, 10 predicted proteins | sample 071ome_19_FD_179974 | JGI IMG/M metagenome (GOLD analysis project Ga0255776, IMG submission 179974) | Coastal salt marsh microbial communities from the Groves Creek Marsh, Skidaway Island, Georgia - 071413AT metaG (version 2) | ecosystem: Environmental > Aquatic > Marine > Intertidal zone >...
ATCAGCGTGGTTCTGTTTCGTTCATCGCTCTCTGAGTTTCTGAGCGCTGTTTCAGTCCTGGGTAAAACATTTAAGAACAAAATTGACAAGCCAGAGGAGCTCATCCTGCGTCTAGTAGAGCTGGCGACCATAGCCAGGAAAGACGGCATGATCGCCTTGGAGGGGCAGGACATTCCCAACTCATTCCTTGCCAAGGGCATCTCAATGCTGGTTGATGGCTCTGATGGCGACACCATCAAAAAATCTTTGAATCAGGACCTAGCTTCAATGAAATCACGCCACACGAAGGGGGCCGATATTTTTTCAGCGATGGGTGAGGTGGCTCCAGCGATGGGAATGATTGGTACTCTGATCGGTTTGGTGCAGATGCTGGGCAACATGTCGGACCCCAAGGCGATAGGTCCGGCGATGGCGGTCGCCTTGCTGACGACACTCTACGGTGCGATCTTGGCCAACGTTATCTGTTTGCCGGTACAGATGAAGCTGCGCAACGCCTCGGACTTTGAGGCTGCAAACTGCGAGTTGATCATAGAGGGTGTACTTTTTATTCAGTCTGGCGGTAACCCAAGGGTCCTTGCAGACTACCTGGCGGCGTTCGTATCACCTAAAGAGCGAAAGAAGCTCGAGGCTGCGGCCTAAAGCTGACCGCTCAAAGGAGGCCTCAGCATGGCCGATGAAGAACTCGAGCAAACCAACGAAGAGCAGGACCCCGCTCTCGAAGCCGGCGAAGCTCAAGCTGAAAAGGGCCCAGGTGAGCAGGCCCAGGGTAGCGGGGGGGGCGATGACGCTCCTTCCGGACCCGACTGCCCGCCCTGCAAGGGCGGTGCCCCGGCGTGGATGGCCACCTTTGCCGACATGGCAACCTTGCTTATGGCATTCTTTGTCCTGCTTCTCTCATTCTCTGACGTTGAACTGCCTAAGTTTGAGCAGATGAACGGGGCTATCAAGCAAGCCTTTGGCGTCAAGCGCATTATCCCAGAGATCTCAATCCCCATGGCGAGGAGCCTTATCGTAGAGAATTTTTCGCCGGCACTGGCAGAGAGAACTGTGATACCAAACCCCAGACAGATGCCGCTTGACCCGAGCAAGGAAAACCTTATCAGGCGCACTAAAGAAAAACCAGACAAGTATCCAATTCAGGATGAACTTAAAACTGTTCAGGCGGCGCTAGCGGAAGAGATCGAGCGTGGTGACGTTAGTGTAAAAATCCGGGACGACAAGATTATTGTCGATATGTCTGCACAGGCAAGCGCAACAGGACCTGGAGGCAGCGGTCAAGAACAAAATACTGCTGGAAATATCCAGCAGAGAATGGTGGACCTTGCCTCCAAGGTGGCCCAGGTTCAAGGAGAAGTCTCACGAGAGGTGAATTTGTTTCTGAACTCTGCAGACCAGTCCCAAGGCATTGAGCAGGAGGATGCCCAGACCCAGGGCCAGATGGCTCAGGGCAGGGCGGCCGTTAATGATCTCTACAACGAGATCAGCAGCAACCTGCAGGGAGAGATTCAGCAGGGACTGGTCGAGGTCGAGAAAGACGGTAACGATGTCATCATTCGTCTTGCTAGCCAAGGCTCGTTTGTCTCCGGCAGCGCAGACCTAAGCGAAACCTTTGGGCCGCTCCTGAGGCGGGTGGGTGGGCCACTGGCGAGTGAGGGTCGCAACCTAAGGATCGAAGGACACACAGACAACATCCCCATCGCGTTCAGTCAACGCTTTAATTCTAACTGGGATCTGTCTGCAGCGAGGTCTGCCTCGGTCGCAGACTTCTTTAACCGCGAGCTAGGGATAGGCAGCGATCTCATGAAGGTTGCAGGATTTGCCGACACGCGCCCACTGGGAAGCAACAACACGGCAGAGGGAAGGGCCCGAAACCGTCGCATTGAGATAATCGTCGAGGGTAACTGAGATGGCTGACGAAGAACTCGAAAGTGTCGACGAACAGGTAGAGTCCGCCGAAGCTGACGCCGTTGTAGAAGAGGAGCTTCAGTTAGCGGAGCAGGAGCCGCTGGAGGAGGAACCCATTGGCGAGTGCCCCCCCTGCAAGTCAGGTGCCCCGGCGTGGATGGCGACTTTTGCCGACATGGCGACCCTGCTGATGGCATTCTTTGTGCTGTTGCTGTCCTTCGCGCACGTAAACGTGCCCAAGTACAAGGAAGTCAGCGGTTCGATGAAGACCAAGTTCGGAGTGCAGACGGTCATTCCCGACATGGAGCCACCAAAGGCCAGGAACATAGTGGTTACTCAGTACATGTCGGCTAAAGCCGAACCAACGGCGATGCAGACAGTGCAGGAGCAGCGGACGGACGAGCCCCAGCCCGAGGACGAAGAGTTAAAGTTTGACACGGGCGACGGCGAAACCGACGTCAGTCAGGCAGTAGAGACCCTGCAGGAGCAGCTTGCCCAGCAGATCGCCGAGGGTAAGGTCCGTGTCACGACTGAGAACAACATGGTCAAGGTCGAGGTCCTCGAGAGTATGAAGGAGGGCGCTCAGCAGGGACAAAACTCGGGCTCCTCGCCGGGCCAAATTTCGCAAGATCGTATCGAGATCTACGCGGCGGTGGCACAGGCACAAACACGGACCACCTCGCAAATCCAGATCACCGACAGCGCTCTGACCAGAACGGCTCAGGGCCAGGTCTCAGGCTCTTCCTCCGAGGGGGCGTCTGCTGAGGATGTCTCTCAGAGCCGCTACGAGCAGATCCGGGCGAGCCTGTCGCAGCAGATCAATCAGGGCCTAGCTCAAGTAGAAAAGGAGGGGGACAAGGTCATTATCCGGCTCGCTGAGCAGGGATCCTTTGAGAGCGGCCAGGCAGAGCTTCAGCGTGACATTATGGGCCTGCTTAACGAGGTAGGCGCCTCACTCACGGGTGACGTGGGGCTCGTCTCCATCGAGGGCCACACGGACAACATTCCGCTAGCTTTCAGCGACAGGTTCAAGAGCAACTGGGACCTCTCGGCAGCCAGAGCCGCCGCCGTTGCTGACTACTTACTCAATGGGGACTTTGTCCAGCCCGGTAAAGTCAATGTGATTGGTTACGCCGACACCAAGCCGATCGCCGACAATGTAAGTATTACCGGCAGGGCCCAGAACCGTCGTATAGAGATAATCGTGAACAATTAAGCGATCGAATGGATTTTGGAGTAACCTGCCAGGCGCAAAGTGAAAACTCGCGGTACCATCTGTCAGCTACCTTGCGATCTCAGATTGGGCAGTTGTCCAGGCCCTGCTGGAGGCAAATTTCAACCATCTTGTCGGCTTCGGCAGCTTGCTCATCTTCCAGCTGAAGCACAGCGATAGCTCTCACGCTGTCGCCCTCCTCCTGCCCCATCCTCATAGTAAGCTGGGACCATAAGTACGAGCTGAAGGCGTCAGACTTCCTGTCCTCGGCGCCGTCACCAGAGAGCAGCATAAAAGAAAGCATCAGCATCGAGTCTGCGTAACCTTTCTTGGCGCCCATAGTGAACCACTTCCGAGCCTCTCGGTAGTCTAGCTCCACGCCCTCACCCTCATAGTAGGCGAGGCCCATCATGTACTCGCTGGCGTCTAGTCCTTGATCAGCAGACTGCCTGAACCACCGAACAGCCTCGCGCGGGTTGGTCTGGACCCCATACCCGTTGTAGTACAACAGGCCCACGTTATGCTGAGCCTGAGGCAGGTCCTGCTCTGCGGCCTTGCGATACCAGCTCATGGCTGTCTGATAGTTCTGGCTCACACCAAGCCCCTCCTCGTACATGTGGCCGAGGTTATTCTGTGCCTCTGCCGAGCCGGCCTCTGCCAGAGGCAGCCACGCCCTGATCGCGGTGGCGAAGTGGCCACGATCTTTTGCAGCTAGTCCCGCGTCGAAAGAGAGTTCCCCCTGAGCCAGAGCGCCAAAGGTGGATGTTGTGAGGGCAAGTGTCATGGCAACGAGGAGGTGTTTCATGGACGGCTCCGTGTAATTTTGGCGTTTGACTAAAGTTTTTTAGGGCGGTAACCGACCTACAGATTAGCTGATATTGATGTCAAGGCCAATGCCTAAAAACCTGCTTAATTCTCAGAAAAAAAATTAAAGCTCAAGAATCTCCATCCGACTCTACTGATGAAGGCCCTAAAGTGTGAGACGGCCTCGCTTTATGACCATAAATAATTTATAGGGCTGTCTTGCCCCAAACTGGAGATAAACGATGACTGCAATTAATACCAATAACGCATCGGTACTTGCTGCCAATGCACTAAAAGTGAATGAACGTAAGATGTCGACCGCGATGGAGCGCCTGTCGACGGGACTCAGAATCAACTCTGCAAAGGACGACGCCGCCGGTTTGGCAATCACTAAGAAGCTTAACGCTCAAGTCACTGGTCTGCGTCAAGCCTCACGCAACGCTAACGACGGCATCTCAATGCTCCAGACTTTTGACGGCGCCTCAAAGGAAATCAGCACGCTCCTGAACCGTATGCGTGACCTGACCGTGCAGGCAGCCAATGGCACTTATTCAACCGACGATATTGCGAGCCTGGGTGAAGAATATACCGCATTGCGCACGGAGATTGGTAGGATCATTGACGCGACCCAGTGGAATGGCATGGCTAAGATGGATCAGGGAGGCACGATAAATCTTCATATTGGGGCCAACTCAGGATCTTCAGAAACAATGGCGCTGAGCATCATGGATTGGGATACTGGATCCTCAACTTCTCTAACCGTTGCAGAAACAACTGCTCATGCAAATGGTCAAGCAGAGGTCCAAACGATAACTCTAGCGGGCATGACTTCAGGCGACACCCTGACTATAGCTTACACCAACCCTGCTGGAGCCAGACAGTCATATACCTTCACAGCGGCACAAAATTTAACCGCTGCACAGGTGGAAACTGCTATTGTTGCTGCGCAAACCGCCGCTACTAATGCCGGCTCTTCAATCCTCCCGGGCTTCACAATTTCGGCAGATGGTAATGCTGACGCATTAGTTCTCACTTATGGTACCGATGATGTTGAGGTTTATGAGGTAACTGCAACGATAAATAGTGGAACTGGCGCTGCTGTACCAAATGATTGGAGTAGTCGTACCATAAGTGACCTGGATACAAGAATCAGCGCTGTTACTGCTGAGCGAGCTAAGTACGGTGCCTACATCTCACGTCTCGAGACTGCCTCAGACAACCTGCTCAGCGTTGCTCAAAATACTGATGCGTCGCGTGGTCAGATCGAGGACGCGGACTACGCAGCCGAAACCACAGAGCTGGCGCGCACCCAGATCATCGCCCAGGCGGGCACCGCGATGCTGGCGCAGGCGAACCAGATCAAGCAGTCGGTCCTGGCGCTCCTGAAGTAATGGATGATAATCTGTGAGGGGGGAGTATAGATGTCTCCCCCCTTAAGAAGATTGCCGAGAGGATAAAGCCATGGCGACCATAGACACAGGATCTCAAGTAAGGGCACTGCCCCAGGTTGAGTCGCGTCCTGTGGCGCCCAAGCCTGAACCCAGGCCAGAGCCCAAGCAGGCTGTGGCCCAAATTCAGGAGATTGCAGCCCAAAGCACAAGCTCACGCAACAAGGCCGTCACCGAGATGGACAAGGTGCAGGCCAGGCTTAAGGATGCAATTTCAACATTGAACGAGCGCATGCGAGCCAGTAACAAGGACCTCAGCTTCAGCGTGGACAGGGTGGCAAAGCGTTTCGTTGTCACTGTCAAGGACCAACAGACTGGAGAGGTGGTGAGAAACATACCCGGTGAAACCGTTCTGCGTGTTGCACACAATATTGAGGCGCTAAAGGGCGTGCTTTTTGAAGAAAGCCTTTAGTTCATGGAGATAAAAAAAACACCCGAGAGGGTGTTTTTTTTTGCTAAAAAAAAGGCGACACCTGCCGACTTATATAGCAGTTGTTCTTTAATTATTTTGAGGGTGTCACATGAATGCAGTTTCTCAGAGGGCGTTGCAGCTTTACGATGAGGTCACCTACGACGCCAGTGTTGAATTTGCCAACCAGCACGCTCTGGTAAGCATGCTGTTCAGGAGCCTCCTGGACAGCCTTAACGATGCCCTTGGGCACATGAGGCGCTACGAGTACGCATCAAAGGGAGAGTGTATCACCAAGGCCCAGGGCATTATTGCAGGCCTGATATCGACACTTGACTTTGAGCGTGGCGGGGACATTGCCAAAGACCTGGCCTCCATTTACGGTTACTGCCACCGCAGTCTCACGCGTGCACATGCCCAAAACGATGAGTCCAAGCTGACCGAGGTGCGCGACACACTGAACAAGCTATACGGGGCATGGGCCAGTATCCCCCCCAGCATCGCCAAGGGCACTCACTGACCACGTTAGATGTCCAGCCTAGTCGCTTGAAAATAAAAAAGTCGCTTGAAAATAAAAAAGTCTTCACAGCCGGGGTTCCTTTGTTATTATCGGGTGTCATAAGATTGACGCTTCGAGTAGCGAAGGAAACTTTCAAGCCCAATGCAGGCCGTGTTCGGGGACAGTCCCGCGATAAATCAGCTACAGCAACTCCTGAAGGCATGCGCCGGGAGTGACGCCTCGGTGCTTGTTCAAGGGGAGACAGGGACTGGCAAGGAGGTCGTCTGCTGGGAGCTGCACAAACGATCTAACAGGGCTGACTTTCCCTTCGTTGCTCTTAACTGCGCCGCCATACCGGTAGCGCTGCTGGAGAGCGAGCTCTTCGGCTACCGCAAGGGTGCCTATACCGGCGCCACCACCGACCGTAAGGGCAGGCTCGAGCTGGCCCACCGCGGCACACTCATGCTGGACGAGATCGGCGACATGCCGCTTGAGCTGCAGGCCAAGCTCCTGAGGTTCCTAGAGGACCGGATGGTTGAGCCGCTGGGTGGGAACGGTGAGGGGACCCAGGTGGACGTGCGTGTTTTAGCGGCCACCCACAAGGACCTGAACCTGTTGGTCAGCGAGGGCAAGTTTCGTGAGGACCTGTTCTATCGCCTGAACGTGGTGCCGTTGCAAGTGCCCGCCCTGCGAGAGCGTCAACAGGAACTGCCCATGTTCTGCAGACACTTTGCCCGGCTTCACGCCAAAGGCAAACCTGAGATCAGCTTTACCCAGCGCTCTCTTGAGATATTCAGCCTCTACCGGTGGCCTGGCAATGTCCGCGAGCTCTCAAACCTCGTGATGCGTCTCACGGTGCTCTTCCCAGGCCAACAAATAGACCTGCTGCAGGTGCCCTCGAGCCTCTTGGGCCCTGGACTGAAACAGACACTAACCGATCACGGCGGTGCCTCCTACACGGAGCCTTCGGGTCCAGTGGAATTTTTGCCCTCCTCTGATCTCAACGTCCTGGACTTCTTTGACGCGGAACAATTCACTGAAAGTGACTTACAGGAACCCATCCCGGCCAAGGACCTGGTGGAGTGGGTGTCAGAGCATCTCAAGCAAGCGGTGGTATTGCCAGAGGGGGGGCTTCAGGCAAAAGAAATGCTTGAGAAATTTGAAAAGGGGCTAATCTATGCCGCCTTAAGGCAGGCCGCTAACAACACCCAGGCCTCTAAGTTGCTGGGCATGGAGCGCACCACCTTCATCCAGAAACTCACTCGCTTCGGTATCGACCCCAAAGCTGTCAAATAATTGCCACTTTCTTGCCGAATCAGCTTAGTTAGCTGTTTTATAAGTAAAAATTAGTGATGGCATAGTAATTGCTTATCCTGAGTAAAAGTGTCCAAACTTAAACTCTTTGAGCAGTGACCATGCAACAGCGACTAAATAGGGCAAGCAACCAAGAGCCAAACACGAACACGTTAGAAGAGGCTAAAGTGGATGAAGGTACTTCCACAGACCAGCCCTTTGTGTTCGTGGATCCGGTGAGCGCCAAGGTATTTAACCTGGCGTGTAAGGTGGGTCTCACTAACATGCCAGTCTTGATTACAGGTCCCACCGGTGCAGGTAAAGAAATCATGGCACGTGTCGTGCATGAAAGTTCGTTGCGTGCCGATAAGCCGTTTGTCCCTATTAACTGCTCTGCCATCACACCCAGCCTTGCCGAGGACCTGCTCTTTGGACACGAGAGGGGGGCATTCACAGGAGCAAACGGTTCACACGCTGGTTGTTTTGAGCAGGCCGAGGGTGGCACGCTTTTTCTTGATGAGATTGGCGAAATGCCGCTTGAGCTGCAACCAAAACTACTGCGTGTGCTCCAGGAAAAGAAACTTACTCGGATCGGTGGTAAGCGTGAAATACCAGTTGATGTCCGTATCGTGGCAGCAACTAATGCCCATATGCACGAGGACATTCGGCAGGGATTGTTCCGTGAAGATCTCTATTACCGCCTCAGTGCATTCAATCTCCAGCTCCCAGCACTGGCCGAGCGCCCACTCGATATCAAAGCCCTGGCGCTGCTGATGCTGCAAAAACATGCTGCAGGGCAGGAGGTGCCTACGCTCAGTAAGGAAGCTCTTGATGTCTTGTTGTCTCATCATTGGCCCGGCAATGTTCGTGAGCTCGAAAATGTCATGGCAAGGGCGCTGCTCTTGTGTGATGGTGCAGTCATTACAACCGATGATTTGATGTTCGATCAGCCTACTGCACAAGCTACGCAGGAAAAGGTCTCTGTTAACAATATTCAAGTAAGTGGCACTTTGCAGCAGGGTGCACGTGAAGCGGAATTCCAACAAATTTTAGATGCTATGCGCGTATCTCGTTGCCGAGGTGACGCAGCAACACGCCTTGGGATTAGTGAGAGGACACTTAGGTATAAACTGCAACGCATGCGTCAGGCTGGTATGGACGTGCCTAAAGTGTACTCAAGATAGGTCAAGAAGATGAACCCAGTGAATGATGCAAGCTCTGTTTTAGCACAGATAAGAAGTTACCAAGCCAAGATATCTGACCAGCGTACCGCCGTGACGAACGATCTCGATGGTGTCAACAGTACAACTAGTCAAACTATCAACTTCAACAACATGGTTGGTAAGGCCTTTGTTGACAGTATGCGGCAAGTTAACGCACTGCAGTCTGAAGCAGACACCATGATGACCCAATTTGAAATGGGTGCAGATATACCGCTGACCGACGTGGTGATGGCTATGCAGAAATCGTCGCTGGCTTTTGAGGCAACTCTCCAGGTGCGAAATAAAGTACTTAAGGCTTACGAAGACATCATGAACATGCCTGTGTAAGGCGCAAAAAAAACAGAAAATAGAAAAACACTAGCTACTAGTAACTCGGAAATAAATTAGGTTAGAAAATGGCAACAGAAATGGCTTTAGATCATGCAGCGGTGGGCGCTCCTCAAGCTACTGGCAATCAGTCTGCTACACAGGCCTTGAAGCCGACAGCGAATCCGGATGTTGACGCGGCGCGTGCGCAAATGGCCGAGGCCACCAAATTCCCGACTGTCTCGGAAGTGTTTGCACAGCCACTGGTTAGAAAGTCTTTGCCTGGCATTATGCTCATTTTCGTGTTGCTTGGTTTTTTTGTTCTGTATCTGTGGATAAACGAGGGCGATTATCGGGCAATTTTTCCGGAGATGATGGAAGCAGACCGTAGCGAGGCATACGACCTTCTCACAAGCTCTGATGTGCGTGTAAGAATATCCTTGCAGAGCGGCAATCTAGAGGTGCCCATGGATCAGTACCACGAGGCTAGAATGCTTCTTGCCGCATCTGGTTTGCCTCGTTCAAGCAATACTCAGGCGTTTGATAGCTTCGACATGGAAAGTGCGATGACCACCAGCCAGTTCATGGAGGAAGCCAAGTATGTAGCCATTATAGAAAATGAGTTAGCAAAAAGTATCACGCGTATATCCTCTGTGGAATCTGCTCGGGTCCATATCGCCGCGCCAAGGCAAAGCTCTTTCGTGCGCAACCGAACACCAACCAAGGCATCTGTTGTTGTTACGCCTTTCAAGGGCCGTAATATCACTCAAGCTCAAGTGCAATCTATCTCCTACTTAGTGTCATCCTCTGTACCCTATCTGGCAGTTTCTGATGTGTCAGTAGTAGATAACATGGGAAATCTTCTCACAAATTCTCTGACCCCGTCTCTTACTGAGGCAACTCTACAATCAGGATATGAGCGCTCTGTAGAGGAAGACTACAAAGAACGTATCATTCAGCTGCTCGAGCCGTTGATAGGTCGAGAAAACTTGCGGACGGATGTGGATGTCACGCTGGATTTCACCCAGCTGGAGACAACCAGTGAACGTTACGACGACGATGGAAACGGTCCAGTCACACGCTCAGAGATTCTTGTAAACGACGAATCCACATCTCGTGCAGCTGGTGGAGTACCAGGTGCAACCACCAATGTGGTGCCCAATGACACGGCAGTAGTAGCGGAAGATCCGGCTGCTCAAACCGTCCAGCAGACAGAGACAGGGCCAACATCCACTTCAAGCCGAACAACCCGCAACTACGAGGTAGATAAAACAATGCGCTACCAACGTAATCAGGTAGGGCAGCTTGTTAAGATGTCGGTGGCGGTCGTACTAAATCAGACGGCATTAGCAGCCGGTGATGCACCAGATCAAGCCAGTATCAGTCAGGATGTACTTGATAACTTTCGCACACTTATTGAGGGTGCCATTGGCTACAATGAAGAGCGCGGCGATGTGGTCAATGTCATCACAACCCCCTTCCGTCCCAATGAGTTGATTCCAAATCCTGTTAAATGGTACGAAGATCCATCAATTATAGCGTTAATAAAGATGGGTGCGATTACCCTAGCATTTATTCTTCTGACCGTTTTGGTGATTCGTCCAGTTATCCGTTTGTACCTGCCAAAGGTAGAGTTAGACGATGATGCGCCAAAAGCTCTTACAGATGGTGAGCTCTCCGCGGAGGATCTGGCTATGATTAGTATGGGAGATGGCGAGTCGTTGGAAGAGATCAAGGCCAAACTTAAGCCTAAGAAGTCGACAATTTCAGCGGATATGCTCGATACAGCAAATACTTACGACGACAAAGTGGCTCTCATTCGCTTGCTGGTAGCAGAAGATTCTGGGCGCGTTGCAAACGTCATGAAGAAAATGATCAAGTCAAACTGAGGTTGCAATGGCTGAACTAAAAAATATTCAAAACGATCAGAATGAGTCAGTCCTTCCTGAGGCAGTACGTCAGGAACTCGAAATCATGACAGACACCCAGAGGGCGGCAGTTATCATGCTCCTACTGGGTGAACAGCAGGCTGCAGATATTCTGCGATACCTGTCTCCTCGCGAGGTGCAGGCGCTTGGGGCGCAGATGGTTTCGGTTGCTGACCTCTCTCAGGAGGCCGTCAACGTGGTGTTGGATGACTTCGTTGTTACTATTAAGAAGCAAACCAGTCTTGGACTGGGTACCGTAGATTACGTAGAGAATGTTTTCAAACGGGCA
>Ga0255776_10007100_pt1 | contig 11316 bp, 9 predicted proteins | sample 071ome_19_FD_179974 | JGI IMG/M metagenome (GOLD analysis project Ga0255776, IMG submission 179974) | Coastal salt marsh microbial communities from the Groves Creek Marsh, Skidaway Island, Georgia - 071413AT metaG (version 2) | ecosystem: Environmental > Aquatic > Marine > Intertidal zone > Salt...
CGGAGTGCTTATGATGATGGCGGTGGTGGGCCGCCCACCATAGCGGTCCCCGCTGCACGGCGCTGGCCCCCATGAGGGCCAACGCGAACTGCATGCCGCGGCCGCAGCGGAAGGCCCGATGGGAGAAGTAGCGGTGATAGCCCACGGTGATGCCGAGCACGCGAATCGCGTAGGTGAGAAGCATGAGCCCCACGGCGAAGGCACTCACCTCCGTGAAGAAGACCAGTAGGCACGCCAAGTGCAGCCCGATAAAGGGCAGAATCCGGGCCCGGTCGATGGACCGGTCTCCGTCGGCCTCGGGGCCAGGCGCGCTAGCATGAGAGTCAAACCACGCGACGACGGTCGCGAGGCCCTGGGGCTTGGCAGATGCTGAGGACACGGCACTCCCACTTATATACTGAGAATTTTCGGGGCGGAGCATACCCCAAGTCGGGGGGCTTCGGCGCCTTGCAAAATACCCGAGGAAACGATGGTCACCCAGGAAACGGAAGGGGTCATCCAGTTCGCCTACCACCTAAGCCCCCCTCGGGATCGGGCCCAGGTGCGCGCGCGCGCCGACGCCCTGGAGGCCTTGGCCGCCCCCCTTCGCCACGCGGGGCTGCTCGGGCGAGATCCAGCCCGCTACGACGGCCTTGCCTATGGCAACGTGAGCCTCCGAGAGGGTTCGGGCTATGCCATTACCGCCTCCCAGCGCTCGGATCAACTGACGCTCAAGGCCGAGGACGTCTGCTGGGCCGCGCTTGACCGGGGCGCAAAGGGAGCGCTAGAAGCCGAGGGCGATCGCCCCCCTTCCTCGGAAAGCCTCGTGCACGAAGCCCTCTACCGCGCCTGCCCCGGGGCCCGGGCGGTGGCGCACGGCCATCACCCGGCCCTGTGGCAGGCCCGGGACGCCCTCGCCCTTCCGTGCACGGCGCCGGCGGCGCGCAATGGCACGGAGGGCCTCGCCCAGGCCGTGACCGCCCTTAGCGAAGGGCGGGAAAGGGGATGCCTTGCCATGGCCGGGCATCGGGACGGTATGCTGTTTTGGGCGCCAACGCCCGAGGCCCTTCATCAACTGCTGGCGCAGACCCTCGCCCGGCTTTCGGATCTTCACCATGACGCACCCTGACCTGACCCTCCTTCGAACTACGCCGAAGGCCCCCACGACCCTCCGCTGGACCGGCACGGCCCTCGATCTTTTAGATCAGACGCGTCTCCCCCAGGAGGTCACCTATCGCCGCTGCGAGGATGGGGAGGCCGTCCGCGAAGCCATCGTCACGCTCCAGGTTCGGGGCGCCCCAGCCATCGGCCTCGCCGCCGCCTGGGGCCTGGCCCTGGCCATGGGCGGGCAGGATGATCTTGAACCCGAGGCCTGGCGTAGCGCCCTTGAAGCCGCGGCTGCCCGGCTTCGTAGCGCCCGGCCCACGGCCGTGAATCTCGCCTGGGCCCTCGCCCAACAGTTAAAGGCCATCGACGGGGCGGGGCTAAGCGGAGCGCCGGGGCGCGCGCTGCTCACGGAAACGGCCGCTCGGCTCCAGGCGGAGGACGAACGCGTCTGTGCGACCCTCGGCGCCTACGGCGCTTCCGTGATTCCCGACGGCGCCCGCATCCTCACCCACTGCAACGCCGGCGCCCTGGCCGTGGCGGCCTGGGGCACGGCCACCGCACCCATGTACCACATGCAGGCCGAGGGCCGGCCCTTCAAGGTGTTCGCCGATGAAACCCGTCCCGTGCTCCAGGGGGCCCGGCTGACCGCCTTCGAACTCGCCCAGGCGGGCATCGACGTCACCCTCATCACCGACTCCATGGCGGCCCACCTCATGAGCCGAGGGGAAATTGACCTGGTCATGGTGGGAACGGACCGGGTCACCGCCAACGGCGATGTGGTGAACAAGATTGGCACCCTTTCCGTCGCGATTGCGGCCAAGCACTTCTCGGTCCCCTTCTGGGTGGCCTGCCCTCTCAGCACCTATGACCCAGCGACGGCCCAGGGGAGCGACGTCCCCATCGAGGAGCGGGCCCCGGAAGAAGTGACCCATCTCGGCGGTCGGCGCATCGCTGCCCTGGCCCCGGTGCGCAATCCGGCCTTCGACGTGACCCCCGCGGCCCTGGTCACCGGGGGCATCATCACGGAAGCCGGCATCGCCCGCCCTCCCGTGGGGGCGGCCCTTGCCGAGCTCACGGCGCCCTAGCGTGGCCCGAGCCCCCTACATCACCGCGGCCGGCGCCCGAGCGCTTCGAGAGGAGCTGCAGACGCTTTGGAGGGTCACCCGCCCCGAGCTCACCCGGCGCGTGTCCGAGGCCGCAGCCCTGGGGGATCGCTCGGAAAATGCGGAGTACCTCTACGGCAAGAAGGCCCTGCGGGAGCTCGACCGGCGCGTGCGCTATTTGAGTAAGCGCCTCGATGAGGTACAGGTGGTGGACCGCGCCCCGGGCCCGGAGGCGGGCATCCGCTTTGGGGCTACGGTTCAGCTGCGCGGCGAAGGCGGTAAAGAAAGAACCCTGCGCATCGTCGGCTACGATGAAATCGACCCGGCGCGGCACTGGATCAGCATTGACGCCCCCGTGGCCCGGGCGCTGCTGGGCAAGCATGCCGGGGATACGCTGGCCCTTCCCGGCGCCGCCGGGCCTGAGCGCTGGACCGTCGAGGCCTTCGCCTATGACGGACCCTAAGCCCCGCCCCTTCTCCACCCTGACGGTGGATCATCTGGTGCTTCGGGTGAAGGATCTTCCCCGCATGCGCGCCTTTTACGAGGAGACCCTCGGCTGCCCCTGCGTACGGGAAGAACCGAAGCTAGGGCTCTACCAGTTTCGCGCGGGCACCGTACTGATCGACCTGGTGGTCCAAGGCACCCCGCTCGGCGGCGCGGGGCCCATCTATCGGCAAGATGGCAATCTCGATCATCTGTGCCTTCGCGTCGAACCCTTCGATGCGATAGCCCTGCAAGCTTGGCTCACGAAGCTCGGCCTACCCGCCGAAGCGCCCCGGCGGCGCTTTGGCGCGGAGGGCTTCGGACCCTCGATTTACAGCGCGGATCCGGAAGGGAACCGCCTCGAATTCAAAGGGCCTACCCATGCCTGAATCTGCGCTTGGGCTGCTCGAATCCCTGAGTTCCCTATTCACCCGGGCCGAGACCACCCTGGGACCCTTCACCGTTGAGGATGACCAAGCCTGGCCGTCGCCGTGCCTCCAGGGCCCGGCAGACCCTGGGCATCGCTACTGGCAGCCCGTGCGTCAGCAGCCTCGCCCCGAGGCGCCCCTCGCCGGCCTTGGGGCAGCGCTTGAGCTCGCCATCCCAGCCAGCCTTCAGGCCTTTTACGGGAGCTTCTTCAGCGACCCTATTACGCTGCCCAGCCCCTGGGGGCCCCTCAGCCTGACCCTGCCCTGGAGCGTCGAGGAGTGGCCCAGGCTCCTCGAGAACCAGCTGGGCCATTGCCTTCAGCAACAGCGCTTCAAGCTTGAGCCTGCGCCCTTCATCGCCGTGCTCGAGGGGGACGAGGACGGCATCATTTCTCTGCGCCTTCGCGACGGCGCAGTCGTCCTTGAATGGCCCGGCCAGCGGACGCGGGAAACGCTGACCCCGAGCCTCGACGCCTTCCTCAGGCAGCTCCTAGACGCGCTATAGGCTATCCTTGCGCCCCCGCTGCGCCGAGAACCCCATCATGAGCCCTGCTGATCTCCTTCCCCTTCATCTTGGATCCAAGGCCCAGGGCACGGTGCGCGTCCCCGGGTCCAAAAGCCTCTCCAACCGCCTGCTGCTTCTGGCGGCGGCAGCCTCCGGGGAAACCACCCTCACCCACCTGCTCGATAGCGATGACATTCAGCGCATGCGCGATGCCCTCGCGGCGCTGGGGGTCGAAACGGAGAATCGAGAAGCGGGGCTCTGGGTACGCGGCGCCGGCGGGCGCCTAAGGGCGCCGGGCGCCGAGCCCGTGCATCTTCATTTGGGGAATGCGGGCACGGCCATGCGCCCCTTGACGGCGCTGCTCGCCCACGGGGAAGGCACTTTTATCTTGGACGGCGATCCGCGCATGCGCGAACGCCCCCTCGGACCGCTTGTGGATGCCCTTAGAACGCTCGGCGCGGACATCACCTATCTCGGCACGGAGGGCTACCCGCCCCTGAGGATCAAAGGTCGTCCCCTTGCCGGCGGCGCCGTCCGCATCGACGGCACGCTCTCGAGCCAATTCGTTACGGCCCTGATGATGCTGGCGCCTCAACTGCCGGGGGGCCTCACAATTCATCGGGAAGGGGAGCTGGTCTCGGACCCCTACCTCGAGATCACCCGCCGCTGCCTGGCCCATTTTGGTGCAGACAGCACTTGGCCCGAGCCCCGGGAGCTCACCGTGCCTGAGGCGCCCCTGAAGGCTCCCGGGCTCTTGCCCGTGGAAGGGGATGCGTCCTCCGCCTCCTACTTCCTCGCCCTAGGCGCCCTTGCCGGGGGGCCCGTGCGCGTGACCGGCGTGGGCCGGGACAGCATGCAGGGGGATGTGGCCTTCCTGGATGTTCTCGCCCAAGCCGGAGCCGTGACCCGCAGCGGACCGGACTGGCTCGAAACGGAAGGGGGCACGCTGCAAGGCATTGATGTGGACCTCAACGCCATCCCCGATGCGGCCATGACCCTCGGGGTGGTGGCGCTCTTCGCCCAGGGTCCGACGCGCATCCGTGGCGTCGCCAATTGGCGGGTGAAGGAAACGGACCGCATCGCCGCCATGGCCACGGAACTGAGAAAGCTCGGCGCGGCGGTGGAGGAGCACTCGGACGGGATTACGGTGACGCCGCCGGAGGCGCTGCGCCCCGCGCAAATCGCGACCTACGATGACCACCGCATTGCCATGTGCTTTTCCCTAGCGGCGCTTGGGGGCACGGAGGTGGTCATCGAGGATCCAAGCTGCGTGAGAAAGACCTACCCTTCCTACTTCACCGACTTCATACAACTGTTTGACCCGTCGTCCTGGGGCGTAAAGGTGTGACGGAATTAATACAGCGGATTTAAGGAGCGGAGCGCAGGATTCACCTCACTAACCACCGTTAAGCTTCTATTAAGCAACGTTTTTATTCCGCAACTATTTCTGTTTTTTTACGCGTCAGGCATTGCGAAACGTTTCCATGTGTTTCAACATTCGCCTGTCCTCGTCACCTCATTGTCATGAATCCTCCTTTTTTGCCTTAGCTTTGATCAGGCGGTGGAGGGTTCGTATTCGGCAAAAGGGACGCGGCTGAAGGTTCGTTTAAAGAAGAGGCGGTGGCGAGGCGTCCCTGGGGAGGTCCGCTGCCTGGTTTGCGTGGCTACGGCTGCGCCGGTGTGGTCGCACTTGAGTGGCCCACCCCATTGAAAGGGACCCATTATGTTTAACAAGCACCCTCTTGCGACGGCCATCGGCTCCGTTGCCCTCGCCAGCGCTTTTGCTGGCGCCGGCGCGCTGCCGCAAATCGCCCTCGCTGAAGAAGCACAGATCGAAGAAGTGGTGGTGACCGGTTCGCGCATCCGCCGTGCCGACTACGTCGCTAACGCGCCCGTGGCCACCCTCGGCGCCGATCAGATCGAACTGACCGCCACCGTGAACACGGAGCAGCTGCTCAACACCATGCCGCAGATGGTGCCGGGCTTCGACCGCACCTCGAACAACCCCGGTAACGGTACGGCCACCGTGGATCTTCGCGGCCTTGGCTCCAACCGGACCCTCGTGCTCATCAACGGCACGCGCGCTGTTCCGACCACCCAAGGTGGTTCCGTGGACATCAACAACATCCCCACGGCTCTCATCGAGCGGGTGGAAGTGCTGACCGGCGGCGCGTCCGCTGTGTACGGTTCCGACGCCGTCGCCGGGGTTGTGAACTTTGTGCTCAAGGATGACTTCGAAGGCGTGGCCTTCAACGTCATGACCGAGCAAACGGAAGAAGGCGACGCCGAGCTCACCAGCATCGACCTCACCATCGGCGGCAACATCGCTGACGGGCGCGGTAACGTTGTCATCAACGCCCAGTACACGGACCGGGAAGACCTCTTCCAGGGCGACCGTAGCTTCGCTAACTTTGCGCAGTTCGACGACACCGACGCCAACGGCAACCCGATCCTCATCAACGGCGGTTCCTCTGGCGTGCCCGGCACCTCGATCTTCGCCGGCGGCCTCCTCGGCTTCTCCCCGGACTCTGCGGGCATCGTCTTCGATCCGAACGGCGCGGCACGTCCCTTCGTGACCGGTGGCGATAACAACGACTTCTACAACTACGCACCGGTGAACTACATCCAGCTGCCGCAGACGCGCTTCCAGGCCAACGCGCTGGGTCACTTCGACGTGACCGACAAGATGCAGGTCTACGGCCGCATGATGTTCACCCAGTCCAAGGTGCCTCAGCAGCTGGCGCCGACGCCGATCTTCCAGGCCGGCGCTGAGTTCACCCTCGACGGCAGCCCCTTCCTGCCCGCGGCAACGCAGCAAGTCCTTTCCGATGCCCTGGGCAGCGGCGTGGACTCCGACGGTGACGGTATTGACGATACGGCCATCGCTTTCGTGCGTCGCCGTCTCCTCGAAGTGGGCCCCCGGGTTTCCGATGACAAGTACACGAACTTCCAGCTCCTCGCTGGCGTCCGTGGCGACATCGGTGAGACCGGCTGGACCTACGACGTGTACGTGTCCGAAGGTGAGGTGAGCGGCTCTAACACCCAGCTCGGTAACGTCAACACCAATCGCTTCCAGCAAGCTCTCCTGCTCGATCTGGCAGCCGACCCCACCGGCGGCACCTGCGTTGATCCCTCCAGCAACGGCTCCACCTCGAGCTGCGCACCGATCAATATCTTCGGTGAAGGCAACATCTCCGAAGCTGGCGCGGCCTTCCTCCGCACGGCCGTGGCCGCAGAAGGGGAATTCGAGCAGCGCGTGTGGGCCGCCAGCTTCTCCGGCGACCTCTTCAATCTGCCCGCCGGTGCCGTGGGCGCGGCCTTCGGTTTCGAGCGCATCGAGCTCCGTTCCGACTTCCGTCCTTCGCAGGACCTCGCAGCAGGCACCATCGCTGGCTTTAACGGTTCCCCCGCTTCCGGCGGCGCCTTCGACAGCGACGCGTTCTTCGGCGAGCTGCTCGTGCCGGTGGTACGTGGTCTGCCCATGGCCGAGGCCATCGACCTCGAGTTGGCTTACCGCACCACCGATTACTCCACGGTGGGCTCGGTGGACAACTATAAGATCGCCGGCTCCTGGACCATCGTGCCCCAGGTCCGCGTTCGCGGCGGCTTCAACACGGCTATCCGGGCAGCGTCCATTGGCGAACTGTTCTCCCCGCAGAGCGAAGGCTTCCCGGGCGCCGCTGACCCCTGCGCTGGGGAAAGTGCTCCCGTTGACGCGGCCACCGCTGCCATCTGTACGGCAACGGGCGTGCCCGCTGATCTCGTCGGCAGCGTCGCCATCGATCCGGCCGCTGGCCAGATCCGCGGCCTCTTCGGCGGTAACCCGAACCTCTCTGAGGAAGAAGCCGACACCCTCACCATTGGTGTGGTGGTCGAGCCCGACTGGTTCGTTGAAGATCTCACGATGTCCATCGATTACTTCGACATCAAGATCGACGGCGCCATTGCCAGCTTCGGCGGCGGTGTGAACAACATCCTCAGCGTATGCTACGACGCCAACAACCCCGCTGGCGGGGTGGGTTCGCCCTTCTGTAACGCGGTGAACCGTCGTAGCGATGGCACCATCGACTTCGTGTCCGCAACCTCGCAGAACATCGCAGAGATCACCCTCAAGGGCTTCGATCTTCAGGGCTCCTACAGCCGTGATCTGTTCGGTGGCGACATGCAGGTGAACTACGTGGGTACCTACACCACGGAATCCACCTTCGTGCCCTTCGCCGGCGGTGATCCGATCAAGTGCGAAGGCAACTTCGGTCTCGACTGCGGCGAGCCGCTGCCCGAGTACAAGCACCGCATGACCTTCAACTGGTCCAAGGACAAGTTGACGGCTCAGCTGCTGTGGCGGTACGTGGGTGAGGTCAACGACGACGACGACGGCACGACCTACTTTGCCGAGACCATTGACGGCACCCACTACTTTGACGGTGTGGCGTCCTACGCGATCAACGATAACTATCGCGTGAGCTTCGGTGTCGACAACCTGTTCGACGAAAAGCCGCCGATCATCGGTGACAACCAGGAGCAGGCCAACACCTACCCGGCGACCTACGACGTGTTCGGTCGCACCTACTTCCTCCGCGCCAGCGCAAACTTCTAAGTTTCGCCTAACGGAAGATGTACCCAACGGCGGGCCTCGGCCCGCCGTTTTTTTTGCCCAGGGAAAAGTCTTATCCTGCAACGATGAACACGTCCCCTTCTTCCCTTAAGCAAGATTGGCAACGTTATTGGCAGGAAGCGCGCGCCACGGGCGCGCTTTTTCGCCAAGCGGGCACGCAAGATCACCCGGCGCTGAACGCTTTCTGGAAAAACGCGCTCCTTGAAGAGCACGGCCCCCAGCTCGACATCGCTTGCGGCGCCGAAACCGTACTTCAGCACAAAGGCCTCCCGGGTCCGCTTTTTGCCGTTGATGTGTCGTCGGCTGCGCTGCTTAAACTCCGAAAGCGCTACGCCGCCGCCGTAGGCGTCCAGGCCGATGCGTGCGGGCTACCCTTTGCAAGCAACGCAATTCCCCAGGTGGTGAGCCAATTCGGGGTGGAGTACGGCGGCGTTGAGGCCTTTAGGGAAGCGGGACGCGTGCTCGCGCCGGGTGGACACCTTCTGCTCCTATGCCACCTTGAAGGCAGCGCTATCGAGCGGACCAGCGCGGCCGAACTACGGGTTCTAGAGACCCTCCTTGATCTTAAGTTTTTGCCTGCGGCCAAGGCGGTGCTAAACGCGGCCTATGAGGGAAACGAAACAGCGCTCGATCACGCGGTTCATCAATTTATTGCCGCCGAGCGGCCCCTGGCCGCAGCGCTTAAAACCGGCGCTTCAAGCCTTGCACAACACATCTACGACGGCTTTCGCGCGCTCTTTGAAAACCATGGCCGCTACGCTCGGGAGGATGCCCTCGCCTGGCTTGAGGGCGCCGCCGCCCAGGTGGAGGAGGCCTGTTATCGACTAAAGGCTATCCTAGGCGCAGCGCTTAATGCCGAACGCCGAGAGGCTGCCCTCACGGCTTTAACACAGCAGGGGGTCCAGGCGCTTCGCACCGAGCCCTTATTGCTGCCCGGGCAACGCTATCCCGTTGGCCTAGTTTTGGAGGGACGTGGTGCGTAGCCGACCAGAGCGTTTACTTGCGGAAAGCCGAGCCGCCTTAACTCGGGGTGATTTCGCTACGGCTGAGCGACGGTGCGAAGAGGCCGTCCTCGAGGCACCGCAGCTGGCCACGGCCCATCAACTAGCAGCGGCCATTGCCGTTCGTCAGGGTCAGGAGCCGCGCGCACAAGGCCATCTTCGGCGCTTCCTCGAACTCCAGCCAACGCACGTTGAAGGCTGGTTCAGCCTCGGCAACAGCTGCCGCCGCGGCGGCGCCATTCGCGAAGCGGAAATCGCCTATCGCCAGGCCCTTCACGTGGACTTACAGCACGGCGCCAGCCGCCGAGCCCTGGTCAGCCTGCTCACGGAGCAGGGCCACGGCGACGCCGCCGTCGCCATTGCCGAGGCGGGGCTACGGTATGCCCCGAACGACCTCAAGCTGCGCGCCCTCCTAGGCGAGGCCCTGTTGGCCACGGAGGCCTTCGAGCCCGCTTTAGCGCAGTTCGCCGAAGCCCTTAAAGCCGACCCAACCTTTGCTGCCGCACTGCAAGGCAAAGCCCTTGCCCTGCGAGGGCTTGATCGCCCAGAGGAGGCCCTGGCACTGCTTGAGGCCCTCGAAACCCAAGGCCTGACCCACTTTTCCATTGCCCATAATATGGGCAACGTGCTGAGCGATCTTGGCCGCCTCGAGGCGGCAGCGCAGGCCTATGAAACGGCCATTGCGCGTAACCCCGGGTATGGCTCGAGCTATAGCAATTTGGCACGAACCCTTTGGTGTCTTGGCGATCAGAAAGGATTTCTTGCGGGCTTCGAACAGGCTTTCGCAAGCGGGCGTCATGACCCGTCTCTGATCAAGGCATACCTCGATGCGCTGTTGGCGGTGGGCGATAGGGAGACCTTCAACACCGCGCGGCGAGCCTTTCCCGCGGCGGTGCTAGAGGGTCCGGCGCTTCAAGATACCCTGGCCAGGGCCAGTGCTCAGGCTGGGGACTTTGAAGCGGCGCGGCGCCATCACCAAAACGCCTTGGCGCATCCGGAGGCGCCGGTGCAGTGGCACTGCCATGCGGCGCAAAGCGATTTATTGGCGGGTGACCCGGAAGCGGCTGCAACGCGCCTGGACGCCGCGTTGCGTCGCGAGCCAGGCAATGGCTTCCTCCTCGCCTATTTAGGGGTTGCCTGGACGCTGCTTGGGGACCCCCGCGCCGAGCAACTCTTGGCCACCAACCTGATTCACGAGCAGGACCTTGGCGTACCGCCAGGCTTCTCTACCTACGAGGAATTTCAGCGCGCGCTGAAAGCAGAGCTGGCCCAGGAACATACGGCAAATCAGCACCCCTTCGAGCAAACCCTCCGCGGGGGCACGCAAACCCAGGGCAACGTGCTACGGCTCGGTCATCCTGCGATCAGCGCTTTGCGGTACCAGCTAGAACGCGCCGTGGAGGACACTCTGGCGACGCTTCGAAGCCGAAGCGGCCCGGCGCCCCACCCTGCCTTTACGGTCCCTGGCGCCTGGCGCTTTTCCGGCGCCTGGTCCGTGCGCCTAAAGCCCCAGGGCTTTCACACCATGCACGTGCATCCCATGGGCTTTTACAGTGCGGTTTACTACGTGGAGGCGCCCCCGGCTGATCCGCAGGATCCTCAGGCCGGGTGGCTGCAATTTGGCCCCCCCGATCTCACCCTGCCGACGGCAATCCCTGTTCGAGAAGCCCTTGCGCCCGTGCCCGGACGGCTCGTCCTTTTCCCAAGCTACTTCTGGCATGGGACCCGCCCCTTCGCCCGGGGATCCCATCGCACCACGGTCGCTTTCGACATCGCGCCCCGGGTACTGCCTAGGAGCGATTAGTGCGCTTCGCCATCGGCGGAAAAAGCGAAAGCCACTTCCTGGGCCTTGGCCAGCAGCTGATCGAGCCGTAGCCGAGCAATAGGCGTGAAGCCCGCGAGGTTCGCCAAGGGCGCCGTTGGCCCCAGCTGCTCGATAAAGATCATGATGAGGTCTTCTTCCGACTGAGCACGCTCGAGGTTGTAACGCACGTGCACAAACCACTCCGCCGATTGGGGGTCGGCCTCCGCCTCCAGCTGAGCAATGAGCGCATCGGTGAGGGGAATAAGCTGCGACCGGACGCTTTCCAGGGCC
>Ga0255776_10007108_pt1 | contig 11309 bp, 9 predicted proteins | sample 071ome_19_FD_179974 | JGI IMG/M metagenome (GOLD analysis project Ga0255776, IMG submission 179974) | Coastal salt marsh microbial communities from the Groves Creek Marsh, Skidaway Island, Georgia - 071413AT metaG (version 2) | ecosystem: Environmental > Aquatic > Marine > Intertidal zone > Salt...
CCCGTTCGTTGCGGGCAGCGGCGACCACCGCCCCATCGCGAACCACCACGCACCCCACGGGGACGTCCCCGTGGGCAGGGGCGCGCCGGGCCTCATCCAGCGCGCGGCGCATCCAGCGCTCGTCGTCCGCCACGCTCACGGGCCCTCCCGTCCCGCCGCGCGCAGGGGCGCGCCGCCGGCATCGAACGCCACCGCGTACCGGTTGGCCAGCACCGACGGGTCCGCGGCCACGGTGGCGGCCGCCGCGCGCGCGGACGGGGCATCCAGGCCCGCGATGGCCAGCAGGGCGCCATCGGCGGGGCGTGCGCCCGCGGGCACCAGCACCGCCACGGCGCGCGCGCCGTCCACCGGCTGCGGTGCGCCGCCACCATCGGGGATCAACACCACGCGGCCGTCCGCGATGCCCCCGGGCAGCGCCCGCGCGCCCGGGTCGCCGCCCAGGGATCGCCACGCGGCATCGCGTCGCGAAAGGTCGGCATCCGACCCCACCCGCACACGGAAGGCCCGGTCACCCCCGGCCACGCGCGCGCCGGCGGCCCGCAATGCGCCGCCCAGCGGGGCATCCGCCGCCACCACGGGCGACGCACCACCGGCCCCGTGCACGAACGGCTCCGGCCACGATCCCACCACGGCCCGCACGCTCTGCATGCCCTGCCACGCGCGGTGATCCCACCATGCCACGTCGCCATCCGCGAGCGTCACCGACGCCGCCCCTACCGGCGACTCGAAGCCGTTCACGAAGAAGAACCAGTCCCGCGGCGGGGCGGTGGACGAGCCACGGCCGAACATCCCGCGCACGAACCCACCCCCGTATGCGGTCTCCACCGGGGTGATGCCGCGCAGGGCATCGAGCACGCTCCGGCCCGGCTCCACACGGGCCTCATGCAGCGCCTCGGCACCATGATCGGCCGTGACCACCACCTGAGCCGTGGGCGCCCCGGCCGCCGGGGCGGCCGCGTCGGAGCGCCGCTCGCATCCCGCCGCCGCCACCGCGCCCAGCATCACGGCGCACGCCGCGAGGCCGGCCGCGAGACGCCTACTCATAGTGCAGCGCGTCCAGGGGGTCGAGCCGGGCCGCGCGCCGGGCGGGCAGGACGGCGGCCAGCACGCCGGCCAGCACGGCGACCACCAGGAAGATCACCAGCTGCGTCCACGGAATCCGGAACACGATTCCCTCATCCTGCAATCCGAGGGAGAACACCCACGCCAGTACCACGCCCAGGATGATTCCGATCACCCCTCCGATGCCGGAGGTGATCACGCTCTCGTACCGCACCATCCGGCGCAACTGCGAGCGCGTGAGGCCGATCGCCCGGAGCATCCCGATCTCGCGCGTGCGCTCGGTGATCGACAGCACCAGCGTGTTGACGATGCCGAACAGCGAGATGACCACGCTCATCGCCAGGAGCACGTACAGCAGGTAGAGAATCGAATCCACGCGGCTGCTGATCTCGTCGCGGTACTCGGCATTCGTGCGCACCTCGGCCGCGGGGAACGGCGCGAGCGCCTTCGCCACCTCATCCTTCACCGCCACCGGGTCGGCACCCGGGTCCACCGTGGCCAGCACGAAGATGGGGTCGCGCGCCGTGAACAGACGGCCGAAGCCGTCGCGCGAGGCGATCACGCCACCCTCGAAGAGGATGCGGTCACGGAACACCCCGGCCACGCGGTAGGCATCTCTTGTCCCTGACGATGCCCGCAGCACCACCGGGTCGCCCACGCCGACTCCCGCGGAGTCGGCGAAGTCCTGCTCCACCACCACCTGTCCGGGGCCGAGCCCGCGGAGGTCCGCCTCCGACCCGTCCACCCACTCGAACGACAGCCCGCGGGCCGCGACTCCCGGATCCACGCCGAACACCGTCGTGCGTCCGGCGCCGTCCGATCGCGCCTCCTCCGTGAGCACGGCCACCACATCCGCCACACCCGGCGTGGCCTGCACCGCGGCGGCACTCGCCGCGGGGATCGGCTGGAAGCTCTTGCCCGAGATGATCAGGTCGCCGCGCAGGGTGTCGTCGATCGCACCGGTCACGGAGGCCTTGAGCCCCTGGGCGAACACCGCCACGAACGACACCAGGCCGATGCCGATCATCAGCGCCGCCGCCGTCGCCGCGGTGCGCGACGGGTTGCGCGTGGCGTTCTGGCGGGCCAGCGATCCCGATGCGCCGGGCGTGCGCTCGAGCGGCCAGCCGATGAGGCGCGAGAGACCCGGCACCAGGTACCGCAGCAGGCCACCGATGGCCAGGAACACCAGCAGCGCGCCGAGCGCCATCACCAGCAGGCGCCGGGTCGCGCCGCCCTCGCTCTGCAGGCCCACCACGATCAGCACGATGCCGCACACGGCGAGGAGCCCCGCGAGCAGGGGCGTGAATCGCGACAAGCGCCCACGCGGGATCTCCGCGCCCTCGCGCAGTGCGGCCACGGGTGGTACCCGACTCGCACGCACGGCCGGGATCAGGGCCGCCACCACGCTCACCAGCACGCCCACCAGCAGGGCCGTCAGCACGATGCCCACCGAGATCTGCGCGCCGGCCACCGGTATCCCGCCGGGCAGCAGGGTGTCGAACACCCAGACCAGCAGGGCCGCGAACCCGTACCCGGCGAACAGACCCACCACGCCCGCCACCAGGCCGATCACCAGGGCCTCACCCACCACCGACGCCATCACCTGGCGGCGGCTGGCGCCGATGGTCCGGAGAAGGCCCAGCTCACGCAGGCGCTGCGCCACGGTGATGGAGAAGGTGTTGAAGATGATGAATGCGCCCACGAACAGGGCGATCACGCCGAATGCCAAGAGCGCAGGGCGCAGGAAGGTGTTGATGGCCTCGGTGGTCTGCTGCGCCTGGTCGGCGGCGTCCTGCTGCCCGGTGCGCACCTCCACGGTGGACGGCAGGGCGGCGGCGATGCGCCGTGCCAGAGCCTGGGGGGTCACCCCCGCCTGGGCCGCGACGGCGATGGAGTTGACCCGCCCCTCCAGGTCGAACCAGCGCTGGACGTCGTCCTTCGTGGCGATGACGATGGTCGTGCCACCAATGGACGACACATTGGCGAAGGTGACGGTTCCCGTGAGGGTCACCTGCTTCACGCCATCACGCGTGGCGATGCCCAGGCGATCGCCCAGGGCGAGCCCCTCGTTCGCCGCGAGGGCCTCGTTCACCGCCACCTCGCCGTTCCGGGCCGGGTACGCACCGCTGGCGAGATCGGTGGAGCGGAACGGGTCGGGCGTGAGGGAGAACACGAACGACGGCGCGCCGGTGGACTGCACGTACTCGCCATTCACCACCGGGGATCCGAGAGCCGCCAGCTCGGGGGCCGCGGCACGCACGCCCTCCACCCCGCGGACCTGCGCCACCATCGACTCCGGCAGGGTGGGCACGTTCGACAGTCCGCCCTCGAAGTCCGTGCGGGGCGACACGCGCACGTCCACGCCGGAGTTGGCGGCCTGGAAGATCTCGTCGAACGCGCGGGTGATCTGGCTGGTCAGCACCAGGGTGCCGGTCACCATGGCCACGCCGAGCAGGATGGCGGTGGCCGTGAGCGCGGCGCGCAGCTTGCGCTGGCGCAGCCCGGCGAGGACGAGGCGGATCACGCGGGATCGAGCGTGCGCACGGCGTCGTAGATCTCATCCGCATCCATGCCCGAGCGATCGAGCACCACGCGGCCATCCGACAGCAGCACCACGCGATCGGCGATCGTGGCCGCCCGCGGGTCGTGGGTGACCATCACCACGGTGCGGCCCCGCTCATCCACCGCCCGCCGCAGGAGGTCGAGGATCTCCTGGCCGCTGGCCGAGTCCAGGTTGCCAGTGGGCTCATCCGCGAAGATGACCGTGGGCTCCGCCACCAGCGCGCGGGCGATGGCCACGCGCTGCTGCTGGCCGCCCGAGAGCTCCGACGGCCGGTGCCCCGCGCGGTCGGCCAGGCCCACCTCGCCCAGCATGGCGTCCACCCGGGCATCCGAGTCGCGCGTGCCCGCGATTCGCAGGGGCAGCGCGACGTTCTCGCGCGCGGTCAGCATGGGCAGCAGGTTGAACGACTGGAACACGAAGCCGATCGCGGACCGGCGCAGCACGGTGAGGTCGCGGTCCGACAGGTCATTGAGGGGCGTGCCGTCGATCACCACCGCCCCCGCGGTGGGGTGATCGAGTCCGGCGAGGCAGTGGAGCAACGTGGACTTGCCCGAGCCCGAGGGGCCCATGACAGCCGCGAACTGCCCGCGCGGAAAGGCGATGGAGACATCGTCCAGGGCGTCGATCGCAGCCTCGCCGTCGCCGTAGCGCCGCCCGAGCCCCTCCGCTATCACTGCCGCGTCCCGTGAATCCGATTGCATGCGCCCCCCCGTGTCGTGCGGGCACGCTAGCGCGTGACCGGGCGCCGGTTTTGGGCGATGGTCATTGCCGATACAGCCCCCATGGCGCTACCGTGGGGGGTCGTGATGGAGAGCCACCCTCCGCATATCGAGATGTGCCCTGCCGTGCCGGGCCGCAGCGACCCCCGCGGGTCAGCGCTCAGCACCCGCGGCATCGAGCGGGTACTCGGCGGGAACCCCGTGCTGCGCGGCATCAACCTGGACGTGCCGGCCGGAACGGTGCTGGCCCTCCTGGGCCCGTCCGGATGCGGGAAGACCACGCTGCTGCGCTGCATCGCCGGGCTCGACCGTCCCGACGCCGGGATGATCGCCGTGGACGACTTCACCGTGTCGGGACCGGATTGCTTCGTGCCCGCGGAGAAGCGCCGCATCGGCATGGTGTTCCAGGAGCCCGCGCTGTTCCCGAACCGCACGGTGGGGGGAAACGTGGGCTACGGGCTCCCGCGCGCGGAGCGCGGAGGCCCCAAGGTGGAGCGGGCGCTTGCGCTGGTCGGCCTGAGCGGATCCGCGGACCGCATGCCCGCCACGCTCTCCGGCGGGCAGCAGCAGCGCGTGTCTCTGGCACGCGCACTGGCGGCCGAGCCCTCCCTGATCCTGCTCGACGAGCCGTTCTCGGCCCTCGACGCACCATTGCGCGCCGAGTTGCGCGGCGAGGTGCGACGCCTGCTGGCAGCGGCCGGGGCCACTGCGGTGTTCGTCACCCACGACCAGGAGGAGGCATTCCTCATCGGCGACCAGGTGGCGCTGATGCTGGAGGGCCGCATCGCCCAGCTCGGTACCCCGGCGGACCTGTACGAGCGACCCGCCAGCCGTGCGGTGGCCACGTTCGTCGGCGACGCCAACCTGCTGCCGGCGCAGGCCGTGGGTGATGTGGCGCACACCCCCGTGGGTGACGTGCCATTGGCCCGCCCCGCCCACGGTGCGGTGGAGGTGGTGATCCGCCCCGAGTGCATCGCCGCCTGTCGCGGGCAGGATGCCGTGGTGGAGCGCATCGAGTACTACGGGCACGACGCCGTCATCGTCACGAGCAGCCGCGGCTGCCCGGTGCGATGTCGTGTGATGGGCCGCCCGCCGTACGACACGGGCGACCGCATCGGCCTGGAGTACGTGGGCGAGCCGAGCGTGGCCTTCTCCGCCTAGGGGTTTTATCCCATCTTCATGACCGATAGAGTCTCGCGGCCTCCGCCCGAGACTCCATGAGGAGAAGCTTCGTGACCAGCCGTCCCCGCGCCATCATCGGCGCGTCCATCGCCACGCTTGCCTCGGTGCTCGTGCTGTCCGCGTGCGGCAGCTCATCCGACACGGCGGCCTCATCCGCTGCCGCGGGCGATGGCGGCGCGCTCACCGTGTACTCCGGCCGCGAGCAGGAGTACATGGAGCCGGTGTTCGACGCATACGAGAAGCAGTCGGGCACCACGCTGGACGTGCGGTACGGCGACTCCGCCGACCTGGCGCTGCTGGTGGATGAGGAGGGCGACAAGGGGCGCGCCGATGTGTTCATCGCGCAGAGCCCCATCTCGCAGTCCTACCTGGACCAGAAGGACCTGCTCTCCCCGCTGCCGCAGGCGGTGCTCGACCGCGTGCCCGCCCGCCTGCGGGCCGCCGACGGGGACTGGGTGGGGATCGCCGGGCGCCAGCGCGTGCTCATCTACAACACCGACCTGATCAAGGAGTCCGACCTGCCCGGCTCGGTCATGGACCTCACGGGCGAGGCGTACCGCGACAAGGTGGCGGTGGCCCCGTCGAACGCCTCGTTCCAGGACTTCGTCGCTGCCCTCAACCAGATCGAGGGCAGGGCGAAGGCCGACGCCTGGCTGAAGGGCCTCGCGGCGAACGGCGCCAAGGCCTACGCCAAGAACAGCGCCATCGCCGAGGCGGTGGCCCGGGGGGAGATCCCGATGGGCCTCGTGAATCACTACTACGTGCTGGAGATCCTCGAGGAGGATCCGGACGCCCCCGTCGCCGCGTACCGGTTCCCCGGCACGGATGCCGGCAGCCTGTTCCTGGTGGCGACCGCCTCGGTGCCGAAGGCCAGCGCCGACAAGGCGCAGGCCGACGACCTGGTGGGGTTCCTGGCATCGGACGAAGGGCAGCGCCTGATCATCGCGGGCGAGGGCGAGTACCCCACCGCCACCGGCGTGTCGGCACCCGGGCGGGCACCGGCGCTCACCGAGGGCGACTATCCGGCATATGACCTGACCGGCCAGACCGACCTGCGCGCGGTGGCCGAGCAGATCCGGGAGAGCGGCCTCGCGAACTGATCGGGTGACCGGGCGCGGATGGGGGGCCACCGCCCTGGCGGTGGCCCTCGCCGTGCCCTTCGCCCTGCCGTTCGCGTACCTGCTCGTACGCAATGCGCAGGACCTGGGCGGGTTGTGGGATGCGGTGTCCGACGACCGCCTGGTGGGCCCCCTGCTCCGCAGCCTGGGCCTGGGGATCGCGGTGTCGGCCGCTGCTGCGGCACTCGGCACCGGGGCCGCGTGGCTGGTGGCCCGCACGCAGGTGCGCGGGCGCCGCATCTGGGCGCTGCTGCTGTGCCTGCCCCTGGTCATCCCGTCCTTCGTGGGAGCGGTGGCGCTGATCGCCGCCTTCGCGCCCGGCGGGCTGGTCGAGGATGCGCTGGGCATCACCTGGCTTCCCGAGCTCAACGGCTTCCGCGGTGCATTCATCGTGCTGACGCTGCTGACCTACCCCTACGTGTTCCTGCCGGTGATGGCCCGGCTGCGCACGCTGTCGCCCGCGCTTGAGGAATCGGCGCGGCTGCTGGGGCGACGCCCGGCATCGGTATTCATGACCGTGGTGGTGCCGCAGGCCCGGGCGGCGATCGCCGCGGGTGCACTGCTGGTGTTCCTGTATGTCATCAGCGACTTCGGGGCCGTGCAGCTGCTGCGCTACGACACCCTGACGCGCGCCATCTACGCCGACCGGCTGCTCGACCCCATCACCTCGATGGCCCTCAGCCTGGTTCTGGGCCTGCTGGCGGTGACCATCGTGGCGCTCGAGCGGCGGTCATCACGGGTGGGCCTGCGCGACCAGGCACGGGCGGGCTCGCCCCTGATGCTGCCCCTGGGGCGGGCCGCGATCGCCGCGTACGCGTTCCTCGCATTGGTGATCGGCTTCGCGCTGGTCGCGCCCATTGCCGTGCTGGGCTACTGGGCCATCCGCGGGTTCGTGCGCGGGTCGACGGACAGCGCGTCGGTCATCTCCGACCCGGGACTCATCACCGGGCCGCTGCTCAGCACGGTCGGCGTGAGCGTGGTGGCGGCGTTCGTCACCATCGTCATCGTGCTGCCCATCGCCTTCCGCAGCGTGCGACGCCCGGGGCGACTGGGCGAGGTGCTGGCGGGCACCGTGGTGGGCGGATTCGCCCTACCAGGCCTGGTGACGGCCCTGGCCTTCGTGTTCTTCACCCTGTCCACGCCCGGCCCCCTGGGCGCGCTGTACCAGACGCTCCCACTCCTGGTCCTGGCATACGTGGTGCACCACGGGGCGCTCGCGCTGGGCGCGGCGCAGTCCGCCGTGGCCGGCGTGCCGCAACGGCTCGACGACGCCGCGCGCATCATGGGCAGGAGCCGGCTGCGACGGTTCGCCGGCGTCGAGATGCCGCTGATGCTGCCCGGGCTCGCCGCCGGCGCGGGGCTGGTGCTGCTGTCCACCGCCAAGGAACTGCCCGCCACGCTGCTGCTCGCGCCGCCCGGCTTTTCCACGCTCGCCACCAAGGTGTGGCAGGCGGCGGAGCTCGCGGCCTTCGAGGAGGCCGCGGTGTTCGCGCTGGTCCTCGTGGCCATCTCGGGCGTGCTCACGTGGTTCCTGGTGGTGCGCCCCGCGCTGCGGTCATGGGCGGACCGCCCCCACCCGGGCGCCGCATCCGCGCAGGCCGAGTCACCCACCGGCAGCCGCAGCCCGGAACCCACCACGCCCTAGGGGCGCGGGGTCAGTCGAAGTAGGTGTCCTCCGCCGTCCACGGCGGGGCGCAGGTGACGATCATGCGCATGTCCCCCGCACCGGTGTTGGTGATCTGGTGCCACGCGCCCACGGGGATGAGGATGGCGTCGCCGGCACGCACCGCGCGCTCCTCGCCGTCGATCTCCATGAGCGCCTCCCCCTCCACCAGGTAGTACATCTCCTCCGAGACCTTGTGGTGGTGACGGTCGGTCTGGCCGCCCGGGGGCAGCGCGGCCTCGGCCAGGCTGTGGTTCGCCACCGGTGCCACCGACAGGTCGAGCAGCGAGCGGATGGTGCTGCCGTCCGTGGTGGTGAAGGGCGCGGCGTCGTCGTACGCACGGACCTCCATCAGTGAAACGCCCGCGACAGCTTCTTGCGGTACTCCGGCACCACCGGGTGGCTGTCGCCGAGTTCGCGGAACTGCCCGATGAGCATCTTGCGGAGGTCGTCCTTCAGCACCGAGTCACCGGTGGTGGAGGCCGCATCCACCAGGCTGGCGAACGCCTGCTGCCAGTCCTGGCGCTCAAGCGCAGCCAGGCCCGCCTGCACGTCCGGCACGTCACTGCCCATCAGTCGCACGCGCGCCAGCAGGCCGGCGGCGATGGGATCGTGCTCGGCCGGCTTCAGCACCTCGCGCGCCTCCTCCAGGTCCCCGCGCTCGATCAGCATGTGGCCCAGCGCGATCCGCGCGTCCGTGCGCCCGGCATCACGCGTGATGGCCTCGCGAAGGCTGTCCTCGTCGCCCTCGGCAACGAGCAGGTCGACCTTGCTCGGCACCAGGCGGTCGAGGAACGACTCCATCTGGTCGGGCCCCACGAGGCCAACGAACTCCTCCACCACCTGGCCGTTGCGGAACGCCTTGACCGCCGGGATGCTCATCACCTGGAACTGCTGGGCCAGGCCCGGGTTGGCGTCGATGTCCACCTTCGCCAGCACCACGTCCGGCTCGCGGCGCCCCACGGCATCCTCGATCAGCGGGCCGAGCTGGCGGCATGGGCCACACCACTCCGCCCAGAAGTCCACGACCACCGGCACGTCGTGCGAACGGTCGATCACATCGACTTGGAATGTGCTCTCGGAGACGTCCATGGAATCCCTCCCTAGATCGGGGCCTCGGTGAAGCGCGCGGGGCCCGGCAGCGGAACCCTGCGGGTGGTGGCCAGATCGGAGCCCGGCAGGTCGATCACGTACGGACGCGGGTCACCGTGGACACGGTATCCGTAGCGGAGGTCGGAGAGGTTCGCGATGGTCACCCAATCAGTGATCTCGTCGACCTGACGGCCGTCGGGACCGGGCTCGGTGATGATGCCCGCCGGGATGTCGAATGCATTCAGGACATGCAGGCATGCGGCCTCCGCCGCAGCACCATCCGCGGCCTCGTCCGCCAGTTCCACCATCGCCACGGCGCGCACGAAGCGCGATGGCGGCGTGTAGTCACCGGGCAGGCCACGAAGACCGCCGCCCTGCCCCAGCGGCACGAACGCACGGCCATCCACATCCGCGCTGGGGTTCGCCGCGGCCAGTCCGACGTAGTTCCGCAGGTTGGTCAGGTGCCAGTCGAGGTACGGCGGGTTGGTGCCGACGCCAACCGGGTTGTCGACGACGCTCATCCCGTCGGGCCGGAACTCGATTGCCAGCGACGCGTGGGCATCGTGCACGAGGAAGTGCAGGGGCGGCGGGAACCCGGTGCCGGGATCGACGCCGATCACGTTCATCGTCGCGGCAGCCCGGCGCACCTCCTCCACGCTCCCGCAGGTTCCGAGCAGATAGGCGATCACGTCCATCTCGGAGATGTCGGTGCCGTTGCCGGCCGGGTCGGCGTAGTGGCAGAAGCCATCCATGTACAGGGCGTGCGCGCTGACGCCCGCGGTGTTCATGCCGTCCGCCAGCAGCCCGTCGGAGAAGGCGCCGATGCCCACAACTGCATGGGTGGGCGTCCAGGACATGCCTCCCGGTGGCCCATGCGAGGTGCGCGGCTGCCCCGGGGCGATGACCTGCAGGTCCCAGGGGATGAGGTCCGGGAACTCCATGGTGCGCCCGACCACCACGGTGCCGTCCGCCGCCGGCCGCATCTTCAGGTTGGTGCACACGAGCTGATCCTAGAGGCGCGCCGGGGATTCCGGCAGGAGGGCAACCGGAGCCGGGGATCGCCGTTTGCGGTCCCCGCAAACGGCCATGCCGATTCGCGACGTGCCCGCCTGCCGGAATCCCCGGCGCGCCTCTAGGCTGTGGCCCATGGCCGAGAACGAGTTCGTCTACCAGATGCACAAGGTCCGGATGTCGTACCCGCCGGACAAGGTGGTGCTCGATGACATCACCCTCGCCTTCCTGCCCGGCGCCAAGATCGGCGTGCTGGGCCTGAACGGCGCGGGCAAGAGCACGCTCCTCAAGATCATGGCCGGGGAGATCACCCCCAGCAACGGCGACGCCATGCCGGGCAAGGGCGTGAAGGTGGGCTACCTGCCGCAGGAGCCGCAGTTGGATCAGTCCAAGGACGTGCGCGGCAACGTGGAGGAGGGCGTGGCCGACCGGCGCGAGCTGCTCAACCGTTTCAACGAGATGAGCGCGAAGCTCGGCGAGCCGATGGAGCCCGACGAGATGGAGGCCCTGCTCGAGGAGTACCAGCGCGTGCAGGACGCGATCGAGCGCACGAACTCCTGGGACCTCGACCGGCAGGTGGAGGTGGCCATGGACGCCCTGCGCCTGCCGCCGGGCGACGCCGGGGTCGCCAATCTGTCCGGTGGCGAACGCCGCCGTGTGGCGCTGTGCCGCCTGCTGCTGTCGGCCCCCGACATGCTGCTTCTGGATGAGCCCACCAACCACCTCGACGCCGAGTCGGTGGCGTGGCTGGAGCGGTTCCTGGATGAGTACCCCGGCACCGTGGTGGCCGTCACCCACGACCGGTACTTCCTCGACAACGTGGCCGGGTGGATCCTGGAGCTCGACAACGGGCGGGGAATCCCCTGGCAGGGCAACTACTCCTCATGGCTGGACCAGAA
>Ga0255776_10007118_pt1 | contig 11304 bp, 7 predicted proteins | sample 071ome_19_FD_179974 | JGI IMG/M metagenome (GOLD analysis project Ga0255776, IMG submission 179974) | Coastal salt marsh microbial communities from the Groves Creek Marsh, Skidaway Island, Georgia - 071413AT metaG (version 2) | ecosystem: Environmental > Aquatic > Marine > Intertidal zone > Salt...
CGTTACACGCGACGGTGGGTGGATACCGCGCCGGGACGCAAGCTTTCCACGATTACGCCGACCACGCGAGCGGTGGCGCGCTTCTCGAGTTTGGTTTCATCTACGACGACGACGAGCGGTTGAACTTTCCGCTCTTCATGGACGAAAACGAAAAAACACCCGGTACTCGGTCGTCGACGTTCATTTACGAAGGCGCGACGGAGATCGACATCTCCGCAACCGCCGTGTTGCGCGACTTCTTGACGCACCCGCGCGTTCTCGAAAAATGCAAACAACTCGACGTCCTCGCGCCGTCCTCGACGTCTGAGAAACCCGTTCTGCGCAAATTCCTCCTCTCCAACGTCACCAAAACGCCCTGGGATTCCTCCGCGAGGACAAAAATCGCTCGTCCTTCCCTCGAGTGCGTCTCTAAAGACTTACTCGATATCGTCCAAACGATCGAACGCGAAGTCGTCGTCACAAACACTAAAACCACCGCGTCGCTCTTACTAAAACAAATATACGAACGCGAGCTCGCGCGGTACTCGGCGACTACCATCGCGGAAGATTTGACGACGTTGCGAAGCGCCCGAGAAAGAGAAGCCTCTCGCGACGACGGAAACGAAAACGAAAACGAAAGCCGTCGTCGTCGTCGATTTCTCCTCGCTTTGAAACTTCGTCTGAGCGAGAAGATCTTGCTCCGAGCGTGCGTCGACGACTTGGAAACAACAACGACAACGACAACAACGAGCGAGTAAACTTTTCTTTCGCTATTCCCTTCTAAATAATAATATACACGTGTGTCTATGAGTTCTTCTATCTTCTATCGCGCGAACGCATCTTTCTCCTCTCTCAAAACCTCCTCGAGTTCCTCTCTCGCGACTGGAATCGTCGTCGTCGCGTCGTCGTCTAATCCGTCTCCTCCTAAGCTTCCCGCTGGTCCCGCGAAGAAGAACGACGAAAAGCTCGAAGAAGAAGAAGAAGCATACGACGCGACGACCATCGCCGCGACGGATAAAAAGGTCATCGAAACGAGGATTTTGCCGTTTATCGGGCGGTGTTTACACCTCTCCCACCAAGACCACAAAAACCACGAGAATCCAGGTTTCGCCGTCGCCGACGAAGAGGGAGAAGAGGAAGAGGAAGGGGAGGAGGAAGGGGCGGACATCCGTGATCTGTGTATCCGTATGTGTGACGCGCAAATCTTTTTCCCGCCAAAATCTATTCGATTGTTTCGTTTAGGGTTTCACTCGAATGCATCACATGCGCGCTTCGCGGAGACGACGCGCGTGCATCAATCGAAACGCACGCGTTCATCGTAAGCATCATGTCGTCGTCGCCGTCGTACAATAAGAAACGGCAGCAGCAGCAGCAGCAGCAAAACTCGTCGTCGAACAAAACGATCAAATACAATCTCCGTTCGAAGAGTTCTCTTTCGCTTTCCAATCATCCGATCTGTTCCGACGCGTCCGAACGGTACGATGTCATCGATCACCGAACGACGAACCGAGGAGAAAGAGGAGCGACGAGAAAGAAAACGAAAGTCGTAGACGATGTCGGTGGCGATTATTGTAATTCCTTCGACGAATTGTCGCCGCCGGAGGCGATGATGGTTGGCGGAGAGAAGAGCGTCAAGAGGAAGATTGATTTTCTAGAGGAGGAGGAAGAGGAAGAGGACGGAGACGAAGTTTTGCTCGACTTTGACGCGAAGAAGAAGAAGAGGAGGAGAAAAGCTTCTTCCGCGGGAACGTCCGCTCGAAAATCGACGAGAAGGAACGCGAAGGAGAAGACGCAAGAGAAGAAGAAGAAGACGACGACGAATAAGAATAAGAATAAGAATAAGAATAAGAATAAGAATAATAAGAAGAAAGACGTAACGGCTGGGAGCGGGTACGCGACGCCAATCGCGACGTACTTTACGAGCGACGAAGGGTCGAGGCACGCCGCGACCGGGTCGTTTTTTGCGAGCACGGCGAGGACGTCGTCGTCGCAGGAGAACGAAGAGAACGGCGCGAGGAAAAGTCCGGTGAGCATGCAAAAGTGGATGCGGGAGGTGTTGAAGGCGCCGGTGAAAGGCGGATTGAAATTTGATTTAGAAGAAACGCCGCCGAATGATGCGAATAACAACACGATCAAGGCGTCCTCGTTCGCGTCGCCAAAGAGAGTCGATGTCGAGAACAACTTTTATAACAACAACAACAACAACAACAACAACAACAACAACAATAACAAGAAGAACGCGAGTAACAATAGCAACGTAGTGACGCCGATTGCCGACGGTGGAGGCATGACGACGCCGAGGTTTAGGAACGTGACGCCGAGAGATATATTCTCTTCGCTGCGCACGACGCCGATTTAATCGAGCGTGCGTCAGAAAGAGAAAGAGAGAGAGAGAAAGAGAGAAAACAAAAACTGTGTACTAATATACTTTATTATAACTTTAGAACAGAGCGGAAACACCGCGTTGTGATTTTATTAAATATACATTAAAAATTGTGAATAAGTACCCGGTATTATTATTATACTTAGTATTATGATTGATCAACGCGTGTGTGTGTCATGACATCTACTTGGTTTCTCGCATGACTTCTATATGTATCTTGTTCAGTTTCATTGGTGTGCTATTACCTTCTTCTCTTTCCGTTCGTATTTTCTTCGCGTAAAAAAGTTCGTTTCAGGATTTCGTGTAATAAATTTATTTGGCAGCATCGCTACCCGGCACGAGATGCGGCTCGACGATTTGTCGAGCAAATTCAGGAAGCACGAAAGCTGCCGAGTGAATGGCCGAGTTGTAATATTTAAGAGGCTTCAACGTTGATCCTTCTGTTGATTGTTTCGATATTATACATTTTAGAAGAAGATGTCGAGGTCAGTATTACGCGTGCTCACATCGAGACAAACAACAACAACAACAACAACAATAATAATAATAATAATACTCAATAATAAACGTTTCTGAAGCGCTCGTTGGTGCGTATAAAATTATCATCATCGCCCTCATAGGGGACGAAATATTCGACGCAAGTCGTCAGTTTCAAACGCGCATCTCAAGACGCGCGGCTGAAAAATTCCGATATTCTCAAACTTGTATACGATGTAAGATGAAGAATCACCGGGCCGATAATAATAATTTTTGACGCACAAAATAATATTATTAAGAAGACCGAAACGCGCGCGAGTCGTAACCACGCGCACGTTTCCCTTTTGATGAGACGTTTAACATGTTCACATTTTATATATTTTGCGAGAGCTCGAAAATCGAAAAACGCGCGAACAAACAAACGAAAGAGAAGGAAAAAAAAGAGAGACAATGCGCAAAGAAGAAGAAGAAAGTTCAACGACGACCAAATCAAAACATCTTACCCTTAGTCTTCGGCGCTTCTCGTCTGGGCCGTTCGAACGTGACCGTCTCTCCATTCACACCGGGTTTTGAGGCTAGCACGAACCCAATCTGTCCGCTCGGATACGTCGGTATCGTACAATACGCGTAGCTCACGCTCCCCCCGACAAACACCTTCTTACACATCTCCAACGTATCCCCGATCAAATCTCCGTGCAACCACAAACACTCGCCTTGTGTGCACACCACACCTCCAGGTTTTAACGCTTTAAATACGCTCCTAAAAAACCTCTCCTCGAACAACACGCTCGCCGGCCCAATCGGATCGGAACTGTCCACGATGACGCAATCGTACGTCCCTTCCTCGCACGCCTCCACAAATTTCACCCCGTCGCAAATCATCACCGACGCCCGTTCGTCCTCAAACCCTTTCGCCATGTACGGCATGAACTTCTTGCTCACTTCTGGCACCATCCCATCGATCTCCGCCATCTCCACTTTCTCGACGTACGGGTGTCTCGTCACCTCTCTCAGCGCCCCGCCGTCGCCGCCGCCGATAATCAACACCCGTTTCGGTTCCTGAGTTATCGCGCACAGCGGTATATGCGCGATCATTTCTTGGTACGCGAACTCGTCCCGTTCCGTCGCTTGTATGCACCCGTCCAACACGAGTAAATTCCCGTACGTGGACGTTTTGAACACTTGCACGTGTTGAAACTCGCTCCGTTCGTCGTACAGTTTCTCGCGAATTTCCAGCGAATTCGCTTGTCCCGGCCACATCTCCGGGGATATTTCAGAAAACCATCCGTCTTTGAGACAGTTGTTGCCTTTAAAAATCCCACGCGCATCGATTGAGAAGGAGGAGAAGAAGAAGATAAAGTCAGCGAGAAGAAGAAGAGCGCGCGCAAAGTTTCGCGAAGAAGAAAAAGAGAGAGAAGCGCCAACACGCAACACTTTGTCTGGGGGTGGCGGCGAAAGAGAGAAAAACGAACAACAAACAACAAAACGTGGCTTCTTCTTCTCTTCTCACCGGTGTGCGTGACCGCAGACTCAGTCATCTTAATAAAATAACGGTGGTAATAACTCGAACGCTCGTGGTTCTTTTTCTTTATGCCTCGAACGCGGTGGTGGTGGTGTTTTATCGCGCCGCAAAGACGATGCCTCGTCTGCATGCAGCAAGACTGGGGAAAAAAATGCTAGAATATTCCTCATATTCTATCGCGCGATACACGCACGCACAAAGAGAGAGAAGAAGAAGAAGAAGACAATAAGAAGAACACGACCGATGATGTCGAAAAAGATGGGAGGCGTCTCGGTGTTTTTTTTACTCGCGTGCGCTGTCGTCGTCGGCGTCGCCGCGTTCTTCTTCTTCGAAAGCAACGGCGGGGAAAGCAGCGACGCGTTTGTAACGACCGATGCTTTTCAAAGCGACGACGACGATAACGACGACGGCGTTGATGGAGCACCGCGGTCGATGGCATCGAAACGAATCCCAGAGGCTATCGACCCGCTCTCGAGCGCGCGCGGGGAAGGCGCGGTGAAGATTCCAAGTTCTGACGATGATTTGCGCAACGCGTCCGAGAAACATTGGATGGAAGAGATGTTTCGAGCGAGACGAAAGGCTGGATTGGTTGGACCCGAGCGGTGCCGAGACGTGCACTTTGGCGCCGTCGCGGCGGGGAAGACGAGAGGTAACCATCGACACCGAGGGAAGATGGAAACGTTTGCAGTTTTTGGAAACGCGAACGGCATCGTGAGAGTGGAGCGAGAGTTAGGGGGCGCGTATACGGATTACAGTTTCAGGAGAAACGAGAAAGTGATAGTGTCGAGTCCGAAAGGTCTCGGTCACGCGATTACGAACGTCGAAGAGGACGAGAGTCGCGTCGTGGTGATCGTGGCGTGCAGCGATCAAGCGCACGAAGACGAGGACGCCGGGCAAAATGATTATCAAATCTGGGACGATCTTTGAAGCGAGCGTAGTTCGCGTAGTTGAATGTAGTCGTTTGTACTTTTAGTTTTGTATTTTTAGTTAATAATACGTAGTAAAAAGAAAAACTGGTCGTAGGCGTGATGATGATGTTTTCGGCGTAAAACAACTCCGGCTGCTGCTGCTGCGTGTATCGCATTTATCCGCCGAACAAACCGCCAAAAAAGGACCCGCTGGATGAATCCGCGGCAGCTTTTGGTCGTTCAACGGCGCCGGCTCCCCAAATAGAGGCGGCCACGCCGTATTTTTCCACGTACCCTTGGAATCCGTCGTGCGCGTCCGCCAACGCGGTTATTTTGTCTCCATCGCTCGCCGCTAACAGCTTCTTTTGCAACTCGCTCTTTCGCACCGATCTTCCCGAACGCATGTCCATGGTTTCTCTCTCGGCGGTAGCTTCGGAGCGTTTCATGATGTCCATCAATCTCACCGAATCGCGACTGGAACTCGTCTCCACCTCGGCGATGGCTCGGTCCACTGATCGCATGGCGTCTTCGAACGAAACCATCGCTCTTTGCACGTCCATGCTCTCCGCTCCAGCTAAGGTCAATTTCGATCGAATTCCCGTCGCCCACGCTTTGACGTCGTTTACGTTTCTCATGATGTTCGACACCGCTTGCGCGACTTTGTGTTTGTCGTCCGCCATGATTTCTTTCATAGCCTCGATCGTTTCCTTCGCGCCGACCAATTTCGATTGGTAAATTTCCAAACGCGCTTCTCTCTCTTCCAACTCCTCGACGTAATCCTCGAAAGTTTTCACAACATCTCTCAGACGCGCGTTTTGGTCGATCAAATCTTGACTTTTCTGCGTCAAATCGTGCATTTTCTCCTTCATCTCCGCGTGATGGTTCGTCAACTTCACCGCGGCTTCCTTCGCCTCGTCTCTCGCTTGCTCCAACTCCTCCGTCATAAATTTTCTCTGTTTTTCAAATTTAAGCTTAAACTGCTCTCTTTCGTCCTCCAATTGTCGGTTAACTTCCGCGTACGTCTCGTCGATTTTCTCCTCGGCTCGTTTTCTCTCCCGTTCTCTCAACTCGTTCACCACCTCTTGTTGCTCCGCGTGTTTCAACTCCATCTCTTTCAACGTGTTCGTCAAGAACTTAATACCTTCCCCTTTGGCGTCTTGTCTCAGTCGTTCCGCGGTATCTCTCTCTTTCTTCAACCTCACGCACGTCTCCAATAACTCCGCGTTCTCATCGGCTTTTTCTCTCACCTCGATCGCTTGCTCCAAAAACTTCTTCTCGTACTCGCTCTTCACTTGATTCACGCCTTCTCTCACGTGAAACTCCACCGTTTCGTCCACTCTCGCTTTCAATCTCGCCAACTCTTCCTCGTGATCTTCCTTCATCTTCTCTCTCTCCGGAACCGAAAAGTGCGCGTCCAAAATCGCCTCGTGTACTTTCTTAATCTGTTCCTCGCGAAACTCCCCCATCTCCTTCTCCACGCGTCGCTCGAACTCGTCCATTTTTTGCGTGTATTCCACTCGTAAATTTTTCTCGATGTCTCTCTTCGCGTTCCTTATCGCCGTTTCTTTCGCGCCGTCGATGTCCGAGGCTTTCTCAAACAGCTTCGTGTACGCCTCTTCGGCGTCTCGATGTTGCTTCGCGACTTCGTCCTTCTCCCGCGTGAGCATCACCACCGACTGTTCGAGATGAGCGATTCTATCTTTCGCTTTCTCCAACTCAATCGACGTCGTCGCGGACGAATGCTTCGCCGCGTTCCCCTCGGATATCTGCAAGTGCGCATCTCTCAGCTCTTTTTCCAGATGTTGGATTCGTTTCGTGTACTCCGCCGCGATCGTCGCCGCGGTCGCGTACGGCATCGATTCGATCGAGTTTGCACCATTGAAGCCTCCTTTTGAAGACGACGACGACGACGACGCTCCGTTGTTGGACGCTTCGAGCAATCTTTGCAGTCGCACCGAAGATGCTTCCATCTTTTTCTTTCTTCTTCACTCTCTCTCACTCTCTTTCTCTCTCTCTCTTAAAGGAGAACGCGCAGGGGTGTGTATTTGTCAAGAGTCTTTGTAATCTTTTTTCCCCAAAACTCTCTCCTCTCAGCCGCTGATTTCAAGCCGCAGAGCAGCACGAAAAAAAAAAGAAAAAAAAAACGCTTAAAACACATGTCTTTACGCATGCGTCGTCGTGTGATGAGAACAAAAGAAAAGAGAACGCGTGCGCCGCGAGTGTGACGAGAGAGAGAAGAGAGAGAAGAGAGAGATCTGTCTCTCTCTCTTCTCCGTCTCTCGTTTCTTTCTCTCTCCGCGCGTGGTGGTGTTGTCTTTTTTTTATGCGGAGAGAAACGAGAGAGAGAGAGAGAGGTCCGGTTTTCTTTTTTCTCCATCGTCGTCGCGAAAGTTAAAACTTTTTTCTCGTTTTATCCATTTTCCTCCTCCAAAACACAACTCTCTCTCGCGAAGAAGAAGAAGAAGAAGAAGCGAGCGAGCGAGGCAAAGAAGAGAGAAGAAGGAAACGACGAGAGAAACTAGAGATGGAGTCTTCTGGTTCTTCGTTATCGTCCGCGGCATCGGCGCCAAAAATAGGCCTCGTCCAAGGCTTAAAACTCGTCTACTCGGCGGTCTCGACGCATTCCGCGGACGGGTTTAGCGTGAATCTGAACCAGATCAAACGAGACGCGACGTACGTGTCCTTTTTGGCGATATCGTGCTTTGGGTTTGCCTCGGTCGCCGGGACGGAGGTGATCAGTTTGAGCAAGAAGAAAGCGGAAGCGTCGAAGGCGATTCGAGAGTGTTCGACGATGTTGGATTTGAACAAGATGGGGGGAGACGATTCGTCGTCCAAAGACGAGAGCGGAAAAGCGTCATCGTCTTCCAACACGAACGGTAAGAAGCAGAAGAAGAAGAAAAGAGGACCGAGAGGCGCGACGGATAAGCAGTTTTGGACGGAGCTGAAATATTTGCTCCAAATTGCGTTTCCTTCGCCCACGTGTCGAGGGTCGCAGCTCCTTTCGGCGCAGTTTTCGTTGCTCGTCATGCGAACGCTGTTGACCGTTCGGGCGAATAAAGTCAACACGTTTTACCTGACGAAAGCGATCGCGACCGCGGATTGGAAGTTTTGGGTTCGGTGGTATTGGAACTTTATCGGGTGGATGACATGCGGAGTCGTCGTGAATTCTGGGTTGAGGTACACGGAATCGTTGATTCAGGTGGAGTTGAGATCGGCGCTGACGAGAAGAGCGCACGAAAAGTACATGAAGTTGAACAATTTTTACAAGACGGCGGTGTTGAGAGAAGGTGGGTTGGAACACGTGGACCAACGAATCGTGGCGGATATCAACGAGTTTAGTCGCGAGGCGGCGTTTTTGTACGGACACAGCTTTAAACCGATTTTGGAGTTCACGTTGTCGCTGGCGGAAGCGGCGAAGGAGTTGGGATATTCTCGACCGCTGGCGTTGTTCGCGAGTCAAATTTTTATCACCGGGACTTTACGGGCGATGTCGCCAAAGTTAGGCCCGATGGTAGCCAGGGAAGCCGCGTTAGAAGGTGGTTTCCGACACCAGCACGCGCGATTAATCGCGCACGCGGAAGAGATCGCGTTGTTAAAGGGTGGCGAACGCGAAAAGGATTTATTAAACGCAGGGTTGGATAATTTAGTCACCACGCAGAGATGGCACGCGTTGCAAAGAGTTCGAAAATCTATGGCGGATAACATTTCCAAGTTTCAAGGTTTGTTAGTTGGAAGCGTGTTCGTCCACGTGCCATTTATGGCGAAACGAGGTTTAAGCGAAGGCGAACGGATCTCCACGTTTCGAGCGACGGAGGAGTTGATGTTGAGAAGCGGCGGCGCGTTTACGGAAGTTTTGTTGTTGGGTAAGAACTTGGACGAAATGGCTGGATACGCGCACAGATTAGGAGAGTTGTTTCACACGTTGGATAAAGCGGAAAAAGAATCGTTAGCGATGGATAAGAAAGCGAAAGAGGAAAAAATGTTGTTGGCGTTGCCCGGAGGAGAAGGAGATGAGGAAAAAATTACCCCGGCGGCGCAAACGTCGATTCGTTTCGATAAAGTCTCCGTCGGCGCTCCCGAACCTGACGGTTCTACGCGCATTTTACTCAAAGACTTATCTTTAGAAATCAAACGAAACGAACATTTACTAATCACGGGACCGAACGGGTGCGGAAAAACGTCTCTGCTCCGCGTGTTGGCTGGATTGTGGCAGCCGGTTTCCGGCGTCGTGACGAAACCAGCCGCGGATGAGTTTTCGATGATGTGGTTGCCGCAACGCCCGTACTTATCCCAAGGTTCCTTGAGAGACCAAGTTGTATATCCCGCCAACACCAAGAAAATGCGCGTGGACGACGAATACGTGAAAGATTGCTTGCGCAGAGCCGGATTAGGTAAATTCATCGAGGGCGATTACGCGTTAGGATTAGGCATGCGACACTTGGAATGGAACGACGTGTTGTCTGGGGGCGAACGACAACGCATCGGGTTCGCGAGACTGTTTTACCACAACCCCAAATTTGCTATTTTAGACGAAGCGACGAGCGCGATAAACCCAGACCACGAGGCAGAGTTGTACAAAGAGGTTTGCTCGAGCGGCACGACCATCGTCTCCATCGCGCATCGATTAGAATTGAGAAAGTTTCACGCGAACGAGTTAAAAATCAAAGGCGACGGGAAAGGCGGCTACGAAGTTTCGAAATTAAAGTAGTAGTTTGTGATATTCAATTCACATTTTTTAATGACTTAGCAGTACATTTTGTACCTCGTGGAGTGCCGTTATTCTTCACATGTTGCGCTCGCGCTGATCGCGTATTTTATAGTATATTACATATTTTTCATCTATTTTTTTTCGTTCTTCCATCTAGTACCGTCGCTTCTAGGCATCAAATATTCAAGTACGCGACGAAACTCATCAACGGCAAAAACACCAGTCCGAAAACAAAGATAATCGCTTGTTCGTTCAGTTTCTTCGCCTCTTCGTCGTCCTCTTCTCTTGATCGCCATTTTGGATTGACCCATTTTTCTAAAGCGTCTTCGGTATACTTTCTCCTATCCGATTCGTAATCGAACAAATCCGCTTTCATCTTCTTCGACGCCGTGGTCATCCCCCAAAGCATTCTCTCCGCCTGCTTGGAGACCATGCCGTACTGATTCCCTAAAACTCTCTTGTACTGTTTCAACGCCTCTTCTCTCCGCTGCGCGTTATCCAGACACATCGCGTAACAAAAAATCACCTGTCCTCCCAATTCCGATCGCGCGTTGATCTCCTGCTGAAACGGCTCTAACGCCGCAATACCTTTCATCACACTCCCGACGCGTAAAAACTCGTTCGCTTCCGCCAAAGCCTCTCGCACTTTCTCCTCCTCCTCTTTCGACATGTTCAACGCGTTCGACGTTCGGTACTTCTCCAACTTTTTCGCCACGCGAATTTTCCTCGCCTCGGTTTCCTCTTTCGATTCGATAATGTTTTGCCCTTTCTCGTCCTTCTTCAGCGTCCTCCCACCTCCGTACTCTTTCGAAATATCTTTCGGACGCGGGAACACTCCCCACGTGGACACTTTCGGTTTATAATTCACCCCGGTATCGATGTCGTCCATACCTACGATGCTCTCGTCCTCGTCGAACGGATTATACGACGTATCTTTCGATATGATTTGAACGTTCACCGTTTTCTGTTTTCGCTCATCCGACGACGTCTCCTCCTCCGCTTCTTCCATTTTCGGAGCCACCGCAGATGCATCCTCCTTCCCTTCTTCTTCTTCCTTCTTCTTCTTCTTCGTCGTCGCGTACCCTCTCGCCTGCGCGATCCTCTCCTCCGCGGTTAACTTTTTCGAATCCCCTCCTCTCACGCTCGGCTGCTCCACGCCCATTTTTTTACTCTCGTTGTACTTTTGCGCCGCGTTCAACATCGCCGCGAATTCGTCCTCTTTTCTCTTCTGACTCTTCGAATCGCCAATGTTCGAGAGCACGGCGGAAGAGTCGATGTTTTCTGTGTTCGTTTGTTTGATGGCGGAGAGGCCTTTGACGATCATGTC
>Ga0255776_10007121_pt1 | contig 11301 bp, 12 predicted proteins | sample 071ome_19_FD_179974 | JGI IMG/M metagenome (GOLD analysis project Ga0255776, IMG submission 179974) | Coastal salt marsh microbial communities from the Groves Creek Marsh, Skidaway Island, Georgia - 071413AT metaG (version 2) | ecosystem: Environmental > Aquatic > Marine > Intertidal zone >...
CGCTTGCCGAGGTTCAGTACGCGACGTTTGTCGACCCTCACAGTTTCAATGAAGTCGAATTTGCCAATCCACCGGTTAGGGCTGTGCTCGCTGTGAGAATTGGTAAGGCAAGACTCATCGACAACATGCTGTTTGATTAACCTCTTTTACAAGGGTTTCGACTAGCATTTGTTGCATGAAAATTCTTGTAACCAATGACGATGGCTTCGACAATCCTGGTGTGTGGGCGCTAGTCAATGCCGTGAGACACCTCGGGAAGGTGACAGTAGTAGCTCCTGCCGAGAACAAATCGGGTGTTGGAACGGCAATTTCTTTCCGACAGTCGTTGAAAATCAATCCCGCACCCAGCCGTTTCGACGATGTCGAGTGTTTCGCTGTTAGCGGTACGCCTGCCGACTCCGTCATCCTCGGGATTGAGCACGTCCTGAATCATGATGTGAATGTAGTGCTTTCGGGGATAAATCCTGGGTTCAACACGAGTCGAAATATGTTCATCTCCGGAACGTTCGGTGCCGCTATTGTGGCAGCTGCCAAGGGATACAAGGCCTGCGCGTTTTCCATGGATCATGGCGATAATCTAGACGATGAGGTAATCGCAAAGGTCACGGGCGCAATTGCTGCCGAAGTTATGAGTGACGAGACTCCTAAGGCTGGTCTCTACAACGTCAATTATCCGATGTTCCGGTACGACCCTATCTTGAGTGCCGAAGCAGCAAAACCGGCCGTTTCTGATTTCAAGATGTACCTGGATCCACACAGTGATGGGGGATTCGAGGTTTTTTCTGGCTTGCAAATCGTAATCGACAGCGAACAGTTGGAGCCCGGTACCGATGTAGAGGTTCTTGCCCGGGATCGAATTGCGATTTCGGCAGTTGAAGGACCAACCCTTAATTTCATTCCTGATGATCCAACAATGCACCGAATGATCGCTGCAGCGAACAAAGTTATCGGTTGACTCTGTACGCCTAACCTCTGAGAATCTCGCTGTTCAACAAATCGACATAGCGAAATCCTCAGGGGGACCAATGCTTTACGAACTTCGCGTCTACGAGTGCCTACCCGGACGTCTGCCGAACTTGCACGCCCGATTTGCCAACCACACGATGAAGCTTTTTGAAAAGCACGGCATGAAGAATGTTGGCTATTGGGTCACTGATGTCGGCGAGAGCAACCACGAGCTCACCTACATGCTCGCTTTCGAAGACGCCAACCAGCGGATGGCAGCATGGGACAGTTTCCGCGCTGACCCAGAGTGGCACAAAGTCGTTGATGACTCTCACAAGGACGGGCTGATCGTAAAGAACGTCCGAAATCAGACCCTCGTACCAACTCCGTACTCACCGATGCAATAGCCGGAAGGCCCTGGCGAATGCCGAATATCAACAAACTGAAAAACCTTTCAGGGCAGGCGCACATCGTCGGTGTTGGAGAGTCGAACAAGCTTGGGAAGGTTCCTGAGAAATCACCTTTGGCGCATCATGCCGAAGCCGCGGTAAATGCGTTGAACGACGCAGGATTCGAGCTTTCTGATGTTGATGCGTTGTTTACCGCTGGATGGTCAACTCTCGATGTTGCTGAGTACCTAGGCATTCAGCCACGGTACACAGACAGCACGTCTGTGGGTGGTTCGTCCTTCGTGATTCACGTTGCCCACGCACTTGCCGCAATTGAAGCTGGTTACTGTGAGGTGGCGCTGATCACTCATGGCCAAAGCGGAAGGTCAGACCGAGCGCCTATCCCGCGTAACCCGGGTGCACCAATGGCGCAGTACGAATCGCCGTACGGAATCATGGGGCCACCGATTTCGTACGCAATGGCAGCTCGGCGTTATATGCATGAATACGGCGAAGATCGCACTCGTCAGGCGATGGCGGAAGTAGCCGTTTCCACTCGTAAGTGGGCGAATATGAATCCGATGGCCTACTTTTATGACGTACCGGCGACCTTCGACGACTACCACAATTCACGTTGGGTAGCGTGGCCATTCCATTTGCTTGATTGCTGTCTGGTTACGGACGCCGGTGCCGCCGTTGTGATCACCTCGAAAGAGCGCGCAAAAGACGCTAAAAACGGGAGTGTGGCTGTTCTCGGAGCCGGTGAAGGACACGATCACTCGATGATCTCGCAAATGCCTGATTTGACCAGTGCGTTTGGACGCCACACCGGACCGCAAGCGATGGAAATGGCAGGAGTAACTCACGCCGATCTTGATCTGGCAATGATCTACGACTCCTTTACCTACACTGTTCTGGTGACGTTGGAGAATCTTGGTTTCTGTGGAGCGGGAGAAGCTCCAGATTTCGTTGCTGACCAGCGAACCGCACCAGGTGGAGACTTCCCGCTGAACACGAACGGTGGCGGGCTTTCTTACACGCACTCCGGCATGTACGGAATATTCACACTTGTTGAAGCCGCCAGACAGCTACGTGGTCAGGCAGGTGACCGACAGTTGGACAACTGCGAGTTGGCACTTGCTCACGGAACCGGTGGGCTGCTGTCATCAACTGGAACAGTTGTATTGGGGAGAGCTTGATATGAGTAGTTTACCGCAAAAACCACAGCCGATTGTTCAACCCGAGTCAGAAAAATACTGGGACGGTCTAAAGAACGAGGAAATCTGGCTTCAACGGTCCAAGAAAACTGGCGAGTTCCAGTTTTTCCCTCGTGGCATTTCCATTTACGACCCTTCTGCTGGTGAAGCAGGAGTTGAATGGGTAAAAGCTTCAGGTAAGGCAACACTTTTTACGTTCGCGATAGTTCACGCCGCGCCACACCCAGGATTCGTCGGAGACTTGCCGTACATAACGGCGCTCGTGGAACTCGAAGAGGGCGTGAAAATCCCGACGAACATCGTCGGAATTGAACCCGAGCCGGAGAATCTTCAAATTGGAATGGAGCTTGCGCCAGTGTTTGAGCATCACGATGAACTAGCGACTCTGTTGAAATTTCGGCCAGCGTAGGTTCTGAAATTCGTCCGATGTACAGATAGAATTGATAAAGCTGGACATTTCGTTCGGCCTTTTTCCTCGACTGAACCGTTGATCATTCGTCCCACATACCGAAACCGACGATACCGAACGATGGGTGCCTAGCACCCCGAACCCAACGCGTTCTCTTTATTTCAATCCCGTCGAGGTATTTTCAAAATGACTAATCACTATCTTTACGTCGCCGATTTAAACGCCGACGAAATCCTCCCAATCCTCAATCGCGCAGTTGAACTGAAAAACGGCGCAAACAGCAACGCACTTGCTGGAAAATCAATAGCCCTTCTGTTCGAGAAACCTTCACTTCGTACAAAGCTCTCTTTCTGGATCGGCGCAGAGAAACTCGGAGGCAAACCCGTTTACTTCAGCCCGGAAGAAGTAGGGCTGGGTAAACGTGAGCCTGTGACCGACGTTGCCAATGTGATGTCACGCATGGCAGATGCTGCTGTGATCCGCACGTTCGCACAGTCGACTCTGGACGAATTCGCGGCAGCCGCATCAATCCCGGTTATCAACGCTCTTACTGATGGCGAGCACCCTTGCCAGGCACTAGCTGATACCCAGACCATTCTTGAGCACTGCGGAAGCGTGAACGGCAAAAAGATCGTTTTCGTCGGTGATGGCAACAATGTCGCGATTTCACTCGCTTACTCGGTAGCCGGTCTCGGTGGGCACCTGGTAGTTGCATCGCCAATTGGGTATGAAGTCCCTGAAAGCGACCTCGCCTCGGCGAATGCCTTCGGACCAGGTTCAGTTACACAGGTGACAGATCCGAAAGAGGCAGTTGACGGTGCAGACGTTGTGTACACCGACGTGTGGACCAGCATGGGACAGGAAGCCGAGACCCAGAAAAGGCTGCAGGATTTTGCTGGATACCAGGTAAATCCAAAGCTGCTCGACTTGGCAAAACCTGACGTGAAGTTCATGCACGATCTTCCAGCTCATCCGGGTGAAGAAATTTCTGATGGACTTCTTTACGACCCACGTTCAGTTGCTTTCGACCAGGCTGAAAACAGGCTTTGGGCACAGGCCGCACTTATGGAAAAGTTGATCTAAACTCGAGATCAACTTCTTCAACTCTTTGAGCAAACCTGCTCGATTCTTGGAGTATGAGAAGATTCTGAGAGCGTTCAGTGCTCTTTGAGATGAATTTATGGCGTTACCCGTAATCGCAATCGTAGGCCGACCAAATGTCGGCAAATCCACCCTGTTCAATCGACTTGCAGGGCGGCGAATCGCGATCGTCAGCGATGTACCTGGAACGACTCGTGACCGGGTATCGATCGACGCTGAGTGGGGACGTCACAAATTTCTTCTCGTCGATACGGCAGGTGTTGAAGACCGCCCACATGACGATTTGATGTGGGATGATATCAAGGCCCAAGTGCAGCTCGCACTCGATCAGGCTGATGGAGTCATATTCGCGGTCGATGTGAACGACGGTGTGACAAACGCCGACGAAGATGCCGCTCAGATGGTCAGAATGTCTGGCAAGCCTGTTGTGCTTGCGGCAAACAAAGCCGACTCGCTCGTTCGCGAGGACATGATTTACGAGTTCTACTCGCTGGGTCTTGGAGATCCGTACCCAATAAGCGCCTATCACGACACTGGCATTGGCGATCTAATGCAATCGCTGTTTGGGGTTGTACCAGAGTATGAACTGGAGCCATCGGGACCAAACTCGGTTCGAGTGGCGATCGCAGGTCGACCGAATGCTGGCAAATCGGCACTGTTCAACGCTATTACTGGTGAGAAGCGGTCAGTCGTAAGTCCGGTTGCTGGTACAACCCGAGATACCGTCGATTCTCTTTACGAATACGAAGGACAACGTCTGTTGTTCCTCGACACTGCCGGATTGCGGCGACGAGGCAAGACTGAAGCGGGAATCGAGAAGTACAGCGCCATTCGAACGATCGGTGCGATCGAAAGAAGTTATGTTTCTCTGCTTATTCTCGACGCTACAGAATTTGTCACAGCGCAAGACACTCATATCGGTGGCTACATTGATGAGGCTTCTCGAGCTACGATCGTAATCATCAATAAATGGGACCTTGCCCCCGAGCTTGGATTGGACAAAAACGAAGCAGCAGCGGAGGTTCGCAACAGGTTCAAGTTCATTCCTGATGTGCCCGTTATGTTTACTTCGGCTCTTACGGGCTCAGGCGTCGACAAAATCGTTCCGATGATTCTGTCGGTCTATGATGAATTCTCGCGGAAAGTGCCACGTTCAGACGTGAGCAAAGCCGTGTTCGACGCGATGGGGGAAAATCCACTTCCCGGAATTGGAAGCCGTCGACCACGGATTTACAGGGCAATTCAATCGAGAACTTCGCCTCCAACGTTTGAATTTTCCGCTCGCAGTCCAGAACTAATACACTTCAGCTACCGCAGGTATTTGGAAAATCGTTTGCGAGATCGTTTCGGGTTCGTTGGCACACCGATTCGGATGTCGTTCAAGGGGCGAGAAGATGAGTGATGTGCTCATCATCGTAATAGTGATCGCAGTTGCCTATTTCGTAGGGGCGATACCGTCTGGCGTCATCATTGGTCGTCTGTGGCGCGGCATTGATGTCCGAAGTTACGGGAGTGGCGGTTCGGGTGCCACAAATGTGAATCGTACTTTGGGACCCAAGGCAGGGGCCGGTGCACTTGCCGCGGATATCGGCAAGGGTATGACCGTCACTATCCTTGCTCGCCTCTTATCTGACGATCCCTGGCTGACTGCTGCAGCGGGTACGGTTGCTGTGCTCGGTCACATGTTTCCTGTTTACATCAAGTTCAAGGGCGGGAAGGGAGTCGCAACCGGACTTGGTGCGCTCGCCATCATTTCACCGATATCTGCTGGAATTGCACTTGTTGGTGTGTTGATCGCCCTAGCTAGCAGGTACGTATCGCTCGGTTCAATTATTGGAAGCACGTCCAGTCTTGGCGCGCTTTTTATCTTCAGTATCTTCGAGATTCTCGATCACGATATTTGGTATCTACTTTTCGCCATTCCAGTTCCGATATTGATCATTTGGAGTCACTTGTCGAACATCGATCGACTTGCAAAAGGCGAAGAATCCCGACTTGAGAACCGCGCAGCGCCGCGCAGGGCACAGAGAACCCCGTAAACTGCGGGTGTGACACGCGTAGGAATCATAGGAACTGGGGCTTGGGCGACCACCCTTGGAATACTTCTCACACGTCAGGGCCATGACGCCACACTCTGGGCGAGAAATTCCGAGGTTGCTCAACGACTTTCCGCGGTTCGGTCCAACGAACGATATCTTCCGGGTGTGCCGTTTCCCGATCAGCTTTCGATAACTGACAGCATCGAGGACACTCTCTCAGGTACGGATATCGCGGTCATTGCCGTACCGTCAGTCACGATGCGGGACAACGCTTCGGCGATTTCGAGTTTCCTCACCGAGAATTCAACTCTGGTTTGTGCAACAAAAGGTATTGAGATCAGCTCAGGCAAGCGTATGACTGAGGTCATTCGAGAAGAAGTGCGCACTGTCCCGCCAACTCGCATTGGAGCATTGTCCGGTCCGAATCTCGCTCCCGAGATTGCGTCAGGGAAGGTTTCGACCGCAACTGCCGCTTTTGAAGATGAATCCGTTGGGGTCTCGGTGCAAGAGTTGTTCAGCTCAGAGGTATTTCGTGTGTACCGATCTGAGGATGTCACGGGTGTTGAACTTGGTGGTGCGCTTAAGAACATAATCGCCATTGGCGCAGGCTTCATTGATGGTGCCGATCTTGGTGACAACGCAAAAGCTGCTTACATCACCCGTGGTTTGCACGAAATCACAAGGCTCGGAGTCGCAATGGGAGCGCGACCGGATACATTTGCTGGCCTTAGTGGAATGGGTGACTTGATCGCGACATGTATTTCACCCTTGAGCAGGAACTACCGTCTTGGTGTTGGTTTAGCTTCAGGGAAAGACCTTGATTCGGTTCTTCATGAACTAGGTCAAACTGCTGAAGGCGTACCGACAACCCAGGCTGCGGTTCAAATAGCTGAAGGTTTGGACATCGATATGCCCATTACGGGCGCGACCTACCAGGTGCTGTTCGAAGGCATGGAACCAGTTCAGGCAATCAGGGAATTGATGGTCCGCAGCTTGCAGCCCGAAGTTCGTTACTAGGCCCCGCCCAGATCGCCAGAATCGAGCAGGATCGCTGACATCACTGTAATGGCAGCTGTCTCACTCCGGAGAATTCTGGGTCCCATCGTGACCAGATCGGCACCTGTGGAAGTAATTTCATCCACTTCATCAGAGCTGAGACCGCCGGGTGGACCGATTAATGCAGCCAGCTTTTCGCTCCCAGAGTTCTTTCGGAGCGCGGATTGAAGCGAGGTTGACCGAGAGTCGGATTCTTCCCACAGGCAAAGCAACGGTTGCTCGATGGTCACCTGTTTGACTGCTTCACTCAGAGGCATCGGGTTAGTTAGTTCTGGCACAGTTACCCTTCCGGACTGCTCGGACGCCTCTACGATTATCCTGCGCCACCGCTCAAGGCGTTTATCTGAAGGGGTGCCGGTATTACCACCCTGAACACGTTCGGACGTCACTGGAATGAATCTGGTCGCTCCCAGTTCAGTGCATTTCTGTATTGCTAGCTCTATACGTTCTGGGCGTGCCAGGCCTAAGAGCAGTGTTACCTGTTTTGATGGTGATGGGACCGGTTTGATCGCGGACACTAAGCTTGCCGATACATCGGTTTTTCCGACATGTTCGATTTCTAGTTCCCACTCACCACCGGAACCATCAAAAACGCTGATTCGATCTCCAGGCGTAACTCGAAGCACGGTCCGAAGTTGACGGGCAACAGGATCGACAATCGCGATCGCCCGATCAGTCGGATCGAAATTTGCAATGAAGAAACGGTGCATGTACACTCACCCTTTCCGCGAAATGGTGGTGGCGGTCCAATCCTCGATCTTGCGCGTTGATTGGATTTGACCGCCGACGGCGTCAAATGCCTCCATTACGTCATCGAATCGTGATTCGAGGACACCTGACGTGACGATTACGCCGTCTGGCTTGATCGTGTCAATCAAAGGTTGAGCAAGCATGATCAGCACGTTCGCAGCGATGTTGGCTCCAACAACATCGAATTGACTGACCGGTACACGGTCATCCGGTACTGAACCTTCAAATATGGTCGCTTTGTCGCCATGTCCCGCAAGATCGAGATTGTTGATTGATGACCTGACGGCTTCGGGCTCGATGTCGCAACCAACGGCATGCTCTGCACCAAGCGCCAGGGCAGCGATGGAAAGAACGCCTGATCCACAACCTACATCAAGGAACCGATGGCCGGGTCGGACGACTTTTTCGATTTCCTCGAGGCACATTAGTGTCGTGGGGTGGTGACCCGTACCGAACGCAAGACCAGGTTCCAATTTGATGATCACATCGTCTCGAGCAGGAGAGTATTCAGCTGTGCGGGGGAGAATTACGAGATTCTTTCCAACTTTGATCGGCTCAAATTTTTGGTTACGCCATTCGTCGTCTGAAACCTCGACTTCCTCAAGCTCTGGAAGATCGACAAAGTGGCGTATTAACCGGACACCAACGTCAATGCCTGTTCGACGACTGCCGGTCGTGGAGTCGATAGGCAACCATCCACGGATGGTTACCCAGGCTGACGGATCGGGCTTTTCGCCTTCATCCGTATTGAAACCGCCAGGAACCTCGACCGAAGCGGATCCCTCGCCGTGTTGGTTAAACAGATGGGTAAGGGGTTCGACGTACTCGGGAGGGGTCGAGATGCTTATTTGTAGCCAGCGCACGTTGAATCAGTCTGTGAATTTGGCCAGTTACTGGTCTTTGCCCTGGAACGCATCTTTTACGCGGTCAAAGAATCCAGGACCATTGCCATCACCCGCGTTCTCAATTCCGAACGAAGCCGCGAGCTCCTGGAGCAATCGTGTTTGTTCAGAGTTAAGGTCAGTTGGTGTAACGACACGAAGGTTGACGATCTGATCTCCCCGCCGACCTGAGCTGTTCATGTATGGGATTCCGGCACCTCGTAGGCGTGCTTTGTTACCGGTTTGAGTTCCAGGTTCGATCACCACTTCGAGAGGGTCTTCGAGAGTTTCAACCGTAATAGTTCCACCAAGAGCTGCCATTGCCATGTTGACCTCGGCAACCATGTGGATGTCGTTGCCGCGCCTCGTGAACAGTTCGTGTGGTTCGACGGCAATGTGCACGTATAGGTCACCGTTTTGGCGTCCCTTGCCACCTGACTCACCTTCGCCACGAATTACCAACTTCGTGCCATGCTCGATACCGGCGGGAATCGGAACTTCAATGGTTCGAGATTTTCGTTCGGTTCCCCTGCCTTTGCACTGGGTACACGCGACTTTGACCGTTTGACCTTCGCCGTTGCACGTTGGGCACGCGGTTACCTGCTGAAACTGACCGAAGAAAGTTCGTTGAGTACGTCGAACTTTTCCTTCACCGTGACAGGTTGAACATTCGACAACGTCCGTCCCGGGTTCTGCTCGTGAGCCATCACAGCGTTCACAGCGTTCCATGCGGTTCAGTTCAAGGCGCTTGTCCACACCGAAAGCGGCTTCCTTGAAATCAACGCTGACCTGAAACTCGAGGTCGGCTCCCTTGCTTGGAGATTGTCGGGTGGCCCCCCCGAAGAACGAGTCGAAAATATCTCCGAAGCCACCGAAACCCTCAAATCCGTCAAAACCACGACCAGCAGAGCCATTCAGACCATCGTGACCGAATTGATCGTACTGAGCTTTACGCTCTGGATCGCTGAGTACCTGGTAAGCCTCGTTCACTTCCTTGAAGCGATCGCTGGCATCCTCTTCCTTGTTGCGGTCAGGATGGAACTTCAGTGCCTGTTTTCGGAAGGCTTTTTTAAGATCTTCGGCGGTCGCGTCACGCGACACACCGAGGACTTCGTAGTAGTCGCGCTTACTGGTCGTCATGAAAGGTTAGAAAATCCGCCTTCGAAACAGGCTGCCACCCGAGTTGCTCGAACGGAATGGCAGAACATACCAATTATAAAGCTGAGAAACGGTTCTGCCGAGTTACGGTCGTTGGTGGGTTTGGTGGATTGTTTTCAGCTGCCGTAGACCATTGAGGTCATATTGCCAAGGTGTGTGGCAACGTAGTGAACAGCCGGAATCGCCGTTTCGTATTGCATCCGTGTGGGAGCGAGCACACCGATCAACCCGTCGGCAGAATCTTCACCACCGTACTGCGTGAACACGATTGAGTACCTCTGCAACGCTTCGTGTTCGTTCTCACTGCCGATCACCACGTTCATTGAGTGTTTGTCTGACGCGTACTCGTTCAAAGCTGACAACGAAGATGGGTCGTCGAGTATCCAGGTAGCACCGGCAGACATTGATGGGTCTGCCATGAACTCGGGTTGCTTGAACAACTCACTGATACCAGTGAACTTTCGTTCGTTGGTACTGGCTTTGGATCGTTCAAGAACCGCCGAGACTGTGGATGAATATGCCTGTTGTTCGAATCCTGGGTTTAAATCGTTGGTGCGAGTCTTGAGCTGATTCGGTCGCAACCCAACAACTTTTTCGACGATTCGATTGCGTGCGTATTCGATCTCCGAGTCAGTGACGGAGGCGTCCAAACTGATCAGGTTCTTGTAAACGGTGGCTTCCTGAAGCACGACGACCACCATCACCAGCATTTCCTGAAGCTTCAGAAGCTCGACAGTCTTAATAGGGGCCGGTGCACTTCGAGGCAACGTGGTGAAGGCGAGGGTACTCAACATGCCCGAGAGAATCGCAGATGCAGATTCGATCCACTCGTCGACATAGTTCTGCAAAATGCTGAATTCCTGGTCGATTAGGCGCTGGGCGCTTTGCCCTAGTTTCTGGCTGTGATCCAGCGATGCAACAAACTGGCGATACCCGGAATCGCTTGGGACTCCGCCGGAGGATATATGAGGGCGGGTGATGTACCCGTCTTCCTCCAACGCAACCATTTCGTTCCGAATGGTCGCAGAACTCGCATTCAGAGTCCCAGACTTCGCTAGAGTCGATGACGCGACCGGTGCTGCCGTGTGAACGTGTTCAGACACGATCAAACGTAATATTTCTCTTTTACGGTCGGTGAGCGTTGCCAATTATTTCTGGATTCTGGTGATCAATAAATGTGACACTCAAAGTACAGCTTCGAATGTGGTGAAGCTAGCATGCGGTTTTCCCGAGTGTCAACGCTATTTGCATGTGAACTGTTGGCAACAAGTGCCCCTATAGTCAGATATGCCAAAACCAAAAAAACTATCCCAAGAATCGTTTGGCCGTGCTGCCGAATTTATTCGAAAGCATGCG
>Ga0255776_10007132_pt1 | contig 11292 bp, 12 predicted proteins | sample 071ome_19_FD_179974 | JGI IMG/M metagenome (GOLD analysis project Ga0255776, IMG submission 179974) | Coastal salt marsh microbial communities from the Groves Creek Marsh, Skidaway Island, Georgia - 071413AT metaG (version 2) | ecosystem: Environmental > Aquatic > Marine > Intertidal zone >...
GTTTGAAATCCACAAGAGAAGTTAAATCTCTTGTGGATGAAAATTAGAGCCGAAATGAGGACTTAGGTTGTTTATCCACAGGGTTTTTTAAGATGGGGCCATTTTCGGGTAGGATGCGGCCATTAATCGTGGTGTAGTCCATGCCAATAATGCGGTTAAGAATCCCCAAAAAGCTCGTTGTATCATCAGGTGTACTTATTAAAGTATCGATCTGAGCGTTTTCAGGCACTAATGCCATGGCTCGTTGTTGGCTATCTCCCCCTGGAATTTGTAAAAACAATAGATTGAAATTCTCAGCGTGAGCCATGAAGGTTTGGTCTGTGGTACGCAGGCCAGAACAGGCGGAAAGCATTACAGCGCAAGTAAGGGTAAGAATGGCGTTTTTCATAATCATAATAGAAGGTTATACACAGGAAAGATTTAGCCAGTTATCCAGTTAAAATGCGAGTTTTATGGGCCAGAATCGTGATCAGTTGCCCGTTGTGTCTAGCGTATAAAGCCCCCTATCTATATAATGCCCGCCCTGGTGAATTTTTGAGCAATAAATAATCAGTTTATTGCCTGTTTATGTGCAGAGGTGATTGCATGGATTATCCAAAGCGTTATGACGTCATTGTTGTGGGCGGAGGCCATGCAGGTACTGAGGCTTGCTTGGCCGCTGCACGTATGGGGTGTCAGACTCTATTATTAACCCACAGTATCGAAACCGTGGGGGTGATGTCTTGTAACCCAGCCATAGGTGGCATTGGTAAGTCCCACCTTGTAAAAGAAATCGATGCATTTGATGGGGCCATGGCCCGCGCCACCGATAAAGGCGGTATTCAATTTCGTACCCTCAATAGCCGTAAAGGCCCTGCGGTTCGCGCCACCCGCGCGCAAGCAGACCGTGCACTTTATAAAGCCGCTATTCGCGAGATTGTGGAAAACCAACCTAATCTAGAGTTTTTTCAACAAGCCTGTGATGATTTAATCGTTGAAGGGGACACAGTAAAAGGTGTGGTCACTCAAGCGGGTATTCGTATTTATGCAGACTCGGTTGTATTAACCACAGGTACTTTCTTAGGTGGGGTTATCCACATTGGTTTGGATAACTATCAAGGTGGTCGCGCAGGTGATCCACCATCGAACGCTCTCTCTAAACGCTTACGTGAATTACCCTTTAATGTTGGCCGCTTAAAAACCGGTACTCCAGCCCGTATTGACGCGCGCAGTGTGGATTTCTCTGTGATGCAGCGCCAACCGGGTGATGATGTGACACCGGTTATGTCATTTATGGGCTCTCAAGCGGATCATCCAGAGCAAATCGACTGCTTTATTACTCATACCAATGAGCGCACCCACGAGATTATCCGTGGTGGCTTGGATCGCAGCCCTATGTATAGCGGTGTGATCGAAGGGGTTGGCCCGCGTTATTGCCCGTCTATCGAAGACAAGGTCATGCGTTTTGCCGATAAAAACTCCCACCAGATTTTTGTGGAGCCAGAAGGTTTATCCACACACGAATTATACCCAAATGGTATCAGCACCAGCTTGCCATTTGATGTGCAGGTTGAGCTAATTCACAGCATGAAAGGCTTTGAAAATGCCCATATTACGCGCCCAGGCTATGCCATCGAATACGATTACTTTAATCCACAAGATTTAAAACACAGCTTAGAAACCAAATACATGAATGGTTTATTTTTCGCTGGGCAAATCAACGGTACCACGGGCTATGAAGAAGCCGGTGCTCAAGGCTTGCTAGCGGGCACCAACGCTGCCTTGCGTAGCATGGAAAAAGACGCTTGGTATCCACGTCGTGATGAAGCCTACTTAGGTGTATTGGTGGATGACTTAATCACCATGGGAACCAACGAGCCGTACCGTATGTTTACCTCCCGTGCGGAATATCGTTTGATTTTGCGTGAAGATAATGCTGATCTACGTTTAACCGAAAAAGGCCGCGAGCTTGGTCTAGTGGGCGATGAACGTTGGGCGGCTTTCTGTGAAAAGCGCGAAGCCATTGAACGTGAAGCACAGCGTATGAAAAGCACTTGGGTGCAAGCGGGCTCTGAAGAAAGCAAACAAATTGAGCCTAAGCTTAAGCAGCCATTAACCCGTGAATACAGCTTAATGGATTTGCTTAAACGCCCTGAGTTGGAATACAGCGACTTGGCTACTTTAAAAGGCGAAGCGGTATCTGATCCACAAGTGGCAGAACAAGTGCAAATTGCCGCAAAATATGAAGGCTACATTGCCCGTCAGCTTGAAGAAATCGAGCAAATGCGCCGTTACGAAAACACCAAGCTGCCAGCGGAATTGGATTACACCAAGGTGGGCGGCCTAAGTAACGAGATTGTGCAAAAACTATCCGAGCTTCAGCCTGAAACCCTAGGTACCGCGAGTCGTATTCAAGGGGTGACCCCAGCGGCATTGAGTCAGTTGCTGATTTATCTTAAAAAGCATCATAGTGTGCAGAAACAGAGTGCCTAAAAACCACCTGAATTCGCCTACTCTGCGTTAAAAATTTGTTCAAAAATACTCATTTAGAACACCTAAACTCCGTTTTTTGAACAAATTTTTGCCTTGATTAGTCATCATCAGGTGATTTCTAAATTGTTGAATTGTGATGTTGTAGGAGCGTGCTTGCGCGCGATGTTGAATGTAAATTTTCGCGCGCAAGCGCGCTCCTACAAATAAAGGAATAGATGTGTACGACGCACTCCTAAAATCTGGCCTCAAACGCCAAGGCCTTGAATTAAGCGATGATAAAATCCAACTATTACTGGATTACCATGCGCTTTTGGTGAAATGGAACAAAGCCTATAACCTAACCGCGGTGCGTGATCCAGCGGAGATGATCAGTCGCCACCTGTTAGACAGCCTCAGTATCATTCCTCACATCACAGGGGAGCGCATATTGGACGTGGGTACAGGTCCTGGTTTACCTGGGATTCCCATGTCCATTTGCTTCCCAGAAAAAGATTTCACATTGCTCGATAGTAACGGGAAGAAAACTCGTTTTCTGACGCAAAGCAAAATCGAGTTAAAACTAACAAACATGACCCCAGTGCAATCGCGCATTGAATCTTTTGAAGCACCTTTATTTGATGCCATTACATCCCGTGCCTTTGCCACATTAAAGGACATGGTGGATGGCAGTATTCACCTATTAAAAGAAGATGGCTTCTTTTACGCCATGAAAGGGATTTACCCACAAGGTGAAATAGATGAATTGGATGAGCGAGTGAGTGTGGTAGACTGCTTTGCTTTGCATGTTCCCGGTGAAGAAGGGGAACGTCATTTGGTTAAAATCAGAAAGAACTAAACGCGTCGAGTATTCAATGCCTTTTCACCGCATCATGAGCACAGGAAAGGCAAGGCAAAAACAAGCGAGAACGCGCAATGTATAAGTTATACATGAGCATTCGAGCTTATTTTAAGCCGAATTTACAAGCGCAATAGCTGTGTAAAGGTATTAAAAATTGGGTCGAATAATCGCAATAGCCAACCAAAAAGGCGGTGTGGGTAAAACCACCACCACAGTGAATTTGTCTGCTTCATTAGTAGCAACAAAGCGCAAAGTATTGGTCATTGATCTCGACCCACAAGGCAATGCCACCATGGGCAGTGGTGTGAACAAGCACGAGTTAGAACAATCGGTTTACGATGTTTTAGTGGACGCGGCACCTGTCAGTGATGTGAAAGTGGCCACCGACCCAGCCGGTTATGACATCATCCCTGCCAATGGGGATTTAACCGCCGCAGAAGTGGCGTTAATGGAATTGGACAACAAAGAGCGCCGCTTAAAAATGGCACTTGATCATGTGAAAGATCAATACGATTACATCATCATCGATTGCCCGCCTTCTTTAAACATGCTCACCGTGAATGCGTTTGTGGCCGCCGATGGCATTATTATTCCCATGCAGTGTGAGTATTACGCATTAGAAGGGTTAACTGCCCTTTTAAATACGGTTGAGCGTATTAAGCAAATTAACCCAGATTTAGAAATCGATGGTTTACTGCGTACCATGTACGACCCTCGTGCAAGTTTAACCACAGACGTATCAGCACAATTGATTAACCACTTTGGCGATAAAGTATACGGCACGGTCATTCCTCGTAATATTCGCCTAGCAGAAGCCCCTAGTTATGGTGTGCCTGCCTTGTGTTATGATAAAACCTCACGAGGCGCAGTTTCCTATTTAGCCTTGGCCGGTGAAGTAAACCGGAAGAACCAATCTGTACAACATTAATCTTTATTTCTAAGCGGCATCAACATGGCAAAAAAACGTGGATTAGGTGGAATGGGGTTAGATGCCCTATTGGCAGGAGCAGCCACTCAAAAGAGTACACACGCTCAAGAGGCCCCTGAACAAAGCGATGTTGTAACCAGTAAAGATGTGTTGAAAGATCTACCGGTTGAATATTTACAGCCTGGTCAGTATCAACCCCGTAAAGATATGCACCCTGAAGCCTTAGAGGAACTAGCGGCTTCTATTAAAGTGCAAGGCATCATGCAGCCAATTGTAGTGCGTGCCATCTCCCCTAACAGTAATAACACCAAATACGAAATCATTGCTGGTGAGCGTCGTTGGCGTGCAGCGCAAATGGCGGGTTTACATGAAGTGCCCACTATTATTCGCGATGTGGCGGACGAAGCGGCCATTGCCATGGCACTGATTGAAAACATCCAACGGGAAAACCTCAACCCAATGGAAGAAGCGGTGGCATTGCATCGTCTTCAAGAAGAATTCGAGTTAACACAACAGCAAGTGGCCGATGCGGTGGGGAAAAATCGGGTTACCGTGACCAACCTATTGCGTTTAATGAACCTAAATGATGATGTTAGAACCCTGCTTGAGCGTGGTGATATCGAAATGGGTCACGCCCGGGCGTTATTAGGATTACAAGGCGAGCATCAATCTGAAGCGGCTCGACAGGTGGTTGCAAAAAACTGCACCGTGCGCCAAACCGAAGAATTGGTGCGCAAATGGCACGAACCTAAAGCTGCCAATACCAAAACAAAAACCGACCCAGATATTCAACGATTAGAGACCCGATTAAGCGATCGCCTAGGGGCCAAAGTGGAACTCAAGCACAATGCAAAAGGCAAGGGCAAATTGGTGATTAACTATGCCAGTCTTGACGAGTTGGACGGTATTTTGGGTCACATCAAGTAAAATCATGAAATTAGCCAACTTATTGAAGTTGGCTGAAAAATTCCCGATCAAACAATGAATTACCTCCGCTTTGTTTGTACTTTTGTACAAAATTCGAACACTAGTTATCCTTTGTAAAACAATCAATAAATTAAATGCGAATAAAGTGAATGGTTGGTTGAAGCCCAGCGTTTAAGCCAATATAATTCTGCGCGCCTTAATTAGGGTAATGTTAGTGATTAATCGCTGTTTAGAGTTGTAAGCGACAGCCGGAGACACCTTTGAGACAAACCATTTCTCGGCCTCCGGTTTACCGCATTACTCTGGTTCAGTTAAGTCTGACATTTGTATGTGCTGCTTTGTTTTTATTGCGAAGTGAAGATGCAGCCATCTCTGCCCTAGCCGGTGGTTTAATTTGTGCCATCCCCAACGCTTACTTTATTCATAAGGCGTTTTTGTACACAGGGGCCCGCCAAATTAGACAAGTGCTGCAATCGTTCTATCAAGGCGGCACATGGAAGATGTTATTAACAGCGGTTGGGTTCGCTGCAGCGTTTAAGCTGATAAAACCCTTAGATTTTCTCGCATTGTTTATCACATTTTGTGCTGTACAGTGCGTAAACATATTTGTTTCTAAAATTGCAAAACTTTAAACCTTTTGGACTGAGAGTGACTTATGGCGGGTAATTCAACCGATTACATAAAACACCACCTCACAAATCTAACCTATGGTGAACTACCACAAGGTTATGAACGTGCTGATGGTACTGTATTAGTAGAGAGTCAATGGACGTTGGCTCAAACTTCGCAAGAAGCAGCCGACATGGGCTTTATGGCCTTTCATGTGGACTCATTAGCTTGGTCCATCGGCTTAGGCGCTTTGATCATGTTCTTGTTCTATCGCGCTGCCAAGAAAGCCTCCACAGGTGTGCCTTCTGGCTTTCAAAACTTTGTAGAAATCCTAGTCGAATTCGTCGACAACACAGTAAAAGAAGGCTTCCACGGCCGTAACCCATTAGTTGCTCCTCTCTCTCTTACGATTTTCTGTTGGGTATTCATGATGAACCTCATGGACTTAATCCCAGTAGATGTTGTGCCTAAATTGTTTGAGTTGGCTTGGGCCTCAGCAGGACATGATCCTCACCACGCTTACATGAAAATCGTACCTTCAACTGATCCCAACATCACTATGGGCCTATCGTTGACTGTATTCTCTTTAATGATCTTCTACAGCATTAAAGTAAAAGGTATCGGTGGTTTCATGGGCGAGTTAACCCTACACCCGTTTAACGTTAAGAACCCATTTGTTCAGGCGTTATTCGTACCAGTGAACTTCTTCTTAGAGTCCATTGCCTTGATCGCTAAGCCGATCTCATTGGCATTGCGTTTGTTCGGTAACATGTACGCAGGTGAGATGATCTTCATCTTGATCGCGTTATTGTTCTCGGCTGGCTTAGCGCTTGGTCTGCTTGGTGGTGTATTACAATGGGCGTGGGCGGTTTTCCACATTCTTGTAATCACGTTGCAAGCATTCATCTTCATGATGCTGACCATAGTGTATTTGTCTATGGCTCATGAAGACCATTAATCGATTTTAACCCTTTAACTTAACCGTTAATTCACAACTTAACTTAACTAAAAAAACTGGAGTAAATTATGGAAATGATCTACATCGCAGCCGCTCTAATGATCGGTCTAGGTGCCCTAGGTACTGCTGTTGGTTTCGGTATCCTTGGTGGTCGTCTACTTGAAGGTACTGCTCGTCAGCCTGAACTAGGCCCAATGCTACAAGGTAAAATGTTCCTAATCGCTGGTCTATTAGACGCCGTGCCAATGATCGGTGTTGGTCTTGGTCTATACCTAATGTTCGCAGTTGCAGGTTAATCTTTAACTTTTCAACCTAATACAACGAACTAGAGGACTAAGGCGTGAATATTAATTTGACTCTGATTGGCCAAATCATCGCCTTTGCTGTTTTCGTTGCTTTCTGCATGAAGTTTGTTTGGCCTCCGCTAATCAACGCAATGCAAGAACGTGCAAAGAAAATCGCAGATGGTTTGGATGCAGCAAATCGTGCTGAACGTGACTTGAAATTGGCTCAAGAAAAAGCCGGTTCTCAACTACGTGAAGCAAAAGAGCAAGCTGCACAGATCATTGAGCAAGCCAACAAGCGCGCTAGCCAAATCATTGATGAAGCCAAAGAAACGGCTCACAAAGAAGGCGACCGCATTAAAGTGGCAGCTCAAGCAGAAATTGATCAAGAAGTTAACCGCGCGAAGGAGACTCTACGTACTCGAGTTTCTGAATTAGCCGTAGCGGGTGCTTCTAAAATCCTGGGAACCTCAATTGATGTTGAGAAGCACAATGCGCTTCTTGATAAATTGGCAGAAGAGCTATAAGCGAGGTTATCCATGGCTGAACTTTCAACATTGGCACGTCCATACGCGAAAGCAGCCTTCCAAGCAGCTGTCGAAGCTGGTGAATTGCAAGCATGGTCTACCATGCTTTCAGTAGCCAGCAACGTAGCCGAACAGGACAAAGTGGTTGAGTTATTATCCAACCCTAGCCTGAGCGGAACACAGCAGGCTCAAACATTTATTGATGTTTGTGGTGACACATTGAACGAAGCAGGCCAAAACCTAGTGAGCGTTCTAGCGGAAAACAAACGTATTTCCTTGTTACCACAAATTTTCGAGCAATTTGAGCACTTGAAGGCCGAGCTGGAAAAAGCAGTAGATGTAGAAATCATCTCTGCTTACGAAGTAACGGACGAAACCAAGCAAAAATTGACTCAAGCTCTCAAAGCCAAACTTGATAAAGACGTACGTGTAACCACCTCTGTAGATTCAGCATTAGTAGGTGGCGCCATCATCCGAGCGGGTGATTTGGTAATAGACGGAACGCTTAAAGGCAAGTTGGCCAAGTTAGCCGAAGCGATGAACTCCTGAGTTTGAGGGATAAAGCATGCAGCAATTAAATCCTAGCGAAATTAGCGACGTAATCAAAAGCCGTATCGAAAAACTTGATATGTCTTCTGAAGCGCGCACCGAAGGTACAATCGTATCCGTTTCTGACGGTATCGTACGTATCCACGGTTTAGCCGACGTAATGTACGGCGAAATGATTGAATTTGATGGTGGTCTATACGGTATGGCGCTTAACTTAGAGCGTGATTCTGTTGGTGCCATCGTATTGGGTGATTACCTACCACTACAAGAAGGCCAAAAGGCTCGTTGTACTGGTCGTATCCTTGAAGTACCTACTGGCCCTGAACTACTTGGCCGTGTAGTTGATGCTCTTGGTAACCCAATTGACGGTAAAGGTCCTATTGAAGCGAAAGTAACTACTCCGGTAGAACGCATCGCACCTGGCGTAATCTCTCGTCAGTCAGTAGATCAACCTGTACAAACTGGTTATAAGTCAGTTGATGCCATGGTTCCTGTTGGTCGTGGTCAGCGTGAGTTGATCATCGGTGACCGTCAGACTGGTAAAACTGCAATGGCAATCGATGCCATCATCAACCAAAAAGACTCTGGCATTAAGTGTGTATACGTTGCCATCGGTCAGAAGCAATCTTCTATTGCGAACGTTGTTCGTAAATTAGAAGAACACGGCGCAATGGAAAACACCATTATCGTTGCCGCTTCTGCATCTGATCCAGCGTCTATGCAGTTCTTATCTGCCTACTCTGGTTGTGCCATGGGTGAATACTTCCGTGACCGCGGTGAAGACGCTCTAATCGTATATGATGATTTGACTAAACAAGCTTGGGCTTACCGTCAAATTTCATTGCTATTAAAACGTCCTCCTGGTCGTGAAGCATACCCTGGTGACGTATTCTACTTGCACTCTCGTCTACTAGAGCGTGCAGCACGTGTTAACGCTGACTACGTTGAACAATTCACCAACGGTGAAGTGAAAGGTCAAACCGGTTCTTTAACCGCGCTACCGATCATCGAAACCCAAGGTGGTGACGTATCTGCGTTCGTACCAACAAACGTTATCTCCATTACTGATGGTCAGATCTTCTTAGAAACTAGCCTATTCAACTCAGGTATTCGTCCTGCGATGAACGCGGGTATTTCGGTATCTCGTGTAGGTGGTTCTGCACAAACTAAGATCATCTCTAAATTAGGTGGTGGTATCCGTCTAGCCTTAGCTCAGTATCGTGAACTTGCCGCTTTCGCAGCGTTCGCATCTGACCTAGATGACGCGACCCGTGAACAACTTGAGCACGGTAAAGCTGTTACTGAACTTATGAAGCAGAAGCAGTACGCGCCAATGTCTGTAGCTGAAATGGCCATCATGCTATTCGCTGCAAACGAAGGTTATCTAAAAGACGTAGCCGTAGAAAAAATCCAAGATTTCGAATCTTCGCTTCTTTCTTACGCCCACGCTGAGTTCAAAGACCTAGTTAATCTTATTAACGGTGCCGGTAAATATGGCGACGACGAGAAGAACGGTCTGAAAGACTTACTTGAGAAATTTAAGGCCACTCAAACCTACTAAGCTTCGGCTTAGTCGGTTCGCCGAATAGATAATAGGGGCAGTCATATGGCAGTCGGAAAAGAGATTAAGCAGAAAATCGGCAGTATTCAAAATACGCAAAAGATTACTTCTGCAATGGAAATGGTAGCCGCCTCGAAGATGCGTAAAGCGCAGACTCGAATGGAAGCTGGCCGTCCATATGCGGAAAAAATCCGCGCGGTAGTGGGCCACATGGCTAATGCTACTAGCGAATACCGTCATGCCTATCTGCAAGAGCGCGAAGTAAAACGTGTTGGTTATATCGTTGTTACTTCTGACCGTGGTCTATGTGGTGGTTTAAACACCAACTTACTGCGTAGCTTAGTGAAAGACATGAAACAATTCAGCGACAAGAAAATTGACGTTGAAATTTGTGCTGTTGGCCAAAAAGGCGTGTCTTTCTTTAATAGCTTCGGTGGTAATGTGGTTGCAGCCAAAACCCACTTAGGTGACGTGCCAGAAATTAATGATTTAATCGGTAGCGTTAAGGTGATGCTAGATAAATTTGATAGCGGCGAAATTGACCGTCTATATCTAGCGGGTAACGAGTTCGTTAACACCATGACGCAAAAACCAACTGTTAAACAACTTCTACCGCTTGAAGCTGAACAAGACGAAGCATTAAGTGGCCATTGGGATTACATTTACGAACCAGATGCAGAAGCTCTGCTGAATGAAATGTTGGTTCGTTATATCGAGTCTCAGGTTTACCAAGCTGTTGTAGAAAACACAGCTTGTGAAATGGCTGCACGGATGTTGGCGATGAAAGCCGCAACCGATAACGCAGGTGAGTTCATTAAAGATCTTAACCTGTTGTACAACAAAGCTCGTCAAGCGGCCATTACACAAGAGATCTCTGAGATCTGTAGTGGTGCAGCAGCGGTATAGGCTTGCAGATTAAAGGTTTTTTAAGAGGATTTAACAATGAGTAGCGGAAAGGTCGTACAGATCATCGGCGCTGTAATCGATGTGGAATTCCCACGCGATTCAGTACCAAAAGTATATGACGCGCTTAAAGTTGAAGGCGGAGAAATCACGCTAGAAGTTCAACAACAGCTAGGTGACGGTATCGTACGTACCATCGCCATGGGTTCTACAGAGGGCCTAAAGCGCGGTTTAGTAGCTGAAAACACAAACGGACCAATTCAAGTACCAGTGGGTACTGAAACACTTGGCCGTATCATGGACGTTCTAGGACGCCCAATCGATGAGTGTGGTGAAATTGGTGAGAAAGAAACAGCTTCTATCCACCGTAAAGCACCGACTTTCGATGAACAAGCAAACTCTACAGATTTGCTAGAGACTGGTATCAAAGTAATCGACCTAGTATGTCCATTCGCTAAGGGTGGTAAAGTAGGTCTGTTCGGTGGTGCCGGTGTTGGTAAAACTGTAAACATGATGGAATTGATCAACAACATCGCGAAGGCCCACTCTGGTCTATCTGTATTCGCCGGTGTTGGTGAGCGTACTCGTGAAGGTAACGATTTCTACTACGAAATGGCTGAGTCTGGCGTTGTAAACCTAGACGACAAGACCAAATCTAAAGTAGCGATGGTTTACGGTCAGATGAATGAGCCACCGGGTAACCGTCTACGTGTAGCCCTAACTGGTCTAACCATGG
>Ga0255776_10007139_pt1 | contig 11276 bp, 10 predicted proteins | sample 071ome_19_FD_179974 | JGI IMG/M metagenome (GOLD analysis project Ga0255776, IMG submission 179974) | Coastal salt marsh microbial communities from the Groves Creek Marsh, Skidaway Island, Georgia - 071413AT metaG (version 2) | ecosystem: Environmental > Aquatic > Marine > Intertidal zone >...
CTTGCCGCCGTTTTCCGCATCAATAATAGGCGACTCCGTGCCCCGCACCACCGCGCACAGATGTTTGCACTGGGCGACATAGGCATCAATGAACGGGGTCTCAATCACCTCTGGCACAATCTCATCCTGCCAATTGCCAGAAGCATCAGCATGCGCCCACAAAACAAGATTCGGAAATTCCAACGCGCCCTTTGTTCCCATAAAACGGATTGCGTTCTGTCCGCTTTTTGGAAATCTGGCGTTCTCACCAAGCGCCATTTCCCATGTCCATGGTGTTGGCGTACGGTCGGATAGAACAAAGGTTCCAACCGCATCATTAGCAAATTTCATGCTGATGGCCACCGCATCTTCCTTGGCAAACTGCTGGTCGTGACGGGTGATTTCTGCCGAGATCGAAGTAATATCGCCACAGACATAGCGCAACAGGTCAATCTCGTGAATTAGATTGGTCAGGATCGGTCCCGCCGCAACCTGCCGTCTCCATTCTTCGGCATAATAGGGATCATCCTTCCTCACAGTCCATTGACCCGTCACCGCCATCAGCTTGCCAATCCGCCCGCTTTCGATAATTTCGCGGGCCTTTGCCGCACAGGGATAATAGCGGCGTTGATGGCCAACAAGCCCTTCGCACCCCTGCGCGCGGGCATATCGCGTTATCTCCTCTGCCTCGTCAATTGTCGCTGTAATAGGCTTTTCAACCAGCACCGTCATGCGATGGCGAAGCGCGGTCATCACATCCTGATGATGTCGCTCGGTTGGGGTGGCGATGATGACCGCGTCAATTCCGCCAGCCTCAAGCTCCAACATGCTTTCGGCATCGCCATAGGCTGTGATGCCCCGTTCAGTGGCGATTTTTGCGGCCATCGGAGATGGATCGGCAATTGTGGCGAGGTGAATATCATCTACCTCATCCATCGCCTTTATGTGACGCGCGCCGATCGATCCGACGCCAATCAGTCCGACTTTGACTTGTTGCATCAGGTCATGCCCTCATCCTCGGCAAACAGAGATGCGTCCATCTCCTTCGCTACGGTCGGTATCCGTGGGGCAAACCCCATCCGGTCAAGCACATCGCGTTGCAGATCAACACCCGGTGCAATTTCTGTCAACGCAATGCCGTCCCCGGTCAGGGTGAATACGGCTCGCTCTGTGACATAGATAACACGCTGGCCCTGAGTCAGGGCCTGCGGGCCTGAAAAGGTGATTTGTGCCACCTTGTCAACCAGCTTTGTGATGCGGCCATGTGCGCTGATCCGAAGTGTGCCAGAGCCGATATCCATCTGTGTTCCACCGGTATCAAATGTGCCGCAAAACACAACCGTACGCGCATTTTGGGCAATATCGATGAAGCCGCCGGGTCCAACCGTATTGCCAGCCAGCTTCGAGACATTGACATTGCCATGCCGGTCCAGCTCACCAAAGCCAAGAAATGCAATATCCAGCCCGCCACCAGAATAGAAATCAAATTGTGATGGTCCGTCGATCATACAGCTTGGATTCATCGCATAGCCGAACAGATCGCCATCCATCAACTGGCCCCCATAGGTTCCATGTTCAATCGTCTGGAAATATCTGTCTGCCATTCCGTCACGGGCGATCAGCTTGGCCACCTGATCGGGGATGCCAAAACCGAAATTGATTACCGCCCCCTCGACAAGCTCTTTACGGGCACGTCTGGCAATAACCAGACGCGGCGAAAAGCCGGGTTGTTGCTGTTCAAGATTTTCCCGATAAACCTCGCCGGACAATGCCGGATCATAGACCAGATCGTAGCCTTGCCGCTGATCTTCATCGACAACCACAGCGTCGACAAGTGCCGCCGGTATACGCACCTCGCGGGCTTTCAGACTGTTGCGTGGCACCTTGCCCTTGACCTGAACGATTACTTTACCACCGCTGTTATGTGCCGCCGCCGCCATCGCATAGATGTCAAGATTTGCCGGCTCCTCCTCAAGCGATATATTGCCATCCTCGTCGGCGTAACTACCCCGCAACAACGCCACCGAGACAGGAATTGGCAGATAGCGCAGATACTCTTTGTTATCAATCGTGATCAATTCGGTCAGGTTGGTTTTTGCCGCATCATTCATCCGCCCGCCATCCTGACGCGGATCAACAAAGGTGCCAAGTCCGACATGGGTGATCAATCCGGGGCGTCCGGCGGCCACTTCACGCATCAACTGCATGATTACCCCGCCCGGCAGGACATAGGCTTCAATGTCATTGTCGCGCGCCATCTTCTGCATCCGTGGTGACCACACCCAATGCCCGCCAATGACCCGTTGGGTCATGCCCTTATGGGCAAACCGGTTCATGCCGCGCTCCTGTCTGTCGCCGATGCCAAGTGCATGAATACAGGTCAGATTTTGCGGGTGGCCAGTTGTCAGGAACCGGCGTTCGATGGCTTCATGAAGATGGCTTGCCTCGACAAGACCGCCGCCGCCGCCAACCAGCCCGACGACAGCTTCGTCATCGATCATCTCCACCGCATCATCTGCAGATAAAAATTCAACGCCTGCCATCATTCTTACCCATAACAATCAAAAAGCGATACATCGCCCTTCATCAGTTCGCGCGCCATAACCATACGGTGTATCTCGGAGGTGCCATCATAGATCCGGCTGATCCGAACATCACGGTAATAGCGTTCAATCGGCAGATCACGGCAATAGCCGGCACCACCGAAAATCTGCACCGCCCGGTCAACCACCCTGCCAACCATCTCTGATGCCTGAATTTTCAACATGGAAATACCGCCGCGCACGTCTTCTCCGGCATCGATCCGGCTCGCGACCTGCCATAGAGCAAGCCTGCAAGCGTTAATTTCCATTGCCGAATCTGCCAGCATATGCTGAACCATCTGGAAGTCACCGATGGCATTGCCAAACTGGCGGCGTTGGCGTGCATATTCGAGAGTCTGGTCCAGAATCATCGTTGCCTTGCCGACAGCTCGCGCCGCGACCTGGGCGAGGCGAACACGACCAAGCGTCGACAGGGCAAGCTTCAAGCCCTCGCCCTCGCGCCCCAAAAGATGCCCCTGCTCAAGACGCACATCATCAAAGCGCATCTCAACATGCGAGGTTCCGCGGAGCCCCATCATCGGCTGGTCCCTGCCAACGATAAACCCGGGCATCCCCTTTTCGACAATAAAGGTGGAAATGCCGCGCCCGCCCGCCGCAGGGTCGGTCACCGCCGTCACCACAAAAAAGTCTGAATACAGACCATCCGATATGAAATGCTTTGCCCCGTTCAACACCCAGCCATCGCCGGACCTTGTTGCCCGCGTGCTGATTGCCGCCGCATCCGAGCCGGCTTCTGGTTCGGTGAACGCCACCGAGAATGTGCGCTCACCCCGCACTGCCGGCAACAGATAAGCCTGTTTCTGTGCGTCGGTTCCGGCAAGCAGAATCTCATAGACATTGCCAAAGGCCCGCCTGATCAGGATATCGCTTGTATGTCCAAACTGCTCCTCGGCGATCATCCAATCCAGAACCGACAGCCCGCCGCCGCCAAATTCAGCTGGTATGTTCACTGCATAAAGCCCGAGCGCCTGTGATTTACGGCGAATATCCCTGGCCACATCGTCGGCCAGAAAGCCATTGTCCTCAACCTGTTGTTCAAGCGGCTTCAGTTCGCGCCGGACAAATTCACGGATTGTGCTGACCAGAAGACGCTGTTCTTCACCAAGACTAAATTCCATCAGAAAAAACCTTTCGTCGCCCCGCCATCAACACCAATGCCGACTCCATGGATATGACGGGCCTCATCGCCAACCAAAAAAGCGACAAGCGCAGCGACATCCTCCGGCTTGCCAAGGCGGCGAATGCCCTCATCGCGCATCCGCTCGTCCCGCACTTCGGCAATCGTTTTGCCTTCATTATCCGCCCGGGTGGCAAACAGCGTCTGCAAACGTTCAGTTTCTGTCTGGCCGGGATTGATCCAATTGACATTGACATCATCGACAAGCCCCTGACCGGCAAGCGCTTTTGTATAATTGGCCAAAGCCGCATTCACGGCACCGCCTACCATGAATTTATGGTCTGGCGTGCGTGCAGCGCCACCGACGATCATCACCACATTGCCATGCGCGCTTGCCAGCATCGGCCAGAACAGGCGCGAAAGCCTCACGCCCGCATGAAATTTCAGCGCGAAACCATCAAGAAAATCCGCATCGGGTTGATCCGGAAAAACCCCGCCCTTGGTGGCACCGGCGCTATGCACAAGAATGTCACAACTGCCAAAGGCTTTTTGATGCGCCTCGAAAGCGGCCTCACAGCCGGGCAATGTCCGCAGGTCCGCAGCTTGGCCCATGACTTTTACCTCGGTCCCTTCGCCAATTTGCACCAACGCCTGGTCGATATGCTCCTGACGAGACGATGCGATCATCACATTGGCACCTTCAGCAGCAAGCCGTTGCGCGACCGCGAGGCCGATGCCGCGTGATCCGCCTGAAATGAATGCTGTTTTTCCTGACAGTGAAGACATTACCTGACTACCTTTCTGTATAGTGCGTTTCGACACCCTTCACCAACGCGTAAAGCGCCCGCAGTGTGGGAACGGCAAGACCCGCTTCGTCTGCCAATTCCAAGGGTTTTCCATAGATGAATTCTACCTCGCTCGGGCGCTGCGCCAACACGTCAAGACATAGTGATGACTTGTTGTCGCCGGTACCGCCGGGCGCCGTCATCAATTCAAGCCCGCGAACCACCGCTGTCTTGTCAAGCATGATGCCCTGTGAATGAGCAATTGAGATCGCCTCATCCAATGCTGTGTGGCATACCCGCTTTAAATCATCATGTTGCAAGATGCAGGTGCTATTCAGATTGGTCAAACCGGAGACAGCACTCATCGTCATATTGCCAAGAAGTTTTTTCCAGATATCCGCCCGGATGTCGGCGCTGGCACTCGTTTCAAGCCCGGCTGCGCTGAAACTTGCGGCAATCTCCTCGGCCCGGCTGGACAGGCCGCCACCCCATTCACCAATATAGGACGGCACCCGGTCAAAATCGCGAATATGCCCCGGACCGATACGCGCACCAGCCATTGACGTCAGGCCGCCAAAGACATTCTCCACGCCAAGAACCTCAGCCAGAATATCCTCATTGCCAAGACCATTTTGAAAACTGATAAAGACCGTCCCTGATGCTGCCAGATGCCGCATGGCCTCGGCCGCCTGTCGGGTTGCCGTTCCCTTGCATTGCACCAACACGATATCAGCCTCGGCAATCACACTTGCATCACTCTCGATATCGATGTTCTGGGTGCGATCACCACCCAGTCCAGAAATGTGAAGCCCGTTGGCGCGAATGGCCTCAACATGCCCGATATCCGTGTCAACAAGGGTAACATGCATGCCACCTTCCGCCAGAATGGCCCCGAACAGCGCACCCATTCCACCGGCACCTACTACGACAATTTTCTGCTGTGTTCCGGTCATTCATCTCTCCTATATGCTCTGCACTCTCGGACTAGCCAGCCGGTGCCATCATCAACCAGCCTCAGAAAAGATCAAAAATTCAGCTCAATCTGCCCGAATGCACCAAAATCGGCTCTCACCACATCACCTGCGGCAAAGGGCTGTGGCACCGTTGCCGCGCCGGTTGAAATGAAATCCCCTGCCTGTAAAACCACATGACGACTAGCCAGATGGTTAACCAGATCAGCGGCAGCCTGCGCCGGAACGCATCGCATCTCACCCAAAAAATTATCGGCTGGCGGGCCACCGCTCACCGACAGGGTGATCTGGTGGTTTTGAAAATCAAACGCATGCCAATCGGCTATCGGATCACCAAAAACAAAACCTATGCCGCCGCCATTGTCAGCAATTGTCAGTAACGAATTTTCCGCCTTGTTTGCCGGATCGGCACGAAACCGGTTGCCAATCAACTCAATCGCCGGATGCAGAACCATAATCTCCATCATCTCGTCCGCTGTCCATGTCGCGGAGCGCGGTTTTGGCGTCTCGGTCAAACGAAAGGCAAATTCTGTCTCTGCGCGGGCATTGGGGAATTGATCGATCCGCAGATTGTGACGCGAGCCAATAAATGTACGTGATGCAAAAATCCGTCCGGGAATAACGTCATCATGGCCGTCAAGCTCACGCATTTTCTGGCTTGTTGCACCCACTTTCCACCCCACAACAGGCGCGCCAAGCTGGCGATGCATTTCATCCTGCACAAAATAGGCTTCGTTGCGATTATGCGGGAACATTTGTCGCTCAAGATATATCGGGTTCGCCGGATCCGGCCAGGCTTTGGCAAGCTGCGCTGCCAGATACTGCATGATGTCCCTACGCTCGATATCCATGTCATCCTCTTTGGCGTGGCGCCCTTTTCCTGTTCTTGACGAGCCTCAATTAAAATTCAAGCCAACAGCAATCAACGCAAAGAACAAAGCCTATAAATGATGAATTTTCATCAATTTTGGAAGAAGAATCAAACCTGATGCCGGCAAATAGCGTCTGCCGATTGAGGGCGTTCTGCAAGGGCTTCAGGAGGGGCGTTCGGATTGGGGCAGATTTTCCAGAGTATAGAGCTGAAAATCAACGAGCGGCATTGATGGCCTTGTGACATAGCCATGTCTGGCGGCAATGAATTCGAGCGCCTGAAACACCTGTTGCAGCGGGTTTGAATCAAGCACCATGTCGATCAGACCGCTGCGAAGATATTCTGCCGAGTGCGGGCTTAAGTCATGAACAATCTTGGCAAGTGAACGAATTGCCGGTTCATGCCTTCCGGTCTCGACGATCAGTTCAAGAAAGGCATTGTTGATCGGACTGTATAGAACACGTAAATCCCCATCCACCCGAAGACACTGTAAAATAGCAGTAAGTGCAATCGTCGGTGATTTGTCCTGTCGGAAAAAACACAGCCTGTCTGCCAGACCATGATCTTCAAAAAATTGCCGAAAGCCGGCAAAGCGCTGGATCTGGGCCAGAGCCGTTGCCTCTGGCTCGATGATCAGAACCTTGCCACCTTTGCGACATATGGCTTCGCTGATTTTCGCGGCTGATTGGCCAGCATTGAAATTATCAATACCGACATAGCAATGTCGTGCGCTGTCTGGAATGTCAGTGCTGATGGTGACAATTGATGTCCGCGCGGCATGCGCTGTGATTGCACTCGAAATCTGCGGCAGATCACCGGCAAACAGGATGATTCCGTCACGGCTCTCAGCCACATGTGCCAGATGTCGGGCGAGCTGTGTCGGTTTGTCGGCATCAATATGCGTACGATAGATGGTGACCGGCATATCAACCAGCTTGTTCACATCCTGCAATGCTCTGTTGAGACGCTCATAATAGGCAGAGCGACTACGCGACAAAACCGCTTCAATCACCAGATGCCGACGGCTCTCGGCTGGAAGGATCCGTCTCGTACCAAGTGCCTTTGCGCTTGCAAGGACCTTTGCCACAGTTTTCTCGCTGACGCCGCCACGTTCATTGAGAACACGGTCAACCGTGGCCATTCCGACACTGGCATGTCTGGCAATGTCAACAAGGCGGTTGTGACGCTGTCGCTTTCGCATCCCCGGCTATTCAAAGAGAGTTTTGAAACGCCCGATGCATTTGCGAAACCCATCCTCAAAATTATTATTACCCGGATGATAGACGCTTTCAAAAGACACCACACCATCATAACCATCAGCGACGAGCGCGGCGGCCATCGGCGCAAACAGATCGGCCAGCTGGCCTGCACCCATCTCGCGCACCTCCAGCGTCGCCCGAGGGGTATCTACTTTAACATCCTTGATATGAACATGCCCCAGATATCCATCACGGATTTCATCATAGCCGTCCGGATAGGCCAGTTCATGGCACCAGCAATTGTTCGCCGGGTCCCATAACACTTTCAGCACATCCTTTGCGTCAAGCGTATCGATAAGCTTGCGTGCAGTATAATTTGAATTGACCATGGTGCCGTTGCCGGTTTCCACCACCAGAGTTACCCCCTCAGCGCGGGCCAGCTCAACCGCCGGCGCAATCAGAGGCGGCAATGTATCCCAGGCACCCTTGGCCACATTCCAATGTTCGGCACCATGATGACCCCAAAGGATCTGTTCCTTTTTTGAAGTCATAATCCGCACCAGTGGCGATCCGACCTCATGCGCCATATCAATGACACGCTTCAACGCATCCATATGTTTTACATGAAGTTCATCGCCGGCCCTGTTGGCCGTTGTCATGCCGGCAAAGATATGACGTGACAGACATGACACCGGCTTCTGGTGCTTTTGCAAAAGCGATTTGATGGTAGCGATTTCCTCTTTTGAATGATCGCCGACTTCCTTGTCCCAAACAAATTGTAGCTCGGCATATTCAAGCTCAAACTCATCCATCACGGTGAGCGCGTGTTCAAGATCCCGGCTGATGCCGTCGCAGATAACACCAGTTTTCATACTATTTCACTCCTGCTGAATTTAGCGGTGCAATTCTGCGCCGACGATGTCTTCAATGACCCGGGTCACAACCCAATTGTCACCGTCCGGATATTTTGTCTTACCCGCATGAAAAAGCTGCATTGCAGTTGATGCCATATTCATTGGAACACCAAGCTCCTCGGCAAGAGCCAACGATATCGTCAGATCCTTATGCATCGTTGCTATATGGCTACCTGTCTTTTCAAATTTTCGATCAATGATATTTCCCAATGCGGTTGACATAACCCCGCATCCGGCACCGGAGGTGGAAAAGACCTTGTAGAGAACCTCACCGGAAACGCCGGCTTTTGCCGCCAGCACAGACGCCTCAAAGGTTGCCGAGAAAATTGAGCCGATGAGTGTTTGCAAACAAGCCTTGACCGTCTGTCCCATGCCGGCGTCCTCACCAACATGATGAATGGTTGCAGACACCGCCTGCATCACTGGTTCTGCCGCCTGCATCACATCGGGCTTACCTGCCGCCATCATTGTCAGCGTGCCACTCTGGGCACCGGGAAAGCCACCACTGACCGGGCTATCGATCAGATTGATGCCTGTGCCTTCAAGCTTAGCGCCAATGTCACGTGCCTCGCTTGGTTTGATTGTGGCGGTGAGAATAACCGTGCTTGCAGGTTTCATCTGGCTGACCATGCCATTATTGTCATCGCCAAACAGCACCGACTTGGCCTGAGCTCCGGTCATTACCATGACAAAGACTACATCAGCGTGCCGGCCGACTTCGCCGGCATCGGCCGCAACCTTGCCGCCCATGCCAGACAATGCATCAAGGCGTTTCTGGTCGAGATCAAACCCCCAAGTCTCAAAACCTTTTTCAATCAGGTTTTTGGCAAGTCCACTGCCCATATCCCCTAGGCCAATTACCCCGGCAATTGTCATTTCATTTATCCTTTCAACATATATCTACAGGTCCGGGCCCCGCTCTCGGGTTAGGGACGCAATTCCTTGGGGCCAAGAGCGCCGATGGACGTTGCTAGTGTATCCCCGTCAACAGCTGACCCGTCACCGGGCGATGGGACCGGGGTATCATAGGCATAATCCGGATCAGTCTGTTGGCGTTTCCAAGTTTCTCGCATTTCGCGCCAAGCCCCTATAAGCGTTCTGGTCTTTGGCATATCGTCCGCCGTCGCGCTGTGAAGTGCCTTTAGATTGTAGCACGGCACTCCGGCGAACATATGATGTTCCAGATGCCAGTTCATGTGCCAGTATAAAAACTCAGAGAACGGATCAAGCGTAATCGTGCGAACAGATTTTCGAAAATCTGTCTCACTGCTTTTCAAGCCACAATGCATTGTCACCCCAACAAGATAACGCCACAAACCGGCAATGAATGGCGATCCGGAAATCAGCAGAGCGATGATGGGCTGGCCTGTGGCCAGAGCCCCGGCAACAATCATCCCATGGAACGCAAGCGTCACCCGCGCCCAATTAACAGCTTTACGCCGATGCTCGTCATATCCTTCATACAGCTCTTCTCCCCATAAATTATAGGGATTGTCAAAATGGTTTGCAGAAATCATCAGATAATTCTTCAGCGTCGGTAGAATGCCCTTTGACTGATACCCTCCAAAAACATTCACCGTGAGAAGCTGGAGAATATACAGTGCCCGCAAGGACGGTGTTGCCGGCATCACTTCCTCACGATCACCCTCTGGATGCAGGGTGAAGCGATGATGAAAATTATGGCTGAATTGATAGATTTCAAAATTGCTCCACCCAATCAGCGCATAAAGGCGCAGAAACCCCTCATTCAACCATTTGGTCTTGAAAACTGTCCGGTGACAAAGCTCATGATGTGGCGCGGTGAAAAAGGATGCGACCGTGCCATGCAGGAATAGCACCGCAAAAAACCCGGGCCAAAACGCGCGACTATAGCAATAGTACGCCAACGCTCCTGTTGCTATCCACAATGCTAGATGCCCAAGCGCCATGAACAATCCTTGCGCATCACTCGGCGTCATCAACTGACGGAGAACCACCTTGTCGACAGGGCAACGATACCAGTGGACACGCAATTTCTTGCTGACATCACGCATCGGCGTACGATGAATATCTGCACTTGTTTTACTTACGGGATTCATCGCCTCACATCTCCACCCTATATTTGCCTTACGCGCAAATATTTTGGTCGGCAAGGTCTAATTTGACCGTTTTGGGGAGCTGAAGACGACATTTGTTTCCCGCTTCCGGTTTTTTTACGTTTGAGGAAAGCAAATCCGGCTCTTCCCATAACCACAGCCTAATGACCGGGTTCCAAGTCACTGAGACAGTATCCATATTTTTATTGTTGCCAACAACAATAAAAATATGGATACTGTCCTGCATACTGCCAGGGAATAACAAACAGGAAGGAATGCTTTGCCCAAGCTTGGTATGCGGGATACCCGCCAACAGCAATTTATCAATGCCGCAATCACGATTATCGGCGAGGTCGGGTTACGCAACGCATCAAACGCGCGCATAGCCGCGCAGGCCGGATTGTCGGCGAGCCTGCTGCCGCACTATTTCCCGGACAAACCCCTGTTGCTAACAGCCATTTTGCGGCATCTGCTGCGAGACCGGCATCTGCCCCTGCTGGACCGAATTGCGGCATGTGACACCGCTTTGGACCGGTTGCATGCGCGCATTGATGCCTATTTTGCTCCGGACCTCTACACCCCTGAAATGCGGCGTCTGTGGATTGATTTACAACATGCCGCCTCTGAACATCACATGATGCAGCGCGTGCAATTTGCCTTTGAGGCACGACTTCAAGCCACGGTTCGGGCGGATTTGCGCCCGTTGCTCAGTCAACGCACACTTGATCAGGCGGCAATCGGTTTCACCGCACTTATGAGCGG
>Ga0255776_10007159_pt1 | contig 11263 bp, 6 predicted proteins | sample 071ome_19_FD_179974 | JGI IMG/M metagenome (GOLD analysis project Ga0255776, IMG submission 179974) | Coastal salt marsh microbial communities from the Groves Creek Marsh, Skidaway Island, Georgia - 071413AT metaG (version 2) | ecosystem: Environmental > Aquatic > Marine > Intertidal zone > Salt...
TGAAAAAAAAAAAACAGACGTCACACGCGACAAAAAAGTAAAACATTCAAACACTACAGACGCACGCAACGCGCGCACGCAACGGACTCGCGCGAGAGCGAGAGCGAGTGAAAAAGAGCGGATGTCTTCGCCATAATACGCGCGAAGGGGAAGAGAGAGAGAGAGAAAGGCGGGATCATTCGAAAAAAAAAGAAAGCGATGCCCGAGAAGAAAACGCGCGTTCAAAAGAAGAAGAGGGAGGTTGTTGAAAACATCTACGAGGGTTGTCCGAACGAATGCCGAGGTGAAGAGGAAGAGGACGAGGAAGAGAGAGCTTCGGACGGAGACGAGATGGACGCGAACGTCGTCGAGCGGCTCTTCAGAGCGTGCGAGAGAGTGTGTTTTAATTCGACCGTGAAAACTCCCGCGACTGCTCCTTTAACGACTTCTTCTTCTTTCGAGACGAGAAGAAGGGAGCAGCGCGAACGAACGAGGGAGATTTACGAACGGTTGAAACCGCACCTTGAACGCGTGACGGCAAGAGATGTTGGGTTGGTGGGGAAGAGAGAACATTACGAGGACGAGGATACGAGAGGTGACGACACGGAAGAGGACGAAGAAGAAGAAGAAGAGTTTGCGTGGGACCCGCTGAAATCACTCTTCGCGAACATGTTCAAGAGAACGAAGAAGAGTTACTCGAAGATATCTTCACCCTTTTCTGCGTTGACGAACGCTTTTCAAGCAGGGAGGAAAAAGTCGCCCGCCGTGCACAGTCAGAGGATTTACGCGTGCGAAGACTTTCAGATATGCATGTTTATTATCCCCGAAGGCATGGAAATCCCTTTGCACAATCACCCGGAGATGACGGTGTTATCCAAATGTATGTATGGCTCGGCGCGGGTGCAAACGTATAAATGGACGGATGGGATGTACGAAAATGCGAGCGCGCGTGAACCGAGAGGGTGCGATTTAGTGTCGGATGTTGTGATAGACACCTCGAATTGCGGGATCCAGGTGTGTTCACCCGAAGAGAACATACACAGAATAGTCGCGATTACCGACGTAGCGATATTGGACGTGTTCGTGCCACCGTACGATGTGGATGGAGAGAGAGATTGTACGTATTACGAGCTAAAAAGAGAAAAAACAAAGGAGGATATGGAGATAGAACCGGAGCAAAGAGTACTCGCGCTCGTAGAAATCGAGGATTCGGCTTTTGAATGCTTCGCGATGGAATACAGAGGACTAAAAATTTCTGGCAACAGATAGCAGTGCATATATATATAGGAACACACTAGAAGTAGAATTTGATTGCGCGACTTTGTACCATAACATAGAGAGATACATTAAAATTGACTGGAAACAAAAGTATCTAATTTTCATCGCATCAAGTCTAATCTATAGTCATCGCCAATGATTACGATCGGCACCTGCACCAACGGAACTTTCTCGGGCATACCTTCTGAAGGCTTCCAGGACGAAAATGTCGTCAAGAACTTGATCAAGAAGATCACGTTCATGGTCGTCGCCAAATTAATTCCCGGGCACTGGTGTTGTCCCATACCGCCCGGGAAGAAACGGTCTTCGCTCTTCGAAGCTTCGAGGAACCGCGAAGGATTGAACGCTTTCGGATCCGAGAAGGCGGTTTCGTCAAGGAATGCAATGCGTGGATCTGCCGTTAAAACGTAACCGGCGGGAATAGTGTAACCGCAAAATTTTCGATCCATTGGATTCACTCTCAACCCGCCCGCGGTCTGCGGGTGAAATCTAAGCGTTTCCTTGGACACCGCCAACAAGTATTTCCCTTTTTGCGCCAACGTAGAGAGCGTCTGTTCTTCTTCTTTTCGCAACGCGAGCGCCTCTTCCTTTGCTTTTTTTAAAACATCTGCATTTCTTTTCTCGCCCAGAATGCGAATCGAGTGTCCAATCAACGCAGCAGCTTCGATATACGAGCCCCAAACCATCAATACGATCGTCGTGGCGATTCGCTCGTCCGAAAAAATTTCGCCAAACTCATCCGTGGCCTCGGAGTACTGCTTTAGAAAGAAATGTTCGGGTGCATTCAATTTTGCGTCGTCCTTTTTCACTTCCAGATAGTACGCGAGCACGTATTGCGTCAGTTTCTCTAACGCGCTCTCTCCTCTCTTAAACGTCGGATCAAATTTTCCCAACGACAATAACCCGGCGTTATACAAATACATCTCCTCTAAAATATCATCCTCCGGAACTTTCCCTAAAAACAAATAAAACAACGTCTTCAACGCGAAGCGCTTGATATCTTTCCCGGGAAACAAAACTTTTCTTTGCTCCAACTTATTCACGAACTCCTCCGTTCGCGTCGCAATTTCCGGCACATACGTCTCCAGCGCCTCTCTTCCCAACACTCTCCCGAAGTTCTTCCGCGTCGCTTTATGCTTCGCGCCGTTTTGTTTCAACGCGCCGTATTCCGTGTGTAACTCTCTGAACGTCTCCGGCAACGCCTCATCCGCTGGTAAACTCGCCTCGAACGATTTGAACTCTTCCACCGCTTCTTTCGAGCCGAAAGCAATCGTCGGTTTAAAGAAAAACGCCGTCTTGAAAATGGGCCCATACTTCTCGACTCTCGTTTCCACGAATTTGTTCGAGTCCAACAGATATTCCAACGTTTCCCTTATGCCAAACAATCCGACTCTGCCGGGAGGCATTTTCGATTCGTCTTCGTTTCTCAACTTCACCCCGAGTTCGTGCAAGAAATCAGTCCCGGCTCGCGTCGCGCCAACCGCGCCCGCCCGCCTCCTCTCTCTCTTTCCATTCGATGATGGATTACGTCGACCAACAAACGCGTCTCTCCTCTTCCCCACGCCGAACAACGAAGATTTCGATTTCGAAGACGACGAAGCGACGACGCGCGAATACTCTCGTCCAAAAATAACACCGACGGATGATGCAGACGCGGTGGTGGTGCTCGTCATCGGTTCTCTCTTCAACTATCTTCTCTCGGGACTTTCTTTTATTATGTGTGGTAGTCGCGTCACTCCTGCGCGCTTTTTCCAATTTAAAGGAGTGAAGAAGTGCTCAGAATTCTGATGAAAAAGCACAAAAAAAAGAAGCATTCGAACGAGAAGAAGAAGAAGAAGAAGAAGAAGAAGAAGAAGAAGAAGAAGAAGAAGAAGAAGACCCCTCCCCCCAAGAAGCGCGCGACGAGCACCAGCGCGATGAGAGAAAAAGTCGAGACGCTCGTCCGCGAGAGGCTCGTCTCGAGATGCGTCGACGAGGAAGTGTTGGAGTACGTGCAGGATTTACTCCTCGACCTCGTCTTTGAGGAGGAGGAGAGAGAGGTCGCGTCGATTTCGGAGAACATCGCGCCGATTTTGGAGGCGTTCATGACGGAAGAGGAGGTGGAGGATATGGTGGGGATGGTGCTGAGAGCGAGTGGTGGTGGCGACACGGATGATGCGTCGAGAGATGATGATGGGGAAGTGGGAACGACTGCAACCCCTAGCGGAAAAACGGCGAACGAGACGAAATTTTTGGTGGATTTGCAAAACATAATACTCGGGTTCGGCGCGAAGATTCTGTTGAAACCGACCGCGTTACAACTGGAGAAGAACAAGAGATATGGTATTGTGGGTCAGAACGGCGCGGGGAAGACGACGCTGATGAATAGAATCGCGGCGAAAGACATTTTGGGATTTCCGGAAGATGTGAACGTGGTGTTCGTGAGACACGAGATTCTGAGTTTATCGAACGCGACGGTGACTGAGTTCGCGAGAGAGAAGGAAGGAGAGTGCGGTGGTGATGGTGAAAAAGGCGAGTCGTCATCCGAGGCGTGCTTGAAAGAGGTTGGATTTGACGATAAGATGATGGGGAAGAGAGTGAACGAGTTATCCGGAGGTTGGCGGATGAGATTAGCAATCGCGAGCGCCATGACGCAGCAGGCGGATTTGTTACTGCTGGACGAGCCTACGAATCATTTGGATGTAGACGCAGTCGAATGGCTCGCTAATTTTTTGATTGCATCAAAATCTACTGTCTTGGTCGTTTCGCACGATTACGACTTTCTAACCAAAGTGTGCACGGACATTGTGCATTTCGAAAACCAGAAGCTCACCGTGTTTGACGGCGGGTTCCCGGGCTTTCGCGCGAAGAAGCCAAATTTAGTCTTGCCGAGGATGAAGAAAGAAACGTTGGATGCTATTTCGAAACACGCGAAAGAGAATGGATTAGACATCGACGATGGGTCGAACAATTTGGGAGGAGATGCTTCGTCGCTGGATAAATCGAAAGAACTCGCGCGACGCGAAGCGCTAGGGTTGGAAAATACAGCCGGTCTCGTTTCGGCGATGAACAAAGGCGCGATGACTATAGGCGGAAGCAACGGCGTCGGTAAGAATGAAATGAACGGGAGTGTTCGAGGCTCGAGCGAAAAGCCTTTGCTAGTTTTTCCAGATCCAGGCGCTTTAGATGGTATCAAAAATCGCGGCCAAGTCGTGATGAGACTCGACGACGTCACGTTCAAATACGACGGCGGCGAGAAGAACATCTTGGAACAAGTGTGCGTTCGCGCGTATTTAGGTTCTCGAGTTGCTATTGTTGGTGCAAACGGCGCTGGTAAAACTACGTTGATGAAAAATATCGTTGGCGAGATTGAACCGCAATCGGGAACTATTTGGAAGCACCACAACTTGAGGATAGCGTACGTCTCGCAGCACAGCATGCATCATTTGGAATCTAATCTGCATTTGACGCCGAGAGAGTACATCCAGACGCGTTTCTTTCTAGGTAGAGACAAAGAGCTCGCGGCGATGAAAACTATGAAACTGACCGAAGAAGAAGAAAATGCGCGATTACAACGCGGGAACGTGAACGAAATTTTGGGAAGAGCGGTCAAAGGCGGCGAGTTGTGTTACGAAGTGAGGAAGAATGGCGACCGACCGGGCGTTACCAAGTGGGAGCCCGCGAAATTTTTGCACCGAGACAGCTATTGTAAGAAAATGTGCCTCAATTTCGACGAGACTTATAAAGCGATGCAATCTGGTCTAGATGTGCGACCACTGACTTCGACGGAGGTGTACAAGCACTTGGCAGATTTCGGCATATCTACCGAACTCGGGGATGGGAACATTCGCAGAATGTCTGGCGGTCAAAAATCGCGTTTAGTTCTCGCGGCGGCGATGTGGAATAAGCCGCACGTCATCTGTTTGGATGAACCTACGAACTACCTCGATAACGAAACGTTAAAAGCGTTGATTTTTGCCTTGAAAAAGTTTAAAGGTGGTGTGTTAACCATTTCGCACAACGCCGCGTTCGTCGGCGAGGTGTGCTCAGACACGTGGCGCGTTTTCCAAGGCAAAGTGGCGAGTTCGGAGGACGAACGACGAGGCGTAGGGAGTGCAAAAGTCGGTGGTTCCAGACGTAAACGACTCGATCGCGAGAGGAGAAACGCGCAAGCATCTGCAAATGCAAACGATGGGGATGGTGATAATGGCGAGACGATATCTGAGGAAGACGACGACGACGATGTTGATCGAACCGTGACGGGCGTGCTAGCGTCTCGAGAAACCGCGCTTGATGTCAAAATCGAACGCTTTTCTATGCAAGTCAACGGACAGGAGCTCATTTCTGAATGTAATTTAGAACTTAATCACGGACGTCGGTACGGTTTGATCGGTCAAAACGGTTGCGGGAAGTCCAACTTACTCTCGGCTATTGCCAAACGAGAGATTCCTATTCCCGAGCACATCGACATTTACCATCTTCGCGAAGAAGCTGCGCCTTCGGACAGAACCGCGCTGGAATCTGTCGTAGACCACATCAAGTTAGAGATTGAAAAGCTGAGAACGAAAGAGGAAGATTTGATGGCCAATTATGGCCCCGGCGACGAACGTTTACAACTCATATACGAACGTTTAGAAGAGCTCGATCCGTCCATGTTTGAAACGAAAGCGGCGGAGTTGTTGTTTGGACTAGGCTTTGATAAAGACATGATGCAACGCTCGACGAAAGATATGTCTGGGGGATGGAGAATGCGTGTTTCTTTAGCGCGCGCGCTCTTTGCAGCTCCCGCGTTACTTTTGCTCGACGAACCGACCAATCATTTGGATTTATCCGCCGTGGTATGGTTGGAAAACTACCTGGCAAAGTACAACAAGTGTTTAGTCGTCGTCAGCCACTCGCAAGATTTTCTCGACGGCGTCTGCACACATATCATCCGACTGACCAATACGAAACTCACGTATTACACCGGCGATTACGAGACGTTCCAGCGAACGCGAGCGAGCGAAGATTTAGTCAATCAGCGCAAATACGATAAAGAGCAAGCGGAAATTAAAGCGATTCGCGAGTTTATAGCGAAAGCAGGAACTTTCGAAGATAAAATGAAGCTCGCGAATTCGCGTCAAAAGGTGCTCGATAAGATGATTGCGGCTGGTTTAACGCCCGAACCGAGCGCGGAGCGAAACTCGTTTCGGTTTAAATTTCCGGATTGCGGGGCGAAAATTGCACCTCCAGTTTTACCGTTCAAAGACGTCACGTTTCGGTATCCCGGGACTGAAATAGACATTTTGAAAAACGTAGATTTTGGCATCGATATGGATAGTCGCGTTGCGTTGGTTGGACCAAACGGTGCCGGCAAGTCCACTTTGTTGAAGTTGCTCGCCCAGGATTTACAGCCGACATCTGGCGTCGTCGAAAGACGAAACGGCGTCATCGTGGGCAGATACACGCAACACTCGTTTGAATCCCTCGATCCGCGCTCGACGCCGTTGGAATTCTTTTCCGGCACTTTTCAAGACATGAAAAAGTTGGACGATTATTGGCGCTCGTATTTAGGAACGTATGGTATTTCGGGTAAGGCGCAAACGAAACCTATCGCGCTCTTATCCGCGGGGCAACAATCGCGTCTCGTTTTTGCGATGATATGTCTGTCCAAACCTAATATTTTGCTTTTGGATGAGCCAACGAATCACTTGGACATAGACGCCATCGACGGGTTAGCGGATGCAATAAACGAATACTCCGGAGGATTGGTCCTCGTGTCGCACGATTTTCGTTTAATCGAAAAAGTCGCGAAAGAGATTTGGCTTTGCGAAAATCAACAAGTGACAAAGATGACCAAATCCATTCGCGATTATAAAAAGAGTTTAGCGAAGAGAAAGCTAACAAAGTAAAGTCCGTAAATAGCTTCAAGTGAAATTTTTTAGAATAAACGAATGAATTAGATAGTCAGTCATACATAGATGATGAATTTAGCAGCTGCAATTGTTGTAATAGCTTAGTATTATGATCACAACAATTTCTATGATGATGTTTTACTACAGCTAGTGCATGTTTGTTTTCGTGTTGTATGTTTATGTGATTTTATTTTGTCTTCTCTCTTTTCTTCTATCGTCTCGACGCAAGCATCGCTCCTAATACCGCTACGCCGGCCACTACACCCGTAATCCCTATAATGCCATCACGAGCCAAGTATTCCTCGCACGCTTGTCGCAAATTTTGTGCTTGGACGCACGTTGGATCTACGCTCAAACACGTAAACGCGTTGTCTCTGCACGACAAGTAGTCGCACCGGTTGTAATACAATACCGCCTTCAAATAATACCTGTCTCTGTGTGTCAAAACTTCATCCCAATCCAACGTCTCGTCCATCAAAATATTCTCCGCGTGCCTCAAATGTTCTTCTCTTCTACTGTGCGACAGCGCCCACACCAATCGAAACCTCGCGTCGTCCAACTCTTTCTTATATTTCTCCGCGTCTGCCGCCGCGTGCGACTGCGCGCACAATCTCGCGAACTCGCTCTCCGCCATAATCACATCCTCCGCGGAGCTCACCGGTATTCCTAAACTCGACGCGGACGGGAGAAACAAGCGCTCCGCCTCCGTTTTCGCCTTGTTCGTGAGCGCGGAAATCCTATCGCCGACCGACGCGAAATCCATGTCTCTCTCTCTCTCTCTCTCGATGAGTGTGGATCGAACGAGGCAACTTATTCTTCTTCTGGTGTTGTTTGGGGAAAAAAAAGTACGGGGAATGTGAAAAAAAACGGAAAAAGGTCAAGCTGTCAAAAAAATACAAAAAATGAAAAAAAAGGGAAAAAGGTCAAGCACACAATGGGGAAAAAAACGGCGTAAAATCATCATCATCGTCAGAAAGAGTTTACGCGCGTAGCGCAGCACAGCACACACACAAAAGAAAAAGGAAGAAAAGCAGAGATGCCAGCGACGACTCGACGACAATCCTTGCACTCGCCTCGGTCGAACCCGTCGTCCTCGGTCGTGCGCGAGATGACCCCTTCGCCTCGCTTTAAAGGCGTGGCGAGTGGATTTAACGCGCCTTCGTTTTTTCTCCCCGTCAGCCGCGAGTTGGAACTCGTCGCGTGTTGTTTAGGCGTGTTCGTGTCGTTTAGCTATTTCGCGGTGATGCAGGAGGACGTGTACGAGGCGCAAGGAGAGAAAGGAGAGCGGTTTTCGATGACGTTTTTCGCGCTCGTGTTTGAGCGAGCCGTGAACGCGTTGTGCGCGTTGGTGGCTATTTTCATCTTTGGTGGGAGTGGATATAAGTTGCCCCTGAAGGAAATTTTTCACAGCGGGTCGTCGCAGATGTTGGCGATGGCGGCGTCGAACGAGGCGTTGAGGTACGTAAGTTACCCGACGCAGGTTTTAGGGAAGAGTTGTAAGATGGTTCCGGTCATGCTCGGTGGGTTGTTTTTAGGCGGGAGGAAGTTTTCGAGGTTTCAATATCTCTCGGTCGCGTTTGTTACGTTTGGCGTGTTTTTGTTCAATTACGGCAAAGCGTCGTCGAGCGGCAAAGCGAGCGTCAAGGAGAATTCCACGTACGGTTTGAGTTTAATTTTCTTGTCGCTGGTGTTCGACGCCATCACGGGCGGGTTGCAAGATAAGGTAAAAACGAGCACGAAAGTTTTGAATCCGAGTCATCGAAAAACGGCGAAACCGAGCGCGCACGAGAGCATGTTGTACACGAACCTGTCCGGCGCCATCGTCGCGTTGGTCTTTGCCGTATTCACGGGCCAAGTCACCAGCGGATTCGCGTTTTGCGCGAAATACCCGAAAGTCCTGAAAGCGATCGTGAGTTACTCCTTGGCCTCGGCAGTCGGCCAAAATTTTATATATCACACCATCACGAGCTTTGACGTTTTAGTATTGACCACGGTCACGACGACGAGGAAGATTTTTAGCACCGTCTATTCGGTATTTAGAAACCCAAACCAAACGCTAACGAGCCTTCAATGGACTGGATGTTTCATCGTGTTTGCGTTTTTAGGAATGGAAACCGCGGAGAAAGTCCACAAGAGCAGGCGGGCGGCGTCCGCGAAAGGCCGCGCGAAGCTCGTGTGAGGTGAAACGAATAAATTTTATACGTACGAGTAGCAGAAGAAGAAAGAGGAAGAGAGAAAGAGAAAGATGAAACCATCCATCATTGTTATATTTTATTTTTATTCGTATTCGTCCCTCGTTCTTTTATTATCTGTTTTTCCCGAGTTCTCGGTACAAATTTGATACCCGCCCCCCCACAAAGAATATCGGATACTCAACAGAGCGCGCTCTTAATAGTACGAAGTCGCGCGAATCTCTCCAAATCTTCATAACTCTTCCGGGTACGCGCGCCTGCGCTTTGAAAAGAATAATCGAAGAGCGAGAGAGCGACGAGATCTGGGGAGGATATCTAATAATACGCGCAGCATTCCTGCACCCACACACAAAAATATTCCTCTTCGCCCCTGAAGAAGAACGCTTACGACACACACACGAGCGCGCTCATAATATAGAATGTTGTCGTCGCGCGCGGGTACTTTTGCAGCCACGACGGCGGCGTCTGAGGTGAAGAGCCAATCGTCGGACATCGCGAGAAGCAGAAATAGCAGCGGCGGTTTGAGATGGCGCGGTCTCGCGCGGAGCAGTTCGGCGTCGTTATCGTTACGGAAGAAAATCGTCATCCTCCCCCGCGCTGCCTCGTCAGCGCCATCGCGACGGAGACGACGACGAAACGACCGCGGAACGGCAGGATCGACGATAATAAAAACAGAAATAGCAGTAAAGAACGATAGTGGGAACGTGGCGAGCCGTGCTCGTCGCGTTTTGACGATGAATAAGGCGATATTCGACTCTCGAGACGAGGATAAAGAGATGGACTCTTCTTCTTCTTCTTCTTCTTCGGAGAAAGAGGGGACGAATTTTAGTAGGAGTATTAGCGCGACGCAACAACAACCTTCTTCTTCGCCGACGGCGTTGCTTAAATCTTTAGGCGCGAAAGATATCGTGGACGTGTCTCGAGATTCCATAGACGACGAGGAAGACGAGACGAATTCAAAGACAACGCTCGTTCTGTTTGGAGGCGTTTTGTTGGGGATATTAGCGTGTTCGGTGTACTTCAGAGAGTCGATCACGGAGACTTTGTTTGGGTACGCTTCGTATTTAGACTCGCTCGGTCCAATCAACGGGCCGTTGCTGTTCGCATTTGGATATTTCGTTTTGGAAATGTTCGCGGTGCCGGCGTTTCCGCTGACGATGAGTGCCGGGGCGTTGTTTGGTGCGTTTGAAGGGACGTTCGTTGTGGTGAGTTCCGCAACGGCGGCGGCGGTGGCGTCGTTTCTCATCTCTAGGTACGTGGCCAGAGACGCGGTGAAAAAGTTGGCGAGCGAAAAGTTTGGAGAGCAGTACAGAAAAATCGACGAGGCGATTGGGGAGAACGGCTTCGGCGTGATATTCATGTTACGCTTGAGCCCACTTTTACCGTTTTCTGTGTCAAACTACTTGTACGGGTTGACTTCCGTCTCCGTATTAGAGTACGCTCCGGCGTCCTTCTTAGGCATGATTCCGGGTACGGTGGCGTACGTGGCGAGCGGTGATGTCGCGCGCTCCATTTCCTCCGGTGGAGGCGCCACCGTCCAACAACTCGGTCCAGCGTTTTTGGGTCTCGGATTATCCGCGTTATCCGCGTGGTACGTCGGTAGAATAGCCTCCAAAGCTCTGTGCGAAGACGGCAACGAAGAATTTTGCGAACAACCGAGTTTCGACGAAGACGGAATAAAATCGGAGAGGGAATGAAGAGAATGAAGAAGCTAGCGAGCGAATGAGAGCCAAGAAGTAAAAGAGAGTACCAGGTAATACACACATATAATAATAAAAACTAAACACAGCGAGAGAGAGATTGTAATAAAGAACGAAGAACTTAAAAGCACGAAAAAATTTAGGGTTTGGTAGTAAAAGCAAAAAAGAGGCAAACGTTTGTTGTCAGTCAGCTCTCTCTCCTCGTCGTCATTTTATTAACAATCGCGCGCCCTCACACGAG